>ERZ761602.1316-NODE-1316-length-45767-cov-9.878763_pt1 | contig 45767 bp, 42 predicted proteins | sample MGYA00512165_ERZ761602 | MGnify/ENA primary metagenome ERZ761602 (study PRJEB28899, sample SAMN02445085) | bioreactor sludge metagenome | biome: EBPR sludge; isolation source: Thorneside wastewater treatment plant | place: Australia: Brisbane, Thorneside...
TGGCCGACCAGTGGAAGGACTTCTACACCGTGCCCGACGGCCTGCCGGCGACGGCCGCGCTGTTCGCGGCCGTGCCGCGCGGCACCAACGCGGGACGCGGCTCCAACACCCGCGGCTCGTCGAACATCATCACCAACGGCTCGCGCATCGTCGTGCCCGAGGGTTACGGCCTGCTGCTGATGCAGGATGGCGCCATCACCGCCTTCGCCGGCGAGGCCGGTGCCTACGAATGGAACTCGGCCGACCTGCAATCCGCCTCCATCTTCACCGGCGGCGGGCTGTTCGACTCGCTCATCCGCCAGAGCTGGGAGCGCTTCAAGTTCGGCGGCCAGCCGGGTTCGCAGCAGGCCGCGTTCTTCGTCTCGCTGAAGGAGCTGCCGGACAACCGGTTCGGGACCCAGTCCGAGATCTACTGGGACGACGGCTACCTGAACGCGCAGGTCGGCGCCATCACCCGAGGCAGCTACACGCTGCAGATCGCCGACCCGATCCGCTTCGTCAAGAGCTTCGTGCCGGCCAGCTACCTGCAGCCGGGCAAGGTCTTCGACTTCACTGACCTGGACAACGCCGCCGCGGGCCAGCTGTTCAACGAGGTCGTCAGTTCGCTGGCTCCGGCCTTCAGCGCCTACACCAACGACCCGGCCAAGGGCAACCGCATCACCCGCATCCAGCAGGACGCCGTCGGCTTTGCCGCCAGCCTGTCCGACGCCGTGGAGCGGGCCTACCGCTGGAAGACCGACCGCGGCCTGGTCATCGTCAGGACCGCCATCGTCGCCATCGAGTACGACGCCCACAGCCGGGAACTGCTGAAGACCGTGCAGCGTGCCGATGCGCTGAGCGGTGCGCGCGGCAACTCCAACTTGCAGGCCTCGGTGGCCGCGGGCATCCAGGCGGCGGGCGAGAACGCCGGGGTGGGCGGCATCGTGGGCATGGGCATCGCGACCGGGGGCCTGGGCGGCCTCGCCGGCCTGCAACAGCCGGTGGCGCCTGCACCGGCGGCCGCACCGGCGCCTCAGGTCGCACCAGCGGCCGACGACCCCGTCGCCCGGCTGACGCGGGCCAAGCAGATGCTCGACGCCGGCCTCATCACCCAGGCCGACTACGACGCGGTCAAGGCCAAGGCTCTGGGGCTGTAGCCGACTTCGCAGCCCATGGCGCACGACGCCCCGAACGGGCCGCCCCGCCCCACCGGGCCCGGCTCGCCGCAGGACATGCCGCCGGCGCCGGGGCAGCCGCCGCTGGACCCGCAGGATGCGGACAAGCTGCCCGAGCCGATCCGCGACGAGCTGCTCGCGCCCGCACCCGGCGCCATCGACACCGAATCCCGGGAGCTGCGCGACGGCCTGAACCCCTGCCCCAAGTGCGGCTCGACCGAGGTGCGGCACCGCGCGGGCTCCGACCGGCTGGTCTGCCTGTACTGCCGCCACGAATGGGCGGCCACGCGGGTGGAAGAGGCCTTCGGCCTGGGTGACGGCATCGCCGAGCTGCGCGGCACGCAGGTGGCCTCCGGCGCGCGCGACATCGACCCCGACGCGCTCGACCTGCGCAGCTACCGGTGCGCCGGCTGCGGTGCCGAGGTGGTGATCAACACCGCCTCCTCGATGACCGCGCGCTGCCACTGGTGCCGCCATGTGCTGGGCGTCAACGAACAGATCGACAACGGCGCCGTGCCCGACGCGGTGCTGCCCTTTCGCATCAGGAAGGAGGACGCGGTCGCGCGCATCCGCCAGTTCGTGGGGTCGAGGCGCCTGTTCGCGCTGAAGGCCTTCAAGGACGAGTTCACGCCCGAGAACGTGGTGGGCGTCTACCTGCCCTACATGGTGGTCGATGCGCGCGGCAGCGCCGACACGGCAGGGCTCGGCGAGGTCCTGACGCGGCGCTACACCCGGGGCGAGGGCAAGAACAAGCAGACCTTCTACGACGCCGACGTCTGGCGCGTGCAGCGCCACGTGGACTTCACGGTGGACGACCTGACGCTGGAGTCCAGCGTGGCGCGCGGCAACCTGGACATCCGCCGCAACACGCACAACGTCATCAACACCATCCTCCCCTTCGACACCAAGAATGCGGTGACGTGGAACGCCTCCTACCTCGTGGGCTACACCTCGGAGAGGCGGGATCGCGACGTCGAGCACCTGATGCCGAGGCTGCGGGAGCAGATGCTCTCGATCGCGCGTGCGCAGGTGCAGCCTTCGGTGGCGCGCTACGACCGCGGCGTGCGCTGGGAGCAGGAACGCCTGGATCTCGAGGGCACGCGCTGGGTGGCGATGTACCTGCCGGTGTGGCTGTACGCCTACCACCAGCCGGGTCCGGATGGCGGCCTGCGTCACTACATCGCCGTCAACGGCCGCAGCGGCGAGACCATGGGCAGCGTGCCGGTGCAGACGTGGAAGCTGCTGCTGGCGGCACTGGGCATCGGCACCATGGTCGAGGCGCTGGTGCTGTGGATCATCGCGCGCGTGGCCTGAGGCGCGGAAGACCAGGCATGGACAACGAAACCGCCCTCTTCCTGCTGGCCCTCGGCCCGGTCAGCGCCGTCGGCGTCTACTGGGCCATCTACCGCCACTACCGCAACACCGACAAGTCGCACGCCTTCGAGCGCGAGACGGCGGTGAAGGTGCTGTCCCTGCATGGCAGCGAGAACGACCGCAAGGTCGACGAAGTGCGCGGCACGCGGCGCACGCGGATCGATGGCGACAACGTGGGCCACCACCGGCAGCGCGTGAGCCCGATGCCGGGTGCGGACCGTCTGGCAGGCTGAGCCTGCGCCGTGGCAACCCGTGGGCGGCAGCGGCAGCCGCCGCGCTCACCACTTGCAGCCGCCGTCCTTCTTCAGCGCATCGGCCGCCAGCGCGGCGGCGCCGATCAGGCCCTTGTCCGCGTGTGCCGTGCGGCAGTCCGTCCGGCCGGCCTTCTCGATGTCGCGGGCGAGCTTTGAACGTGTGTCGGGCAACGGCGGCGGCTCCAGCCGCAGGACGGTGCCCGAACTGCGGGCGGGTGATGGCGCGATGCTGCCGGCGCGGGGCAGTTCCAGGTTCAGCCGCCCGGGCGGTGCCGACGCCGGTAGAGCCGGGGGCGCCGGGATGCTGATGACGCCGCGCAGCGCGGCGTCGGCACCCCCGGGGGTCGGGAGGCCCTGAGGCATCGCGGCCGGCGTCGGCCTCGGCGACGCCGGCCCCTCGCGGCCGGGCACAGTGCCCGCGGGCGCGACCGCCGCGCCGGAGAGCGCCGGTGTTGCGACAGGAGCCGCCGACACCGGCGGCGGTGCCGCGGCGGCGGTGGCCGGTGCCGGCACGGGTGCCGGTGCCACCCTCGGCGTCGGCGCGGCCAACGGCGGCGGGATGACGGCGGCCGGTGGTGGAACCGCCTGGGCCTGCGGCGTCGGACTCGCCGGAGCAGGCGTTGCGGTGCGCGGCGGCTCGAGCGGCATCGTCGGCGGGGCCGGCAACGCCGCGGCCTGCGGTGTCACCAGAGGCTGGTCGACGGCTCGCGTCTGCGCCTCGAGGCCGCGCAGCGCCGGTGGTGCTCGCGGGCTGTCGGGCGTCGGTGACGGTGTCGAGGCCGCGCGCGCGTCGGCGCTGTCCGGGGCAGGCCGTCCGATCGGCGCGTCGGGCAGCGCTTCCGTCGCCGCGGCCCGCACCGGCGGCGCCACCACGGGCGCGGCCGAGGCCGGCGCGGCCACCGCCGGCGCGGCCGGAGGTGCCACCGCTGGCGCAATGGGCCGTTTGCGCGTCGCCTCCAGGACCCCCTGGGTCGGCTCCTCGGCACGCGGCACGACGGCCCGTTCGGCCTCGACCAGAGCGGGTTGCCGCGACGGGGTTGCATCCGGCAGCTCGCGGGCCGGTTCAGGCGTGGTCACCGGCGGCGTGCGCGGCGCGCGGACCGGTTCTTCCCGTTCGGGGGCTGCAGCGCGCGGCGCGGCGACCACGGAGGCCGCACCGGCCTCGGCACGATCACCGGGCGCATCGACGCCCTGCCGGCGGATCTCCGTCGGCCCGCGCACGCCCGCCGGCGGCGACTGCAGGTCGGCCAGGGTCGGTGCGGCCGGCAACCCGGCCTCGCGCCCGCGCAGCACGGCGCCTTCGCGGGCCTGGCCGGCCAAGGGTGCCGGCACGGGACCGGGCTCGGGCGCCGTCGGGCGGCGGGCGCTGTCGGGTGCAGGCAGTCGTGCTGCGTCGGGACGGCCGGTGGCCCGTGGCGACGGCAGCACCGACGCGGTGGCCGGTCCCCGCGTCGGCGCGGCACCCGCGGCGGACGGGCCGGCCCCTTGCAGGCGGATCTGGATCGGGCCCGGCGGCACGGCGCCCGTGGCGCGACCCCCGCCGCCGCCCGCCTCCGTCCCGACCCACAGCACCAGCAAGAGGTGCAGCATCGTCGCCAGCAACAGGCAGCGCGGCAGCGACGGCTGTGCCGGAGCCTCGGGCGGCCAGGGCCTGCCGGCGGCGAGCGGCGGAGGAAGGGCGATGGCGGTCATCGGGACGGGCAGCCGGCCGTCCCGCGGTGCGCGAAGCGGTCGAACGAACGCAGTATGACCGCTGGACGGCGAGCGTCCCGCCATTGCCCGGCCCGGGCGAGCAGGCCTTCCTAGAATCCGTCGCGTGGACGCCACCGTCCTGGGCCCGTCGCGGAGCCCCCCGTCCGGCGCGCCGTGCCCGCCCCACCGTCCGCCGGCGGCCGACGCGCCGCGCGCGGAACGCCCTTCCCGCCCCTTCCCGAGGACCTGCCGCATGACCGAACCGCTACCGGATCTCGCGACGCTGGAAACCCCACTGGCGCTCGTCGACCAGCGCCGGCTCGAGCGCAACATCCACCGCATGCAGTCCGCGATCGACGCGCTGGGCGTGCGCCTGCGCCCGCACGTCAAGACCGCCAAGTGCGTGCCGATCGCCGTGCGCCAGCGCGAGGCCGGCGCGCACGGCATCACCGTCTCGACGCTGAAGGAAGCCGACGAGTTCCACGCCGCCGGCTTCGACGACATCCTCTACGCGGTCGGCATCGTGCCGAACAAGATCCCGCACGTGCTGGCCCTGCGCCGGCGCGGCTGCCGCCTGAAGGTCGTCGTCGACTCCGTCGAGGCAGCCGACGCGCTGGTCGCCGCCGGTCGGGCGGCGGAGCATCGCTTCGAGGCGCTGATCGAAGTCGACGTCGACGGCCAGCGGGCCGGCGTGCCGCCGGACTCGCCCCTGCTGGTGGAGATCGGCCGCCTGCTGCACGACGGCGGCGTCGAGCTGGGCGGCGTGATGACCCACGGCGGCGGCTCCTACGCGATGCGCGGTCACGACGCGCTGGTCGCCTTCGCCGAGCAGGAGCGCAGCCGCTGTGTGCAGGCCTCGGCCCGGCTGCGCGAGGCCGGCCTGCCCTGCACGACCGTCAGCGTGGGCTCGACGCCCTCGGCGCTGTTCGCACACAGCGCCGCGGGCGTCACCGAGATCCGCGCGGGCGTCTACGTCTTCCACGACCTGGTGATGGCCGGCCTCGGCGTGTGCCGCACCGAGGACATCGCGCTGAGCGTGCTGACGACGGTGATCGGCCACCAGCCCGCCAAGGGCTGGGTGCTGGTCGACGCCGGCTGGATGGCGCTCAGCCGCGACCGCGGCACGCAGTCGCAGCCGATCGACCAGGGCTACGGCCTGGTCTGCGACGAGGCCGGCAGCGTGCTGGACGAGTGGATCGTCGGCGCGGCGAACCAGGAGCACGGCATCGTGACCCATCGCGAGGGCCTCGCACCGGCCGACCTGCGGCAGCGGTTCCCGGTGGGCAGCCGGCTGCGCGTGCTGCCGAACCACGCCTGCGCGACCGCGGCTCAGTTCAACCGTTATCTGGTCTCGGCGCCCGACGGCAGCTGGTCGACGTGGGCGCGCTTCGGCGGCTGGTGAGCGTGGGCACCGACACGGCGGCCTTCGAGCAGGCGCGGCAGCTGTTCCTCGAAGGCGTCGGGCACCACGAAGCCGGGCGCTACGCGCAGGCCGAGGCGGCGCTGCTCGCGTCGCTGCGGGCGCTGCCGGGGCGCCCGTCCACGCTGTCCAACCTCGGCGCCGCGCGGCTGGCGCTGGGTCGGCCGCAGGAGGCCCTGGCCGATCTCGACGCGGCGCTCGCGGCGGAACCCGGCGACGCGCAGACCTGGTGCCATCGCGCGGCCGCGTGCACCGCGCTGCAGCAACCGGCCGACGCACTGCAGGCCTACGACGAGGCCCTGCGCCTCGAGCCGGCCTTCGCGCCCGCTCGCTACCACCGCGCGGCTCTGCTCGGGCAGCTCGGGCGGGCCGCCGAGGCGCATGCCTCGCTCGAGCCCCTGCTCGCCGCCGACCGCCCCGATGCCGCGCCGGCCTGGTTGCTCGCCGGACAGCTGCTGCAGGCATTGCAGCGCGACGAAGAGGCCCTCGGTGCCTACCGCCGGGCCCTCGCACTCGACGCCCGCCTGCCGCGCGTGCACGCGCTGCTCGGCCAGCTGCTCGCCGCGCTCGGTCGCGCGGCCGCAGCCCGCGAGATCCACCGCCAGGGCATCGCCAGCGGCCTCGAGCCCGAGCTCAACGGCTACCTGCTGGCCGGCCTGCAGGGCACTGACGCGCCCGCATGCAGCCCGCCAGCCTACGTGCGCGCGCTGTTCGATCCCTACGCCGAGGCCTTCGATACGCACCTCGTCGACGAGCTGCGCTACCGCGGCCACGAGGCGGTCGTCCAGGCGGCGAGGCGGTGCGAGCCGGGACGCCGCTGGCAGCACGTGCTCGACCTCGGCTGCGGCACCGGGCTGTGCGGGCGGCTCCTGCAGCCCCTGGCCGCGCGCATCGACGGCGTCGACCTGTCGCCGACGATGGTCGACGCCGCTCGCCGCAGCGGTGCCTATGCCGAGGTGGCGCCGGGCGATGTCGCGGAGCACCTGCAGCACACGCCGCTGCGCCACGACCTGGTACTGTCGGCCGACGTCTTCATCTACATCGGCGAGCTCGACACGGTGTTCCGGGGCGTGCGGCGCGTCCTGCAGCCGCGAGGCCTGTTCGTGTTCTCGGTCGAGACGCTGGCCGACGAGGAGGCCGATGCCTCAGGGCGGGGCTACCGCCTGCGGCCGAGCCTTCGCTACGCGCACGCCCAGCGCTACCTGCGCAGGCTCGCGACGGCTCATGCGCTGGGCTGGGTCGACTGGCAGCCCTTCACCGTGCGCGAGGAGCAGCGCCGGCCGGTGGCCGCAGCGGTCGTCACGCTGCGCGGCTGAGCACCCCGCACGCCGCGCCCCGGCCCGGCGAGCGGCGCGGGCCGACGGGGCTCCGACGTCCCGGCCCGGGTCTCGAGGGCCGGGCGGCGGGTCGGGCACCGTCGCCGGGCGTCAGATCCCGGCTGCCGCGATCGCGGCGTAGGCCGCGTTCATCCACAGCCGCAGCCGCTGGCGCTCCATCAGGCTCAGCGACGCGCCGTCGATGGCCTGGCTGTTCTTGGCGCTCCAGAAGCTCGCGTTGCGCGCGTCGATCTTCTGCACGATCGCGTCGTGCAGGTGCCGCAGGTCCATCACGCGCGCGCCCAGCCCGCGGGCGCGGACCAGCTGGCCGGAACGGTCGAGGATGCCGAAGTCGTCGCCGCGCAGCTGGTTGCGCACGATCACGTACTGCAGCCGCTGGCCGAATCGGTCGAGCAGGCGGCGCAGCAGCTCGACCGAGTCGCGCCCGGCGTCCATCACGTGCCAGTACTGCACAGCGATGCCCGAGACGTCGGCCATGTCGAGCACGCCGGACTCGTCCATCCACTTGACCAGCGGGTCGTGTGTCTGCGCCGCGAGGTCGACGAGCACGCGCCGGCCGGGCTGCTCGATCGCCGTCTCGACGATGCGGTCCAGCGCCTCGTAACTCTCCGCGACGACATGCTGCGTGTAGTCGCCGTAGAAGCGCGACAAGGTGCCGTGCGAGCGGTCGGTGTCGAAGGCGGCGAAGGGCACGCCGTAGTCGATGAAGTACTGCGCCAGCAGCCGCGCGAGCATCGACTTGCCCACGCCACCCTTCTCGCCGCCGACGAAGTGGATGCGTGACAGGCCGCCGACCTGCAGCGTCGGGATCTCCGCGCCGACGGCCGCCGCGGCGGCCGGCACGGCGTCCGGCATCGGGATGGGGATGTCCGCCTTCGTCGGCGCGGGCGTCGGGTTCGGGTTCGGGTTCGGGTTCGAGTCGTCAAGCTCGGTGTTCATCGGACCTCTCCTGGCTGGCTCGGGCGCGACCGGCGGCGCCGGTGACCGGCCTGCTCGGCGCCCCGCTCATGCGTCGGGAGCGATGTGCTCGGCCCAGTCGACCAGGGACGATAGCAGGCCGACGGCCGCTTCGTCGCCCCGGCCCTCGGCGGCCTCGTTGAGCTCGTCGATACGGTCCATCCAGGCGGCCAGCGTCGTGTAGCCCTCGACGCCATCGTGCAACCGGGCACGGCGGTGCGACTCCCAGCGCTGGCGCTCGTCGGCGTCCAGCGTCTGCGCGAAGTTGCGCGCCCGGTAGCGAAAGAACAGCTCCTCGAGCCGGCCGTCGTGGAACGACGGCCGCCGCCCGGCGAGGTCGTCGGGCGGCAACTCGCGCAGGCGCTGCAGCAGCCGGCGGTCGTCGTGGCCGACCAGGGCGCCGTAGAGATCCTCGTCGACGTCCGGCGCCGGGCCGGCCGCGGCGCGCGCGAACACGTCGGGCCAGACCCCGGCCATCTCGCCGGTGATGCGCGCCGCGATCGCGGCATGCCGGTCGCAGGTCTCGCGGTCGATGCCCCAGCGTGCGGCCACGGCTGGCGACAGCGTTGCGAGGTTGGAGATCACGACGGGCGACCTGTTGAGGTGGATGGTCTTGACCGGCAGGCGCTGCAGGCCGCGGGCCTCGAGCTCGTCGCTGCGCGTGAACAGCCGCTCGCGGATCGTCGCCGTCGTCAGACTCATCAGCTCGGCAGGGTCCTGGGCGAGATCCCAGACGATCACCTCGTTGCGGTTGCTCGGATGCGGCGCGAAGGGCCAGACGATGGCCATGCAGCCGCGCTCGGTCGGGTAGCGGCCGCTGACATGCAGCACCGGCCGGCCCATCACGAGCTCGGCCTGCACCGCGCTCTTCTGCCGCAAGCCGAGGCAGAACGACCACAGCCGCGGCTGCCGCTGCTTGACGAGCCGCGCGAGCGCCAGCGTCGCCCGCACGTCGGACAGCGCGTCGTGCGCGGCCTCGTGCTGCAGGCCGTTGGCCGCGGTCAGGGCTTCGAGGCGGAAGCTCGGACGCCCGTCGACCTCGGGCCAGCGGATGCCCTCGGGGCGCAGCGCCCAGGCGCACCGCACGGTGTCGAGCAAGTCCCAGCGCCCGCACTCGTTCTGCCACTCCCGGCCGTAGGGGTCGATCAGGTTGCGCCAGAAGAGGAAGCGCGTGACCTCGTCGTCGAAACGGATGCTGTTGTAGCCCGTGCCGACGGTGCCCGGGCGCGCCAGCTCGCGCTCGATGCGGGCCGCGAACGCGTGCTCGGCCAGGCCCCGCTCGAGGCAGACCTGCGGCAGGATGCCCGTCAGCAGGCAGCTCTCCGGGTCCGGCAGCATGTCGGTGGGCGGGTGGCAGTACGCCACGACCGGCTCCTCGACCTCGTTCAGCTCGGCATCGGTGCGCACGCCGGCGAACTGCGCCGGCCGGTCGCGCCGCGGGACGCGGCCGAAGGTCTCGTAGTCGTGCCAGAAGAAGCTGAACGGCGCGGGCATGGCGGCACGATACCGCAGCACCCCGGCCGCGCAGGCCGGCGAGCAGGGCTGCGTCGTCGCCGTCGTGGCCGGCGGGCTGCGCCGGCCCCGGCCGCGCAGCGGGCCCGCCGCAGGATCGGCCAGGCCCGGACCCGCTCGCACACACTCGTTACACAACTCAAGTTGGAAGCAGTGTCATGGACCAGCGAGACAGGTGCTTGCCCGCGGCGCGCCTCCGTGGAAACCCCGTTGTCGATCAGACTTCGATGCGTAACATCGTTACTCATCGAACCCGCTTCGGGATCGACCATCGGACAGCCGAAGGGGCGGTCATGATCGACTGGGAACTGAGCGAGGAGCAGCAGGCGGTGCAGGACGCGGCGCGCCGCTTCGCCCAGCAGGAGATCGCACCGCTCGCGCGCGATGTCGATCTGCAGGAGACGGGCTTTCCCGAGCCGCTGCTCGCGAAGATGGCTGCGCAGGGCTACTTCGGCATGGGCATCGGCCAGGCGTTCGGCGGCCTCGGCTCGGACACCTTGTCCATGGGGCTCGTCACCGAGGAGTTCTGCCGCGCGAATCTCGCGATGGGCAGCATCGTGCAGCGCAACTGGCTGTGCGGCCACATCCTGGAGACCTTCGGCAGCGAGGAGCAGAAGCTGCGCTGGCTGCCCGGCATGGCGTCGGGCGCGCTGCAGTCGTGCACCTCGGGCACCGAACCCGAGGCCGGCTCCGACGCGGCCAACATCAAGACGACGGCGCGCCCGGACGGGGACGACTTCGTCGTCACGGGCGCCAAGCAGTGGACGACGTTCGCGGGTCGCGCCGACCTCGTCTTCGTCTACGTGCGCACGAACCAGGAGAGCAAGCACGGCGGCATCAGCCTGCTGGTCGTGGAGAAACCGCCCGGCGACCAGTTCTGCCCCCCGGCCCTGACCGGCCAGCCGATCCGCACCGTGGGGTTCCACGGCCTGCCCTCCTACAGCCTCTTCTTCGACGGCTTGCGGGTGCCGCGCCGTCACCTGGTGGGCGAGGCGGGGCGCGGCTTCTATCAGCTCATGTTCGGCTACGAGCGCGCACGCGTGCTCATCGGCTTCCGCTGCCTGGGGCTCGCGCAGGCAGCCTACGACGCCGCCTTCCGCTATGCGCAGGAGCGCGTGCAGTTCGGGCGGCCGATTGCCGAGTTCCAGGCCGTGCGCCACAAGCTCGCCGACATGGCCACCGACCTGATGGCCGCGCGCGCCTTCGCCCACCGCGTGGCCCGCACGATGGACAAGGGCGTGCGCTGCAACACCGAGGCCGGGATGGTCAAGCTGATGTGCTCGGAGATGGCGGCGCGCGTCTCGCGCACGGCCATGCTCCTGCACGGGGGCAACGGCTACGCGCTCGCCAGCGACGCCAACCGTTTCTGGCGCGACGGCATGCTGATGTCGATCGGCGAGGGCACGAGCGACATCCAGCGCGAGGTCATCGCCAAGGGCCTGCTCAAGGGAGCCTGAGATGGCGGCGCAGGTGCTGCTGGACAAGCGCGACGGCGTGGCGACCGTGACCCTGAATCGCCCGGCGCAGCGCAACGCGCTCACGCCCGCGATGGCCGACGAGATGCTGGCGGCGTTCCGCGAGATCGACGCCGACGGCAGCATCGGGGCTGCCGTCATCCAGGGTGCCGGAGGCCACTTCTGCGCCGGCGCCGACCTCGGTGAGGCCGCCCGCATGTTCGCCGACCCGCTCGATGCTCAGGTGTACGACGGCACCTCGCGCATCTACGAAAGCTTCGTGCAGGCGGGGCACCTGGCCGTGCCGGTGGTGGCGGCCGTGCGCGGTGCGGCCGTCGGTGCCGGCATGAACCTGCTGCTCGCCGCCGACCTGCGCGTCGTCGCGCGCGAGGCCCGCCTGCTGTCGGGATTCCTGCGCCTGGGGGTTCACCCGGGCGGCGGCCACATGATGCTGCTGGCCGAGGCGGCAGGCCCGCAGGCCGCCGCGGCGATGGCCCTCTTCGGCGAGGAGATCGACGGCATGACGGCGCAGTCGATCGGGCTGGCTTGGGCCGCCTTGCCGGACGGCGAGGTCGAGGCGCATGCGCAGGAGCTCGCGCGGCGCGCGGCGCGCGACCCCGAGCTCGCGCGGGCCGCCGTGCGCACGCTGCGGTCCACCGCCTCGGCCAAGGAGGCCCAGTGGGCCCGCGCCCTGCAGGCCGAACGTGCCGTGCAGCTGTGGTCGATGCATCGCGCCGGGCGCCGGCTCGGCGCACCGCGGGTGCCGCGAAAGGACTGAGGCGGTGGAGCAGGCGCCCGACACGCGTGAGCCGGCCCCGCTGAGGGGGATCCGGGTGCTCGACCTCTCGCAGACGCTGCCCGGGCCCTTCTGCACGCAGGTGCTGGCCGACCTCGGCGCGGAGGTCCTGAAGGTCGAGCCGCCCGCCGGCGACATGACGCGCCACTCGCCCACCGGCATCTTCCACGTGGCCAACCGCAACAAGCACAGCCTCGTCATCGACCTGAAGCAACCCGCGGGCGTGGCCGACTGCCTGCGGCTCGCAGTGGGCTGCGATGTCTTCGTCGAGGGCTTCCGGCCGGGCGTCATGCAGCGCCTGGGCGTGGGCTACGCAGACGTGGCCCGCGTGCGCCCCGACATCGTCTACTGCTCCATCTCGGGTTACGGCCAGGACGGTCCGCTGGCCGCCGCACCCGGCCACGACCTGAACTACCTCGCGGCCAGCGGGGCGCTCGCCTTCTCCGGATCGTGGCGCCGGGAGGGCGCGAAGCGCCCCGGCCTGCCGCTGGCCGACCTGAGCGCCGCGATGTACGCGGCCGTCTCGATCCTGGCCGCGCTGCGCCAGCGCGACCTGACGGGCAAGGGCGCCCGGCTCGACATCGCGCTGGCCGACTGCGCGACCGCCTGGGCCACGGTGCGCGGCGGGCTGAACCAGTCGCTGCGCGACGAGGAGCGGCGGCACCTCTTCCCGACCAACGACCTCTTCCGCTGCGCGGACGGCCGCCAGATCGCACTCGGCGTGGTCGAGGATCACTTCTGGCGTGGCTTGTGCCATGCCGCGGGAGGGGACGAGCCGCGCCTGAGGGACGCGCGCTTCGCCAGCGAGTCGGGTCGCCGCACCCACGGCGACGAGCTGTGCGCGCTGCTCGGCGATCTGTTCCTGCGCGACACCGCGCCGGCCTGGGTGCAGCGGCTCGCCGCGCACGACGTGCCCGTCCAGGCGGTGGTGCCGCTCGAGGAGGCGATGGTCTCGCCTCAGGCCGCCGCCCGCGGCCTCGTGCAGACGCACGAGGGGCAGCGCCACATGACCTGCCCCGTCGTATGGGACGGGCGGCCGGTTTCGCGGGTCCGGCGCAATCCGCCGGCACTCGGTGCCGACACCCGAGCGTGGCTGGACTGAGGAGGCCCCACACCATGCAGCCCGCATTGCACGGCCTCAAGGTGGTGGACTTCAGCCAGGGCGGCGCCGGGCCCTACTGCGCGCAGCTGCTGGCCGACTTCGGCGCCTCGGTCATCAAGGTCGAGCCGCCGCGTGGCGACTGGGCGCGCGAGATGGGGGTGCGCGACGAGGTGCTCGGCATGAGCGCGACCTTCGCCGCCTTCAACCGCAGCAAGCGCGGGCTGTGCCTGGATCTCACGCAAGCCGATGCGGTGGAGCTGGCGCGCCGCCTCGCACTCGCGGCGGACGTCGTCGTGGAGGCCTTCCGCCCCGGCGTGATGCATCGGCTCGGCCTGGGTGCGGAGCACCTCTGCCCGCTGGCCCCCCGACTCGTCTACTGCGCCGTGTCGGGCTACGGCCAGAGCGGGCCGAACATCGACCGGCCGGCCAGCGACTCGGTCATGCAGGCCTACGGCGGCCTGATGAGCCTGATCGGCGAGCCGGGCGGGCAGCCGCTGCGCGTGCCCAACATCGTCTCGGACATGCTCGCCGGGACGAACGCGTTCGCCAGCGTGCTGCTCGCGCTCGTGCGCCGCCACGAGACCGGGCGCGGTGGCGTGGTCGGCACCTCCTTGCTCGACTCCATCGTCGGCTTCCAGGCCTCGATCCTGTCGGAGTACCTGATGACCGGGCGCGCGCCCGAGCGGCGCGGCAACCGGCACCCGCTGATCGCCGCCTCGGGCATCTTCGATGCCGCCGACGGCCAGATCGCCTACACGGTGCTGGACCACTACTGGAAGCCCTTCTGCGAGGTCATGGGGCTGCAGCGCCTGGGCGACGACCCGCGCTTCGCGACGAGCACGGCGCGCCAGGAGAACCGCCAGGCCCTCCACCAGGCCTTCGGCGACGCGACGCGCCCGCACCGCGTGGCCGACCTGCTCGAGCGCCTGGGCGCGGCCGGGGTGCTGTGCGCGCCCGTCCAGGATTACGCCGCGCTCACGAGCGACCCGCAGGTGCGCCACAACGCGCTGCTGTCCACGCTGCACGTGCGGGGGCGCGAGGTGCCGATGGTCCGCGCGCCGATGCACCTGGACGGGCCCGGCGTGACCTGGACCGCCCCGCCGGCCATCGGCGAACACACTCGGCAGATCCTCGCCGACGAGCTGGGGCTGCCGCCATCCCGGATCGATGCCCTTCTGGCCAGCGGCGCGGTGCGCTCGGCCAGCCCCCATGACGCCGCACCGCAGGAGAGAGACGATGACATGTCGTGACCGCAGCCGCCGCCGCGCGGGGACCTGGTTGTTGGTGTCGCTGTCGGCCGCCGCCGGCCTGAGCGCGCTGCCGGCCCGGGCCCAGGCGACCGACTACCCGACCCGGCCGGTGCGCATCATCGTGCCGCAATCCCCCGGCGCGGGCACCGACGTCACCACGCGCTGGATCGCCGAGCGCCTATCCCAGGAGTGGAAGGTGCAGGTGATCGTCGACAACAAGCCCGGTGCCGGCGTGACCATCGGCACGGACGCGGCCGCCAAGTCCGCCCCGGACGGCTACACGCTGTTCATGGGCGGCTCGGCCGTGTACCTGACGAAGCTGCTGAGCAAGTCGGTGCCCTTCGACGCGGTGAAGGACTTCCGCGTCCTCATGGGCATCAACGATGCGCTGCTCGCCCTCGTGGTGCCGGCTTCGCTGCCGGTGAACAGCGTGGCCGAGCTGGTCGCCTACGCCAAGGCGCGCCCGGGCAAGCTCAGCTTCGGCTCGGCCGGCGGCGGCAGCGTCACCTACATCGCGCCGGCGCTGATGGCCAGGATGGCCGGGCTCGACGTGGTGAGCGTGCCGTACAAGGGCAGCGGCCCGCTGGTCACCGACACCATCAGCAACCAGATCCAGTTCAGCGTGCCGGCGATCGCGACGGCTGCCCCGCACGTGGCCTCCGGGCGCCTGAAGGCACTCGCCGTCACGGGCGCGCGGCGCTCCAAGGCCATGCCCCAGGTGCCGACGATGGCCGAGAGCGGCTTCGAGGGCTTCGAGGTGACCTCGAAGACCTACCTCGCCGCGCCAGCCGGGCTGCCCGACGCGATTGCCGAGAAGATCGTCGCCGCGGTCGGGCGCATCATCGCCACGCCCGAGTACCAGCGCTTCCTCGACAGCCAGGGCCTCGAGGCCGAGAACGTGCCGCCCGGCGCCTATGCGAACAGCGTGCAGGAGGAGCTGCGCCGGTGGCAGAAGGTCGTCGACACGATCGGCCTGAAGCCGGAGTGAGCGCGATGGCCGACGACACCCCCGGCGGCGAGGAGCTGCTCGTCGAGGACTTCGGCCCGGTGCGGCGCCTGACGCTGAACCGGCCGCAGATGCTCAACGCGCTGACGACCACCCTGCTGCGCGCGCTGCACGAGGCCTGCGTGCAGGCCGCGGCCGACGACGCCGTGCGCGTGCTGGTGCTCACCGGAGCCGGCCGCGCGTTCTGCGCCGGCGCCGACCTCAAGGCCTTCGAGGACGCGCAGCGCGTGGCGCCCGGGGAGATCGACTTCCTCGAGCGCGCGAGCCTGGCCTTCACGCAGCTGCGCGACTTCCCCAAGCCGGTTGTGGCCGCCCTCAACGGCCTGGCGATGGCCGGCGGGCTCGAGTTGGCCTTGTGCGCCGACATCATCCTGGCCGCCGAGGGTGCGCGCATCGGCGACGGGCATGCCAACTTCGGCGTCTTCCCGGGCGGCGGGGGCGCCTCGGTGCTGCCTCGCGTGGTGCCCCTGCACACCGCGATGTACCTGCTGCTGAGCGGGCGCACGCTCACCGCCGAGCGCCTCCATGCGCTGGGGCTGGTCAGCGAGCTGCACCCGGGTCCGCAGCTCCAGGACGCCGCGCTCGAGCTGGCGGCACACCTCGCTCGGCGCAGCCCGGCCGGCTTGCGCCGCATGAAGGCGGTGGCCCGGCACGCGGCCGACAAGACGCAGGCCGACGCCCTGCTGCACGAGCAGGTGATGATGCGCGCGCACCTGCGTTCCCACGACATGGCCGAGGGGCTGAGTGCGTTCAACGAACGGCGCGAGCCGCGGTTCGTGGGCCGCTGAGCGCCGCGCGGGAGGATCCTCCGATGCGAACCGTTCACGTGGCCGGCGTCGGGATGACACCCTTCGGCCGGCACCCGCAGCTCGACGTCTACACGCTGATCGGGCAGGCCGTCTCGCAGGCACTCGACGACGCGCTCGCGCGGCCCGAGCACATCGAGTGGGCGGCCTACGGCACGGTCACGCACGGGTGGCTGCACGGGCAGATCTGCGTTCCCGGCCCGATCGCGATGCGCCGCCTGGGGATGCAGCGGATCCCCGTCTTCACGGTCGAGAACGCCTGTGCCAGCGGCAGCTCGGCCTTCCACCTCGCGTGGCAGGCCCTGCAGGCGGGCTCCTGCGACATCGCGCTGGCGGTGGGCGCCGACAAGATGGTCGTGCCCGACAAGGCGCGCGCCTTCGCCGTCTTCGAGGCCGGCTGGGACGTGCAGACCGTCCAGGAGAACCGGGACCGCCTCCTCGAGCTCGGGCACGGCGTGGACGTGCCCCCGGGGACCATGTCCGACAAGCCGTACAGCGTCTTCATGGACGTCTACGCCGCCTTCTGCCGCGACCACATGCGCCGCCACGGCACCACGCGGCGCCAGATCGCGGCCGTGGCGGCCAAGAACCACACCCACAGCGTGCACAACCCGCGCGCGCAGTACCGGCAGGCCTACACCGTCGACGAGATCCTCGCCGCGCCGCCGATCGCCTACCCGCTGACGCTGCCGATGTGTTCACCGGTCAGCGATGGGGCCGCGGCGGCCGTGCTGTGCAGCGACGCCGGGCTGCAGCGGCTGGCTGGCGGCACGCGCCGTGCGGTGCGCGTGCGTGCGAGCGTCGTCCAGGTGGGCGAGGCGCGCACCGCGGACGAGCCGCATCGCGCGATCGCGGCACTCGCGGCGAGGCGGGCCTACGAGCAGGCCGGACTCGGTCCTTCCGATGTCGACCTGGCCGAGGTGCACGACGCGACGGCCATGGGCGAGCTGATCAACGTCGAAGCCCTCGGACTGGCGCCGCTGGGCGGCAGCGGAGCGGCGGCCGAACGCGGCGAGTTCAGCATCGGCGGCCGTGTCCCGGTCAACCCCTCGGGGGGACTCGAGTCCAAGGGCCACCCGATCGGCGCGACGGGTCTCGGGCAGATCTTCGAGCTCGTCACGCAGCTGCGCGGCGAGGCGGGCCCGCGCCAGGTGCCGGGCGCTCGCATCGCGATCCAGGAGAACGGCGGGGGCCTCATCGGCATCGAGGAGGCCGTCGCTGCGGTGCAGATCTTCGAGCGGCCGCTCGCCGCCTGAGGCTCGGCGACGACCGGCCGCATCGGCCAGCACACGGGAGGACGGACATGCAGGTTCGAGATGCGGTGGCACTGGTCACCGGAGCGGGATCCGGACTGGGCCGCGCCACCGCGCTGCGGCTCGCCGCCGGCGGGGCCAAGGTGGTCGCGGTCGACATCCGCGGGCAGGCGCTGGAAGGGCTCGCCGCCGACATCCCGGCCCCGCAGCTGCTGGCCGTGGAGGCCTCGGTGGCCGACGCCGCCCAGGTGAGCCGGGCGGTGGATTCGGCGGTGGCGCACTTCGGCGCCCTGCACGTCGCCGTCAACTGCGCCGGGGTTGCCGATGCCGCGAAGACGGTCTCCCGCGGCCAGCCTTTCGCGCTCGAGACCTGGGAGAAGGTGATCGCGATCAACCTCACCGGCACCTTCAACGTGATCCGGCTCGCCGCCGCCGCGATGGCCCGCCAGCAGCCGGATGCCGGCGGCGAACGCGGCGTCATCGTCAACACGTCCTCGGGCGCGGCCTGGCAGGGCCAGGTCGGGCAGGCCGCGTACGCCGCGAGCAAGGCAGGTGTCATCGGCCTCACGCTGCCCGTCGCGCGTGACCTCGCCGACCACGGCATCCGGGTCGTGACGATCGCGCCGGGCCTCTTCGACACCGGCATGGTGGCCGGGCTGCCCGCCAACGTGACCCAATCGATCATCGACCGCATGGTGCTGTTCCCCCGCCGCCTCGGCCAGCCCGAGGAGTTCGCCTCTCTCGTGCAGGTGGTCGTCGAGAACGCCTACCTGAACGCCACCACGATCAGCCTGGACGCCGGCACGCGCCTGACCGCGCGCTGAGTCCGGGCCCGATGCGCCCCGCCGCAACCCGCGGCCCACTACAGGAGACAAGCCATGAAGGCACACCGCCGACCCTTCCTCGTTCGTGCCGCGCTGGCCCTCGCGCTGGGCTGTGCCGTCGCAGCCGGCCTGCCCGGCCTCGCCTCGGCGCAGGACTTCCCCAAGGGCCCCGTGCGCATCCTGGTGCCCACGTCGACGGCCACGGCCTCCGACCTCACCGCGCGCTTCATCGCCGACGAGATGGCGCGCGAGTTCGGCACGTCCGTCGTCGTCGAGAACAAGAGCGGCGCCAACGGCATCCTGGCCGTCCAGCAACTGCTGTCGCTGCCCGCCGACGGCCACACGATGCTGCTGACGGCCTCCGGCCTGTATGCCAATCCGGCGCTGTACCGCAACGTGCCGTACGACCCGGTTCGCGACTGGCACATCGTCGCCCCCGTCAACGAGACCCAGTTCATCCTGGTGGCGGCGCCCAATTTCGCGCCTCGAACGGTGCGCGAACTCGTCGAGTTCGCGAAGAGCCGGCCGGAGGAGGTGACCTATGCCTCGGCCAGCGTGGGCAGCTCGACGCACCTCGGGCCGGAGCTCTTCGCCGCACGGGCCGGCATCCGGCTGCGCCACATCCCGTACAAGGGCGGCGCGCAGGCTATCGCCGACACCGCCGGGGGCCAGGTGAACATCGCGATGACGGCCATCCCCACCGCCGCGCCGCTCGTGCAGTCGGGCAAGCTCAGGGCCCTGGCGGTCACGGGCACGGCGCGCTCGCCCCTGCTGCCGGAGGTCCCCACGCTCGCCGAGGCCGGCGTGACCGGTGCGGAGATCACGTCCAAGCAGGCCATCGTGGTGCGCCCGGGCACGCCCGAGCCGGCGGTCGCGCGGCTTCGCGCCTCCATCACGCGCATCACCGCGACGCCGGAGTACGCGAAGTTCCTCGCCCAGCGCGGGCTCGACAAGGAGCCGATCCCGCTGGAGGAGTACCTGAAGTCCGGTCCCGAGCAACTGCGCCGCTGGACCGAGATGGTCAGGCTCAGCGGCGCCAAGCTCGACTGAAGCCCGGGCGCTCTCCCGCACGGCCCGCGAGGCCGGCGCCGGGCGGGCCCGCATCGCCGTTCACGACCGCCGCAACGAAGGAAGATCGACATGGGCAATCGCTACGACCGCTTCAAGGCCCTCGACGAGATGGCACTCGGCGAGGAGTTCCACTCGCCGGGACGCACGGTGACCGAGGCCGACTGCGTGCTCTTCACCGGGCTGGCGGGCTTGAAGGCCCCGCTGTTCGTCGACGCGGAGTACAGCCGCAAGCACGGCAAGTACGGCCGCCGCGTGGTGCCGGGCCTGCTCACCGCAGCCCTCACCGCGGGCATGATGGAGGACATCCTCGGACCGTTCACGCTGGCCGCGCTGGAGCTGTCGACCTTGAAGTTCACCCACCCGCTCTTCCACGGCGACACCATCCACTGCGTGATCACCGTCACCGGCAAGGCCGACACCTCCAAGCCGGACATCGGCGTGCTCACGATCCGCGCCCAGCAGTTCAACCAGGACGACCAGCAGGTCTTCGAGCTGACCGGCAAGTTCCTGATGCTCAAGGACCGCGCGAGCCTCACGGAGCGCACGCCCGCCACCTGAGGCCCTGCCCCGTCAGCGTGCCCCGATGCCGCTCCACAGGATGCGGAACAGCGGCTCGAACTGATCGGTGAGCCGGTAGCGCCGGTTCCGGTACTCCCACATCACGATGGAGTGCTGGATCGTGCCCATGAACAGGTCGATCACCTGGTGGGGCTGCAGGACCGGGTCGATCAGGCGGGCCGCCTGCGCATCGCGCACCAGCGCGATGACCGGGCGGAAGAACTCCGCCTGGCGGAAGGTCGGGTCGCGCATCCAGGTCTGCAGCGGCACCGACATGAACATGGCGCGACCGACACCCGGGTTCTCCTCGAAGTACTGCAGGTTCACCCAGATGAAGCGCCGCAGCTTCTCGCGCGGCGACTCCAGCCCTTGCATGCCGTCCACCAGGCGTGCCCGCAGCTCGGCCAGCCACTCGCTGATGAACTCGAACAGCAGGTGCTCCTTGTCGCCGAAGTACTTGTAGATCGTCGAGAAGCTCATCCCGCAGCGCGCGGCGATCCCGCGCATGTCGACGTTGTGGAAGTCCTCGCGCGAGAAGGCCTCGAGCACGGCCGCGCGCAGGCGGGCGCGCATCTCGGGGTTCATCCGGGCCGGGTCGGCCGGGGAAGCGGAACGGCGGGCGGATCGAACCATGGTGCGGGAGGCGACGGCCCGATTCTCCCCCGGAGGCCCGGGGCACGCCATGCTGCCCGACGTGCCTCGCACCTGCGGCATACCCCGATGCCGCGACGCCGCGCGGCGCGATGCCGGCGCGTGCGGCCTTGCGGGCCCGCCTGAGCGGCGCACCTGCCGCCCTCGCCGCCCGCGCGCCCGCTCACGGCGCCGGCCAGCCGGGCAGGCGGCGCAGCCCCCAGGCCATCAGCCCCGCCGCGATGCCGAAAGCCAGCGCAACCGTCCCGCTCCACGCCAGCACCGCGGAGCCCGCGGGCGCAAGCAGCGCGACGATCAGCACACGGGCCAGCGCACCAGCCGCCAGCACCGCCTGCAGCGAACCGTTCAGCAGGCCCTCCCTCCCGCTGCGGCCGAGCGCCAACGCGGTGGTGAAGGCGGCGCACAACGTCACGGCCCACGCCGCGCCGGCAGCGAGCTGGGCCAGCGCCAGGGCCGCCAGGCCCGGGGACAGGTGCGCGCCCGCAACGGCCAGCGCGGCACCGGCGGCGCCGCCCGCCAGCATCCGCGGCGCCGGCGCCCGCCGGGCCCAGCGGGCCGCCGGCCACAGCGCGAGGTTGAAGCCGACCCAGAACAGCGGCAGCCAGGCCGGCAGCGCCGCGGCATCGACGTGCTGCCGATACAACGCCGGACTGGCCAGGAAGACATGCGCCTGGAAGGCCGCGGCCGCCACGAGGCAGCTGGCCAGGACCACCCGGGCCCGACCGTCGGCGAGCGTGGCCGGGTGTTCCGGCGCTCCCGGCGCCCCGCCCGCGGCGCGTGCGGCGAGCGAGCGCTCGGCTCGGCGCATGCCCAGGGTCACCGCCGCCAGCACCAGCGCCGACAACAGGAACGGCACCCGCGGATCGACGCCCTTGAGCTGCAGTGCGAGGTACGGTGCCGCGGCGTTGCACAGTCCCAGTCCCAGCGCCAGCAGGGCAACCAGCGCCGGCTGCGACGGCCGTGCCACGTAGCGTCCGAGCAGCGTCAGCGGCGGTGCGCGCAGCGCAGCCGAGGTCACCGCCCACACCAGCGTCAGTGCCGCGAAGGCCGCCGGCGACGCCCCGGCTGCCGCCAGCGGCAGCAGCGCGAAGGCCAGGCCGGAGATGACCGTGGCCGCCAGCATCCAGCTCGACAGCCGGGAGAGCACCCGGGCCGCTCGGTCGCTCCAGGCGCCGACGACCAGGTCGCTGACGATGAACACGATCTGGTCGATCACCAGGATCCACGGCACGATGCGGGCTTCCTCGCCCCGGAAGCCGAGCTGGCCGACGAGCTGCGGCAGGTAGGCCGCGTACACCACCCAGCACAGCGCGAACAGGAACTGCACGCCGGCGAGGTACACGCCGACCCCGCGCGCGAGCGCGGGGTCGGGGGACGGCGAGGCGGCACGCATCGGGGTTCAGCTCCCGCCGAGCCTGCGCCCGCTGCGCGGGCCCTCGGCGGCCGGCGGCGGGTCCACCCCCAGCCCGGCTGCCTCGGCCGACAGATCGGCCGCCGGTGCGGCCACCGACGGCATCTCCCCGCGCGACGCGAGGACCCCCTCGATGTCCTCGCGCGCACGGTCGATCAGGATCGCCGAGGCCCGCTCGGCGCGGTCCGGGTCGCGCCCGATCACGGCATCCAGCACCTCGCGGTGCAACGGCAGCGAACTCGCCGGCCCGTCGGCCCTGGAGGTGCTGAGCTCGAAGGCGACGCGCAGCAGCGCGCCGAGTGCCTTGCCCATCTGCTCGACCATGCGGTTGTGCCCGGCACGCAGCAGCCCGAGGTGGAATCGCAGGTCCTGCGTGACGTAGTCGCCGCCCTGCTCGATGGCCCGCCGCATGCCGGCGTAGGCGTCCTCGACCTCGGCGATGTCCTCGGCCGTCGCCCGCTGCGCGGCCATGCGCATGCTGGCCGGCTCGAGCACGCGGCGCAGTTCCTGCAGGTCGCGCAGGAAGTCCCGCGTCAGCCCCACCTTCGTCTGCCAGCGCACGACCGCCGGGTCGAACCAGTTCCAGCTCGAGGGCGGCAGCACCCGCGTGCCGACTTTCGGCCCGGTGCTCACCAGGCCCTTGGCCACCAGCGACTTGATCGCCTCGCGGACCACGGTGCGGCTGACGCCGAAGGCTTCGCACAGCACCGGCTCCGGCGGGATCGTGCCGCCGGGCGCGTGGCGGCCGGCGACGATGTCCTCGCCGAGCCGCTCCAGCGTCTGCGCCAGGACGTTGCGCACCGGCGGCCTCGCCGCCTCAGCCGCGCACGAACAGGGTCACCAGCGGCTCGGGACCGACCTGGCGGCTCCAGTGGCCGTGCACGCCCGGGTCGAAGCTGGCGCCGGCGGGCAACAGGTCGGCCGAATAGAAGTGCTCGCCGGGCCCGAAGGTCCGCGACGTGCCGTCCTGCAGCCCGATCTCCATGCACCCGCCGAGGATGAAGACCCACTGCGGGTTCGACGTGCAGTGGAAGGCGCTGCGGAAGCCAACCGGGCTGTGGCGCAGCTGGCAGCCGCCGCCGGGCATCAGCGGCGACAGGCGCGCCTGCGGCGTGCCCTCGGTCAACGGCACGCTCTCCTCGCGGAAGCGCGCCCGGCCGTCGGCATCGGTGAACAGCACGACCTTCGTGAACGTGACCATCGGGGTGCTCTCCCTTCGCGGCGACCGCGGCTCACAGCGTGGCGGTCACGCCGCCGTCGACGTAGAGGATGTGGCCATTGACGAAACTCGACGCGTCGCTGGCCAGGAAGACGGCTGCCGGCGCGAGTTCGTCGACCTCGCCCCAGCGGCGGCTGGGCGTGCGCCCGATCAGCCAGGCGCTGAAGGCCTCGTCCTTGACCAGCTTGTCGGTCAGCTCGGTCTTGACGTAACCCGGGCCCAGGCCGTTGACGTTGATGCCGTGCGGGCCGAGGTCGATCGCCATGCCCTTGGTCAGCATCTTCAGCGCCCCCTTGGTGGCCGCGTACGGCGCGATGCCGGGCCGCCCGAGCTCGCTCTGCACCGAGCAGATGTTGATGATGCGGCCGCGGCGGCGCGGCACCATGCGCCGCGCGACCGCCTGCGCGACGACGAACGGTCCGTGAACGTTCGTGCGCAGCAGCTCGCGCCAGTCGTCGGCCGGGAACTCGTGGAAAGCCCCGCGGCGCTGGATGCCGGCGTTGTTGACGAGGATGTCGATCGGTCCGATGCCGGCCTCGATGCGCTGCACGGCGGCCTCGACCGCGTCGGCTTCGCAGACGTCGAAGCCGCACTCGTGGACCGCGAGGCCCTCGGCACGCAGGACGCCGGCCGCCGCGCGCAGGCGCTCGTCGTCCCGGCCGTTGAGCACGACCGACGCGCCGGCCTGCGCGAGCCCGCGGGCGAGCGCGAGGCCGATGCCGGCCGACGAACCGGTGACCAGCGCGAGACGTCCGTCGAGGCGGAAGGTGGCGGCCGTGATCATGGTGGGCATCCTTCGGTAACCAGCGGGGCAGATTGGCGCGCGGCGCTGCCGCGCGCAGAGCCCTGGCCTGCGGCATCGCTCGGCGCGACGCTGCCGGCCAGGCGGCCGAGCTTGGCCCGCGCCTGCACATCGTCGCCTTCGGGCACCGCCAGGCTGGCGGCCGAGGCCTTCGACCGCTTCGATCGTGCCGGCATCGGTCGTCGTTCGCTGGCGGCGGCTGCGCGCCGGGTTGTGGGCATCGGCTGCAATCGTATGACGATTGCGTCACGCCGCGCCCGGGGTTTTCCACCCGTGCCGCTCGGGCACCCCTCGCGCGCGCCCGGGCCGCCCCAGGCGGCGACGACGCGGACCACGCGCAATCGACCGGGCGTGTCCCGGGCACCGGCAGGGGCCCGACGGGGAAGCCTGAGATAGATCAAATGGATCGCGCATTCGAGCTCGTATCGACCAAATTGTTCTTGTCGAACGATCATACGAACGTCAAGATCGCGACAGCAGCAAGGAGACCCGCATGGCCCGCGTCGACGAGATCACCCGGGAGTCGTGGATCCTGAACACCTTCCCGCAGTGGGGCACCTGGCTCAACGAGGAGATCGAGCAGCAGGTCGTCGCGCCGGGCACCTTCGCGATGTGGTGGCTGGCCTGCACGGGCATCTGGCTGAAGAGCGAAGGCGGCACGAACCTGTGCATCGACCTGTGGTGCGGCACCGGCAAGCGCACGACGGGCAAGCCGCTGATGGACCCGCACCACCAGATGGCCCGCATGAGCGGCTGCGTGAAGCTGCAACGCAACCTGCGCGTCTCGCCCTTCGTGATCGACCCGTTCGCGATCCGCCGCGTGGATGCGGTGGTCTCCACGCACGCGCACAGCGACCACATCGACGTCAACGTCGCCGCGGCGGTGCTGCGCAACGCCGACGCCCATGTGCCGTTCATCGGGCCGCGCTCCTGCGCCGACCTGTGGCGGCAGTGGGGCGTGCCGCCCGAGCGCATCGTCACGGTGCGCCCGGGCGACACGGTGCGCATCGGCGACGTCGAGTTGCTCGCCCTCGAGTCCTTCGACCGCACGATGGCGATCACCCTGCCCAAGGGCGAGAGCGCGAAGGGCCGGCTGCCGCCGGACATGGACGATCTCGCGGTGAACTACCTGCTGAAGACCCCCGGCGGATCGCTCTACCACAGCGGCGACTCGCACTACGCCAACGGTTACGCGCGGCACGGCAACGAGCACCGCATCGACGTCGCACTCGGCTCGTACGGCGAGAACCCGCGCGGCATCACCGACAAGATGACCGCCTGCGACATCCTGCGCATGGCCGAGGCGCTGAACGCGAAGGTGGTGATCCCGTTCCACCACGACATCTGGTCGAACTTCCTGGCCGACCCGATGGAGATCGTCGCGTTGTGGCGGATGAAGAAGGAGCGGCTGAAGTACCGCTTCAAGCCCTTCGTCTGGCAGGTCGGCGGCAGGTTCGTCTACCCGGACAACGCCGACGACATCGAGTACCACTACGACCGCGGGTTCGACGACGTGTTCACCAAGGACACGGACCTGCCGTTCCCGTCGTTCCTGTAGCGCTTCCGCACGAGGAGGCCTCGCATGGACCACACGGCCTTCGGTGTCCAGCTCAAGGGTGTGGGCAAGGCCTTCGGCAGCGTGCGCGTGGTGGCCGGGCTCGACCTGGACGTGCGCCAGGGCGAGTTCGTCGTGCTGCTCGGTGCCTCGGGCTGCGGCAAGTCCACGGTGCTGCGCATGATCGCCGGCCTGGACGAGCCGAGCGAGGGGCGCATCTTCATCAAGGGCCTCGACGTCACCGACACGGCGCCGATGAAACGCGACATCGCGATGGTCTTCCAGAACTACGCGCTGTACCCGCACATGGACGTGGCCCACAACATGAGCTTCGCGCTCGAGCTGGCCGGTGTGGCGCCCGACGAGATCCGCCGCCGCGTCGAGAAGGCGGCCCAGATCCTGAACATCGCGCAGCTGCTGCAGCGCAAGCCCAAGGAGCTCTCCGGCGGCCAGCGCCAGCGCGTGGCGATCGGCCGCTGCATCGTGCGCGAGCCCTCGGTCTTCCTGTTCGACGAGCCGCTGTCCAACCTCGATGCCAAGCTGCGCGCGCACATGCGCACCGAGCTGGCGATGCTGCACGAGCGGCTCGGCAAGACCACGATCTACGTCACCCACGACCAGGTCGAGGCGATGACGCTGGCCTCGCGCATCGTCATCTTCGACAAGGGGCGCATCCAGCAGGTGGGCACGCCCTCGGAGGTGTTCAACCGGCCGGCCAACCTGTTCGTCGCGGGCTTCATCGGGATGCCCAGCATGAACCTGCTCGAGGGACGCGTGCGCACGGTCGACGGGCAGCGCGAGCTCGCCGGGCCGGGTTTCGCCTTCCCGCTCGCGCACGAGCTGCCCGACGGCACCGCACTCGTCGCCGGCGTGCGGCCGCAGTCGCTGCATCCGGCCGCCGGCGCGCCCGGCAGGCTGTCGCTGCAGGTCGACGTGGTCGAGTACCTGGGCATGGAGTCGCTGCTGATCGGCCGGCTGGCCGGCGGCGGCGACGATCAGGTCACGGCCGTGGTGCCGGGCCAGCGCAGCGAGCTGCTGCGCCAGACGGTCGCGCTGGACCACGATCCGCACGCCCTGCACGTCTTCGACCGGGCCACCGGCCAGCGCGTCGGGGCCTGAACCCCATTCCACGAGGAGATGACGATGAAGCGCAGAACCCTGATCCAGAGTGCCGGAAGCGGCGCCCTCGGCATGCTGGCGGCGGGCCTCCCGCTGGTCGGCCGCACGCAGGACCGCTACGCGAAGTACCGCGGGCAGACGGTGGTGATGAGCATTCCCTCTCACCCGCACTACGACGCGATGTCCAAGCTGCTGCCCGAGTTCACGAAGCAGACGGGCATCAAGGTCGAGGTCGATCGCCTCGCGATGGCCCGCATGAAGGACAAGCAGCTGCTCGAGATGGCCAAGCCCTCGGGCGACTACGACCTCGTCTGCTACATCGTGATGTGGAAGGGCGAGTACGTGAAGAAGAACCTCGTGCGCGACCTGGAGCCGTACCTGAAGAACGCGGCGCTGGCCGATCCCGACTACGACTTCAAGGACCTCGTCCCGCGCTATGTCGAGAACATCGGCCTGGTCGGCGGCCCCAAGGGCTACCTGGCCGGCCCGGGTGCGAAGCTCTACGGCCTGCCCTACGGTGCCGAGACCTCGATCCTCGCCTACCGCCGCGACCTGTTCGCCAAGCACGGCCTGAAGCCGCCGGAGACCTACGAGCAGTTCGAGCGCCTGCTGCCGGAGATCCGCCAGAAGACCGGCATCGGCGCCCTGACCTCGCGCGGCCAGGCCGGCCACCAGTGCGTGCACGCCTGGCTGCTGCACCTGAACCCGATGGGCGGCAAGGTGTTCGACGACAAGTGGAACCCGCGCTTCAACGATGCCGTCGGCGTCAAGGCGCTGAAGTTCCTGAAGCTGGTCTCCGAGACCGGACCGGTGGGCATCCCCGGCTTCGGCCAGGGCGAGATGATCACCTCGTTCCTGCAGGGGCAGGCGGCGATGTACCTCGACTCCTCGCTGATCTTCGGCCAGGTCAAGAACCCGGCCGTCTCGAAGATCGTCGACCAGGTCAGCTACGTCGTGCACCCGAAGGGCGTGCGCCATGCCTCGCAGTCGGGCGGCCTCGGGCTGGCGATCCCGCGCAACGCGAAAAACGCCGACGCCGCCTTCCTGCTGCTGCAGTGGCTGACGTCGAAGGCGCAGGACAAGGCCGTCGTCCGGCTCGGCGGCGTGCCCACCCGGACCTCGACGCTGGCCGACCGCGAGATGGTCACGCTGTACCCCGAGTTCATCACGCTGCGCCAGCAGATCGAGTACTCCGACCCCGACTGGAGGCCCATCATCGCCGAGTGGGACGAGATCAACATCCAGGCGCTGGGCGTGGCCGTCTCCGAGGCGCTGACCGGCAAGAAGACGCCCGAGGACGCGCTCAACGGCATGGTGCCCAAGGTCACCGACATCATGCGCCGCGGGGGTTACCTGAAGGGCTGAGCGCCCGCCCGGTTCGTGCCGCGGCCGCCGCCCCGGGCGGCCCGCGGCCGGACCACCGCAGGAGAGGCCATGCGCCGTCCGCCCTGGGTTCCGCTGCTGTACGTCGGCCCGGCCGCCGTCGTGATGGCGGTGGCCTGCCTGTACCCGGTGATCTCCGCGCTGCAGCTCGGCTTCTACGACTGGAGCATGGGCACGCCGTGGGAGGAGGCGCGCTGGGTCGGCATGGAGGCCTTCGTCGCCTCCTTCCGCGATCCTGCCGTGTGGCGCTCGCTCGTCACGACGCTGATGTTCGCCGCCGTGTGCGTCGCGGCGGAAATGGTGCTGGGCATCGCGCTGGCCCTGGCCCTGGAAGGCAACCTGCGCGGCATGTCGGTCTTCCGCACGCTGTTCATCCTGCCGATGATGATCGCGCCGATCGCCGTCGGGCTGACCTGGCGCTACCTGTTCGACGCGCAGTTCGGCCTGATCAACGCGCTGCTCGGCCTCGTCGGCCACGACGCGGTCGCCTGGCTGGCCCAGGAGAACACGGCCTTCGCGGCGATCGTCATCGCCGACATCTGGCAGTGGACACCCTTCGTCTTCATCATGATGATCGCCGGGCTGTCGAACGTCGACACCGCGGTCCTCGAGGCGGCGCGCATCGACGGCGCGACCTGGTGGCAGACCACGCGGCGCGTGAAGCTGCCGATGGTGATGCACGTCATCGCGATCACGCTGCTGATGCGGCTGATCGACGCCTTCCGCGTGCTCGAGGTGATCTACGTTCTGACCTTCGGCGGTCCCGGGGACAGCACCGAGATCCTCTCGCTGCACATCTACAAGACCGCCTTCATCGGCCAGCGCCTGGGCAACGCCGCGGCGATCTCGGTGCTGCTGCTCGTCGTGGTCGCCGCCCTGTCGTGGGCGGCGCTGCGGCTGTCGAACCCGCTGAAGGAAGGGGAGCGCGCGTGAGCACGCCGGGCCGCTGCCGAGTGCGGATGCCGCCGTACGCCGCCCAGGGTCGTCCCGCGAGCGCGCCCCGCCGACGCCGGGAGGCCCGATGAGACGTCCCGCGGCAACCGTCGCGCTGCACTACGCGGCGCTGATCGTGCTCGGCCTGGTCTGCGTCACGCCGATCGCGGTGATGTTCGCAACCTCGCTGAAGCTGCAGGTGCAGATCTTCTCGACGACGCTGGACTTCCTGTTCACGCCGACGCTGCAGAACTACCGCGACGTGCTCGGCGAGGGCAGCTTCGCGCGCTACCTGAGCAACAGCCTGATCGTCGGCGTCGTCTCCACGCTGATCACGCTGCTGCTCGGCACGATGGCGGCCTACGGCCTGGCACGCTTCCGCTTCCGTGGTCGCACCACGCTCGCCTACACCACGCTGCTGCTGCGCACGGTGCCGCTGGCCGTTCTGGCGGTGCCGGTGTTCATGCTGTGGAGCCGCGCCGGGCTCATCAACTCGCTGCCGGGGCTCGTGCTGCTCTACGTCGCGGTCAACCTGCCGTTCACGATCTGGCTGCTGTACGGTTTCATCCTGCAGGTGCCGGTGGAGATGGAGGAGGCCGCGGCGATCGACGGGTGCGGCCCGCTGCAGGTCTTCTGGCGCGTCGTGCTGCCGCTGATCAAGCCGGGCCTCGCGGCAGCGGCGATCTTCACCTTCCGCATCGCCTGGAACGAGTTCATCCTGGCACTGGTGCTGACCGACCGCTCGACCCGCACGCTGCCGGTGGCGGCCTCGCTGTACATCACCGACATCGGCGTGGACTGGGGCAAGATCATGGCCCTGGGCAGCCTGATCGCGATCCCGCCCTTGATCTTCACCTTCATCGCCGCGCGCCAGATCATCACCGGCCTGACCGCCGGTGCGGTCAAGGGCTGAGCGGCACCGCGGAGCCCGCGCATGCAGGGCCTCGTCTGCATCGACATCGGCACCACGAGCCTGCGCGGGGTGCTGTTCGACAGCCGGGGCCGTGCCCGCCACGTCGAGCAGCGCGGCAGCGCGCCGGACTACGGGCCCGGCGGGTGCGTCGAGCAGGATGCCCGCACCTGGCACGACGGCGTGATCGCGCTGCTGCGGGCCTGCGCCGAGGCGGCGGCGACACAGGGCCTGGAGCCCGCCTGCGTGTCGGTGACGGCGCAGCGCTCGTCGGTGCTGGCCGTCGACGCCGACGGCACGCCGCTGCATCCGATGCTGATGTGGCAGGACACGCGCGCTGCCGGCCTCGCGCGCGAGCTCGCCGCCGGAGCCGATGCTGCGGTCTACCAGCGCACGGGCCTGCGCATCTCGCCGGTGTTCTCGGCCGTCAAGATGGCCTGGCTGCGGCGCGAGCGGCCCGAGGCCTGGCGGGCCACGCACAAGCTGCTGGGCGTGCAGGACTGGGTGCTGTGGCTGCTGACCGGGCGCTTCGTCACCGACCACAGCCTGGCCAGCCGCACCAACCTGCTGGACCTGGACACGCTCGACTGGTGCCCGCAGATGCTCGCGCTGTTCGAGGTGCCGCGCGAGCGGTTGTGCGAGCTCGTGCCGCCCGGATCGGTGGTCGGCGGGCTGCTGCCCGCGGTGGCCGCGGCGACCGGCCTGGCCGGGGGGCTGCCCGTGCTCAGCGCCGGCGGCGACCAGCAGTGCGCCGCGCTCGGCCTCGGGCTGTTCACCTCCCGCCACGCGGTGGCCAACGCCGGCACCGGCGGCTTCCTGATCGGTCATGCCGACCACCCGCTGCACGACCCGTTGCGCCGCGTCTCGTGCAACGTCGCCGCGGTGCCGGGCGCCTACATCGTCGAGGCCGCGCTGCTGGCCGCCGGCTCGGTGCACCAGTGGTTCCGTCGCCTGCTCGCGGACGCCGACGTGGCGACGCTGGAGGCCGAAGCCGGCCGCGCGCCGGCCGGCTGCGACGGCGTGCTGCTGCTGCCGCACTTCGAAGGCTGCGGCTCGCCGCACTGGGACCCTGTGGCCCGCGGTGCCTTCGTGCACCTGGACCTGCACACCTCGCGCGGCACGCTGGCCCGCGCGATCCTCGAGGCCATCGCCTACGGCTTCAAGGACGGGCTGGACGTCATCGAGACGCTGTGCGGCCCCGTGGCCGAGGTTCACGTCTCGGGCGGCATGACCCGCTCGGCCCTGTTCAACCGCATCCAGTGCGATGTGCTCGAGCGCCCGCTGCTGCGCTTCGGCGGCAACGAGGCGACGGCGCAGGGGGCATGGATCGCCGGCTGCGTGGCCACCGGGCTGGCCGCCGGCCACGCCCAGGCCTACGAGCGGCTCGTCGCGCTCGACCCGCATGAGCGCCTCGTGCCCGACCCCGCGCCGCAGGCCGTGTATCGTCGGCAGCGGCAGCGCTCGCACGCGATCTACACCGCGCTGGCGAGCCCTGCCGTCAACGATCTCTACCGATGAAGGACGACCCCGTCGTGGACATGCCCACCCGCTTGCCGGCGACGGTCAGCCACTACCGCCACCGCAAGATCCTCGAGATGGTGTGCGAGCGCGGCTCGGTCTCGGCGGATGAGCTGGCCCGCGAGTTCGCCGTCTCGCGCATCACCATCCGCCGCGACCTGCAGGCCCTGGCGGACGAGGAGCTGGTCGAGCGCACGCGGGGCGGCGCGCGCCGCCGCGCGGACTTCCAGCTGGAGTCGATGTTCGAGAGCAAGGACCGAACGGCCCGGCTGGAGAAGGCGGCGATCGGCCGCCATGTGGCGGCGATGATTCCCGACGACGAGACGGTCTTCCTGAACGGCGGCTCGACGACGCTCGAGGTCGTCCGTCACCTCGCGGGCCGGCGCGTGCGGGTGATCACCAACAACACGGCCTGCCTGGGCCTGGACCTCGGCCCGGGGGTCGAGCTGATCCTGCTGGGCGGCGAGTACCGGCCGCAATCGCGCTCGCTCGTCGGCGCGTTGACGGTCTCCGCGCTGCAGAGCGTCTTCTCGGGCCTGACCGTGCTGGGCATCAACGGCGTCAGCGTGCGGCGCGGCTGCACCACGGCCGTACAACCGGAGACCGCGGTCAACCAGGCGATGATCGCCAACACCAGCGGCCGTGTCGTCGTCGTTGCCGACCATCACAAGCTGGGCGGCGTCTCCAGCTTCCTGACCTGCCCGCTCGAGCGCGTGGACCTGCTGGTGACCGACTGGCGCGCGAGCGCTGACGCCTGCGGCGAGTTGCGGGCGGCCGGGCTGAGCGTGGAGCAGGTCCCGGGCGAGCCGGGAGCACCCGCCGGACGGCCCTGAGGCCGCGCAGGTCCCGCGGGCAGGGCCGACGGCGGACGGCGGACGGCCCAGGCGGCAGCGGAGTACCGACGAGGGCCGACGACGACGCGATCGGCCACGCTCGCGGCCGCCACGGCAACCGCAAGCTGCGCCCGGCCCGTCTGGGCCAGGGCGGCGCGTCGACGAGGCTCGAGGCAGTGGCCCCTTCGCGGCCCGCCGCGACTCTCGGGCGTCGTCGGGCGGATCGTTCGCCCCGTCCGGCGCCGAAGGTCTCCAGCGGAGCGCCGGCCGCCCCCGACGGCGTCCCGGTCGAACCGCGCTCAGTGCCGGTGCGTGTGATGCGCGTCCGGCACGTGCGGATGCGTGTGGCGCTGCGGCTCGTGGCGGTGCCAGTGGCTGTGCGCGCCGGGCGGCATCGGGTCGTGGCGATGCAGGTGGTGCCCGTCGTCGTGGCGGTGCGCATGTTCATGCGCCAGGGTGTCGTGATGATGTTCGTGGCCGTGCGACTCGGCCAGGTGCAGCACCACGCCGGCCAGCATCAGCAGGCCGCCCAGCGGCATCAGCCAGCCGCCGACGCGGTCTCCCATCGCCAGCGCGATCAGCGCCCCGATGAAGGGCGCGAACGCGTAGACGGATCCGGTGCGCCCGGCACCGAAGGCTCGCTGGGCCAGCAGGTAGAAGCGAAGGCTCAGCCCGTAGCCCGTGGCCCCGACGACGAACAGGCCGACGGCCGCCCCCATCGCGGGCAGCGGCTCGCCGAGCCCGAACGCGATCAGGGTCGTGGTGCCGGTGCCCAGCAAGGCCTTGGCCATCACGACCTGACTCGGATCACGCTCGGCCAGCGCGCGCGACAAGGTGTTGTCCACGCCCCAGGCCGCCGTGGCAGCGAGCACCGCGAGCAGGCCCCCGAGCTGCGCGCCGCTGAGCTGCCCCTGGTCGAGCACCAGCACGGCGCCGCCGGCCACCAGCAGCAGCATCGCGGCGCCGACCCGCCGGTCCATCGTCTCGCGGTACACGAGCCACGCCAGCAGCGCCGTGAACAAGGCCTCCAGCGTCAGCATCAGCGATGCGCTCGTCGCGCTGGTGCGCTGCAGACCCCAGGCAAGGGCCGAGGGGCCGAGCACTGCGCCGAAGACCGCCATGCCTGCCAGGACGGGCAAGTCCCGCCGTGTCAGGCGCGCCTCGTGTTCGGCAGCGCGGCGCGAGAGCGCGCCGACCGCCGCCGCGCCGGCATAAAGCAGCGCCGCCGTGGTGAAGGCGCCCAGTCCCTGGCCCAAGCGCTGCAACACCGGGGTGCTCGCGCCGAACAGCACGGCGGCCAGCAGGGCGTACAGCCCGCCACGCAGGGCCGGCAGCTGGTTCATCGATCGACTACCCGGCCATCACCCAGCCCGCCGCTGCCGCGAGCACCACGACCAGCACCGGCGACACGCGGGCGTGGACCAGCAGGCCGAAGGCCGCCAGCGCCAGCCCGAAGTCGGCACGCGAGTGGATCGCACTCGTCCACACCGGGTCGTACAGGGCCGCCCCGAGCACGCCGACCACGGCCGCGTTGATGCCGCCCATCGCACGCTGCATGCCGTCGCGCTGTCGCACCGCCTCCCAGAACGGAAGGGCGCCGGCCACCAGCAGGAAGGCCGGGATGAAGATGACCACCAGCAACGCCAGCCCGCCGGTCCACCCGCCCCACGGGGCCGGCATGGCCGCCCCGAGGTAAGCCGCGAAGCTGAACAGCGGCCCCGGCACCGCCTGGGCCGCACCGTAGCCGGCCAGGAAGACGTCGTGGCTCACCCACCCTGGCGGCACCACGCCCGCCTGCAGCAGCGGCAACACCACGTGCCCGCCGCCGAAGACGAGCGCGCCCGCCTGGTAGAACACCGCCGTCGCCGCCAGCCCGGGCGACGCCGCCGGCACCGACGCCAGGACCGGCAACGCGAGCAGCAGCACGACGAAGAGCGCGAGCAGCAGCGCACCCGTGCGTCGCCCGACGCCGTAGTCGGCATGCGGGGCCGCCTGGAGGTGCCCGAGCTTCAGCGCCCAGCGCCCGACGAGCCCGCCCAGCACGATCGCGCCGACCTGCCCTGCCGCCGTCGGCGCGGCGAGCACCACGAGCGCCGCGCCGATCGCGATGCCCGCACGCAGCCGGTCCGGGCACAGCGAGCGGGCCATGCCCCACACCGCCTGCGCGACCACCGCCACGGCGACGACCTTGAGCCCGTGGACCGCGCCCGACGCAGCGAGCCCCGACCACTCGGCCAGACCCAGGGCGAAGAGGATCAGCGCGATCGCCGACGGCAGCGTGAAGCCCAGCCAGGCCGCCAGGGCCCCCGCCCAGCCGGCCCTCCTCAGGCCGAGCGCCATGCCGACCTGGCTGCTCGCCGGCCCGGGCAGGAACTGGCATAGCGCGACGAGGTCGCCGTAGCTGCGCTCGTCGAGCCAGCGCCGGCGCTCGACGAACTCGGTGCGGAAGTAGCCGAGGTGCGCGACCGGCCCGCCGAACGAGGTCAGGCCCAGCCTGAGGAAGACGAGCAGCACCTCGAGCACCGAGCCGCGGCTCGGCGGCTCCGCAGGTGCCAGGTCGGCGGGAGGGACGGACGGGGTCATGAAGCTGTCTTCGGGCGCCAGCTTGGCGTCGGTCGGTGCCCGGCGCGGTCGATGCTAGCCTGGCCCTGTGACACCGTCCGGCGCCAAGACGACAACGGGCTGCGCCTGCGCTGGACGGGGCCGACGTGGAGGATCCTCGTTCACGCCACGCGATCGGGGCGTTCTGCCGACTCGAGCGGCAGGCGTCCTGCGCGCCACGAAGGCTCACCTGCGCGGTCCGCGGCCTGCGGTCGATCCCACCCGCCCCGCAGGCGCGAGCAGGTCCACCGTCCACTTGATGTAGTCGCTGCGGTAGACCAGGTCGCAGACGTAGATGACCGTGCCCGACTCGTCACGGACGACGCGCCGCACCTCGGCCACCGGCGCGTTCTCCGAGATCGCCAGGGCCTGAGCGGCCTCGGGACCCGCGGTGGAGACGGTCAGCGTCTGCGTGGCCTCGGCGATCCGGTCCCCGGCCAGGTCCAGCAGCACGGGGATGATGAGCTCCTGGCGGAATCGCCGCGGCGAGAGCCTGAAGATGGCGTCGTCCAGCCACAGCGAAATCACGGAGATCGCCTGCCGCTGCTTGACGTGGACCCGCCGGATGTGGTGGTACCGGGCGGCGGGCCGGCCTTCCCCCGGGTCGAGTTGGGGCATCGACTCCCCCTCGTCGAGCAGCTGGAGCTTCGGGGGGCTCGTGCGATAGACCTCGGCCAGGCCCTCCAGCGAGGTCTCGATGTGGATCCGGGGGTGCACCGCGGGCCGGGCGATGACATGCGTGCCGCGCCCCCGCTGTGCATGGACCAGCCCTTCTTGCGCCAACAGCGCCATCGCCTGTCTCACGGTGATCAGCGCCACGTCGAACTCCGCGGCCAGCGCGTCGAGGGACGGTATCCGGGTGCCGACACCCCAGATGCCCTTGGCAATGCGTTGGCGGGCGATGTCGGCGAGCTGCCGGTACAGCGGACTGGATCCGACCTTGAGCATGGCGGCTGCGCGGTGGTGAAACGATGGATGAGCGTCGGAGGCCGAGGCCGTCACGGCGTGGCGCCCCGGGCAAGGTTAGCGCACGCCGGCCGCGCGTTCGTCCGCCGCGCATCGAGGCGGACGGTCCGCCGCCGGCAGCCATCCGGAGCAGTGCCCTGCGGCAGGCGACGATTGACAGGCCCCCATAAATGTCTAATCATGGACAGATAGTCTTTTTGACCCGACGGCGACCCGGACCGACATCGACGACGGGCAGCCTGTCGATCCGCACGCGCGACACCCGTCACGCGTCCTTGCATCCACTGAGGGAACGAGACCATGAGCATCCGCCACCTGCCCGCGGTTCTTGCCGCGATCCTCGCCGTCGCGATGCCGGCGACCCCGGCTGCGGCACAGCCGTTCCCATCCCGTCCCGTGACGCTGGTCGTGCCCTTTCCCGCCGGGGGCGCGCTCGACGCCGTGGCGCGGCCGATGGCCGAGGGCATGCGCAGGGTCCTGGGGCAGCCTGTCGTCGTGGAGAACGTGCCCGGGGCGGGTGGCACGCTCGGCACCGGCAATGTCGCCCGCGCCGCGCCCGACGGGCACACGATCCTGCTGGGGTCGGTCGCGACGCACGCCATCGCGTCGGGCATCTATCCGAAGCTCACCTATGACCCGATCGCCAGCTTCGCGCCGATCACCCAGCTCACCCGCGGCCCGCTGGTGCTGGCCGTGTCGGCGCAGTTCGGCAAGTCGACCGTCGGCGAACTCGTCGCCGCCGCCAAGGCCAGGCCCGGCACGATCAACTACGCGTCCACCGGCAACGGCACCGCCTTGCACGTGGCCGGGGAGCTGTTCAAGTCGGCCGCGGGCATCGACGTCCAGCACGTGCCGTACCGCGGCGGCGGGCAGGCCATGACGGCCCTTCTGGCCGGGGAAGTCGCCTACATCATCGGCAACACGCAACTCGTCCGTCCGCTGATCACGTCCGGCAAGATCAAGGGGCTGGCGGTCACCGGCGAGCAGCGCCTGGGGGCGCTGCCCGAGCTGCCGACCTTCGCACAGGCGGGCGTGCCGGGGGTCGATGTCGTGACCTGGTTCGGTCTGTTCGCCCCCGCGGGCACGCCGCCGGAGGTCGTTCGGCAGCTCCACGCGGCGGCGACTGCCGCGCTGAAGGACGAGATGGTCCAGAAGTCGCTGGCGACCATGGGCGACGAGTCGGTCGGCAGCTCGGTGTCCGACTTCGCCGCCTTCGTCCGCTCCGAGCACCAGCGCTGGGTGCAGATCACGCGCAGCGCGGGCATCAAGATCGACTGAGCACGGCTGACGGCATCGAACACGGCAACGCCATGAACAGCCCCGCGCGACCGAACATCCTGGTCATCCAGGCCGATCAACTCACGGCCAAGGTCCTGCCGATGTACGGCAAGCCGATGGTCATGACGCCGAACCTGAGCCGGCTGGCCGACCGTGGCGTGACCTTCGTCAACGCCTACTGCAACAACCCGGTGTGCGCACCATCGCGCGCCTCGATGCTGACCGGGCGCCTGGCCTCGGCGATCGGCGCCTACGACAACGCCGGGGAGTTCCCGTCCTCCATCCCGACGATCGCGCACTACCTGCGCCGGCAGGGGTACCGGACCTGCCTGTCGGGCAAGATGCACTTCATCGGCGCCGATCAGCTGCATGGATTCGAAGAGCGGGTGACCACCGACATCTACCCGTCCGATTTCGGTTGGACCGCGGACTGGACGAAGACCGACGAGCCCTACTCGCCGTCCCGGATGAGCCTGCGCTCGATCGTCGAGGCCGGCCTGTGCGAGCGCAACCTGCAGATCGACTACGACGAGCAGGTGGCCTACCACGCGGAGCAGTGGCTGTTCGACTGGGCACGCGACCCCGACCCGCGCCCCTTCCTGCTGTGGGCGTCGTTCACCCATCCCCACAACCCCTTCATCACGACGAAGGAGTACTGGCAGCTCTACGAGCACGACCGGATCGACCTGCCCCGCGTCGCGTTCATCCCGATCGCCGATCGTGACCCGTGGTCGCAACGCTACGCGTACACCATCCGCGCCGACGAGCACGACATCTCCGAGGAGCACATCCGCACGGCGCGCCATGCCTACTACGCGATGACCTCGTACTTCGACGCCTTGGTCGGTCGCCTGCTCGGCGTGCTGGACCGGATCGGGGCGACGCAGCAGACCTACGTCGTCGTCGTCGCGGACCATGGCGAGATGATGGGCGAGCGCGGTTCGTGGTTCAAGTTCCAGCCCTTCGAGTGGTCGGTCCGCGTGCCGATGATCGTCGGCGGACCCGGGGTGAAGCGCGGGTACCGGGAGGAGAAGTCCGTGTCGCTGCTCGACCTGCTGCCCACGTTCAACGACCTCGTGAGCGACGGCAAGGGGGTGGCCCCTGTGGACCCGCTCGACGGGGCGAGCCTCGCCGGCATGCTCGCTGGCGACAACCGGGGTCGCGACGACGTGACGCGGATCGAGTTCCTCGGCGAGGGCGTCTACGCGCCGGCGTGCATCCTGGTTCGCGATCGCCTGAAGTACGTGTACTGCCGGAACGATCCGCCGATGCTCTTCGACCTCGAGCGCGATCCCGACGAACTCGTCAACCTCGCCGGGCGGCCCGAACGCGCCGAAGTGGAGAAGGCCCTGCACGACGAGGTCATGGCCCGCTGGGACTACGACGCCCTGGAGCGCGACATCCTCGAGTCGCAGCGGCGCAGGCTGTTCGTCCAGGAGTCGCTGCTGCAGGGCCAGTGGTCCTCCTGGGACTACCAGCCTGTCAGCGATGCCTCCCGACAGTACGTGCGCGGCGCCGTCGATCCGAACACCACGGCCACGAAGGCGAAGCGCCGCTTCCCGTTCGTGCCGCCCGTGGCGCCCGACCATCCGCGTGATCGGCGCGGATCGGGGGAGTCTGCGGGCACGCCGACGAGCACGTGACACGAGCGGCGGGGCCCGCAGCAGCGCTTGATCGGCCTCGCGCAGCTGCGCCGCGCTGGCGGCCTTCGCCTGGCTGCCGACGCTGCATCCCAGCGCGGCCGGCCGCACCCATGCCGCCTGCGGGGGCGTCTGCGTCGTCGTCGCCCTGCTGTGGCCGTGGCAGGTGGACGGCGTCTCGCCGACGCGCTGGGACCTGATCGCCGGCGCGGTGTGCCTCGCCGGCATGGCGATCATCGCGCTGCAGCCGCGCGCCTGAGGCGCCAGCGGCCCGGCTTCCCGGCAGCGCGGTGCCGCGGGCCGCTGCGACTACGGCCGCCGCGTGGGGGATCGCGGCGACGCCGCGAAACGCGGGAACAGCTGATCGTCCTCCAGGCGGACGTGCTCGGCCAGGTCGGCGACGAGCCGTGCCACGCCGGCACGCAAGCCGTCGGCCGCGTCGTCGTGCCCTGCCGGCACCACGAGCCCGGCCATCAGCGCCTCGAGCCGGCCGACGGCCTCGTCGTGCGCACGATGCTCGCGCAGCAGGTCGTCGATCAGCAGGCCGACGAGCGAGCTGCCGCCCTGCTCCATCATCGGGAACAGGCGCATCTCCTCCTTGAACATGTGCCGCTCGAGGGCATCCGCCATCGCGGCGAGGTGCTCGGCCAGGCCGGCGCCGGCGGCCCCCAGCCCGCCCGCCAGCGCCACCAGCACCGGCAGCTCGCGCCGGTGCGCCTCGTGGAATCGCTCGACGATGTGCGCGATCAGCGCGGGCACCTCGGCGGCGTGCGGCGAGTGGTCCTGGGCCATGCGGGCGAGCACGCCGGGACCTCAGCGCGCACGCCGTGCATCCGCACGGCAGCGCTGCGAGCAGTACTTGACGTCGTTCCAGGTTCGGGCCCAGGCCCGGCGCCAACTCATCGGCCGGCCGCATGCGGCGCAGGGCTTGCTCGGCAGCGCGCGCTTGTTGCCCTTGAAGCTCATGCGGCAAGTCTCGCACCACTAGACTGCGGGCGCTCCGCAGTACCCGAGGAACCCCATGCCCACCCTGCTGATCACCGGTGCGAGCGGCGGCATCGCGCGTGCGCTGCGCGGTCTCGCGCAGACCGCGGGCTGGACGGTGGTGGCCGCCACTCGCGACGCCGCCCGGCTCGCCGACGCCGGGCTTCCCGACGCGCATGTCGTCCAGGCGGACGTGTCGACGCCCGAGGGGGCGGCCATGGTGTTCGCGGCGCTGGCCGAGCGCGGCTTCCCGCCGGACCGGCTCGCTCACCTGGCCGGCAGCACCCTGATCGCACCCTTCGGGCGCGTGAAGCCCGAGCAGTACCGCGCCGTGATGGCCGCGAACATCGACAGCGCGTTCTACACCCTGCAGGCCTTCGTCGCCGCGCTGCGCGCGCGCGAAACACCGGGCGCCGCGGTCCTGGCATCGTCGGTGGTGGCGCAGACCGGCACGCCCAACCACGAGGCGATCGCGGCAGCGAAGGCCGCCGTCGAGGGGCTGGTGAGAGCCGCAGCCGCCAGCCATGCGGCATACGGCATCCGTGTCAACGCGGTCGCGCCCGGGCTCACCGAGACGCCGATGACCGCAGGCATCACGCGCAATCCGGCGATGCGCGAAGGCGCGGCCCGGCAGTACCCACTGGCGGGGATCAACCGCGCCGAGGATGTCGCGCAGGCCGCGTGGTGGCTGCTCTCGGATGCGGCGGCCCGGGTGACCGGGCAGGTGTGGGCCGTCGACGGCGGCTTCACCGCGATCCGGCCGCTCGTGCGATGACAGCGGCGGCCGAGCCGGATCCGAGGCCGAGCAGGACCTCGCCCGCACCCGCCGCAACGCCCGGCCCGACGGCGTTCGCACTCGGCCGCGCCGGGCTGGTTCCGTTCGTCGCCGGTGCGCTGGCCCTCTGGTTCGCCGACCCGGCATCGCAGGCGACGCTTGCGTTCGCCCTGTCCGCCTATGCCGCGACGATCGTGGCGTTCCTCGGCGGCATCCATTGGGGTCTGGGTGCGCGGGCTGCGGTGAACGGATCCGCGCGGCTCGTCTGGGGTGTCGTGCCGAGCCTCGTCGCATGGGCAGCGCTGCTCCTGCCCCCGTCCGCCGGCCTGGTCGTGCACGGGGCGGCGCTCGCGACGTGTTACGCGGTCGATCGACGCGTGTTTCCGGTCGAGGGCCTGGCGGCGTGGCTGCCGCTGCGCCTGCAGCTGACGACGATCGCTGCCGCGTCGTGCGCCGCGGGCGCTGGCGCGCTGCTCTGGCGATAGCCCTCAGGCATCCGGTCGGGACGCCGGCGCCGGCGTCCCCAGCGGCAGGCCACGCAGCACCTCGGCCAGCTCGGGCAGTTGCCACACCGCGATCCGCTGCTCGGCGGCGTAGGCACGGGCGGCATCCGACAGCTCGCCCAGGCCGATCCACAGCGCATCGGGCGAGCCGCGTGCATCGCGCGCGGCTTGCAGCTCACGCAGCGGCTCCACGCCGCTCTTGGCCGCCTTCCAGCGCCGTGCGGCCACGAGCATCGTCCGGCCCTTGCGTTCCAGTTCGAAGTCGACGATCGAGCCGGCGCTTCGGCGCACCGAGTAGCCGTCGCGGCGGAATGCCTGTTCCAGCAGCGCGGCACAGGCCGGCCAGGCCATGCTGCCGAGCGCCCGTGCGGTCTGCTCGACGCGCGCTTCACTCGGTGCGTGTCGCTGCCGCCAGGCGGCCATCGCCGCGATGACGTAGAACGGGAACGGCGACAGGGCGCCGGCCACGCGGTACTCCGCCGGCAGCAGCGCCCACGCCACCGACGAGAGCACGACGCCGATGCAGGCGCTGATCCACCAGCGCGAGCGCAGCAGCACGGCGAACAGCGAGTTCTTCGCCATCGGGATCTTCATGTCGGGCCTCGGCGTCTGACGGGACGTGCACAGTGTCGCCCGCCTGCCGATGCCGCGCCGGGCCCGGGCGGAACGACCGTCGCGCCATGGCGGCGTGCGCCCGTGCGCGCGGTCGGCGACCGCGGCAGGCGCAGAATGCGGTCCCGATGGACGCGCAGCCCACCTGGATCCGCGACGCGATCCGCCGCATCGAGGCGGATTTCCAGCGCTCGGCCGACACGCACCTGCTGGCCGTGGCGCTGCCGGGCTTTCCCGGCATCGACCTGTACCTGAAGGACGAGTCCAGCCACCCCACCGGCAGCCTGAAGCACCGGCTGGCGCGCAGCCTGTTCCTCTACGCGCTGTGCAACGGGCGGCTGCACGCGGGCAGCACGGTGGTCGAGGCCTCCAGCGGCAGCACGGCGATCAGCGAAGCCTATTTCGCAAGGCTGATCGGCCTGCCCTTCGTCGCCGTGATGCCGGCGGGCACCAGCGCGACGAAGATCGAGGCCATCGAGTTCCAGGGCGGGCGCTGCCACCTGGTGGATGATCCACGGGCCGTCTATGCCGAGAGCGAGCGCCTGGCGCGCGAGCTCGGGGGGCACTTCATCGACCAGTTCACCCACGCCGAGCGGGCCACCGACTGGCGCGCCAACAACAACATCGCCGAGAGCGTCTTCGCGCAGATGCGGCTGGAGCCGCACCCCTGCCCGCGCTGGATCGTCGCCAGCGCGGGGACCGGCGGCACCTTGGCGACGATCGGCCGTTACGTGCGCTATGCGCGGCATGCGACGCAGGTGTGCGGCGTGGATGCCGAGCGCAGCGTGCTCTTCGACCACTACCTCGCCCGCGACCCGGCGCTGACGATCGAGCAAGGCTCGCGCATCGAGGGCATCGGCCGGCCGCGGGTGGAGCCCTCTTTCCTGCCGGACACGCTGGACGCGATGCTGCAGGTGCCGGACGCGTGGAGCCTGGGCGCGATGCTGGCACTCAGCGCGCGCCTGGGCCGGCGCGTGGGCGGCAGCACCGGCACCAACCTCGTCGCGGCGCTGTGCTGCGCCGCGGCCCTGCGCGAGCGCGGCGAGACCGGCTCGATCGTCACGCTGCTGTGCGACGACGGCGAGCGCTACCGCGCCACGGCCTTCGACCCCGGCTGGCGCAGGGCCCAGGGCCTGGCCTGCGACGAGCAGGCCGATCAGGTGCAGCGCTGGATGGAGGACGGTCGCACGCCCTCGGACATCACCGCGTCGGTCCGCTTTGCCGGCGCGCTGCAGTGCATCCAGAGCCCGCCCCCGGTGGGCTGAGCCGGCCTGTCCGGGCGCCGGCGCCCTGCCCCACGCCCCGCACGACACCCGCGTTCGGCACAGGCGCCGATGCCGGGCCGAGCCCGGGCGTGGTCAGCGCCCGCGCGCGTCGGCGCTCGCGACATCGCCCCCCGTCAGCGGAGCACGCCGACGCGCCCCAGGCCGCTCATGGTCACCGTGACGGAGCGCGCGGCGCCGGGATGCTGGATCGGCGTGTGCGAACCGCACAGCACCACCATGCCCGATCGCAGCTGCAGGCCGCGTGCGGCCAGGTGATCGGCCATCCACGCCACGACGTCCAGCGGATGCTGCGGCAGGCCATCGGTCACCGTGGCCACGGTGCGGTCGTCCAGCTCGACGGTGGTGGTGATGCGCAGCGCATCGAACTCGGCCACGCTCACGCCGGGACCGCCGATGACCACGCCGGCGTTGCTGATGTTCTGCGCGACGACGTCGGGCAGGCTGCTGGCGGCGATGTCGAGCCCGCGCGGGTCCAGCAGTTCGAGTGCGGGTACCAGGCGGCTGACGGCACCGGCCACGGCGGCACGGTCATGCGCAGCCGCGCGCGGCGGCAGGTCCTGCGCGATCAGCGCCGCGATCTCCGGCTCGAAGGCGAACTGGCGGTAGACCTTGCCGCGCAGATCGGCGCCACTGTCGCAGCGCTGGTCCTCGAAGAGCCGCGCGCTCAGCGGCTCCTTCACGCCCATGCGCGCCATCGCCGCCGGCGCGTTCAGCGCCACCTTGTAGCCGGCGAGCCCGCGTCGCACGCCGTCGGCCAGCAGTCGCGCGGCCACGCGGTCCTGCACGGCATAGCCGGTGGCGAGGTCGGGGCCGATGCGCTCGGCCCGGCTGCTATAGGCCAGGCCCTGCGCGATGTCGCGCGTGATCTCCAGTGCCAGGGCCTCGAGATCGGCCGGCGGGATCGGGGGGGCGGCAGCGCGGTCGGGACTCATGTCGGACGGGTTGGCGGAGTTGACGAGAGCGGTATGCTATGCGCAACAGGAGTCCGGCCGGCGGCTCTCCCGCCGTCGGCCGCCACGCCGTTCGAGCCCACCGGAAAGCGAGTGTCATGACGCCTTCTCACCCCATCAGCCGGCGTGCGGCCTGCACGCTGATCGGCGCCTCCCTGACGGGCCTCGGCGGCACCGCCGCCGCACAAGGCGCGTGGCCGTCGCGGCCGATCCGCCTGATCGTGACCTTCCCGCCGGGCGGCCTGCTCGACGTCGTCTCGCGCATGCTGGCGCCCAGGCTCGCGGAGATCTTCGGCCAGCAGGTCGTCGTCGAGAACCGGCCGGGCGCCAACGGCAACATCGGCGGCGAGGTCGTCGCGCGCGCCGCACCCGACGGCTACACCCTGCTGGCCACCAGCGCGGACATGGTGGCGGCCAACCCCCACCTGTACGCGATGAGCTTCGACCCGGTCAAGGACCTGGAGCCGATCACGCAGATGGTGCGGCTGTCGATGATGATCGTCGCGCGCCCGCAGTACCCGGCGCAGAACGCCGCGGAGCTGGTGGCGCAGCTCAAGGCCCGGCCGGGCCAGACCTACGGCACGCCGGGCAACGGCAGTGCGCCGCACCTGATCGCCGAGGCCTTCAAGAGCGCAACCGGGGTGGCGATCACGCACGTGCCGTACAAGGGCCTCGGAGCGGCCCTGACGGACCTGATGGGCGGGCAGCTCGACCTGGTCTTCGACGCCGGCGTGTCGCTGCCCCACGTGCGTGCCGGGCGGCTGAAGCTGCTCGGGATCGCGGGCAAGTCGCGGCTGGCGGAGTTCCCCGAGGTGGCCACGCTCGGCGAGTCCGGCATCGCGGGTGTCGACTCCGACACCACCTTCGTGATGATGGCGCCGAGCGGCACCGCGAAGCCGGTCGTCGACCGTGTCAACGCCGAAGTCGTCAAGCTGCTGCGCTCGGCGGAGTTCGGCGAGCGGATGAAGCCGATGAACCTGGCCGCGGTGGCCAACACGCCGGCCGACGCACGCGCCAACCTGCAGGCCGATCACCAGCGGCTGGGCAGGGTGATCCGCGAGGCCGGCATCAAGCTCGACTGAGCCTGGCGTCGCCAGCGCCCGGTCGGTGTCGGGCCCCCTACCGCGGCTCGTCGCCGGTGGCCACGGGTCGCGAGCGGTCGGCGCACCACTCGCTCCACGATCCCGGGTAGAGGCAGGTCCCGCCCAGGCCCGCGGCTTCCATGGCCAGCAGGTTGTGGCAGGCGGAGACACCGGAACCGCAGGAGTGCACCACGCGCTCGAGCGGCTGGCCTGCGAGCCGCGCGAGCCACTCCTCGCGCAGCAGCGCCGGCGGCTTGAACCGGCCGTCGGGGGCCAGGTTGGCCTGGAAGGGGCGGTTCACCGATCCGGGGATGTGGCCGGCGACGGGATCCAGCGGCTCCGCCAGGCCCAGGTAGCGTTCGCGACCGCGGGCGTCGACGATCAGGTGGTGCCGGGCGGGAAGCCCGCGCAACAGCGTGTCGGCATCGACGGCCGCCACCCTCGGCGGCCGATGCGGCAGCGCGGGCCCGCCCGGCGCAACGGGGACTTCGCTGTCCACCGCGTGGCCAGCCGCCAGCCAGGCCGGCCAGCCGCCATCGAGGACCGCTGCCCGCTCGTGCCCGAGCCAGCGCGCCAGCCACCACAGGCGCGCCGCGCAGGCGCCGCCGGCCGCGTCATAGGCCACGAGTTGCGTGTCGGCGCCGATCCCGAGCGCCCCGAGTGCGGCGCGCAGGCGCCCGGGTTCGGGCAGCGGGTGCCGCCCGCTGCCGGGCTGCCGGGGTCCCGACAGGTCCTCGTCCATGTGCAGGAAGTGCGCGCCGGGGATGTGCGAGCTCTGCCAGGCGAGACGTCCGGCGCGTGGGTCGCCCAGGTCGTGGCGGCAATCGACGACGACGCACTGGCGCAGGCCGTGGGCGAGTTCCTCGACCGAGATCAGCGTGGTCCGGTGCATCGCGTAACTCCTCCGGGGAACGGCTGGCGATTATTCCACCGGTG
>ERZ761602.1317-NODE-1317-length-45689-cov-11.431433_pt1 | contig 45689 bp, 36 predicted proteins | sample MGYA00512165_ERZ761602 | MGnify/ENA primary metagenome ERZ761602 (study PRJEB28899, sample SAMN02445085) | bioreactor sludge metagenome | biome: EBPR sludge; isolation source: Thorneside wastewater treatment plant | place: Australia: Brisbane, Thorneside...
ACCGCGGCGAGCGCGGCCAGCAGGGCCAGGGGGATGGCGACGAGCACGCTGTCCTCGCTGCCGATGACGCCGATCTCCCAGGTGCGCTCGGAGAACGGAAAGAGCAGCATATGGCCGGCGCCCTCGTGGAACTGCAGCAGGTCCAGGGCCAGGTGCAGAAGCATGCCGCCCAGCAGCAGCAGGAAGGCGCGGGCGCGGCCCGTCGGCGGCAGCAGCAAGCTGAAGATCGAGGCAGCCAGCGCCATGCCGAAGGGCTGGTGCATCGGGTCCCAGCCGTAGAGCAGGCCCATCGGCAGCGGGGTCAGCTTGCTGTGCAGCTCGCCGAAGACGATGGCGGGCACCCGGGCCAGGACGTCGGGCAGCAGCGTGCCGGCGACGAAGAGGGGTAGCAGCGGCGCCCGCCGACGGCCGACCAGGGCGAAGCCCAGCAGCAGGGCGACGCTGCCATGGGTGATCAGATCAGGCATCCGGTTGCACCCCCCGCAGGCGCAGGTAGCCGGCGCGCACCGTGAAGAACCACGGCGCCGCGCCCATCGCCAGCAGCAGGCCCAGCAGGGAGAGGGCCTGCTTGTAGATCCGCCGATGGTGGATCTCCCGCCGCAGCTCGACCACGGTGCGGTCCGCCGCGCGGAAGTGCCCGACCAGGGTGATGACCTGGCCCGGCTCCAGGCCCCGGGCGTCCCCCTCCACCTGCACCCCCTTCAGCACCCGCGAGACCTGGTAGCGCTCCGGCCCGTCGACCTGCGTGACGATCCAGACCGGCAGCACCACCCGCCGCCCATCGTTGGCTTCGGGCACCTCCAGGCAGGCGCGGATCCCGTCGGGGACCGACTGCACCCCCAGGCTGTATCGGTGGCCGAGGCCCACCAGGCCGAGCACGGCGGCCAGCACCATCACCCAGCGCCAGCGCTCCACCTGCCCGACCCAGCTCGCCATGAGGTGACCTAGCGCATGGGGAGGGGCGTAGCCAATCAGGGCCCACGGAGTATGATGAGCTGCGGCGAGGCGTTGGATGTCGGAGAGCGGAACGCGCAGCCTCCTCTCCCTACCCGGGGTCGAGGGCGACGAGGACGAGGAGGGGGCCGAGGCCCCCGCTCGTGGCGCGGAGACCTTCGCCTTCCTCGACGACGCCGAGGCGCTGGGCCAGGGCTCCTCGACCGCGACCGTGCCCAGCAGCTCCTCCTCCCCCGCCGCCCAGGGCGGGGACGACTTCGCGCCGCTGCTGCCCGGCTACCGCCTGCTCAAGCGCATCAGCCACGGGGGGATGGGCGAGGTCCACCTCGCCGAGCGCCTCTCCGACGCCGGGGTCGCCCTCCGCTGCGCCGTCAAGCTCGTGCTCGCCAGCAAGCGCGACGACACCATGCTCCAGCAGCAGATGCTGGTCGAAGCCACCATCGTCAGCGAGCTGCGCCACCCCAACATCGTCAGCATCATCGACGTCGGCCGGGCCGGCGACCACCTCTTCATGGCGATGGAGTGGGTCGATGGCTGCGATCTGCGCACGCTGAACCGCCTCGCCCGCAGCAACGGCATGGGCATCCCGCTCAAGCACGTCGCCTACATCGCCCGGGACACGCTGCAGGGGCTGCACCACGCCCACCAGGCCAAGGGCAGCGACGGCCGGCCGCTGGGCATCGTGCACCGCGACATCAGCCTGGGCAACGTGCTCGTCTCGCGCCACGGCTCGGTCAAGCTGGCCGACTTCGGCGTCGCCCTCCAGGGCAGCGGGCTCAGCCGCCTGCGCATCGCCGGCAAGCCCCAGTACCTCGCCCCCGAGCTCTACCGGGGGGCCCGCGCCTCGGTCCAGTCCGACCTCTACGCCATGGGCGTGCTGCTCTTCGAGCTGATCACCGGCCTGCCCCTGATGCCGCGCAACCTCTCCTTCCCCGAGATGCAGCAGCGCGTGCTGACCCTGGACCTGGACGCCGTCCTGGCCCAGGACCTGACGCTGCCCGACGGCGTCGAGCCGATCCTCCGCCGCAGCCTCGCCCGCGACCCGGACGCCCGCTTCGCCTCGGCCTTGGAGATGCTCGAGGACGTCAGCGACTTCAGCTACGAGAGCGGCCTGCGGCTGCTGGACGCGCACTTCGCGCGCTACGTCGAGCGCTGCCTCGAGACCCAGGCGCAAGGCGAGTGAGCGGCACGGTCCACAAGGGCGAGGCGCCCCCAGCCCGCGAAGGAGACGAGCCGCTGACGCGGGCGATCGAGCGCACCCGCCGCGCGCTGGAGCGAGCCCGCCTCTACGGGGTCCACCACCCCGAGGCCGAGGCCACCATCGATCACGCCTGGGAGGCCTGGCGCGAGGCCCTGAGCGGCGGCCGCAGCCTGGTCCTGGGCGCCGGGCTGGACGGCCTGGCCTGGTCCGGCCGGGTCCTGGTCCCCGAGGACGAGGACCGCGAGGGCCTGGGGCGCCTGCTGCACCGCGAGGGCATCGCCGAGCTGACCGTCCATCCGGTGCTGACCCGGGCCGAGTTCTCGCGCTTCCTGGACGTCGTGCGGGTCAACCTGGGCCTGCCCGAGCACGAAGAGGAGAACCTGGAGTCCCTGCTCTGGCAGGCTCGCATCGAGGGCCTCTCCTTCCGGGCGGTGGCCGCCTTGATGGAGGCCGAGGCCATCTCCGGCGACGCCATCCGCTACCTCCAGACCCGCCCGGACAGCCGGTTGGCGGCGCTCGCGGCAGGCGGCTCGGCGGCGGGCCGGGCCACGCGGCTGGCCGGACCGGGCGAGCGGGTCGCCGACGACACCCTGGTCCGAGCCGTAGCCGAGGGCGAGCAGGAGATGATCGCCGGCGAGGACGGGGCCTGGGACGTCGCCGACGAGCCCTGGCAGCGCGCCCTGGCCGAGGCCGAGGCGGAGGCCGCCGCCGCCGTCGCCGAGGTCGCCCGCGAGCTGCCGGGGGACCAGATCCGCCGGGCCAGCGCCATCCTGCTACGGGCCGCACGAGCGGACCGCGAGGAGCTCAGCCGCGACGAGGCGATGAGCCTGGTCTCCGGCGCGGTCGACGAGGTCTTCCGCCACCACGACACCTTCGCCCTCGCCCAGCTGATCCACCTGATCCGCGCCGAGAACGAGACCAGCGGCGATCCCGCCCTCGGCAGCGCCCTCCGCGCGCTCCTGGGCCGCAGCACCCTGCCCATCCACATCGCGCGCCTGCTCTCCCAGGCGGGTCCCGACGCCGACCCCGCCGCCACCGACGAGCTGGCCGTCTACCTGGACGACAACGCCACCCGCGCCCTGATCGAGTGGAGCTTCGCCGACGCCTCCGAAGGCGCGGCCGGGCGTGGTCGCTGGCTGGCCAGCGGGCTCGGCACCGTCCTGGCCGAGCGCGCCCGGCACTGGCTCTGGCGCGAGGGCGGCGACCCCACCCTGCTGATCCCCGCCGCGATGCTGCTGCGCGGCCTCGACGCCGACGCCGACCGCCTCAAGCGCCCCGCCATGCTGCGGCACCCGGCCAGCCGCGTCGGCGAGATCGCCCTGGAGTGGTACCGCGAGACCGGCCTGCCCAGCACCGACATCGGCCAGGTCCTGGACCTGCTCGAGGACCGCCGCCCCCGCATCCGCGCCGCCGCCCTGGGGGCCCTGGCGACCGCGCCCTCGATCGAGCTGCAGCCCTGGTTCGGCCAGCGCATCACCACCCAGGCGCTGGACGGGCGCAGGCCCGAGCTGCAGCGCGACCTCTGCGTGGCCTGCGGGCGGCTGCTGGGGACCCGGGCCCAGCGCAGCCTGCAGCTCCTGCTCGATCGCCGGCTGGGCCTCTTCGCCGGGAAGAAGGAGACCAGCGTCGTCGAGGCGGCCGCCTTCGGGCTGGTCGCGATCGGCTCGCCCGAGGCGCGCGCCCTGGTCGAGGAGGGCGCCAAGAGCTGGGTCGGCGCCAAGGCGCTGGCCTGCAAGGCGGCCCTATCGGCCAAGGAGCCGGCATGAGCCCCCCCCAGGTCGACGGGACCGAGCAGGATCGCGAGCGCCGCCGCCGGGTCATCCAGCACGCCCGCGACCTGATCGTGCACCTCGACGCGCTCGGTCGGACCCTGAAGGTCCACTCGATCGAGAACTCCGCCGTGCGGGTGCAGCTCGACAAGATCTCCGCCGACCTGGGCGCCCTGCAGTCGACCGAGACCGAGCTCGCCTTCGTCTTCGCCGAGGGCCACGCCTTCGTCAACGGCGTCTGGCTGCGCGCGACCCGCCAGAGCTGGGAGGCGGCGCTGCTCTTCACCAACCGGCTCGCCGGCCTGAAGGCCCGCGGGATCGTCATCCAGCCGGGCTCCATCCAGGAGAGCACCCTGCTGGGCCTCGGGCGCCTCCTGCGCGTCGACGCCGACCCCGACGCCGTCGCCGCCGAGAGCCTCCCCGGCATCAAGCTGCTGCCCATCCCCTCCGCGGCCGACCAGGCCCGCTCCGGCCAGAGCCGCACCCGCCAGCTCGCCCTCGAGATCTTCGACGAGGGCGTCGTCGTCGTCGATCGCTCCCGCCTCGCCCGCTTGGACCTCTACGCACGGCGCCGGCAGCGCGCCCTCGTGCTCAGCCTGGTCCAGCTCGCCGAGGACGGCTTCGAGGACCTCCTCGCCCTGACCGCCCTGCGCGACGCCAGCCTCGCCGGCTCGGCCCACGACCTGATGACCTGCATCTACAGCCTCTGCATCGGGCGGGCCCTCGATCTGAACCGGCGCGACCTCGTCCGGCTGGGGGTGGCCGCCCTGGGCCACAACCTGGGCGAGGCCCTGATCGACAACGACCTCTTCTCGCTGCCCCGGGCCTTCCACGCCGAGGAGCGCGCCCGGGTCGAGCAGCACCCCCTGCTGGGCATGCGGCACATCCTGCGCGCCTACGGCTTCACCCCCGGCAACATCGACCGGGCCATCGTCTGCGCCGAGCACCACATGGGGGTCGAGGGCCCGGTGGGCTACCCGACCCTGGGCCTCCCCCCCCACCTCTTCAGCCGCATCATCGCCGTCGCCGACTGCTTCGACGCCATCGGCTCCAACCGCCCCCATCGGGCCGGCATCCCGCCAGACCAGGCCATCAAGGTCCTGCTGCGCGAGGCCGGGACCCGCCTGGACCCGATCCTGGTGCGGGCCCTGATCCGCGTCGTCGGTCGCTTCCCGCCGGGCGCCTGCGTGGAGCTCGACACCGGCGAGATCGCCGTCGTCATCGGCCCCGGCGCGGGGCACACCCCCCTCTCCCGGCCGCGGGTCCTGCTGATCACCGACGAGGACGGCTTCCGCCTGGAGAAGCCGGTGGCCACCGACCTGGGGGAGCGGCACTCGCGCCGCCGCGCCTGGCTGCGCACCATCGCGCGCACCCACGATCCCCGGCGACTGCGCGTCGACGTCGCCGCCCTGCTCTTCGGCCCTCGGGAGGAGCGCCCCGCCCGCAACCTGGACCGCGAGCTGATGCCGCCTCCGGGTGCGCCGAAGCCTCCCGACCCGGACGAGGCGCCGCCTACTGGGCGCCCTTGACCACCGCGTAGGTCTCCAGGAGCTGGTTCATATCCGTCTGCCGCAGGTCCATGCCGCCGGCAGGCACGAAGACGATCGGCTTGCCCTTGAGGGCCTCGGCCACCTTCAGCTTGACGATGTTGCGCCCGCCCGTGCCCGACAGGGCCCGGGCGCGCTCGGCGATGCCCTTGGCCTTGGCCCGCTGCTCGGCCAGGATCGCCTCGGCCCCGCGCTGGCGCTCGTAGTAGATCGCGTCGGCCGAGAGGGTCTTCTTCTGGGACTCACCCTCCGCCTCCTCGATCGCCTGGTTGACCACGCCCTTGGCCTCCTCCATCTCGCGGCGGCGCTGCTCCCGCGCCGCCTCGGTCTCGGAGTTCAGCCGGGCGGCGTCCTGCTCGGCCACCTTCTTGTCGCGGATGATCTGCTCGTAGCGGTCGTTGAAGCGATGCTCGCCCAGCAGCACCTGCACCACCTGGATGCCCTCGGGGTTGAGGTAGTGGTTGAGGAGCATGGCGGCCTCCTCGGCCTTGCGGAAGCGGATCCCGGCGTCGTAGTACTGCTCGCTGGCGAGGCTGTTCAGCACGTCGCGGATGATCGTGCGCGAGACCGGGCGGACCAGGGTCGCGCCCACCGCCTGGGTGTCGGGCCCGACGAACTGCAGCAGGTAGGGCGCCTTGGTGCCGATGACGCTCCAGGCCACCGTCACGTTGACCGAGATGTCGTTGCCGTCGATCGTCTTGAAGCGCAGCGAGTCGTCGCCGTCGCGCTGCTCGCTGCCCTCGCGGCTCATCACCACGTTCTGCAGGGCCGTGTCGTAGAGGTACCACTCGTTGATCACCGGCGCGAAGAAGTAGGTCGCGCCGGGCGCGTAGGGCTCGGGCACCACCCCCTTGGGCTCGACCAGCCCCAGGTTCGAGACCCGGACCCCGACCTCGGTCGAGCCCGTCGAGTAGGGCACACAGCCGAGCATGGCGGCCAACACCAGGGAGAGCATGTTCATCGTCACCACCCCGAGATCATGGTGTCGAGGTCCAGCGGGTTGACTCCGCCCTGGCCGCTCGTCGGGATGACGATGACCTGCGCGTTCTGCATCACCTCGGCCATCTTCAGGCCGACCATGTTGCCGGCCCCCGTCGAGGACAGCGCCTCGTTCTCCAGGCGGGTGCCCTCGGCCTCGGCCAGGGCGACCAGCAGATCCCCCTCGGCCACCGTCTGCCGGTAGTACAGGTCCGCGTCGGCGCGGATCTTCTTGATCTCCGAGCGCCCGCGCTCCTTCTCGACCTCGATCACCGCGGCGCCCTCGGCCAGCACGCGGTTCTTCTCGGCCTCGCGGCTGGCGGCGATCGCCTCGGCGCGGTTCTTGAACACCATCTGGTCCTGGATCTTGCGCTGCTCGATCGCCTCCTGGTAGCGGCTGTCGTAGGTGTAGTGCCGCACCATCACGTTCCAGACCTGGATGCCCGAGTCGGCGATGTCGGCGGCCAGCAGCTCGCGGGCCTCCTCGCCCTTCTGGCGGCGCAGGTGGCCCAGGTAGAACTCCTCGGCGTTCAGCTCGCCCAGCTTCTGGCGGAGCACCTTGTCGCTGCGGGGGAGGATCAGCGAGCTCTCGTAGAGGTTCCCGGGGCCGACCGAGGTGATCACCTTGTAGGGGTCCACGATGCGGTAGGCGATCGCCACGTCGACCGTCACCTGGTAGCCCTCGCTCGTCTGGATGCGGATCGACGGCGCGGTCTGCACGGCGGTGCCGCTGCTCATCTCGCTGTCGTTGAACTCCAGCCCCCGCAGCGAGCGCGAGAAGGTGTGCAGGCGCTCGTAGCCGGGCATCACGAAGTGCAGGCCGGGGCCGAGCACCTCGGGCTGCACGCCCTTGTTGGGGCCCAGGTAGACCTGGCGCACGGCGAACTCGTCGGCGGCGACCCGCGAGGTGAAGGCCGCGTACAGGAAGGACCCGCCGACCAGCACGACGACGCCGACGACGAGCAGGCCCAGCAGGCGGGCCGCGCCGCCTCCCGAGCCGGGGAGCTTGACCTTGGCAGTAGACACGTGGACTCCGAGCAGATGCTGAGCGTATCAGGGTAGCGAGGGTGGCGGACGGCTCGCCAGGCTGAGCTGGATGCGGGCCATGTCGTCCACCGTCTCTTGCAGCAGGGCGCGGTAGCGGCGGCGATACCAGGCCCGCCGCAGATCGGGCAGGAAGGGCACCGTCAGGGCCGCCGCCAGGAAGACCAGCGCCACCGGGTGATGAAGGACCCGGTACAGCGCCGCCACCAGGGCGAAGGCGAAGAGCGTCCCCAGCACCCGGGCCACCGGGTCTCCACGACGCCAGGCGTGGTAGCCCGCCTCCTCGTCGGCGTTGTGATCAATCGCCAGCCGGGTGTAGCGGGGCAGGAAGGTCTCCAGCACCTCGCGGCGCATCGCCTCCCCCTCGGGCTCGGGACCCAGGAGCTCCCGGCGCTCGGCCAGCAGCGCGTCGACGTGCTCCTCGGCGATCCGCCGGAAGCCCTCCCGCGCCTTCGCCTCGTCCCCGATCCAGGTCGGACGCGCGCCCTCCAGGCGCTCGATCAGGGTGACCGCGACCGAGTCCAGGCGGTAGGAGGAGGGAGCCATGCGCCGAAGGTAGCACCCGCGCCGCCGACGGCCAGCCGGAGCGCGCCGATGCTGTGGATCCTGCTCGCCTGCTCCCGGGCCGCGCCGCCCGGGCCTCATCTGCTCGCCGAGCTCGATGGCCGCGGCCTCTCGGGGCTCGCCGGCGCCCAGGAGGAGCTCTGGGCCCTGCCGGAGCGGTCGCCCGAGCTGCTGCGGCTCTCCGCCCGCGACGGCCGGCTCCTCGGGCGCCTGACGATCGTCGGCCTGCCCGAGGGCCTCGACACCGAGAGCCTCGCCCTGCTGCCCGACGGGAGGGTCCTGCTGGGCACCGAGTCCCAGCAGGCGGGGCGAGAGGCCGACCGCGTGCTGATCGGCGAGCGTCGGGGCGAGGAGGTCCAGATCGTCGGTGAGTGGTCGCTCTCCTACGCGCCCTTCGGCGTCCAGGCCGAGAAGAACCGCGGCATCGAGGGCCTCTGCGCCGCCCATGGCGGGGTCGTCGCGGTGGGCGAGAGCGTGCTGGGTGAGCCGCGGGCCGCCGCCGCGTGGATCGGGCACCCCGATCGGGCCGAGGTCGTGCCGCTGCGCCTGGGGCTGGTCAGCGCCACCGGCAAGCTCTCCGCCGCCGACTGCCGGCAGGAGGGCGAGGGCATCCGCCTGTGGGCCATCGAGCGGCACTACGAGGTCATGCGGCTGTCCACCTGGCTGCTGGTCGGAGAGCCCGGAGACGGAGTGCTGAACCCGGAGAAGAGCTGGGAGCTGGGGGCGCTGATCCCCGGGGAGCCCAACCTGGAGGGGCTGGTCGTCATGGAGGACGGCGGCGTGGTGCTGATCAACGACAACGACTACGGCGGGGTCAAGGGGCCCAGCCGGGTTTGGAGGTTGGGACTTGACTCGCTGGGGACGGGTCGATAAGCGCCCCGCGTCTGGGCGATTAACTCAGCGGGAGAGTGCTACCTTCACACGGTAGAAGTCACTGGTTCAAATCCAGTATCGCCCACCATTCCGAACGGACCCCTTTGATCTCGGTCAAAGGGGTTTCTTCGTTGCGCATGGCCTCTGCCAGAGAACGCTGCTTGTTCCAGGGATCTCGCAGGTTGATCATCAGCCTGCCGTTGCCCATTTCGCAGTTCGAACACAGCAGATCCAGCAGCTGGCGCTTCTCGGTGACAGAAGCCTCATTGTAGAGCTCATACGCCCGGTTTCCGATTTCGAGCACCTGCACAGCCAGGTCGAGGTTCTCGCGGTCGGCCTTGTTGAGCCGCTGCATGGTCTCCACCAGGGCCGTGCGCTCCCGGTCCCACTCCTCCCGGCGACGCTGGAAGAACTCCTCGTCCACCCTGCCCTCCAGCTTGTCCTCGTAGGCCTTGTCGATGAGGTGGGTCAAGCGGTCGTAGCGCAGCCGCGCGGCCTGCTGCCGGGCCTCGGCATCGGCCTTGATGCTCTTGCGGGAGTCCAGCAGGACCTCGCGGGCCAGCTCCATGCCCTTGTCGCCCAGGTGCAGAGCCCGCAGCACCGAGCCGAACATGTCGACCAGCTTCTCCTCGCGGACGAAAGGCTCCTTCTGGCAGTTCCGCGAGCAGTGGTAGTAGATGTACTTCTTCTTCTGGATCTCGGCGACGACGGCCAGCCCGCAGTGGGCGCAGCGGATGAGCCCGGAGAAGGCAAACTCGTGGGTGTTGACCCGCGTGTCGTGGTGCCCGTCCAGCCGGGCCTGGGCCCGATCGAAGAGCGTGACCGAGATCAGCGTGGGGTCCTTGCCATCGTAGAGCACCCCATCCCACCAGAACTGCCCCGCGTAGAGCGGGTTGCGCAGCACCGAGTGGATGGTGCTCTTGGTCACCACGCCGCCGTGTTTGCCCTTCATGCCCGCCTGCCGTACCCAGGCCACGATGTCGTCGATGGACTGGCCGGCGGCGCAGCGCTCGAAGACCCCGGCGATGAGCGGCGCCCGCTCGGGGTCCCGCACCAGGGTGCTCTTCCCGGCCTCCCGGCGGTTGAGGTAGCCGATGGGCGCCGGGTTCGGCCAGTGGCCCTCCTGGGCCTTCTGGCGCATGCCCTTGCGCACCTCCTCCGACAGGTTGTCGATGTAGTTCTTCGCCATCAGCACGCGGATGCCGTGCATGAACTTGTCGGTGGACCGGCTGCCGTCGGACAGCACCACGCCCTCCTTGGCGAGGTGGATCTCCAGGTCCATGTCGTCCAGGCGCACCCAATCCTTCAGGTTCCGGTAGAGGCGGTCGGTCTTCTCGACCAGCACGACCTTGCAGGTCCTGGTCTTCTTGAGGAAGGTCACCATCTCGGAGAAGGCGGTGCGGCCGGCGCGCTTGGCGGTCTCCACGTCCACGAACTCGTGCACGACGTCGAAGCCCTTGTCGGCGGCGTAGGCGACCAGCAGCTCCTTCTGGGCGGGGATGGAGTAGCCCTCGCGCTCCTGGTCCTTGGTGGAGACGCGGGCGTAGAGCACGGCCTGGCGGCGGGCCGGGCGGGCCGGCTCCTCGGGGGTGGCGCGGCTGCGGCGGGGGCGTGTGGCCCAGCGGCCCTTGGTGGTCTTCGGTGCGGGCATCGAGCAGCGTCTCCTGAGCTACACCGCGAACCAGGTCTCGGGCGCGCGGCCAGCCGCAGCGACGACCTGAGTCCGGACCACGTGGGTGTCCTGCCCGATCTGGCCCGAGCTGAGGTTCGCCGGTGGGTTGTCTCCGAACACGCCACGATACCCGAGGATCACGCTGACCTCCGCCTTAGCAGCATGCTCCGCCGCCCAGGAAGGGTCCGTCAGCGCATAGGCCACGAGCTTCCGGGCGCCGCCGCCGTCCCCGCTCGGCACCCCGAGGAAGTCCAGCAGCCCGAGGACATAGAGGTTCCAGCCACCGCGGGCGGGCACGAAGTTTCCTGTGTGCACAGCGCGCACCGTCGCGGCGAAGGCATCGAGCCGGTTCGCGACCGTGGACCACTTCCCGCGCGGCGTCGCGCCGACGTAGAGCGCGCCCGTCGGGTCGTCGACGCGCAGCCTTCGGAGCGGGATGCCGACCCCAGCGCTGTCCGCCAGGTGAACTCGGTACACCCCCTTGTGGTTCAGCTCGGCGAAGCTTCGGGCACCCCTGTTCCGGATGTCGTCAAGGTCGTAGGGTCCTGTCCAGGTCATGGCGTCTACTCTCCTCGCCCTGAATTTGTCTAGGGCCTGCCGGGTCTGTTGAAGTCTGGCCAATCTTGCCATAATCTCCCGGGCCTGCACGCCGCGCACCCAGGAAGCCGCCATGGCTGACGAGATCCTGACCCTGAAGGAGGTCGCCGCGCTCCTCAAGATCGGGGAGCGCACGGTGTACCGTCTCGTGCAGGAGGGCCGGCTACCCGGCTTCAAGGTGGGGGGAGCCTGGCGCTTCCACCGAGCCCGCCTCGACAATTGGATAGACACCCAGACCGAGGCCGCCGGTAGAGCAGCCATGTTTCCTGACGAGACCTCCGAATCCGACGATTGAACGAGGCCACTATGCTTGGACTGACCCTTCGTGAAGAATTCCGCGGCAGGCGGCTCAAGGGCACGCAGATCGAGCTGCCCGACGCCATCAAGATGGGCGCGGCGGAGTTCCTGCGCATCACGTACCCGACCGGCGACGTGCTCACCGCGGTCGAGGCCATCGGGCCCAACCAGGGGCGCCCGGTGGTGCTCATCGGCGAGCGCGGCCAGGGCAAGTCGCACCTGATGGCTGCGCTGGTCCATGCCCTCAGCGACTCGGCCGCGACCCGCGACTGGCTCGCGGCCTGGGCCGACCGGCTCGGCAAGCCCAAGGTCGGCGAGCTGCCCCTGCGCACGGGCATGTTCGTCATCTCCGAGAACCTGCACCGCCAGGGCTACAAGTACCTCTGGGACCTGCTCTTCGAGCGGCACCCCAAGGGCGAGTACATCAAGGGCAAGTGGGAGGCTCAGGGCGACAAGAAGACGAACGTGCCCGGCTACGACCTGCTCAAGGAGATGTTCGCGGCGCGACCGACCGCCCTCGTGCTGGACGAGTACCAGACCTGGTTCGACGGCCTGACCGACAGCAAGAACCAGAAGTCCCGCACCTGGGCCTTCAACTTCGTCCAGATCCTCTCCGAGCTGGCCAAGGAGCACCCGGAGCTGGTGGTCCTGGTGGTGTCGCTCCGCAACGGTGACTCCGAGGCCTTCCGCCAGATCCACCGGGTCACCCCGGCCCTGGTCGACTGGAAAGGCCAAAGCGCCAAGCGCGACCGCCAGCGGCTGCTGCTGCACCGGCTGTTCGACAACCGCCTGAACATCGATCCGGCCCACATCGAGCATGCGCTCAAGGCCCATGTCGGCGAGCACCTCCGGCTGGCCGACGTGCCGGCGGCCGAGCATGACAAGGTCCGCCAGGACTTCGTGGAGGCCTGGCCCTTCGCGCCCCACCTGATGCAGCTCCTGGAGGATCAGGTCCTGGTCGCCACCAGCGCCCAAGAGACCCGAGACCTCATCCGCATCCTCGCCGACCTGTTCAAGCGGCAGGGCGACGAGCACCCGATCCTCACCGCCGCCGACTTCCGCCTCGACGACGAGAAGAGCGGTGTCGCCTCCCTGGTCGACTCGGTGGCCAACCAGCAGCTTCAGAGCCTGCGCGAGAAGGCCCTCCGCAACATGCAGTCGGTCCGCGACGCCGTCCCCGACGTCGGCACCGTGGTGCCCCACGTCGCGGAGATCGTGTCCTCGCTGTGGGTCCGCTCGCTGGCCGTGGGCAACCTCGCCGGGGCCACGTCCGCGACCCTGCACGTCGACGTGACCCGCGCCAAGGCCATCGACGACAACACCTTTCAGGACGAGCTGAACCTCATCGTCGAGAACAGCTTCAACATCCACCTGCAGGGCGATCGGCTCATCTTCCGCGACGAGGAGAACCCCCAAGCGCGGCTGATGGCCAGCGCCCGCAACGACAAGCTGTTCGCCAGCGGCGCGGCCATGGCGGGCCAGGACCTGGCGCAGCTCGCCAAGGAGGTCCGCTACGTCGTGGGCGACACCGCCGCGCAGCAGTACCGGGTGGTGGTGCTGGGCCGCAACTGGCTGACGAAGCCCTGGGACGACCTCGACGAGTCCGAGCGGCCCGAGCGGTGGACCGATCAGCGCATCCCACTGGTGGTGCTGCCCGAGTGCCCGGACAAGGTGCAGGCCCGCCTGGGCGCCTGGCTGAAGGAGCACCTCCAGAAGCGCCGGAACACCATCCGCTTCCTGCTCCCGATGGATGGCCTGCCCAACGCCTACTACGACCGCGACCTGGTGGTGCTGTCCCGGGCCATCTGCCTGGCCGAGGCATGGAAGGTCGGCAACGCCGAGTACCGCAAGCTCAAGACCCGGTACGAGGGCGAGCTGCGCAACGTGCTCAAGAAGCGCTTCGACCGCTTCGCCGTGCTGGACACCTGGAACTTCGGCGACCCCAGCCAGTGCGCCTTCCACATCGTCGCCCACAAGGCGCAAGGCGCCGCCATCCCCGAGGCCGTCGACAAGCACGTCCGCGAACAGCTCTTCATCCCCGAGGACTTCCAGGAGGTGGTGACGGCCGCCGCAGAGAACTCGGACAGCGTGGCCAAGCTCCTCGACGAGCTCCAGGAGCCCCGGCCGAACCAGGCCGACTGCATCGCCTGGACCGGCGAGACCCTGGTGAAGGAGAAGGTCGAGCGGCTCTGCGCCAAGGGCGTCATCGCCATCGACCTGCGAGGCAGCCAGTACCTCCAGGCGAAGTCGGGCGAGGACGACGACAGTGCCTGGCGGCGAATCAAGGGCAAGCTGGGCACCGGCAAGCACCTCGAAGAGACCAAGCTCCTGTTGCCCCAGGCCGTGCCGCAGACGGGTGGAGTGACCACCACGTCGACTGAGACCAGTGGGGACACCACGGGCACGGCTGGCAACGGCGAAGGCTCGGGCGGTGGCCTCGGCGGTGGAGAGACCACCACCGGCGGCGGTGACGGCGGCTCCAGCTCCACCGACACTGGTGAAGGCAATGGCGGGGGCGGGACGACCGGTGGCGGGAGCATCTTCGGCCCGGCCGCCACCAGCACCTTCTCCGCACCCGCCACCTCCAGCCTCAATCTGCTGTCCAAGGTGGAGGCCTGGGGCATCGGCAACTTCACCCAGGTCAAGAAGGCCTCGGTGACGGTCGAGGGCCTGACGGGCGCCAAGCTTTCGGAGCTGCTCAAGAAGCTGCCCGATGGCGTGACCTATGCCCTCACTGTCGAGAAGGAGGACTGATGGCCCTACCCCTCGACCTGCTGCGGCGCCTGGAGGGCAAGCCCGCCAGCGAAGCCTGGAAGGCCATCGCCGACCATGCGTGGGACATCTTCGACGACTCGCTGGACCCCATCAACCCGATCAAGGACCTCATCCGACGCGACAAGGCCATCGGCGACGTCGACCTGTTCCTGGCGACGGCCGGCTGGGACCTGTGGGAAGCCTTCGGCACCGCCGTGACCCGCACCTCCAGCGCCCTGGTCCAGTGGTGGGCCGAGCGCGAAGGCGGGTGCGCAGTGCTGATCCTCGACGCCCTGTCGCTGCGCGAGGCGCCCTGGATCATCGAGGGGCTACAGGCCCGCGATTACATCGTGCACGAGATGGGTGTGACCGGCGCCGAGCTTCCCGCCGACACCACCCCCTTCGCCAAGGCCCTCGGCTTCGGCTCTCGGTCTTCGCTCTACAACAACGGCGCCGGCGGCGCCCACAAGCTCACGGGCGCGCGGACCGAGGCCCTCGACTGCGCCTTCGCCGACGCCGCCGCCCAGATCACGCCGGACCCGCGGTGGGTGCTCTGGCACGCCTGGCCCGACAGCCAGGTCCACCAGCACGCCGAGCACGGCAGAGGGCTGCAAGAGCTGGCCAAGGACGCCGAGCATCAGCTCACCTCCGACGGCTTCTGGAAGCTCATCGAGAAGCTGACCCAGGGGCGGCGGCTCGTGATCACTGCTGACCACGGCTATGCCGCGACCGGCCTGTTCCCCGACATCGCCGACGACGACCAGGTCAAGCACATGAAGGACCGCTTCAAGGCGGGCCGTTCGACGCCGGATGACGGCAGCGACAGTCCCTGGGTGCCCCCCATCGACCTGGTGCTGGACAGCCCGCATGGCCGGCACCGTTACGTGGTCGGCCGCCGAAAGTGGCGCGTCGCCGGCGGGCACCCAACCCTCGCCCACGGTGGGTTGAGCGTGCTCGAGGTCCTGGTCCCCTTCATCGACATTTCCCGAGCGGAGTCCTGACAATGGCGAAGAAGAACAAGGCCGACATCCTGGCGGAGGAGGTCAAGAAGGCCGTCGGCGCAGGCCGCGTGGTGGCGGTCGAGACCGTCGACTTCTCCGACCCGAACCGGCCCCTCACTTGCCTGGAGGTCGACTTCCCGATCATCCCGGTGAACGAGCTTGCGGCCGTAGAGACAGCCTCTGGTGCCGGGCGAAAGCCAATCTATGCAATGGCGAAGTGGTGGGCACGACGGCCATCGAGTGTCTTTCGCGGTCTATTGCTGTCGGCTTCCATGAAGGCCCCGCAGGACCCACTGGAGGCAGGCAAATCCGTATGGGACGTCTACTACGCCAACCATCAGAAGATGAAGGCACTCTCCCACATTAAAGTGGTCGACCCCTTCATGGGGGGCGGAACCACAGTGGTTGAGGGAAGCCGCCTGGGCATGCAGATGCTTGGAGTGGACCTGAATCCGGTGGCGTGGTTCATCTGCAAGACCGAGCTCGCCCAGGTGGACAAGCCCGAGGTTGAGGCCCTTCTTGCCGAGGTTGAGGCTGTGGTCAAGCCCCAGATCATGCCCTTTTACGCCTGCGATTGCCCGCGAGGGCACAAGGGTACGTGGACCCGGGTGTCCACCGGCAGGGTAATGGGGGACGACTTCGATGCGCTTGCGCTTACCCCCGACGAGCGGAGGGACTACCGCTACGCGGGCCCCGAGATCATCTACGTCTTCTGGGCCAAGCACGGCCCCTGCCAGGTCACCGGCTGTGGGCACCGCACGCCGATCATGTCCTCGCCAGTCGTGGCGGTGAAGTCGATCTCCACCCGCTCCTGGGCACTCACCTGCCGAAACGCGATGTGTCGACGCGCCTTCGACATTGAAGAGAATGACGTGCGTATGGCACCGGGCGTACCACTTGTGGTCGCAGGGACTGAACGTCCCTATACCATACCAACCAAAGTGCATTCCCTTCACGCGTCGAATTCCATTCGCGTCGACATCACCTGCCCCGCCTGCGGTCATCGACATGAACAATTAGACCTGCTAGATAGGTCCGCTGAAAGGAAAAAGGTCGAGCTTTCACTACTTGTACACCCGCGTTGGCTCGCTGGTGAGTCCGCAACTGCTTCAGATGGTAGTCCATTCGGGGGAACAGCAACATCGACCCCGGACGCAACGGCAGCCTGGTGCAGGGCACGCGCGCAGCGAGCCTGGCTCTTTGAGGTCCGCGGAAGGCTTCCGGATGAAGTGGCGGACCCCCTTACCGGCACGGCCATCAAGACCGGAAAGCATGGCGGGACGGTGCCCAAGCGTTCAGCCTACTCATGCGGCGCATGCGGCACAGTCCAGGATGTCCTGGATACGGTCAAAGCGTCCGGCACCACCGGGCCGGTCGCCGCATATGCGGTGCAAGGCTACTGCCCAGAATGTGACTCAACCGGCGCTGCCTACAACGGACGTTTTTTCGCAGCTGCGGAAGATTCGACACAGTTTACTGCAGCAGCTCAAGAGTGGCACTCCAGGAAGATCGATGACCTGAGTGCCTTCTGGCCGAAAAGCGAAATCCCCTACGGTTTCATGACTGCTCATGCTAACGGAGACATTAGGGAAGGGCACGGATTCACCCACTGGTGGACGCTGTTCAACGAACGGGAGCTTCTGGTAGTCGCATCGCTATTGAAGGCAATCACCACCGTAGGGCAGTACCCGCAGCATGTACGCGAGGTCGCGCTAAATCCAGTCCTGCGCTTCTTGCAACACAACAACATGCTTTGTTTCTGGGATATTCAGCAGGACTGCCTCGCGCCAAGTTTGAGCAATCAGAACTTTCACCCAAAAAACACAGTAATCGAGAATTCTGTCTTCGCCAGCTTGGGGCGAGGCAACTTCAGGAGCAGCGTATCAAAGCTTCGGGATGCGCTGGACTGGACCAACGACCCGTGGGACTTGGCATCGAACGACCGACTCTCTGCGAGCACCGCCAAACTGTCGGCCCGTCTGACCGGAAAGAGCACACACGTTCATCCTGGTGATCACCCGAGAGAATCTCCTATTGGACTCGGCAGTGCCACAGACCTGGCGTCGCTTAGCGCAGAGTCGATCGACCTCGTGGTTACAGACCCCCCCTTTGGTGGTCTTCTTCACTATTCCGAGCTTTCAGACTTCTTTTACGTTTGGCTGCGGCTGGTGCTGAAAGACCGCTATCCAGACAACTTCACGACTGAGTACGTGCCAAAGTCCCTCGAAATCGTCGAGAATCGTGCTCGTAACCCGGACGATCCTGCAGGGTTCTATCAGCGCCTCCTTACCGCCGCCTGGACCGAATCGGCCCGCATCCTCAAGGCAGGAGGTATCCTGGCTTTCACTTTCCACCACAGCGAAGACGAACCCTGGGTGCAGGTCCTCGAAAGCCTGTTCGACGCTGGGTTCTACCTGGAGGCGACCTACCCGATCCGCAGCGACGAGACGAAGGGCGAGGGCGAGTTCGGCGCTCGCAAGGTCGAATACGACATCATTCATGTCTGCCGCAAGCGAACCTTCGAGCCCACGCCGGTGAGCTGGGCGAAGATGCGGCGGGTGATCCAGCGCGAGGTCCAGCGCCTGAAGGACCTGCTCCAGCACCACCAGCGCGAAGGCCTGCCCGAGGCCGACATCCAGGTGATCAAGCGCGGCAAGGCACTGGAGTACTACTCCCGCCACTACGGGCAGGTCTACGAAGCCGAAGGGCAGGCGCTGTCCGTCAAGGACGCGGTGCTTGGCGTGCTCCAGGTGATTGATGAGCCTTCTGACCCCAGTGTTGAGCACCCTCCGGTGATTGCCTCGCCGTACACCCGTCAGCTCCTCCGCATGTACCTGAACACGACGGAGCAGCCGCGCAATCAGGTCCAGAAGTTCCTCCGCGGGACGGGCATCGCCCCCAGCGAGTTCGAGGATCGCGGCTGGATCTACGAGGACCGGAAAGTGTTCTACCTGACGCCCTTTGTCGATGTCGCCCAGGCCTGGCAGCGCAAGCACCGCGTTGGCATGGTCCACGACTACGACCAAGCGTCCTGCCTCATCGGGGCCTGCTTCGAAGGCAGCGGCATCAAGGCCGAGGACACCCTCTCGAATCCCAACTTCAAGCCCCACCCGGCCCTCGGCTCCTTGCTCGAGTGGTTCTGCACCCGGTCGAAAGACCCCAAGGTTCGCACCGCGGCGGGGCGCGCGGAGCGCCTGTTCAAGACCTGGCAGGCCAGGCACCAGCAGGTCCAATCGACCCAGATCAGGATGTTCGGCGATCCCGGAGGCGACACATGAAGCTCCTCCGCAACAACACCGCCTGGACGCGGCGCGGCTGCTCGCTATTGTGGGATCCAACCGCCCTCGCCTCGCTGGCGAAGCCGCAGGAGGTGGTCACGCTCCGGCAGTTCGCCGCGATGGCCAGCGGCTGGCCCGGCGACCTGCCCTCGAACGACGGCCGGGCCGTTGTCGTGGTCGGAGTCGAGGGCTGCCTGGACGCACTGTCCCCCGATGACGCGATGGAGTGGGTCGAGCGGGACCTGCGCCGCCTCATCTTCGCCTTCAACGACGAGTACCAGGACGACGCCGCCCTGGTCTTCTGGCTGCCTTCGGGTCGGGACCGGGTGCACTATGCCCTCGCCTCGGGCGAGTACTCCTGGTCGGGCCTGGGCGACGCCCGGCTGCCCCTTGGCCACGCGCTCTGGGCCGGTGCGCGCGACGACGCCCACCGCATCTTGCTGGGGGTCGCCGACGCCGACGCCGAGGGCCCGGGCTGGGTGGGCATGTACCACCCGCGCATCTCTTGACGGGGGCCGCCGTGGCGCTGCAGCCAGGACAGCGGGTCCGCCACCCAGAGTTCGGCGAGGGCGTCGTCGTCGCCGCCGAACGGGGTGGCCTCGTTCGCGCCTTCTTTGTCCTCGGCGAGCGCCAGGTCCCGGCGGCATCGATCCACCCGCTGCTCACCCGAGCCGAGCGGGTGCTGGCGGGCGTCGAGGGATCGGAGGCTCGGCTCAAGCGCGCCTGGCTCGCCCTGGAGGCACGCTCCCTTCCCCTGATGGAGAGCGCGGCGGCCCTCACCTCCGCCCGCATCGACCTGCTCCCACACCAGGTGGTCCTCACCCATCGCGTCGCCACTGCGTCTCCCCGACGCTACCTGATCGCCGACGAGGTCGGGCTCGGCAAGACCATCGAGACCGCGCTCATCCTGCGCGAGCTGCATGGGCGCGGCGAGCTTCACCGGGCACTGATGGTCGTGCCCGCAGGCCTGGTCAACAACTGGCAGCGCGAGCTGAACGACGTCTTTCACCTCGACTTCGAGGTCTTCGGCAGCGAGGGCGACGTCACCGACCGCAAGACCAACGCCTTCGCCCGGCACCACCGGCTCATTGCCAGCATTGACACCCTCAAGCGCCCCTCGCGAGTCAAGCGCCTGCTCGATGCCCCGATGTGGGACCTCGTCGTATTCGACGAGGCCCACCACCTCACCGCCTACCGGAGCGGCCAGAAGGTCACCAAGACCGAGAACTACAAGCTGGCCGAGGCACTGCGGGCCCACAGCCGTGACCTGCTCCTGTTGTCCGCGACGCCCCACCAGGGGGACCACTTCCGCTTCTGGATGTTGGCCCAGCTCCTCGACCCCACCCTGTTCAAGGGTCCCGAGGACATGGTCGAGAACCGGCACCGGCTCAACACTCTGGTCTTTCGGCGGACCAAGGCCGACGCCTGCAAGCCCGATGGCTCGCCCCTGTTCGCGCGGCGCTGGGTTCACACCGAGAGCTTTGTGATGAACGAAGCGGAGCGGGCCTTCTACGCCCAGCTCCAGGAGTACCTGCAAGACGGGTTCGCCCTGGCGAAGCGCCAGGGCAACAAAGGGCAGGCGCTCGGCTTCGTGATGGCCATCTTCCAGAAGATCGCCGCGTCAAGCTTCGCCGCAGTTCGACGTACGCTGCGTCGCCGCATGCTGATGCTCACGGTGCACGAGGCGATCGTCAAGGACCAGGAGCTGGACATCGAGGGGCGGGAAGCCCTGCTCGACAATGCGCGGCGACTCATCCACGAGGAGCTAGGCATCCCCGACGACGCCGTCGGGCGCGGTGAGACCGACCGGGTCCTGGCCGACCTGAAGCTCCGCATGCTCAAGAAGCTGCGCGAGGACGACCTGGCGCTCGCCTCCGACGCCGGCGCCGGCGAGGAGGCAGCGGCAGGCGGCGAAGAGATGGCCGCGATGGCGATCAGCCTCGCCCTGCCCGAGGAGCGCCTTCGCATTGCCGACCTGCTGCGCGCCTTCCCCGAGGGCCGCGAGACCAAGGTGCAGAACCTGGTGCGGGCGCTGGGTGCCCTGTGGCGGGAGAACCCCGCCGAGAAGGTCGTGATCTTCGCCACCTACCTGGGCACCGTAGACCTGATCGGTCGGGAGATCGAGTCGGCCTACCCTGGCCAGGGGGTGGTGGTGCTCCGGGGTGGCGATCACGGGGCCAAGCTCGCCGCCGAGCGCCGCTTCCGGGCCAAGGACGGTCCACGGGTGCTCGTCTGCACCGCCGCGGGCCGCGAGGGCATCAACCTCCAGTTCGCCCGCATCCTCTTCAACTTCGACCTGCCCTGGAACCCGATGGATGTGGAGCAGCGCATCGGCCGCATCCACCGATACGGGCAGCAGCACACGGCCCAAGTCTACAACCTGGTCCTGTCCGACACCATCGAGGGGCGCATCTTCCTGATGCTCGACGAGAAGCTCAAGGAGATCGCCAAGACCCTGGGGAAGCTGGACGAGAACGGGCAGGTCGCCGAAGACCTGCGCTCCCAGATCCTCGGCCAGCTCTCCGAGCGCATCCGCTACGACCAGCTCTACCAGGAGGCCCTCTCCGACCCGGAGCTGCGCCGGACCAAGGAAGAGCTCGATGTCGCCCTTGCTCACTCGAAGGAGGCACGGTCGGTGGTGTGGGAGCTGTTCCAGGATCTCGACGGCTTCAACCTGGACGACTACCGGGCGTTCTCCGACGTGTCCGCCGGCCTGGACCGGCTGGCGCGCTTCCTTCGCGTGGACCTCGATGCGCGCCAGCGTTCGCTCGTCCGCATCGACGACAGCACCCTGGAGGTCCGAGACCAACAGGGGCACCGCGTGCAGCGGTTCACCACCGATAGGGACGCCGCGCGCTCGCGGGATGACGTCGACCTGCTGGGGCTGGACCACCCAATGCTGCAGGAAGCCCTCGCACGCCACGCTGCCCTGACGCCCGACGAGTTGGGCGTCGCCGTGCAGGGCGAAGGCGACGGCCCCGCTGTAGCGACCTGGTGGCTCGTGGAGACCCAGGGCGCGGGCGGCGAGCGGACCTCCCGCATCGTTCGCTTGGGCGTCGACCCCACGGGGGCCCGCAAGCCCCAGGTCGAGCGCCGCGCGGAGGACCTGTACCTTCGACCTCCCGCCGAGCCCTTCCTGGACCTGGCCAGCCGGACCGACCTCCTGCACGAGCACATCGAGCCCATGCTCCACCGCGAGCTACGCCACCGCGGCATGGTGCCGGAGTCAGGTGGCTTCCACGCGGAGTTGGTCGGGTGGGTCGAGGTGGCCGCAACTGTTGCACCTACCCGGACGCGACTCGACTTGTCGCTGCCGCCGAGTGAGCCGGACGCCATTCAGGTGGCGTTGAAGGAGCGCGCGAATCATGGAGCCCTGACATTGCCTGAGGTCGCCTCGATAGGGGAGCGCTTGAGAGTCCCTCCCGAGAGGGTATTCGGGGTCCTGATGTCACTCTGTGGCGAAGGCGGATCTTTCGTGATGCGCTTCCATTCGCGAGACTCCACCTCCGCTGAGCTGCACCCTTCGCACGTCATCGAACGACTACGACGACATAGGGTGGGTCAACCCGACGAAGAGCCTGGTTGGGAGGATTGGGCGGCCAGCGTGCGCGTGGCTTGGTCACTCGTCGACGCGGGGGAATCGTGAGTTTCCCCGTAGACGACGAGAGCCTTCTGGCCTTTGGCCGCTATCTGGCGGGACGGCGCCCTTTCGCGCTGCGGGTATTCCTTTCCCAGACAGAGGACGAGTTCATCGATGCCGTGGAGGAAGGGCTGGAGCACGGTATTGTACAGCTCGAAGGGGCTCGAAAGGAATACGCGAAGCTCGGAGAGCTTGGACTATCTCGCACTCTCGCCGGGACTCTGACGGAGTCCGGGGTGCCAGCCCACCCCGAGGAGTTCGAGAACGGGCACGTTGATCTGAAGATCAAACATCCCGCGGGCAAGCCCTTTCTCTACCTTACCGAGTGCAAGATCTGGCAGAGCGTGCCCTATCACAAGAAAGGAATGACCCAGCTTCTGCGAGACTATGCGTCCGGAAGACACAAGCGGGGATGCTGCCTCGAATTCGTCCGCGTGATGGGCACGGCTACCAAGCTCAAGGACATCCGAAACCACGTCGACCAGCACAAGCCGCTCGACCAAGTCGACAAAGCAGTAGACCACAAAACTATCAAGGGCGGTTTCGTCACCACGCACAAGCACTCAAGCGACTGGAAAGTGGAGGTCTTGCACGTCGCCTGCAACCTGTTCCAGCCGCCCAAGGAGTAGGCGCGCATGGGCCACATCCGCCTCGGCCGCCTGCCGCGCACCCAGAAGTGGAAGGAGGTCGTCGCCCTGGTCGGCGGCGAGGGGAGCGCTGCGGCCATCGCCAACGCGACGATGTCGGCCGCCGAGGACAACTTCCAGCAGGGCTCGGCAGATCCGCTGCTGGTGCACACCGTCTGGCTGCTGTCGCAGCTCCCCGACGCCGCGCGGAGCGACGACTTCCCGCAGGTGGCGAGCGCGCTGGGCCTGTCCGTGCCGGCCAACGCCACCGCCACCGACATCGCCGTCGCCATCGGCGAGGCCGTGGATGCCCACGCCCGAAGCCTGGACGGGCCACGCACCGACCTCGGCGAGATGGCGCGGCTGGCCGCCGTCGAGACCCTCGCCAGGGCCCTGGAGTCTTCGACGCCGAGCCTGTTTGGTCCTCGACCGAACGAGGCCCAGGAAGCCCTCAAGCAGCTCGGCACCGAGAAGCAGTTCGGCACCCTCTCGCGCGAGTTCTTCGGCCGCCTGACCGAGCGCGTCCTCACCCACTTCGTCAGCAAGGAGCTGCCGCTTCACGTGGGGGCCGGGCGTCGCTTCGACTCCATCGACGAGCAGCGAGCCTTCCAGGAGTCCATCGGTCTGCACGCCCGCCAAGCTGCCCGCATCGTGGAGGTCTACGCCGGGGCTTGGTGGTCCAAGGCGCGCTTTGAGCGTGAGCTGACGCCCGAGCGCACCGAGCGCTTCGTCGCCTATGCCATGAAGAAGATGCGCGACGAGCTGCGCCGCGGGGCGGACTGATGTCGGAGCGGGGGGCCACCTGGGTGCTCTGCGGTGGCGCTGCACGCCCCGGCACGCCCGACGACGCGCTCCGCATCAACATCGGTCCGGGCGATGGACACGAGATCGACGTGCAGATCGAGGGCATCGAGGAGCGGCTGTCGGGCCAGCTTCCCGACCGACTGCGCGACCTGGTGTGCATCGCCGCCTACGTGCTCGCCGCCGACTGCGGCGTCCGGCGTGGGACCGAAGCCACCGCGGACGATGGACTGTCCTGGCGTCGCGACTTCCGCTTCGTGATCCCCGTGGCCGAGCCGGAGTTCTGGAACAGCGTCCCTGTCCGCCGCCTCCTCTCCGACACGCTTGGCTTCCTGGCTGACGAGACCTACCGCTTCCACTTCGTGCTGGGAACCGGCCCGGCCGGGCGACAGCTGCGGTTCCTGGCGCCGGACGGGCGCTCCTTCGTGCCGCTCGCAGATGTCGAAGAGGTGATGCTCTTCTCCGGCGGCATGGACAGCTTCGCCGGGGCCGTCCAGGCCTGCCTGGTCGAGAAGCGACAGGTGCTGCTGGTCAGCCACCGGTCCTCGGACCGCCTGCATGCAATCCAGAACCAGCTGGTCAAGGACCTCCGCGCCCGCGCGGGGCAGCTCCCTCCCCGGCACGTCAGCGTGAAGGTCACCAAGTGCTCCGAGGCGCTGCGGGTCGAGAACACCCAGCGCTCCCGCTCCTTGCTCTTCGCAGCCCTGGCTGCCGGCGTGGCCTGGATCTGCGGTCGCCGGAGCATCCGCTTCTACGAGAACGGGATCATCGCGCTCAACATCCCGATCTCGGCCCAGGTGCTGGGCGCCCACGGAACGCGCACCGTGCATCCGTTGGCCATCGAACGCTTCGGACAGCTCATCAGTACCGTCCTGGGCGAACCCTTCTCCGTAGACAACCCCTTCGAGGAGAAGACCCGCAGCGACGTCGCCGCGCTGATCCGCGATGGGGGCGCAGCTGACCTGCTTCGATACACCTGGAGCTGCGCTCGGGTCCGCCACGCCAAGAAGGACGGGCCCTTCTGCGGAGTGTGCTCGCAGTGTGTCGATCGCCAGTTCGCCGTCCGGGCTGCGGGCATCGCCCACGAGGATCCCGACAGCCTCTACGAGACGCGCCTGTTTGACGACAAGCTGAAGAAGGCCGTCGCCGTCAAGATGGCGCTCGGGTACTTGCAGACCGCTCGTGCATTCCGGTCCACGACCACTCCCGCGAGCTTCCTGGCGCAGTTCGGCGCGGTCTGCGATGCCGCCGGGCCGCTGGCACGTACCTGGGGTTGTTCGAAGGACGAGGCGCTGCGACGACTGCAGGCCCTTCACCGGCGCCAGGGCGAGATGGTTGCAGAGGTGCTCGGCCAGGCGCTCAAGGACCGCGCCTTCGAGCTGGGCGACGGGCCGCACCCGAGCTCCATGCTGGGCCTGTACCTCGGCGAGGGGCTCAAGAAGGGCCGCCAACTCCACGGCGTTGAGAACGACCCTGACGAGGCAGCAGCGCCCGCGCCGACCATCGAGGCAGCGCCCGCCCCGGTTGCCTTCGGACAGGTCCTGTCTCGCGACACCTTCGTGTTGAAGGAGGAGGGCTGGATCGCGGGTGAGGCAGGAGGCCACTGGTTCGTCCTGAAGGACAGTGCCGGAATGCGGCTGATCAGCCTGCTGCTCCGCCACCCCGGGCGAGCTTTCGACGTGCTCGAGCTGTCGGCCCTGGCGAACGGCGAAGACCCGAAGGTTGTCCGACCCGGGAGCCTGCCCACGACTGACCGTTCCGCGATCGCCTCGGCCCGGGATGCCATCGAGAAGCTCGCGGCCGACGAGCAGGACCTCCGCGACGCCTACATGCCGGACCTGGCCGACGAGAAGCGAGCCGAGCGAGAGGCCATCGAGGAGCAGCTCGTCCGCGACCTGAAGCTCGGCGGCGCACCGCGCGATGTTCCGCCCGAGCTGGAGCGGGCGCGGTCGAAGGTGTCTCGCGCGATCGACCGGACCCTCGAAAGCATCGGGTCGAAGCCGACCCGTATAGCGCTCAAGGTCCGCCTGGCGAACGCGATCCACAAGGGCTTCTCGGTCCGGTATGAGCCCCGGAAGGGCGAGGAGGGCTGGATCACCGAGGCCTGACGGCACGCGGGCACCAATGGGACACCGGCTGTCTTGGCGAGACAGGAATTGTTCCGCCTTCCGAGCGAACCCCCTCCAAGGTCCGCTCAATGCCCCCCTCGGCTGTTCGTCCCCTCACCCGCTCGGTCTCCCGCTTCACCGAAGACCAGCTCGACAACTGCATCACCCTCTTCCAGCCGGACTATGGCGACGAGGAGCTGACCCGGGACAAGGCCGGGGAGATCCTCCACAACGTCACCTCTGTCTATGGTCTGCTCGCCGCCTGGGCGCAGCGGTCGGACCGTCGCAAGGCCGCTCGTGCTGGTGCCGCTCGGCGCCAGGGGGTGGCCCATGGGTAGCCCGACCGCCGCCTCGGCCGAGCGCGTCGGCCTCCCCCACCTGACCGCCGCGGTCCCCACGCTGCGTGCCTTCGGCCACCCCGCCGACGCCCTGGTCTTGGACGACTCCGCCCGGCGGTTCTGCGCTGCCCTGCTCGCCCACCGCCGCTCCCCGGCCTACCGCGTTCACCTCACCGACCCCGACGCCGTCCCGTGCGACGACCTTGTCCGCGCGCTGCTCCGAGCGGCCGACCTGCTCCGCGCCGCTGGTGACCCGGAGGCCCTGGGCTCCTGGTGCGTAGCGCTCGCCGCACGCCTCGGTGCCGTGCTCGATTTCTGCGACCCCGCGGTCACGCGCACGATCGCGTGCATCAGCACCGCCGCCGACGGGACCGGCGAGCTGGTGCTCTTCCCCTATGACCCCGCCGAAGCCGCATCGCTGCCCGGCTTCGCCGATGAGCCGGCGCGTTGACGATGGAGGACGCAGGCCGATCCCCCGAGCCCATCCCCTCCCCTGGACCTTCCCGGGTGGTCGTCACTGAGCAAATGGTGACCGCCTCGCTGTTCGAGCACGAGCGGTCGAAGGTACCGACCCCCTTCACGGGCACGGTGCTGGACCTGGTCCAGGCGCCGCACGCGGTCCGGGAGACCAAGCAGGGCTCACCGGCCTGGTCCGGCGTGCGCTACCTGCCGGGGAAGAGCCGCGGCAAGCGCAACGTCGAGCGCGCCCTGCTGCTGGCATACGACTTCGACCACCTGGACCGGGCCGACGCGCAGCGCGTCCTGGGCCTCGTGCGTGAGAAGGGCTGGGCCTTCGTGGCCTACTCGTCGTTCAGCCACCGCGCCAAGGGCGACGACGACTGGTGCTTCCGCCTCGTCCTGTACGTCAGGCGGCCGGTGCGCCCATCCGAGTACGACCACGTCTGGGAGGGCGCCAACCGAGCCCTCGGCGGACTGGCAGATCCGGCCGCGCGCGACATCTCTCGGATCTGGTTCGTCGCCTCCTGCCCTGCGGAGCGGATGGAGCTGGCTTGGGTCGAGCACGCCGATGGGGACCGGGTCGACGTCGCCGCCCTGTTCGACGCACAGCCGGCGGGACCACCGGAACGACGGCGACGGAAGGCTGGCCCGAAGGCCTCGGCCAGCGGCCCCATACCGGAAGGCGAACGCAACGCGACCCTGCTTGGCCTGGCCGGCGCCATCCGGCGCCGTGGCGCGCAGTTCGACGAGATCCACAGCCTGCTGCTCGCCACCAATGCCGGCCGCTGCCAGCCGCCCCTCGACGAGGCCGAGGTCCGTTCCATCGCCGAGGTCGTCTGCCGCTACGACCCCACCTCGGCCCTCATCGCCTCCAACCTCACCGACCTGGGCAACGCCGAGCGCTTCGTCGAGACCAACCGGGGCCGCTTCCTTTACTGCCACCTGTGGGGGATCTGGCTCATCTACGACGGCCAACGCTGGAAGAAGGACGACAACCAGGGGCACATCCGCGCCGTGCGGGACCTGCTCAGGAGCCTCATGGCCGAGGCCCAGAGCGTGCCCGACGAGGCGATCAAGGCCGACCTCGTCAAGCACGCCCTCGACTCCGAGGCCAGCGCACGAATCTCGGCGATGGTGGGCCTCGCCCAGAGCTTCCTGCCGGTCGCACCCGAGCAGCTCGACGGGCAGCCCATGCTGCTCAACGTCGCCAACGGCACGGTCGACCTCCGCACCGGCGAGCGGCGGGATCACAACCGGGACGACCTGCTCACCAAGCTGGTCCCCGTGGTCTACCAGCCCGACGCCGCCTGCCCGGTCTGGGAGGCCTTCCTCGACAAGGTGATGGGCGGCAACCAGGCGCTCATCAGCTTCCTGCGCCGCGCCGTCGGCTACTCGCTGACCGGGCGAACGGACGAGCAGGTGCTGCTCCTGCTCTACGGCACCGGCGCCAACGGCAAGTCGACCTTCCTGGAGACGCTAGGTCTGCTGCTGGTCGACTACGGGGCCGTCGCCGACTTCACCACCTTCCTCAAGCGGGACAACGACGGCGCCCGCAACGACCTGGCCCGCCTGGTCGGGGTGCGCTTCGTCTCGGCGGTCGAGGCCGAAGCCGGCCGCCACCTGGCCGAGGCGATGATCAAGCAGCTCACCGGCGGCGACACCATCACCGCGCGCTTCCTGTTCAAGGAGTTCTTCGACTTCAAGCCCCAGTTCAAGATCTGGCTGGCCGCGAACCACAAGCCCGGCGTGTCGGGCACCGACCACGGCATCTGGCGCCGGATGCGGCTGGTCCCCTTCACGGTGACCATCCCCGACGCCGAGCAGGACAAGCACCTCAAGGACAAGCTCGCCGCGGAGCTGCCGGGCATCCTGGCCTGGGCCGTGCGCGGCTGCCTGGAGTGGCAGCGCGAGGGGCTCGGCCTGCCCGACGAGGTCCGCGAGGCCACTGCCTCGTACCGCGAGGAGATGGACGTTTTCGGCGGATTCCTGGAGGACCGCTGCGTCTTCGGCCCGGGGGCCACCGTGACTTCCAAGGAGCTCAACGAAGCCTACGCCCGCTGGTGCGAGGGCAACGGCGAGAAGGCGCGATCCGCGAAGGCCCTGGCCAACGCGCTGCGCGAGCGCGGCGTCCAGCCCACCCGTGGCGCCAAGGGCGTCCGCTCCTGGGCCGGGGTGCGCCAGCGCCGCGACGACGAGCCCGCCCAGGAGCCGGGTGACGGGTGGCGGATGGGTGGCGCATCCTCCGGAAGGTCCAGCGGATCGCTCTTCAGCAACGCGCCTACGGCACGCGAGGGTGAACGGCGCGATCTCGCCGAGGATCCCGAACAAGCGTCGCCAAGCGCCACCCGTCACCCAAGCGCCACCCGTCACCCCGAGGGCGACGGCTGGGAGGAGGGCGAGCTGTGACCGCCGGCGACGTGCTCATCGAGCTGGTGGCGAGAGGGGCGATCCTCTGGGTCCACGACGGGCGCCTGCGCTTCGGGGCGCCGGAGGGAGCTGTCGACGCGGAGCTGCGCGCAGCGGCCGGGGGCGTGCGGGCCGAGCTGCTCGGGCTGATCCAGGACGGCGCGGTGCTGCCGGCTGACCGCGCGGCCTGGGATCCCGAGGCCGTCCACGACATCGAGGAGCGCGCCGCCATCATCGAGTTCGACGGCGGGATCCACAGTGCGGAGGCCGAGGACCTGGCGGTCCGGCTCGTCCGCGTGGCCTGGACCCGCGCCTACTTGCGGCGGCGCTGTCCCGGCGCTGCCGTGCACCTTCCCAACGCTGACCCCGTCGACCGACCGGCCGTAGCTGTCGCAACCTTCCCAGGCCGGGAGGCGGCCCGAACCGGCTGAGAGCTGGGCCTCCCCGCCGGGAATGGGCTCGGCGGGGGGGTAGGGTCGCCATTCCACAACATCACGCACGGCCCGGGACTCTTCGGACTCACACCACACATTGGCGCACTCGTTGCCCTCCGCCCCGCAACCCCTCGATCGTCCGCGGCGAAGCCGTCCGAGCTACATGGAACCAGCAGAAGTGATGACCCCGTCTGAGTCAACCGCGGCCTTTAGGCTGTAGGTCCCATCGTCGTTCTCGAAGCAGTAGCCATTTCCCGCACCAGCCTCGCAGGCATTGGTGTATAGGGCCCAAGACGATGTGTCTGTACAGTCGCGATAGGTAAACCTGCGGGCCTCCGACGTCTCAGGAAGGTAGATAAGGAAAGTCTCATCGACGCCAGAACCGTGCGCCGTGGCACCAGAACTCCAGCTCCAATCGGGCATCTCTCCCACTGCTTCGGCACAAGATGAGCCCCGGAGGTATAGCATGGACAACCCGATCTCGAAGGGGACACCCGTCGGCGCTGCAATGATGGGCCACTCAATTTCCAAATCGCAATTGTAGTCGTCACAAGGCTGAATATCACCATCACCGTCTATGTAAAAGTAAACGTTACAGCCAGCATCTTCGCCGGTCTTGCAGTGAACCCACTCCCCCAGATCGCCGCATGTCGGAACCCATTCGTTGAAGCTCAACCACTCCCACGTCGTCTCGCAGGGCGTCAGGTTGAGCTCGTAGCTGCTGCCAATAGGGAGCAAGCCAACGTCGTAGGACCAGTAGTCGCCGTCCGAAGCGACCGCGTCGCCATTGCTCCAGTCGATTCCCGGCAGGTTGCCCCGCAGCTCTGGCGGAGAATCCGCAGGGCAGAACAGCTTGGACACCCGGAGCGTAGTCCCATCCCAGGCGACCGCGCCGTCGGCACAGTAGGCGCATTCCGGAGAAAACCCATTGCGGTAGGCCTCGATAAGCGCTGCGGCTTCGGGCTCAGTCCACTCGTTGGCCCAGAACGTGATGGCGTCAGCATCATAGAGTTGTGCCCTGTGGATTGCGCAAGCCAGCTGCTCGGGGTCAGTGCAGCCATCGCGTGAAATCGGGCCCGACGTCTCCCCGTCTCGGACACACTCGTCAACAGTATAGAGTCCGGAGTACAGGAACATCTCGAAGCGCACGCCAGCAAGGTGCTGAACCGCATCGATTGCGCCATATACAGCGTAGTCCGTGCCATAGTGAGTCGTTGAGTACAGCCCGTTGAACTGAATCTCATCGACGCCTCCAGCGATCGCCCGCCCGGCCGCCTCCGTCAATAGTGCCTGAAGCTCCGGGAAGTTCTCGGCCTCCTCCGCGTTATAGGTTTCAGGGTCGTCGATGATACGCACGCCCGGGTCCGTAAGCTGAGCCACTGTCGGCGTTGTCGAGAAGGCCGCTCCGTACGACTCGCTGATCTGCTCAATAGCAGAAAGCCACGCCTCCTCTGAGTACCCCTCGGCCAACCACTCGCTCCTAGCTGCAGCGTACTCGGAGTCTTCCAGCGGATGGTGGGCCCGCTGGTCGAAGACAAACTCACCCCAGACTCCATAGCCCACCAGCACACTCTCGATTCGAGGATCGCCATCGGTAGCGGCACCTAAGGCGCGGATCACTGAGTCATAGCGATCCAGAAAATCGACGTTCCACAGGACGGGCACCTTTGTCGCCCCGATGCCGTAGTCGGGCAACTCATACTGGACATACGGCAGATCCAGCCACGCCGCAGGATAGCTATCTACCGGCGCATCCTCGTAATTCGGAAGGACCAGGGCAACGTTGAAGAGAAGTGGTTTGCCCAGGCAGTCCGACAGAGCCAAGTAGTATTCGAGAGCCTCCTCGTCGATTCCTGTGCCGGCAGAGTCCACGAGGTCAGACAAGGGCACCATCACTCTGACCGCATCAACTGACCCGCCTCCGGCCTCCCGCAGATAGCCGTCGCTGCTGGAGCAAGAAACACACTCGCATGCTGCATCGAAGCACTCGTCGCCAACGAAGCCCAGCTCCTGCCCCACCGTCTGGAAGGCCTTGTAGGAAGTCGCAGCAGAGGAGGACCCATCACACTCCGCCGTCGAATAGGTGAGGTCCATCTTCACGAAGTGCGAGTGGTCGAGCACGCCGACCAGAGCATCGCCGGCTGCCGAGAGCGCAGAGGATACAATAAGGGGCAGATCAACTACCTTGAGAAAGGCAGAAACAACTTTGGTGAAAGTCGTTTCGGTCGCGCAGGATCCCCATGCGCCAGCTATCGCTACCGCGACTTCATACCACCCATCCGCGCTGCAGCTGTCCGCAGATAGGCACTCCCCCAACTTTCGGGTCGCCGAAACGAACGGAAAGACACACTTGTCCCACGCTAGGCCGACGAGGGAGAGGACTTGGTCTAGAATCTCTCCAGTCTGCAGCGTCGAAGCGACTGCGTGAGCTTCTGGGTCACCGACGCGCCCCTCGTCGTTTTCACCTGCCATAAAGGGGAAGTAGTGTGCGCAGGTCACCGAAACGCCATCGGCTTCCGCGGGTATGGACCACGTGTCCGATACCGTGCTGGTGTGCGACGCAGAATACATCAACTCGTCAAGCCACGGCGACTCTCCAGTTGTGAGTTCGGCCGCGATCGCCGAGAGGTAGCCCGTGACATCGGTGATCCGGAGAATGAGGTTGGGATGGGGAGGGACCCACATCAGCCCATCGATCGGCTCGTCTCCGCTCCAAAACCGTGCTACGCAGTGCCTTTCCACGTAGTTCGTGAACCGAATTTGATCTCCAGAGGTCTGTACACCAACCCTCACGGTGTTGAAGGGCGCTTCTTCCACCTCCCATCCAGGTGGCGGTGGTGGACCATCAGGGGTCTCCGAGCGCCCGACAGACTCGGTGAGTACATGTTCAGCTTCGCCATTTGCGGCGGCTGCGGAAGATTCGGTGTCGAGCCTGATCGCACCTTCCTCATCCAGAACATGGAAGAACACGTCGTCGCCGCGGACAACAGCTACGAGCCTACCAGCGTCGCAGCTTGCTGCACTATCTTCCGCCACTTCTCCGTCGCAGACGATTGCATCTGCAGCTGGGCAATCGACGGTGACGCCATCGTAGCTGCATTCGAGTTCGCTCACCGTGCCCGCAGGCGCGGAGCCACGGGAACAGGACATAGCCAGAAGGGTGCTGAGGGCCAACAGGCTATGGCTACGGTACATGGCGTGGCTCCTGCATCCGAGACTACCACCAGTAGCAGCGTCTAAGCGAGCCCCATGAAGGTCCTTCTTCGGGCTGGTGGCGGGTCCCGATTCTCGGCTGGCCGTTCACGATGGAGTCCCTACCGCTACCCCGCCTCCACCCCGACCTCCCCTATCCCGCCCAGAGGAATCCCAGCCCGCATCCCCGCCCTCAGCCGCACCCACGCCTGCGCCACGCGCGCCGTCCCGTCGAGGCTCAACCCCGGCTCCGGCCCGCGCACGATGGCGCCGCCGAGCTTCTCCCTCAGCCAGCCCGCCATGCCCCAGGGCACGGTGAGCACAAGCAGGCCGTCCTCGTTGGCGAAGCCGATCTCGCCGAACTGCCCCAGCGGGATCGTGGCGCCCTCACCGGGCGGCAGGGCCAAGGGGTAGACCTCGATGGCCGGCCCCGCCGCCGACGGCCGGCGCTCGACGGGGCCCACCATCAGCGACTCCAGGATGCTCGACAGCGGGGCGCCGATCATCTGCTCCACGGGATCGAAGCTGAACGGCCCGAAGCCGATGCGGGTCACGGGCATGGTGAGGTTGACGCGGACGGCGTCGTTGCGGCTCACGGCCGCGGCTACCGGGCGAGTCACGAGCCACCTTCCGATGCGTCCTCGCCGTCGATCTCGTACTCCTCGGGCTCGTCCTCGCCCGAGACCGCGTGGTCCTGGGCCAGGAGATCGGGCTCGACCTGGTCGTCGCCCTCGGGCTCCTCCGCCTCTTCCTGAGCGGGCTCGACCAGGCTGGCCTCGATGGCGGTTGTCAGCCCCTCGGCCACCTCGTCGAGCAGGTCGCGGACCTGGACGAGCAGCTTCTGGGTGGCGGCCTGCGCCTGGATGTTGAGGAAGAGCAGGTGGGCCTGGGCGAAGCTCTGCTCGTCCTCGTCCAGCTCAGCCCACTCGGTCATGGACCGCGTGACGGCCTTCTTGCTCCTGTGGTCGAAGGCTTCGCCGTAGAAGGTCAGGGCCCTGTCAAGAAACAGGGGGTTCTTGGTCTCTGCCATGGTGTTCTCCATGCCTCGTGGCGCGAGGCGGGATCGGGGTGGGGATTGGGGGGGGATCAGCTCGCCGCGGCCTGCTCAGGGAGCTGGCGCGCGGCACGGGCCTGGGCGGCGGCCTGCCTGAGCATCTGGGCGAGGGCCGCGAGGTTGGCGGGCTCGTTCATGAGGGCCTTGACGTCGGGGTCGGCCAGGGCCTGGACCAGCTCGGGGCTCTGGCCGAGGGCGCCCAGGACCTCGGCCATCTCGGGATGCACGCCCTTGGCGGTGAGGAAAGCCTTGGCGGCGTCGCCGAGCTGGTGCAGCGCCTGCTGGGCGAGCACGGTGCGGGCGTCTCCGCTGCGCTCTTCCGCGCGGCGCTCGTCGGCGAGCTTCACCTCGGCCAGGCGGGTCTCCAGGATGGCGCCGACGAGCTGGTCGATCTGCCCGCGCGACTCCTGGAGCTGGCGGTGCAGGCGGTTGAGCATGGCGTTGTTGACGCCCTGGAGCTGCCCGACCGAGCCCAGGACGATCTGGCCCCACTGGGCGTAGTAGTCGCCGAGCGCCCGCACGCCCTTGGCCGCGCCCTGGCTCTCGGCCAGGTCGAAGGAGGGTGCGGGGATTCGCATGGCCTCGACGCGCTCGTCGGTGCTGCTCGGCGGCAGCTCCAGGTCGAAGTTGTGGTTGCGGCAGACGAACTGGCCGCTGTCCATCAGGCGGTGGCCCTTGGGGCTCCAGACCTTGACCCGGTACCGGCGCCATTCCTCGCCGACGGTGTTGCGGCTGGCGATGTCCTTGATCCACCGGATGGCGGCCTCGGCGAGCTCGGCCATGGGCACGGGCTCGGCGCCGGGCCGCCACGGTGGGGGGTCGCCGTCATCCTCGTCGTCGGGCGGCTCGTCGAGGTCCTCGCCGACGCCGAGGTGGTGGGCGAAGGTGTCCTCGTCACCCTCGTCCTCGTCGCCGTCGTAGGCGGCGTCGGCCATGTAGGGGGCTGCGTCGGCCTCGGTCAGGTCGAAGCGACCAAGGGTCTCGTCCTGCTTGCGGTCGGTCCGGTCCTGGATGACCAGGTAGCCGATGTCCTCCGCGGCGCGGCGGATGCGTTCGGCCAGCGGGTCCAGGCCCTGGAAGGAAAACTGCTCTCGGAGCACGGGGCTCGCTTCGCTGTCGCCCCACCAAGATCACACGGCGGGCCGGGCCCGACAACCGCCGGAAATCGCCATCTTCGTGGAGGCTAGCGCACTAACCACGCATGGAAGGCCGGTTTCTTGCACCGCGGTCACCCCCCGGGAATCGCTGACCGCGCCCCGATTCGTGCGGTCAATGCCACTGACCGCACCCGCCCGCCGTCCTGACCGCGAGCGCCCGGCGCCCTGACCGCGGACGGTCGAGGGACTGACCGCGGCAGGCGGGCTCCTGACCGCGCCGGAGCGCGTCGGGGTGCGGTCAACGTGGTCAGCGAAACACGGCCAAAGCGGGCGGCGCGACCGGTCTTTCCATGCGTAGATGGTCAGCGAGGACGCGGCGCGAGGGGCGCCAGCACCCCGGAGGCGGGGGTCCTCAGCGGCCCCCGTCTCCACCTCCCCTTTCCCTCCACCTCTCCCGAAGGACCCGACACATGGCGAGCAAGACCGGCACCACCGCCCTCTCCACCGCGATGAAGGGCGGCAAGGTCAGCGAGAAGCAGGCGCAGAGCGCGCTGGGCCAGGCCGTCACGAAGATCGCGAACCTCTCCAAGAGGGCCGATACCAGCAAGGAAGCGATGCTGGAGACCGGCACGCTGGTGCTGCACACCGCCGAGACCCAGGGCTCGCTGTTCCTGGCCTCGATGGCCGAGGGCTACCTGGGCGAGGACAAGCTCAAGATGGGCTCGGTGGACCTGCGAGCGCCCGTCGGGCTGCTGGCGCAGGGCTACGGGCTCTACCAGACCATGACCGGCCAGAAGGGAGCCGGCGCCCACGTCCTGGCCCTGGGCAACGGCGTGATGGGCTCATGGCTCGCCACGGTCGCCCGCAACGCCGGCCGCACGCTGGCCGAGAAGAAGGCCGGTGTCGTGCAGCCGCAGCCCGGCGCGGTCGTGCCGGCGCCGGGCGCCATCACGATGCAAGGCCACCCGATGCTGGCGGGCCCGAGCCTGCTCCCCGAGCCCCTGCTCGCCGGACCGCAGCGCGAGGTGCTGCTCACCCCCGAGTCCACCGAGGGCGATGACGAGCTGGGCCGCCGCGGAGGCCGCGGGATGCGGCGCGGTGGCGGCGGTGGCGGCGGTGGCGGCGGTGGCGGCGGTGGCCGGCGCGGCGGCGCGGGCCGGCCGATGCGCGGCCGCGGGCGCGGTCCCGGCGGGGGGCGCTTCCTGCGCGCCCAGCCCGAGGACGACGAGAGCGACGACGAGACCTGATCCCCCTTTCCACGACTCCCCCCTTCCACCTGACTCCACCAGAAGAGGACCACCACGATGGCCGCACGACTGACCTCCCTGGGCTACGCCCGCGTCTTCCGCCACCCTCGTACCGGCGAACTCGCCGTGGACACCGACAGCCTCCGCCGCGGCGGCGGGTTCTCGGGCGTCGACTTCGGCGAGGACGACTTCGACGGCGACGACGACTGGGACGAAGAGGACGACGACGACGACGACGACGAGTTCGAAGGCGACGACGACTTCGAGGGCGACGACGACTTCGGCGACGACGACATCGGCGATGACGACCTCGAGGGCGAGGACGACTTCGGTGCGCGCGGCAAGCGCCGGCGTCGCCGCCTCAACCGCCGCCTGAACCGCGTGAACCGGCGCGAGTCCCGCATCAAGCGGAAGCTCGGCAAGACCGGCGGCCGCAAGTCCAAGGGGAGCAAGATGCGCTGGGGCATGACCGCCGTGAGCAGTACCGACACGCTGGCCGCCGCGGGCTCCGCGAGCGTGAAGCTGCGCCTGCAGCACCACTTCAAGGCCCACGACATCACCTTCACCGGGTCGGCGTCGGGCGCGAAGGTCACCAGCATCTTCTTCGGCGACCGCGTGGTCTGGTCCAGCTCCGACGGCATCGACGTGTCCGTCTTCGGCAACACCAGCCTCCTGCGCGGGCTGCTCAAGGGCCAGAGCCTGCGCGCGGGCCTCGACATCACCGTCAATGGCAGCCTGACCGGCGCGGGGGACTTCGCGGTCACCCTCATCGGCCAGAAGCCGCTCAACGCCACCTGCTGATCGCCGCGTAGCGGCCGGGAGGTGAGCGGTGGCAGGCACGAGCTGTGGGACCGATCTGAGCACCCGGTCGGACGGGCGGGACCTCCCCGCCTGGTCCGTCCAGCTCAAGATGTTGCCCCTGCTCGACGCCGACGCCCCCGCCGCCACCTGGCGCATCGTCGAGGCCTTCAGCCTGTCGGACCTGCCCTTCGAGCTGCACCTGTCCTGGTCGGCCGGGAGCGGGGCCGGGGCGGAGTGCAAGGTCACCGTCGCTCGCTCGGTGCGGGTCTGCGTCTACGCACGCGGGCTGCGCATCCGGGCGGGCAACCTCGCCGACGCGACCAACCGCGTTGGGGTGACCGTCGCCGACGCCTACGCGGTGACCGAGAACCAGTGGGAGGTGACGGGCGAGGTCGACGAGCAGGCCGTGGCGGTCGACATCCCGGTCCCCCCCTTCGCCCGGCGCGTCCGGGTCGAGATGGCCGACGCCACCCAGCTCCCGACCACCACCATCAAGGTCTACGACGGCCTGTCCACCCACCGGAGCACCGTCGACGGAGACAAGCAGCCTGCCGAGGGCGTGCCGATCGGCGGCGCCCGCACCGTCGAGATCGACCCCTCCGGCGCCACCGCCTGGCGCGCCGTCTTCACCCTCTCCCTCTGAACGGACTCCTCCATGAGCGCGCACCGCTACACCGCCACCCTGCTCGAGATCGCCGACGCCACGGCGACCGCCCAGACCGGCTCGACCTACGCGATCGTGCCGGCGGACGGCGACGGCCAGGTGGACAGCAACCAGGGCTTCCGGGTCTTCGTCTTCGCCACCCAGTCCGGCGGCGCGACCAGCCCGACCACCGACGCCAAGATCGAGACCGGCCCCGACGGCACGAACTGGGTCGAGGTCGCCACCATGACCCAGCTCACCGCGGACGGGAGTCGCGGCGAGCTCAAGTCCATCACCGCGCTCGGCCCCTTCCTCCGCGCCCGCACCGTGCTGGCCGGCGGCACCGCTCCCAACCACACCGCCCGGATCATCCTGGCGAGCGACGGCCCCTTCCGGCTGATCAAGAAGGCCTGATGAAGATCGCCGTCAAGCTGGCCTTCGATGAGCGTGGCGCCCTGCGGCTGCTGAACTGGCTGGCGCAGGAGAACGCGATCATCGTGCGGGCGCAGGCCGACCTGCCGCTGCTCTACGACTCGGGCGTGGTCTACCGCCGCGAGGTCGACGAGACCTGGTGCGACTACCTCAACATGCTCGCCCAGGGGCACGAGGACTGCGACGGGCTGGCCGCCGCCCGCGCGGGGGAGCTGCTGGCGAAGGGCGCCGACGCGCTCCGCCAGGGGGACGCCGGCCTTGCTGAGGCCCGCCGCGCCAACCTCGCCACGATCCCGGCCGAGGTCATGCTCACCACCCGGAGCCGCAGCGACGCGCCCGGGCTCTACCACTGCATCGTCCGATACCGGGTCGGCCGCACCTGGTTCCGCGACGACCCCAGCGCCCGCCTCGGCATGAACGGCGGGCGCATCGACCCGCTCGTGAGGCAGCGCTGGGCGGCCCGCGCCGAGGCGCAGGTCCAACCCGAGCGCGCCTGGAGGACCGCCTGATGCGCCTGCAAACCGCCATCGCCATCGACGAGATCGAGGGCCTCGCCGGAGACGACTTCTCAGGGTTCGAGGGACCGGAGGAGCGCGCCGAGCGCCGGGCTCGCCGCCAGTCACGACGCAAGAACCGCCGCCAGCGGCGGGGCAAGCGGAAGCTCAGCCGGGTGAGCCGCAAGAAGGCGCGCTTGCAGGACAAGGCAGGGTCACCCCGCAAGCAGCAGCGCGGCGGGCGGAAGGCCGGTCGTGGGGGCGCCGCCGCCTCGGAGATGTCGCCCACCGCCATGCCCGACGGCTTCGAGCCGATGGACCCGGACTGGGAGGACGAGGCCTGCCTGGAGCCGGCGCCGATGGACTGGCCCGAGGACGACCCGGAGGTGCTGGACGCCGAGTGGTCCGAGCTGGACGCGCAGATGGAGGAGGATCTCGACGGCGAGATGGAGGGCATTGGTGCCTTCAAGCCGCTGCGCCGCCTCGGCCAGGGCGTCCGCACCGCCACCCAGCGGGTGCGCGCCAAGGCCCAGGCCCGCCGGACTTCCCGCCAGGCCGCCCCCGCCAGCCCGGCAGGCTGGGGGCCGAAGGTCCGCATGGGCCGCCACCTCCGCATCCAGGCCGCCGCCGGCCACCGCGCCGCCGTGATCGACCTCAAGCCCGGGCTCTACCTCGTGGCCGAGCTGCCCGAGGCCGTGACCCGCACCGAGTTCGGCATCGCGCCGCTGCTCGCCCCGCTCATGGTGCGGGCGGCGAAGAAGGCCCTCGACGGCCCCCAGGAAGGCCAGCCCCGGCGCGGCCCACTCGCGGCTCTGTTCCGGCGCCGCCAGGCCGGTGGTCCACCCGTCCGCCTGTTCCGAGCCCGCGAGGCCCAGCCGGTCGCCGTCAACGCTCCGAAGGCGCTGCCCGGCCCGGTTGCTGCCCCCTCGATGCAGCCCGCCCAGGGCGCCGGGGCCGGAAGCACCTTCCTGCTGCCTGCGCCCAATGTCGGCTGGGCCGACGAGCGCGACGTGGCCGAGGTGCTCGGCTGCGAGGCCTGTGAGGAGGGCTGGCGATGAGGCGGGGCCTGCCCGAGGGAGCACTGTCCCCGCGCGGGGACAGGTCGCCCATCCGACCCGCTGACTCTTCGCAAGGACCCCTCCCGTCTCGAAACCCATCGTTCCCGAGGACCCGCCCATGACCGCCTGGACCGTGCCCTCGTGGGCCGACATCAAGGCCGGCTGGTCGGCGGGCTGGAAGACCCTCGCCGAGCAGGCGACCCGTGCCTACGGCGCCGCCGCGCAGGTCGACCCGAGGGGGAGCCTCGCCCGCGTCCAGGCCTTCGTGCAGGCCCTCGCCGACAGCCGCGCCACGCTCGACCGCATCGCCGCGAAGCTGCCCACCCCCCCCGTCACCGCGGCCGACCAGGCCCTGGTGGCCCGCACCCAGGCCTTGGAGCGGCGCTACCACGAGCTGGCGGCGGGTCTCTACGCCGACGCCACCCCCGCCCCGGGACAGGGCATGGGACCGACTCCGGGGAGCCCGGTGGTGGGGGTGGCGCCGGCGGTTCTGATCGTCGCCGGGCTCGCGGTCGGCGCCGTCGGCGTGGCCTGGGCCATCGCCGCCTACGAGTACGCCGTCAACCTGCGGGAGCAGACCGCGCTGGCCGAGCGCGAGCTGGACGCCCGCGTCGCCGCCTACGCCCAGGGCCGAACGCTCCAGCCCACCACGCTGCCTCCCCAGGCCGACCCCCTCGACAAGGCCGCCGGGGCCGCCAAGGGCGTGGGCCTGCTTATCGTGGGCGGCCTCGTCGTCGCGACCGGCGCCTTCGTGCTCCCCGCCCTGCTCAGGAAGTGAACGATGGCCGACTCCGCCAAGCCCAAGCGCTTCCGCCTCTCGCTCGTCAACGCCGCCGAGGACGTGCCCCGAATGGTCCGCGCCTACGGCCGGGCCTGCATGGGCGAGTTCGCGCTCGTCCTGCGCCCCCGCGAACAGCGCGGCGTGCTCGTGCTAATGACGAAGAAGGAGGGGGCGCGGGCCTGGCAGGCCGGGGACGCCGACGCCCCCGGAGTCCCCACCGCCACCCTCACCCCCGAGGCCGCGGTCAAGCTCCTGAAGGACGAGCAAAAGGGGCTGCCCAAAGCAGGCCCGATCACGCTGCGCGGCCAGTGGTCGGGCTGGCTGTACTGCGACGAAGGCGCGCCGCGGGTCGAGCTGACCCGCAAGCTCGCCGCCTACGGCGTGCTCACCATCTCCTCGGTGGCCGGCCAGGGCTGGGCCTGGAAGGTCGCCCGCACCGAGAAGTGGTTCAGCAAGCCCGGCGCCGACGAGGGCAACGCGCCCACCCTGCTCGCCGCCGTCGAAGCTGGCCTGCGCCGCGCGATGGGATTGCTCGGCGAGGCATGCAGCCTGCGCGACAGCAGCCGCCGCGCCGCCTACGACTCGGGCTTCGCCGCCGAGCACCCGATCCGCCCGGCCCGCGAGGGCAAGGACCCGACCGAGAAGATCAAGGCCCGGCCGGTCAAGGCGACGGGCTGGACCCACTTCCTGCACGACGACGACGCGCCCGAGTCCGAGGAGATCAACAAGCCCACCAAGGCCCAGCGGGCGATGCTGGCCCAGGCCGGGCTCGAGCTGGATCCCGAGGCCGGGACCTTCTTCGGCCGCACCACCGAGGCCTGGGGAGGCTACCCCGTGGGCTCCCTCGTCTACCGCGAGGCCCACGACAACGGCTTCCACGTCGGGCCGGTGAGCAAGGGCAGAGGTCGCCGCAAGGCCGCGTCGCCAGCACCGGTCGACGCACCCCTGGCCCTACCCGACGTGCCCGAGACCCCGGCCGCGCTCCAGCGCATGGCCGACCAGGTCACCGCCGAGGCCGACGCCCTGGCCGAGCTGCGCTCGCGCCGCTGGGTCTGGGAGGAGGCCGACACCGCTGCCGAGGTCCAGCAGTGGTTCGCCGAGCATGGCCTGGACCACGAGGCCGGCGAGGTCGCCGCCTTCATCGCGAACCCCTGGGACGGGGCGACCTTCCTGGCCGACCTGCGCCGCGGGCTGGAGCACGAGGAGCCCGACACGCGCCAAGTCGCCCTGGCCCAGGTCGAGCGGCTGGAGGCCTGGTGGATCGAGGCGCCCCAGCTCATGGCGCGGGCGCGGCAGCTCATCCGCTACGCGGCGCGCATGGCCGAGAGCAAGCTCTGCAAGGGACGCGAGAAGCGCGAGGCTGTCGAGGCGCTCCAGCGGGCCATCCAGGCCTACGACGAGGCGCGGGACGCCATCCGGGCGGGCAAGCCGGTCGACGGCGTGCTCACCCTGCGGCGGATCGGCGAGCGCGTGGCCCTGTCGGCGGCCAAGTCGGCGCGGTCCTGCGCGCTGGGCCAGCAGAGTCTGACTGCCGCGGCGAAGAAGTCGCCCGAGCGCAAGCCCTTCGGTGGCCGGGGTGAGAGCCCCGTGCGGGGGCTCCAGATCGTCCCGGTCGGGGTCGCGCCCACCACCGCCGAGGAGCTGCGCATCCTCACCGCCGGGCACGCCCGCGCCTTCACCGAGGATCCCACGGCGGCCAACGGCAAGAAGTGGGCGAAGTCGGCGCTCGGGCACCTGGGCCTGCAGGCCGAGAGCCTCTCGGCGAAGAGCCGCAGCTTCGAGGACCTCGGAGGTGGCAAGCGCATCTTCGTGTCGGTGGTCCTGCCAGCCAAGGCCGAAGGCGACGACACCGACCGGAGGATGCGCCTGGTGTCCGAGGCCGCTCCCAAGGGGCTGAGCGTCGAGGACTGGGACTACGGGACGTCGGGCGCGGTGCGGGCGAGTCGGGGCGCGAGGCCGGCGGCGGCGCGCGCTGCGGAGTCAGCCGGCGAGCCGGTGGTCGATGCGGCGAAGGACAAGGCGCTGCTCGATGCGTTCAGCGCCGCGATCGCGACGGCGATGCAGGGGGCGTAGTCAGAATCGGACGCAGCTTTCGCGTCACGCCTCTTGGATGTCCGCGGCTATCCGGCAGATAGCGAGTCGCCAGGAGCCGCGGAACCCGAGGGTCACGGCCAATCCTATCTGAGGCGTAGCATCAGAGGGCCGGCGGACAGCACAACTTCAGAAAGCACGCGCACAGCGGACTCCTCGAGAGTCGGCATATCGATGAACACCACAGGTTCGCTGGATATCACTTCGATTTTCTGAGGTTCCTCTGCACCATCAGGCACCACCACGAAGAGGCTGACCCAGTATGGCCGGCCCCTGGGCAATGCCCCGCACTCGAAGTCGAGTTCTGAGGCGGGCTCAATGGGGCTGACCGGAGTCAGGCACCGAATCTGGTCAAGCCGAGTGACGCCTCGGCACTCAACGAACACCGCACGGTCCTGGCCGGACAGGTTCACGCCGAAACTGAATCGATCCAGGTCGCGATTCCCCCTGTTGACTACCTTTACGTATGCAATGAACAGGTTGTCGTAGTTGTGCACCTGGTCGCCGTGATGAATTGCCACCTGCGCGCGCAGCGACGTCCCCTCGGGGCGCGGTCGGAGGACGTGATCAAAGTCGACCCTTCGTCCGACAGATTGCTGGCGGTTCCGCACATACGTCACGACGTGGGTGAGAACCGAGCCCATGAAGCCTCCACCCAGGAGGGAGGCCGCTATCGGCAGCCAGGAGGGGATCTGGGAAAAGTCGGGCATGCGCACCTCGCAGACCGCGAGTAGCACTTGAAGGGCCCATGGGTCAATGCATCGGCCATGCTCTTGACCGCCCCCTCCTGCGGTCAGCAGCGGTCAGCAAAACCGCGCGCCGGGCGCCCTCGCAGTGGTGAAGCTCTCCCAGGACGCGCCCTCGCGCACATCCTGGGAGCACCACGATGCAGGCCTCGGCCGAAGCCATCATCGACCGCATGACGACCCTAGTGGGGCAGCGCCTGCCCCCCGGCGTCACGCAGACCTACTACCAGGGCTTCCTGCGCCGGAACCGCCCCGCCCTAGTCGCGGTGCTCGACCGGCATCTTCGGACTCGCGCGTCCCGCCAGGCCCCCCGTTCGACGGGCGACCGCACCGCCGAGGCCTACGCCCAGCCCCCTGACCTGTGGTCCGCCTCCCAGCGCACCGCCGCCAACCTCGCCGCAATGCGCCTCGCCGCCCGCAAGCGCCCCGACGAGATGACCGCCGAGGACCGGGCCGTGCTCGCCGCCTACTCGGGCTGGGGCGGGCTCTCGATCCAGGCCGTCGCCAACCAGCTCCCCACGGGCTTCGCGGTCCCCGAGGAGCGCGGGCTCATCCACGAGTTCTACACGCCCACCAAGGTCGCCCGCGAGGTCGCCCGGGTGCTGCGCCCGCACCTGCTCGACCTGCCCCGCACCGACGGCGTGGTCCTGGCCCTGGAGCCCTCGGCCGGCATCGGGCGCTTCGTCCAGGCCGCCAGCGGCCCGGGCTTCGAGGACCTGCGGTGGCTGGTGGTCGAGTGGTCCGAGCTGTCCGCCCGGATGCTCCAGGCCCTGCGAGGCGACATGGGCGTCGTCCAGGGCCCCTTCGAGCGCTGGGTGCGCGAGCACGGATCCGAGTACGCCGGCCGGGTCGGCCTGGTGCTGTCCAACCCGCCCTACGGCCAGCGCGGCGTGTCCATCACCGAGGACCCGGACCGCGCCTACCGCGAGAAGAACGCATACGCCTACTTCCTGCGGCGGTCGCTCGACCTGCTCGCCCCCAACGGCATGGGCGTCTTCCTGGTCCCGGCCGGCTTCCTGACTGGCCAGGGCACCGCTCAGGTAGGCCTGCGCGACAGGGTGCTGCGCCGGCACCACCTCTCGGCGGCCTACCGCCTGCCCTCGGCCATCTTCCCGGGCGCGATGCTCGTCACCGACCTGCTCTTCTTCCGCGCCCGCGGCGGGGAGCTCGGCGAGGTCGACGCCGCCGATCGCTTCATCCTCGACGGCGACTACTTCCGCCAGTTCCCCGAGCACGTGCTCGGCACCGAGGTCGGCAAGGACGGCGGCGACGAGGACCAGACGAAGAAGCCCCGCTGGGGCTACCAGGTCGTCGGCACCTTCGAGCGCCTGCCCGACCTGGTCGAGCGCGCGGTCTGCGGCGCCTGCGAGTTCCGACGCGACGTGGTGGTGTTCCCCCGGGGGAATACGAAGGCCCCCCGCAGCGGGGTCGCACGCCAGCTCGACGAGAGCACCGCCGGCCTCTCCGAGCACGCCGCCTCGGCCGTCGCCCTGGGCTTGCGGGTCGACCGCTTCCTGGCCGCGCTGGCCGCGCAGTCCTCGGACGAGCACGTCCAGCTCTGGCCCGAGCTGGTCGAGGCCCTGCGCTCCTGGGCCACGAAGCACGGCAACCCCTGGGCCAGCGTGGACCTGCGTAAGCTCGTCCAGAAGGGCCTCGTCGGCGCGGAGCGCTTCCTCACCGCCTTCACCCGTGCCGGCGAACTGATCCCCGGCCTCGCCAGCAAGCCCGCCTGGCAGCCCCGCTACACCGGCAAGCCCGACGACGTGGTCGCCCTGGCCGAGTGGCACTACCGCACGCACCGCGCGCTCTCGGTCCAGGACCTCTCCCAGGCCTTGGGCCGCCCGGTCGGCGCCCGCCTGCCCGAGCTGCTGGATGCCGGCTGGTGCCTCGACGGGGATGCGTGGGACGAGCTCGTGCCCGAGCGCGACTACGTCACCGGCCACCTCTGGCCCAAGCTCGACCGGGCCGAGGCCCAGGTCGCCACGGGCAAGCCGCCCCTGGCTCACGTCCCCCTCGACCGCGTCGAGGCCCAGGCCCGCCGCCTGCGCGATGCCATCCAGCCCGGCGTCTTCGATGACATCGAGGGTGTCTCCGCCCGGCAGGGCTGGATCCCCTTGCCCCTCGTCTCCCTGTGGATGAGCGAGACCCTGAACAGACACTACGGCGAGGTGGCCCTGGTCCGGAAGGAAGGCCTCGTCCAGATCCCCCATCGCGACTACGACGACCTCGACAACGCCCGCGAGCTGTCGAGCGAGGCCCGCTGGTGCATCGGCTGGATGAACCACGACAAGACGACCTACAAGCCGAAGAAGAAGAAGGAGGAGAGCCTCGACGAGGCCCGCATCGCCAAGGCCAAGGAGTGGGACCAGTCCTTCCGCGCCTGGGTGGCGACCGACGAGGGCCGTCGGGCCGAGGTCGAGCACGCCTACAACCGGCACTTCAAGGGCTACGTCGCGCCCACCTACGACGCAGAGCCCCTGTCCATCGCCCGCTGGGTGAAGGACGGCGTGCGCCTACACCCCCACCAGATTGCGGGCGCCCGCCGCATCCTCGCCAACCGCGGCGGCCTGCTCGCTTTCGACGTGGGCGTCGGCAAGACCTACACGGGCATCGCCCTGCTGGCCAGGGCCCGACAGGAAGGCTGGTGCCGTCGCCCTGTCGTGCTGGTCCCCAACAGCATCGTCTGGAAGTGGGAGGCCGACATCCGGCGGG
>ERZ761602.1318-NODE-1318-length-45682-cov-58.022048_pt1 | contig 45682 bp, 37 predicted proteins | sample MGYA00512165_ERZ761602 | MGnify/ENA primary metagenome ERZ761602 (study PRJEB28899, sample SAMN02445085) | bioreactor sludge metagenome | biome: EBPR sludge; isolation source: Thorneside wastewater treatment plant | place: Australia: Brisbane, Thorneside...
GCTCGGAGAGGGCGTAGAGGTCCTTGACCGGGTTGAGGAAGAAGACGCGGAAGCCTTCGACCGGGTCCTTGCCGAGCGCGGCGAACACCGCCATGCCGCCGGCGAGCATCAGCACCACCGCGAGCAGCGGCGAGGCCCAGGACATCAGTCGCGAGGGTTCGGCGCGGGCTTCGAGCTCAAGCATGCGCGGTCTCCGTCGCGGGCGGCGCGTCGGCCGTGCCCTCGGCGCCCGGCCACAGCCCGCTCATCCACACGCCGATGTCCTCGATGCTGGTGTCGCTCGCGGCGCGCACCGGCGACAGCCGGCCCTTGGCGATCACCGCGATGCGGTCGCAGATCTCGAAGAGCTCGTCGAGCTCCTCCGAGATCACCAGCACCGCGCAGCCGCGCCTGCGCAGGTCGATGATCTGCTGGCGGATGAAGGCGGCGGCGCCGACGTCGACCCCCCAGGTGGGCTGCGCACACACGAGCAGTCGCGGCGCCTGCAGGATCTCGCGGCCGACGATGAACTTCTGCAGGTTGCCGCCCGAGAGCGACTTGGCCGCGGCCGCCGGGCCGCCGCACTTGACGTTGAACTCGTCGATGCAGCGCCTCGCGAAGGCGCGTGCACGCCCGAAGCGCAGGAAGCCGGCGGCCACCATGCCCTGGTTGTGCGCCGCGGTGAGGAGCGCGTTGTCGGCGAGCGACATCGTCGGCACCGCGCCGCGGCCGAGGCGCTCCTCGGGCACGAAGGCCATGCCGAGCCGCCGCCGCCGCCCGGGCGACAGGCGGCCGGCCTCGACGCCGCAGATCTGCACGGGGAATTTCTCCGCCAGCGGCTCCTCTCCGGAAATCACGCGCAGCAGCTCCTGCTGGCCGTTGCCCGATACGCCGGCGATGCCGACGATCTCGCCGGCGTGAACGTCGAGATGGAGGTCGCGCAGGTCGGTGCCGAAGGGGTCGTCCGAGGCGTGCGACAGCCCCGCCAGGCGCAGGCGGACCTCGCCGCCGGCCTGCGGCGCGTCGTGCTCGCAGCGCGGCAGTTCCTTGCCGATCATCAGGCGCGCCATCGACTGCGTGGTCTCCTGCGCCGGGATGCACTCGCCGGTGACCTTGCCGCCACGCAGCACGGTGGCGGTGTGGCAGAGTTCGCGGATCTCGTCGAGCTTGTGGCTGATGTAGAGGATGGAGCAGCCCTCGTCGGCGAGCCGGCGCAGGGTCTCGAAGAGCTTGCGCACGGCCTGCGGGGTGAGGACCGAGGTGGGCTCGTCCATGATCAGCAGGCGCGGATCCTGCAGCAGGCAGCGGATGATCTCGACGCGCTGGCGCTCGCCCACCGACAGGGCGTGGATGTGGCGGCGCGGATCGACCGGCAGGCCGTAGCGCTCCGACACCTCGACGATGCGCTGCGCGAGCTCGTCGAGCGCGGGCTTGCCGGGCAGGGCCAGCGCCACGTTCTCGACCACGGTGAGGGTCTCGAACAGCGAGAAGTGCTGGAACACCATGCCGATGCCCAGGCCGCGCGCGTGCGCCGGGCTCTCGACTTCGATCTCCTGGCCCTCCCAGAACATGCGTCCGCTGCTCGGCCGGGTGACGCCGTAGATGATCTTCATCAGCGTGGATTTGCCCGCGCCGTTCTCGCCGAGGATGGCGCGGATCTCGCCTGCGCGCACCGTGAGGCCGACGTCGTCGTTGGCGACGACCGTCGGATATACCTTGCCGATGCCTTGCAGGACCAGGCGAGCGGGGGCCGAGGCGGGGTCCGGCTGCTGAGTGGAAAGCGAAGGCGGAATGGGCACGTCGGTTCGAGGCGGGTTCGTCGGTGGGCGGGCGGGACAGGCGGCGTCCTCGAAGCCGGATGCTCAGCGGCTGCCCGCGCGCTCCTGCCGGGCGGTTGCTTCGGCCGCTTCGAGCGAGAGGGCCTGCGCGCGACGGAGTTCGTCCGCACCGAGCTTCACCGCGATGTTGTCGCGCTCCTGGACGCCGTCCATGTTGAGCAGGGCGGCTGCGCGATTGAACCATACATACGCCTGTACCGCATCCCGCTCGACGCCGATCCCGCTGCGGTGCAGGCGACCGTACTCCACCATGCCCTCGGGGTCGCCCGCGTGCGCAGCCTCGGCCAGCCAGCGCGCGGCGAGCTCGTAGTTCTGCGGCATGCCGATGCCGTTGCGATAGAGCTTGCCGAGCAGCACCATCGCTGCGGCATGACCGCCTTCCGCGGCCTCGCGCAGCTGGGTCACCGCGCTGGCGGAGACCTCTCGCCCGCGCGCGGTGTCGAGCAGCGCGGCACGCGCGGTGCGGAACTGGGCGTCGAGCGCATCGGTCGGCGCAGGGGCCGCGGCGGCGGCGGGCGCCACCTCGCCGGTGTGCTCGGGGACCTCGTCGCGCTCCAGCATGAGCACGCTGCCGACGGCGATCGCCAGCACCAGCAGGACCGCCATCGTCCCGACCACGAGCGGCCATGTTCTCCTCGGCCGCAGCGCTGTGTCGGGGGCGAGGAAGCGCTGGTCGCAGGCGAGGCAGCGCCAGGGATGCAGTCCGGGATGGCTCGCGTGTTCCTCGTGGGAACGCCAGCGCGAGCGTCGGCAGTCGGCGGAATCGCAGGCCGGGCAGGTCGGGGGGCGGTGGATGCTCATTCGCGGCTCGGGCTCAGCTCTTCCAGATCCACAGGATCACGATGACAGCGATCGTCAGCACCAGGGTGCTGCCGCCAACGGCGGTGACGATCGGGTTCTCGCGCCACCGTCTTCGTGGCACCGGGGCATGGAAGCGATGGACGCAGGACATGCAGCGCCAGGCACGTTCGCCCTGGTGGGCAAGGCGCTCGTCCTCGGACTTCCATGGGGATTCGCGGCAGTCGGTTCCGTCGCAACGCGGGCAAGTGGGCATGATGATCGTTCGTTCGTGCGTGCGTGCCGTGGTCGCAGGGAGACCGCGTACCGTTTCTATGAATTCTCGCGATTATATAGATCGGTCGGGTGTGTTCGTCGATTCAGAGATCACGGTCGACACAAAAGGGCAGCCCTGTGAGGCCGCCCTTTTTTGACGAAAGTGACGAATTTTTGCAGTGGTGTGGCGTTCTCAGCCGCAGGTCCCTACCGCGCCGCAGGCTGTGCAGAAGTCGCAGCCGTCCTTGCGGATCACGGTGTGGTTGCCGCACTCGGTGCACAGCGCGCCCTGCATCAGCTTGGGCTCGTTGTCGTCGCGCGGCGACTCGAGGATGCCCATCTCGCGCGTCGGGTAGCCGCGCTCGTCGAGCACGCCGAGCATCGCGTAGCGGTGGATGATGAGTTGGGCGAGGTAGGCCACGGTGCTCGGCCAGTTCTGCTGGCGGCGGGTGCCGGGCACGAAGGCCATGAAGTCGCCGAGCGGCTCGGGGTAGTCGAGCAGCTTCCTCAGCTTCATGCCGATCCAGGCCGGGTCCATGACGCGCATGTCGAGCGACAGGATGCGGGTCAGGCCGTCCAGGGCGCGCGGATAGTTGCCCGACAGCCACACCGAGTAGGGGCGGGTGACGCCGTCCGGCAAAGTGATTTCCTTGAGACCGAGGACGAAGTCTTCACCGGTGGCCGGGTTGTAGATGTCCACCGTCCACGACAGCGTGCCGTCGGTGCCGGTCTTGGGCTCTTCCAGGCTGAACAGGGTGTCGAGCACGCCGTTGCTCTCGTCTTCCTTGTCGAACACGCCGAGCTTCTCGCAGCGGTAGTTCACCACCTGGGCGAAGGCCGCCACCACGCCGGGCACCAGCTTCTTCTCGCCGTGCGGCGGGAAGGGCATCTCGAACGAGCGCTCGCCCACGGTGCGGGCCAGGGTGTCGAGCTTGAGCTTGAGCCAGCCGCGGTCGTTGGCGCGCATGTCCATCGACAGGGTCTTGGCCACGGCGCCCAGGCCGCGCGGCTGGTCGGCGCCGTTGACCCACACCTCGAACGGGAAGCTGCCGCCGTTGTTGCCCACCTGGCCGACGAACAGCGCGAAGCCGCCGGTCGGGGTGTTGAGCATGTAGGTCCACGCCAGGTTGCCGTCGGGCAGGTCGGGGCGGCCCGGCCAGCGCAGGCTGGAGAGCACCGGCGCGGGCAGGTTCTTGATCGACAGGCGCTTGTTGGCGTCGGAGATCTCGACGTCGTGCGGCTGTTTCTGCTCGGCGGTCGGGGTGACCGACAGCACCGAACCCAGCACCGAGTTGGGGCGGTAGGTGGCGAGCCCCTTCAGGCCGGCCTTCCAGGCCGTCAGGTAGAGGTCCTCGAACTCGGCGTAGGGGTAGTCCTCGGGCACGTTCACCGTCTTGGAGATGGAGGTGTCGACGTAGGGCGCGACCGCGGCGACCATGTCCTTGTGGGCCTGCGCGGAGATCTCCAGCGCGGTGACGAAGGATTGCGGCAGCTTGTCGACGTTGCCGCCGAGGTGCTTGTACAGGCGCCAGGCGTAGTCCTCGACCGCGTACTCCTTGAAGGTGCCGTCGGCCATGCGCTTGCGCCGGGTGTACGTATAGGAGAAGGGCGGCTCGATGCCGTTGGAGGCGTTGTCGGCGAAGGCCAGGCTGATGGTGCCGGTGGGCGCGATCGACAGCAGGTGCGAGTTGCGGATGCCGTGCTTGCGGATCTTGTCCTTGACGTCGGCGGGCAGGCGCGAGGCGAAGTTGCCGCCCGACAGGTACAGGTCGGCATTGAACAGCGGGAAGGCGCCGCGCTCGCGGGCGAGCTCGGACGAGGCCAGATAAGCACGGTTGCGCATGAACTCGGAGATCTTGCGTGCCTCGTCGCGTGCCGCCGGGGTGTCGTAGCGCAGGCCGAGCATGATCAGCGCGTCGCCCAGGCCGGTGAAGCCCAGGCCCACGCGGCGCTTGGACTGCGCCTCGGCGTGCTGCTGCGCGAGCGGCCAGTGGGTGGCCTCGAGCACGTTGTCGAGCATGCGGATGGAGACGTCGACCACCTTGCCGAAGCCGGCGTAATCGAACTCGGCCTTGTCGCCGAAGGGGTTCCTGACGAAGGGCGTGAGGTTGATCGAGCCCAGGCAGCAGCAGCCGTAGGGCGGCAGCGGCTGTTCGGCGCAGGGGTTGGTGGCCTCGATGGTCTCGCAGTAGTACAGGTTGTTGTCCGCGTTCATGCGGTCGAGGAACAGGATGCCCGGCTCGGCGTGGTCGTAGGTCGAGCGCATGACCTGGTCCCACAGCTCGCGCGCGCGCACCTTGCGGTACACCCACATGCCGTCGTCGCGCTGGTAGGCGCCGGCGGACTTCACCTCTTCGGTGGGCTCGGCCTTGTGCACCAGCTCCACGGCGCCGTCGGCCTCGACGGCCTGCATGAAGGGGTCGGTGACGCCCACCGAGATGTTGAAGTTGGTGAGGTCGCCTTCATCCTTGGCGTGGATGAATTCCTCGATGTCGGGGTGGTCGCAGCGCAGCACGCCCATCTGCGCGCCGCGGCGCGCACCGGCGGATTCCACCGTCTCGCACGAGCGGTCGAACACACGCATGTAGGACACCGGGCCGGAGGCGTTCGAGGCCGTGCCCTTGACCAGCGCGCCCTTGGGACGGATCGACGAGAAGTCGTAGCCGACGCCGCCACCGCGGCGCATGGTCTCGGCGGCCTGGGCGAGCGCGGTGTAGATGCCGGGGCGGCCGTCGACCGCCTCGGTCACCGAGTCGCCCACCGGCTGCACGAAGCAGTTGATCAGCGTGGCGGCGAGCGTGGTGCCGGCGGCGCTGTTGATGCGGCCGGCGGGCACGAAGCCTTTTTCCTGCGCCTCGAGGAACTTCGCCTCCCAGTGGGCGCGCTTGTCCTCCGTTTCGATGGCGGCGAGCGCACGGGCGACGCGGCGGCGCACTTCGGCGACGGTCTGTTCGTCGCCCTTGGCGTACTTCTCGACGAGGACCTCGCCGGAGATCTCCTGCATCGGCAGGTTGGCGGCGGAGGCTTTGGCGGTGTTCTGGGTGGACGCGCTGGTGGTCTCGCTCATGGTCTTTTTCTTCCTCCGTGGTGGGTCTTGGAACGGACGGAAGAATAGCGCGGAACGAGCAATCGTGCAAAAAAATAAAACACTTACAAAACAATAGCTTGAGAAAGTTGTTTGTATTTCATGATTTTGTTGAACACTATATATAGTAGCTCCGCGGGCGGGCTTTTATCCGGGAAACCCAGTCTCCACGCGGGTTTGCGCCACTTCGCCGCTGCCTAAATGCGCGGGAAGAAGAGCGACAGGTAGGCGGCGAAATCGATCTCGGCGCCCTCGCGCAGGCCCGCCATGCGCTCCGGTTCGAGGCCGAGCAGGCTCCAGGTTTCGGGGGCGACGAAGGCTGCGGCGGCGCTGCTCGGCAGGTCGGCCTCGTCGGCCTCGGCGATCCGCCGGGCGAGGTTCAGCGTCGCCGCCTCGGCGGCGTAGGCGCCGCCGAGGCGTGGCAGCATCTGCGCACCCACAGCGGTGATGAAACGTTCCGGCAGTTGCCAGCGGTCCAGCAGGGCGGCACCCAGCTCGGCGAAGTCGCAGCCGACGAGCCGACGCTCGGCGGCCTCGATCGGCTCCTCGCCGGTGTTCGCTGCGAGGCGTGCGGCTGCGGCGAGCTCGGGTACGGTCTGGTACATCACCAGGTGCCCGGTGTCGGCAAGCACGCCGATCACGAACAGGCGTTCGCCGGCGGTGAGGCCGGCGGCGACCCCCGCTGCGCGCGCGGCCAGTCCGGTGAGCAGGCTGTTGCGCCAGAACCGCCGCATGTCCAGGTGGGCGGGGCGGATGCCGGCGAAGATGCCCTGCAGGGACATCGCCAGCACGAGGTCGTGCACCTGCTGCAGGCCGAGCAGGGAGACCGCGCGCACGATGTCCTCGACGCGGCCGCGCTGGCCGAACAGCGGGCTGTTGACCAGGTGCAGCAGGCGGGCCGAGAGCGCGGGATCGGCCGAGACCAGGCGCGCGACCGTGGCGACCGAGCCGGCCGGCGATTCGAGTTGTTCGCGCACGCGCATGTAGACATCGGGCAGCGAGGTCAGCGCCTCGATCTGGCTGACCAGTTCCTGGGCAGAGTGCATTTTCGGCTTCCTGTGGATCGGGGGATCGGGCTCATCCAAGGTTCCGCGCGCGCGGTGCGCGCGGGGCAAATACCAGTGGCTGCACGGGCGGCAGCTCGGGTTGCAGGGTGGCGTGCTCGATGCCGAAGCGGGCGCGCAGCAGGCTGCGCTCGGCCTCCAGCACCGCCGGCCAGCGTGTCGCGTCGGCGAGCACGACGTGGGCGGAGAGGGCGCTCCGGCGCGAATCCAGGCTCCAGATGTGGAGGTCGTGCACCGAGCGCACGCCATCCACGCCCGCCATCGCGTGGCCGATCTCGGGTAGCGACAGGCCCTCGGGAACGCCCTCCAGCAGTGTATGCACCACCTGGCGCAGCAGCGACAGCGTGGAGTACAGGATCAGGCCGCAGATCAGCATGGTGAGCAGCGGATCGATCGGCATCCAGCCGGTGTACAGGATCACGATCCCCGAGGCGAGCGCGGCCACCGAGCCGAGCAGGTCGCCGATCACGTGCAGCAGCGCGCCGCGGGTGTTGAGGTCGCCCTCGCCGCGGGTCAGCAGCCAGGCGACGGCCAGGTTCAGCACCAGACCGCCGAGCGCGACCAGGATCACCGCCTCGCCGGCCACCGCGCGCGGCTCGAGCAGGCGCTCGACCGCGTGCCACACCAGGCCGCCCACGATCACCAGCATGAAGAGCCCGTTGGCGAGCGCGGCGAGCGCCTCGACCCGGCGCAGGCCGTAGGAGTGGCGGGCGCTGGTCGGGCGCAGCGCGATGCGCGCCGCGAGCGCGGCCAGCCCGAGCGAGGCCGCGTCGGTGAGCATGTGGCCGGCGTCGCCGAGCAGGGCGAGCGAGCCCGACCACCAGCCGGCCATGGCCTCGACCGCGGCGAAGCCGAGCGTCAGCACGAGCGCGAGCGGCAGGAAGCGGCTCGCCGAGTGGTCGTGGGCGTGGTGGTGGTCGTGCGCATGCCCACCCCGCCGGGCATGGCCGGGGACGTCAGGGGCGTGGTGGTGCTCGTGACCGTGATGGGTGTGCATGGCAGCGCTTCCCGGAAGGGCTTCGGTGGATTATGCCTGTGGCACCGGTAGGCCCGGCAAGCCCGAGCGCCCGCGCTGGGGGGGCGTACGCGCGCCGTCGCCCTTCCTGCGCCCCTCGGATCAGCGTTGCAGCAGGCCCGAGAAACGTTCCACCACCTTCACGACCTCGTTGGCGCCGTTATGGATGCCGTCGATGACCTCGCCGGCCTCGCGCGCGAGGTCGATGCTCGCGGTGGCGGTCTCGTGCATGCCGTGCACCCGCGAGATCGCCTGGTGGGTGGCGTCCTGCACGGTGGAGATCATGGAGCTGATTTCGGTGGTCGCCTTGGAGGTGCGCTCGGCGAGCTTGCGCACCTCGTCGGCGACCACGGCGAAGCCGCGACCGTGCTCGCCCGCCCGCGCGGCCTCGATTGCGGCGTTGAGGGCGAGCAGGTTGGTCTGGTCGGCGATCTCGCGGATGGTGTTGACGATGGTGGTGATCCGTCCGGTCTCGTCGCCGAGCTGGCCGAAGGTGTGCACGGCGTCCTCGGCGCTGCCCGAGATCGCCACCATCTGCGTGGTTGCGCGCGCGATCACTGCGGTGCCGCGCTCGGCGAGGTGGGCGTTGTCGCGTGCGCGCTCGAGCGCGGCGTCGGCGTTGGCGATCTCTTCCTCGAGGGCCTCCATGCGGGCACTGATGTCGGAGGCGAGCTTGATGAACTTGTAGGGCCGGCCGACCTGGTCGAACACCGGGTTGTAGCTGGCCTCGAGCCAGACCGGCTCGCCGCTCGCGTCGCGGCGCTCGAAGCGCCCGCTCACCGGCTCGCCGCGACGCAGGCGCTGCCAGTGCGCGAGGTATTCCGCCGAATTCGCGTAGGCCTCGTCGCAGAACATGCGGTGATTCCTTCCGAGCACCTGTTCGCTGCGATACTTCATCGTCGCGAGGAAGAGTTCGTTGGCGAACAGGATGGTGCCGTCGGGTGCGAACTCGATGCGTGCGGTTGCGCGGTCGATCGCGTCGATCACCGCCTGGCACGCGGCGAGTTCGGCCTGTTGTTCCTGAAGGGTGATCTTGAGCTTGCGGTTGAACATGGTCGGGTGGCCGTGGTCGGGAGTCGCGATGGCGGGTGAGCGTCGGTCGCCTGCCAGGAGGCTCGGCGTGCCGGGCGGGACCGCGACGGGACAGTGTGTCGGCGCCGGACGCGGGGCGTATCCGTTATAACGGCAGGCCAGGGTCATTCTTTACATCATGTCGAAATACGTATGAAGAAGACGATCGCACAGCATGAACGGGGTGTTCGCCTGCTGAGCTGGAACATCCAGTGGGCGCGCGGGGCGGACGGGCGGGTGGATCTGGTGCGCACCTGCGACGCGATCCGGGCCGCGGGCCCGCTGGACGTGATCTGCCTGCAGGAGGTGGCGAGCAATTTCCCCGGCCTCGCCGGCGGCGCCCGGGAGGACGAGCCAGCCTGCCTCGCCGAGGCCTTCGCGGATTTCGAACCGGTGTTCGGTGCGGGCATGGATGTACCCGACGGTGAGGGCGGGCGAGCGCGCTTCGGCAACCTGCTGCTGTCGCGCCTGCCGGTGGGGCAGGTGTTCCGCCACCTGCTGCCATCGCCTGCCGACCCGGCGTTTCCGGCGATGCAGCGGGTGTGCGTGGAGGCCGTGGTGGAGGCGCCGTGGGGGCCGCTGCGGGTGATGAGCACCCACCTGGAGTATTACTCGGCGCGCCAGCGCCGCGCCCAGGTCGAGGCCTTGCGCGCGCTCCAGGCCGAGGCGGCGGACCTGGCGCGGCTGCCGGCGGCGGGCAAGGAGTCCAACCCCGCCTTCGCCGCACGCCGGCGCCCGGCCACTGCGGTGTTGTGCGGGGACTTCAACTGCGAGCCGGACTCGGCCGAATACCTCGCGCTGCAGCGCCCGCTGCCCGCGTCCGAGCACGCGCCGGAGGCCTACCGCCCACACTGGGTGGATGCCTGGCCGCTCGTGCACGGCGCGCGTGCGCACGCACCCAGTGTGGGCTTGCACGGCGCGGAGTGGCCCGACCGCGCCTATTGCTGCGATTTCTTCTTTGTGACCACCGACCTGATGCCGCGCGTGCGCGCGGTCGAGGTGCTCGCGGACACCGCGGCGTCGGATCACCAGCCGGTGGTGCTGGAGTTGGCGTGAGGCGTGAGGCGTGAGGCATGAGGCGTGAGGGGGGCTGACGGCCGCCCCGCGAGGCTCAGTCGCTCCAGAGCAGGGCGCGCACCACGGCGACCGGATCTTCCTCCTGCGTCGCGTGACCGCAGCCGGCCAGCTCGACCCGCCTCACCTCGCCACCGCCGGCGTGCAGGGCTTCGTGCAGCGGGCCGATGGCCTTGACCGGGGTCATGCGGTCGAGCGCGCCGCACAGCAGCAGGGTGGGACAGTCGCGGCGCGTGGCTGCGGCCAGCCCGTCCTGCCACGCGTTGCAGGCGGCGAGGTCGCGCGCGAGCGCCTCGCTGCCGTTGCGTTCCATGCGCTCGCGGTTGCCGGCCTCGAGCGTGCGCCGGCGTTCCTCGCCGAGGACCTCGGCGGGGGCGAAGGAGAACTTGTTGATCAGCGCGTGCGCCTGCGCCGGGTCGCTGCGCGCGGCATCGAGCAGGAAGGGCGCGACCGGCATCGGCGCGAGGCTGCCGAGCAGGTGCAGGCGGGCGATGCGCTCCGGCGCGGCGGCCGCGGCGGCGAGCGCGACCAGCGAGCCCATGCTGTGGCCGGCGAGCTCGAAGCGTTCGAGGCCGAGCGCGTCGGCGAAGGCGAGCACCCATGCTGCCATGGCGTCGACCGCGCCCGCCGCCTCGCCTTCCGAATCGCCGTGGCCGGGGAGGTCGGGGACGATCACCCGGCGGCCGGCGGCGGCCAGCCCGGCGGCGACCGCTTGCCATACGCCGCGGTCGTGTCCGGCGCCGTGGATCAGCAGGATGGTCGGCGCGGCGGCGGGGCCGGACTCGTCGAAGGCGGCGCGGCGGCCGTCGAGCTGGAGGGTCTGGGTCATGGGCGTGTTCTTGGAGGGTTCGGGGCAGCCGACGGGCACAGGCGTCCGGGAGGAGGCTCTGCGACGCCGTGCCGGCCGCGTGCGGGTTCAGGCAGCCGGGCGTTCAGCCGGCCGGGTGGAGTGTCGAGCCGGTGGGGTGTTCAGGCGCGGGGACATTCAGGCATATTCGTCGGGGTCGAGCATGTGCTCGATCGCGACGATGCGGTCCTTGAGCGCGAGCTTGCGTTTCTTGAGCCGGCGCAGCATCAGCTCGTCCTCGACCGGGTTGTCGGCGAGGCGGGCGATCGCGTCGTCGAGGTCGCGGTGCTCGAGGCGCAACTCGTCCAGCCGCTGGCGCAGGCTGGTCACCTCGTCGAAGCTCTCCCCGGTCATGCTCGTTCCCCTCGCTTGCGTGCCGACCGTGGGCGAAGTGCCGGGCAGCATCGTTTTGTCCCCAATGGTATGTGGCAGCGCAGGGGAAGACAACCTGCGCCGGTGTGGAAGGCCGCTGCGTTCAACCCGCGATCCGGCGCGCCAGCGCGTCTGCTTCAAGCGGGCGGCTGAAGTAGTAGCCCTGCAACAGGTCGCAGCCGGCGGACCGCAGGAAATCCACCTGCTCGGTGGTCTCCACCCCCTCGGCGACGGTCTGTAGGCGCAGGCTGCCGGCGAGCGCGATGATGCCGCGTACGATGGCGGCGCTGTCCTCGTCCTGGGCCGCGTCTTGCACGAAGCTGCGGTCGATCTTGAGCTGGTCGAGCGGAAAGCGGCGAAGGCAGGCGAGCGAGGAGTGGCCGGTCCCGAAATCGTCGACCGACACGCTGACGTCGAGCGCCTTGAGTGTGGACAGGATCCGGGCGGCTTGGCCGACATCCCGCATCACCATGCTCTCGGTGATCTCGAGCTTGAGGAGGTGCGCGGGCAGGCCCGCTTCGGCCAGGCAATCGCGGATGTGCGCGGCGAGTCCCTCATCGTTGAACTGGCGTGCCGAGAGGTTGACCGCCACCTGCATCCCGCGGCCCAGGTCGAGCCAGCGGCGTGCCTCGCGGCAGGCCGCGAGCATGACCCAGCGGCCCAGCGCGAGGATCATCCCGGTCTCTTCCGCGAGGGGGATGAACTCGCCCGGCGGCGTGATCGTGCCGTTCGCGTCGCGCATGCGCACCAGCGCCTCGGCGGCGACCATGCGACCGCCGGTGGCTTCATGCACCGGCTGGTAGTGGAGCACGAACCCGTCCTGGGCGATCGCCCGGCGCAGCCGGCCCTCCATCTCGAGCTTGCGCACCGCTTCGGCATTCATGTCGGCGGTGTAGAAGTGGAAGGCGTTGCGGCCGGCGTCCTTGGCGCGGTACATCGCTGCGTCGGCGTTGCGGAGCAGGGCTTCGAAGCCGTCGTCGTCATCGGGAAACACGCTCGCCCCGATACTCGCCGAGATCTTGATTTCCCGCCCGAGCACGATGATCGGCTGGCCGATCGCGCGCAGGATCCGGCCTGCGACCAGCGATGCGGCCTGTGCGCTGGCGAGGTCGGTGAGCAGGACGGCGAATTCGTCGCCGCCGATGCGTGCCACGGTGTCGCAGGCATCCACGCAGTCCCGAATGCGGCCGGCGATCTCCTTCAGGGCCTGATCGCCGGCGTCGTGGCCGAGGCCGTCGTTGATGCGCTTGAAATTGTCCAGATCGAGCAACAGCAGGACGAGCGCTCGTCCGTCCTGGCGCGCGAAGGCGATGGCCTGGCCGACGCGGTCGCGCAGCAAGTTGCGGTTCGCCAGGCCGGTGACCGGGTCCTCGTTGTTCTGGCGCTCGAGGGCTTCCTCGTAAGCGATGCGCTCGCTGATGTCGTTGATGACGCCGACGAAGTGCGTGACCGTTCCCGCAGAGTCGCGAACCGGGGCGAGGCTCAGCTCGTTCCAGAACGGGCTGCCGTCCTTGCGGTGGCTGCGCAGCACGACCTCCGCCTCGCGCTGCGCCTTCACTGCGGCGCGGATCTCCGCGAGGCCGCGCTGCAGGGGGTCGGCGCCGACCAGGAAGCCGGGATTTCGCCCGAGCGCCTCGGCTGCGCTGTATCCGGTGATCTGCTCGAAAGCCTTGTTGACGTGGATGAGCGGGTTTCCCGCCTGGCGCGCATCGGTGATCATGATGCCGTTGGCCGACGCCTCGACGGCCCGACCAAGCAGGTGGGCGGCTTCCTCTGCGCGCTGACGGCGTGCCTCACGCTCGAAATTGGCCAGCGCGAATGCGACGTCTTCGGCCATCTCGGTAATGAGCCCGGTCATCTCCTCGTCGAAGAATCCCCTTTCGCCTGCGTACAGCACGAAGCAGCCGCTCATCCGCCCGTTCTGCGCCAGTGGTATCGCGATCGCCGCACGCAGGCCGGCCGCTTCCAGTTCGTCATGGACGGGGGCGAGCGCCGGGTCGTCCTGCAGCGAGTTTTGCAGGTAGGTCGTGCCGTGGGCGAATGCGATCTCGACCGGCGTGCGGGCCGTGGCGTGCGCGCTCGGCGGGGCGAGGCGTTCGACCCAGGGCAGGCGGCTGCCGTGATGGGCGGCCGTGCGGATCTCGTCGCCCGCGCTGTCGAGCAGGCCGATCCATGCCGCCGACAGGCCCCCGCGCTCGATGGCGATGCGGCACGCGGTCGCCAGCAGCGCGGGTGCCGCGGTGGCGTGGACGATGGCGTGGTTGGTTTCGCTGAGTGCGGCGTAGAGTCGGTTCAGGCGGCCGAGGCGGCTCTCGGCGCGCTGGAGCTCGGCGACGTGGGTCTCGAGTTCGGCGCTGCGCTGTTCGAGCTTGGCGACAAGCACCTCGTTGTACTCCCGCAGCACGACCGTCTCGTCGGCGCGTGGAGTGGCGGCGACCCGGCCGCCTTCGTCCGTGCGCGTGAGGGCGTTCGCGACGACCTCCATGAAGGCCTCTGGCTCGGCGGGCTTGACGATGAAGGCGTCGGCGCCGAGGTCGAGGGCGAGTTTCTCGTCGCGCGGCTCGGTGTAGGTGGCCGTATAGACGATGAACGGGATCGATGCGAGCCCGGGGTCCGCCTTCCATTCGCGCAGCAAGGTGTAGCCGTCCATGACCGGCATCAGCAGGTCGCTGACGATCACGTCGGGCCGCTGCGTCCGGGCCTGTGCGAGCGCTGTGCTGCCGTTCTCCGCCTCGCTGACCGCGAATCCGTGCCCCTGCAGAAGGGCGCGCAGCAGATACCGGTTGTCGCTGCGGTCGTCGACGATCAGCACGTGCCTCATGAGCGGTGTCCAGGGTGGTAGCGCCCGACATCGTCGGCGAAGCGTTCGGGATCGATCGGTTTCTCGATGTAGTCGGTGCAGCCTGCGGCCAGGCATTGCTCGCGGTCGCCCGGCATCGCATAGGAAGTGACGGCGATGATCGGCACGTGTGCCAGGCGGGGGTTCTCGCGCAACCCACGGGCCACCGCGTAGCCGTCCATGCCCGGCAGCTGGATGTCGAGCAGGATGATCGCCGGTTCGGTTCGATCGGCAAGGAGCAGGCCGCTCGGCCCGTCCTCGGCCTCGATCACCTGCCAGCCCCGGGCGTCGAGCAGGAAGCGCGCGAGGTAGCGGTTCTGGGCGTTGTCTTCGATGAGGAGGATGCGCTTGTTCATGTTCCGGTTCCTGCGCTCGCCGCAGCGGTCTCGTACGGCAAGGTGACGGTGAAGCGGCTGCCCCGCCCCGGTTCGCTGTCGACGGTGATCTCCCCGCCCATCAAGGCGACCAGGCGCTTGCAGATGGTCAGCCCGAGCCCGGTGCCCTCATGCTGGCGCGACAGGGTGCTGTCGATCTGGCGGAAGGGCTGGAAGAGCAGCTCGAGATCCTCGTGGCGGATCCCCATGCCGGTGTCGGCGACACAGAGGCGGACCGTCGGCCGGCCCTCGCGCACCGAGCTGGTGTCGGCGGCGTGCTGTGATTCGAGCTCGAGGGTCACCGTGACCCGGCCGTGTTCGGTGAACTTGATCGCATTGGTGAGCAGGTTGAGGGCGATCTGCTCGACCCGGCGCATGTCGCCGGTCATCACGAGCGGGCCCGTCACTCGCTCCACTTGGAGGCAGAGCATCTTGCGCTCGGCGAGTGGGCGCACGATGGCTGCGACCTTGTCGATCGAGGCCGCGATGTCGAAGGCTTCATGCGCGATGCGCAATTCGCCCGCCTCGATCTTCGAGATGTCGAGGACGTCGTTGATCAGCGCAAGCAGGTGCCGGGCACTGTCCTGGACCATGCCGAGCTGGCGCGCCTGTTCGTCGTTGAGCGGACCGGCGAGCCTCTGCAGCAGGATGCCGGTGAAGCCGATGATCGAATTGAGCGGCGTGCGCAACTCGTGACTCATGGTGGCGAGGAAGGCCGATTTCAGTCGGTCGGCGGATTCCGCCGCATGCTTGGCGGCGAGCAGTGCGCAATTCGTGTCGGCCAGCTCGGCGGTGCGTTCGGTGACGCGTTGTTCCAGGCGTTGGGCGAGCGCCTGTGCTTCGGCGTAGAGGCGCGCGTTGTCCATGGCGAGTGCGACCGGACCGCAGAGGTCCTCGACCAGCGCGAGCACGCGGCGAGGCGGGGTGCGGTCCTCGCGGGTGTAGAGGCAGAGCATGCCGAGGGTGCGGCCGCGCACCTCGAGCGGGAAATATGCGTGCCGGCGCACGCCCTCGGGGCATACGTTGTCGCAGGGTCGCGGCGTGGAGCCGGCGGCGGCGAGGGCGTGTCCGCATCCGCTGGCGACGGTGGCGAGGGTCGCCGTGCACGTGGTGTCGCGCAGCGGGCCGCCGTCGGCGGCGCAGGCGCTCGGGGCGCAGTCGCCGACGTGCGCGCTCACCTCGAGCAGACCCGTGGCCGCATCCCGAAGGCATGCGACGCCGCCACCGAAACCGGTGAGGGCGAGGGCGGCACGGACGAGGTCCTCGAGCAGGCGGGGTGCGTCCGGGCTGGCGGTGGCATCGCGCAGGATGCGGTTCGTGAGGGTGATTTCCTCGTTCCGTTGCGTGATCTCCGCAGTCTTTGCTGCGACTTTGCGGCGCAGCATCCAGACCCATAGCGCGCCTGCCGCGAGCAGGCCGAGCGCCAGCAGGGCGGCGCTGCCGACCCAGGCGGGAAGCACGGTCCGCGGGCTTTCGTCTTGTACCGTCCAGCGTGCGATCGAGCGGAAGAAGATCGAGTCCGGGTCGCTCTTCATCGCGACGAGGTGGCGGTCGATGGCGGCGAGCAGTGCCTTGTCGCCGCCCGTGCGTGTCGCGAAGTAGAGCCGCGAGGGGCTGAAGATGATCGCGGTGTCGGCCAGGCCGTATTGCGCGGCGTGGCGGACGCCGAAGAACCGGTTGGTGACGACCGCGTCCGCCTCGCCCGCCGCGACGGCGGCGAATGCGGCGGCGTAGTCCGGGTAGGCCTGGAGCGTCGCAGAGAGGCTGAAGTTGACGAGCAGTTGGCGGAGATTGTCCATCTGAACCGACGCGTCGAGCACCGCAATGCGCCGATTCCCCAGATCGGGCAGCGACCGGATGGGACTGCCGGGCGCCGTGTACACCTGGTTCCAGCTCGATAGCACCGGCTCGTCGTGGAAGGCGAGGCGCAGCTCGCGCTCGGCGCTGCGGGCGACATCGGGCATCAGGTCGATCTCGCCCGCTTCGAGGCGCGCGAGGCCCTCGCTCCACGAGCCGGGAACATACTGGATGTGCCAGCCCTCGCGTGCCGCGATCGCCTCCAGGATGTCCGCGAAGATGCCCTCGCCCCGTCCGTCGGCCCCGATCGCGATCTTGGGGCTGTTCTGGTACAGGCCGACACGCACCGTCTGGGCTGCCTCGAGCGCGAGGGGGAGCAGGGCGGCGAGCGTGACGAGCACGGCACGAAGAACCCGTTCTCGCCACCTGCGCGAGGCAAGGGAGGCCGGATGCTGCGGAACTGGAACCACAAATGGATCGCCCATCGTCCTGTTCTCGTCACACGGGGACGGCGCAAGCCGGATCGCGGCGGGCCGGTTGCGAGCCGCCGAGCTTTACGCGATATGAATGCTACCCATTATGGGCCACCGCAGTGCTGCGCGATAGTTCGGATTGACGTGCGGTCGGCCGGGCGCGCACCGCGCTGGCGCCTCCGGCTCGCTGTGGGATGGGCAATCGAGCGGCCGGCGCTGCGAGCGCAGCGTTCGGCCAAGGGGGCGAACCGCGTTGTCCCGACGGGTTAATATTCCCGCCGTCGTGGAGGGAAGACCAATTGAACAAGGCATTCGTGAAGGAAGATCCGGGCAACGACGAGGACGAGGAGCTGGCTCCTGCCCTGCGCCTGCCGCCGGGCAGCAAGAACTACATGACTCGGCGCGGCTACGACGCGCTGCGCGTCGAGCTCGACCAGCTCGTGCGCGTCGAGCGTCCGCGGCTGGTCGAGACGGTGGCCTGGGCCGCGGGCAACGGCGACCGCTCCGAGAACGGCGACTACATCTACGGCAAGAAGCGCCTGCGCGAGATCGACCGCCGCATCCGTTTCCTGATCAAGCGCATCGAGAGCGCCGAGGTGGTCGATCCCGAGCGCCAGCAGGGCCTGGAGCAGGTCTTCTTCGGCGCGACCGTGACCTTCAGCGACCTCGAAACCGGGGAGGAGCAGACGCTGCAGATCGTCGGTATCGACGAGGCCGACGCCTCGCAGGGGCGGATCAGCTGGATCTCGCCGCTGGCGCGCGCGGTGCTCAAGGCGCGCGCCGGTGACGTGGTGCGCTTCCACAGCCCGGCCGGCGTGCGTGAGATCGAGATCGGCGCGGTGCGCTACCGGTGAGCGCGGGCGCACTTCCGCCCCGAAAATGTTCAAGTCGGCGCCCAAGTTGCCGTCCACGTAAAGAACCGCAGCCTCGCCCGCGCGAGCGGGCTGCCCCGCAAATTCCTTTCGTGGATGAACCGATACCATGCGCTCAGATTCCCTCACCGTTGGAAGGCGCCTTGCGCTGATGCTCCTGGTCGCCCTCGGGGGACTGGTGGTGCTCTCGGCCGCCGCCCTCTTCGAGAAGCGCGACGACCTGCGCCGTGGCTACGAGCGCAACGTGCAGAGCCAGGTGGAGGTGGCGGCCGGGGTGGTGCAGCATTTCCATGCGCTCGAGCAGTCCGGCGCGCTCGACCGCGCGGCGGCGCAGGCGGCGGCCAAGGAGGCGCTGCGCGGCCTGCGCTACCAGGGCAACGAGTATTTCTTCGTCAATGACCTGGAGCTGACGATGCTCCTGCACCCGCTGCGCCCCTCGCTCGAGGGCAAGCCGGCCGACCTCAAGGACGGCACCGGCAAGCATTTCGTCCGGGAGATGGTGGCGCTCGCGCGCGAGAAGGGCGGCGGCTATGTCGACTACCTTTGGCCGCGCTCGGGCGTGGCCACCGATCCGGCCCAGCCGAAGATCACCTACGTGAAGCTGTTCCCGGCGTGGGGCTGGGTCATCGGCACCGGCGTCTATGTGGACGACATCGACACCGCGTTCAGCGCTGCCGCGCTGCGCTTCGGCGCGCTCGTGGCCGTGGTGATCGCGCCGCTGGTCATCATCGGCTTGTGGGTGATCCGCGGCGTGACCCGCGCACTCGGCGGCGAGCCGGTGTACGCGGGGGCCGTCATGAAGCGCGCCGCGAGCGGCGACCTGGCGGTCGACGTGGTGCAGCGCGGCCCGGCCGACAGCCTGCTGGGCAACCTCTCGGCCATGCTCTCGCAGCTGCGCGCCATGGTCGGCGCCATCGGCGGCAGCGCCGCGCGCCTCGGCGCGAGCGCGCGCGAGATCCATGATGCGTCGCGCTCGGTGTCCGAGGCCTCGGTCTCGCAGACCGGCGCGACCGCCTCGATCGCCGCCGCGATCGAGGAGATGACCGTGAGCATCGAGCAGATCTCCGACAGCGCGCGCCTGGCCGAACAGCATTCGAGCACCGCCGCCGGGCTGGCCGACGAGGGCGCGGGCAAGGCCGAGCGTGCCGCGCGCGAGATGCAGGCCATCGCCGCGCGCGTGGGCGACGCGGCGCAGAAGATCCAGCAGCTCGTGGCGCGCGCCGACGAGGTCGGCACGATCGCCAACGTGATCAAGGAGATCGCCGGCCAGACCAACCTGCTCGCGCTCAACGCGGCGATCGAGGCCGCGCGTGCCGGCGAGCAGGGGCGCGGCTTCGCGGTGGTGGCCGACGAGGTGCGCGGGCTGGCCGAGCGCACCGCGGTGGCCACCGTGCAGATCGAGAAGGTGATCGAGGGCATCCAGAACGAGACCCGCGCCACCGTGGGCGCGATGGCCGAGGTGTCCAGCCAGGTCGATGGTGGCGTGGCGCTGGTGGGCGACGCCACCGACTCGCTGCACCGCATCCGCAGCACCGCGGGTGACGCGCTCGAACGCATCCGCGAGGTGGCCTACGCCACCGGCGAGCAGAGCAGCGCCTCCAACGAGATCGCCCGCCAGTTGCAGACCATCACCGAGATGGCCGATGACACCTCGGGCTCGATGCAGAGCGTGGTGGTCGCGGCGGAGCAGCTTCAAGGCCTGGCTGCCGAACTGGATGCCCTGGTCGGACGCTTCCGCTGCTGACCTGCGTGCCGGCGGGTGCTTGAAATCCGCCGGCGCGCCCCAAACTGCTGCTCCGTTTCGACAACCCCGACGGAGCAGCTTCCAATGTCCGAAGTCCACAACCCTTCCCAGTCTTCCTCCCAGACGCTCGCCTTCCAGGCCGAGGTGAAGCAGCTGCTTCACCTGATGATCCACTCGCTGTATTCCAACCGCGAGATCTTCCTGCGCGAGCTTGTCTCCAACGCCTCCGACGCGTGCGACAAGCTGCGCTTCGAGGCGCTCGACAACGGCAGCCTGTACGAGAACGACGGCGAGCTGAAGATCCGCATCGGCTTCGATGCCGAGGCCAAGACCGTCACCGTGGCCGACAACGGCATCGGCATGAGCCGCGACGAGGCCATCGCCCACCTCGGCACCATCGCCAAGTCGGGCACCAAGGAGTTCTTCGGCAAGCTCACCGGCGACCAGAAGAAGGACGCCCACCTCATCGGCCAGTTCGGCGTGGGTTTCTATTCGGCCTTCATCGTCGCCGACAAGGTCACCGTGGTGTCGCGCCGCGCCGGGCTCCCCGCCGAGCAGGGCGTGAGGTGGGAGTGCTCGATGAGCGGCGACGAGGCCGGGGCCTACACCGTCGAGGCCGTCGACAAGCCCGCCCGCGGCACCGAGATCACCCTGCACCTGCGCGAGGGCCAGGAAGACCTGCTGTCGTCGTGGAAGTTGAAGAGCCTGATCCGCAAGTACTCCGATCACATCGTGCAGCCGATCGTGATGAAGAAGGAGGAGTGGAACGAGGAGCAGAAGGCGCAGGTCGTGACCGACGAGGATGAGACGGTCAACCAGGCCAACGCGCTGTGGACGCGCGCGAAGAACGACATCACGGACGACGAGTACACCGCCTTCTACAAGCACGTCGCCCACGACTTCGAGGACCCGCTGGCGTGGACCCACTCGCGCGTCGAGGGCCGCCACGAATACACCAACCTGCTCTACATCCCGAAGAACGCGCCCTTCGACCTGTGGGACCGCAACGCCAAGCACGGCATCAAGCTCTACGTGAAGCGCGTCTTCATCATGGACGACGCCGAGAAGCTGATGCCGACCTACCTGCGCTTCGTGCGCGGCGTGGTCGATTCGGCCGACCTGCCGCTCAACGTGTCGCGCGAGATCCTGCAGGAATCCAAGGACATCGACACCATCCGCGCCGGCTGCACCAAGAAGGTGCTGACGCTGCTCGAGAGCCTCGCCAACAGCGACGAGGCCGCGGACAAGGACAAGTACGTCGAGTTCTGGAAGGCCTTCGGCAAGGTGTTGAAGGAAGGCGTGGGTGAGGACTTCGCCAACAAGGACAAGATCGCCGGTCTGCTGCGCTTCGCCTCGACGAAGCTCGACACGGCCGAAGAGGTCGTCTCGCTCGCCGACTACATCGGCCGCATGAAGGAAGGCCAGGACAAGATCTACTTCGTCACCGCCGAGACCTTCAACGCCGCGAAGAACAGCCCGCATCTCGAGGTCTTCCGCAAGAAGGGCATCGAGGTGCTGCTGCTGTCCGACCGCGTCGACGAGTGGGTGACCGGCAACCTCACCGAGTTCGAGGGCAAGGCGCTGGTGTCGGTGGCCAAGGGCGGACTGGACCTGGGCGCCCTCGAGGACGAGGCGGAGAAGCAGGAAGCCGAGAAGGCCGCCGACGAGTACAAGGAGCTGCTCGACAAGATGAAGGCGAGCCTGGGCGAGCGCGTGAAGGACGTGAAGGTGACGCTGCGCCTGACCGACTCGCCCGCCTGCCTGGTGGCCGACGAGCACGACCTGGGCATGAACCTGGCCCGCATCCTCAAGGCCGCCGGCCAGAACGCGCCGGTGTCGAAGCCCATCCTCGAGATCAACCCCGGCCATCCTGCGGTGCTGCGCCTCAAGTACGAGGACAAGCACTTCGACGACTGGGCGGCGGTGCTGTTCGATCAGGCCCTGCTCGCCGAGGGCGGCACGCTCGACGACCCGGCCACCTTCGTGAAGCGCATCAACCAGCTGATGATGGCGATGAGCGGGAACTGATCCGGCTGCGGCCGGGCACTGCAAGCGCAACGGGCGGCGCGCCGAAGGGCGGCCGCCCGTTCGTTTCAGATGCCCGGCGGCCCCGGCCTCGTTTGCTGCGGCGAGCGCGATCCGCTGGTGTCCGCCGCCCTATGGGCGCGCGGACACGCGCGAGGCTCATTCGTTGGGCGCGAACCCGTAGTACGAACCGTATGCCGAGGGCGCGGGGGCGTAGGCGGCGACCTTGATCGCATCGGGCAGGCTCACCGTGTCGGTGAAGCCGTCGATGCCGCCCTTGTCCTCGTGCCATCTCGCCTCCACCTCGCGCTCCGACAGGCCGTCGAGGCGCAGATTGCGGTCGAGCCGGGCGGAGCGATATTCGAAGCCGGTGTCGTGGGCGATGAACAGGGTGTGCGGGCAGGCCGTGATGCGCGTTTCGTCCTGCGGGTCGGCGCCCATCACGCGCACACCGCAGAAGGGGCAATGGACGGGCGTGTAGTAGAAGGTCTTGAGTTCGGTTTTTTGAATGAGCTGGGGCATCGGGCTGTCCTTTTTCCTAGGGATGATCGGCCGCGGGACCTCGTCTTGGCAGGCCCAAAAGCAAAAAGGCCCGACTCTCGTCGGGCCTCGGAGCGACCTGCGGCGAAAGCGCAGGGTCGGGGTACGGCTTAGTTCGCAGCGCGGATGTTCGACGCCTGCAGGCCCTTGGGTCCGGTGGTCACGTCGAACGTGACGCGCTGGCCTTCTGCGAGGGTCTTGAAGCCCTGGCCCTGAATGGCGGAAAAGTGGGCGAAAAGGTCGTCGCCACCCGCTTCCGGGGTGATGAAGCCGAAGCCCTTGGAATCATTGAACCACTTGACGGTACCGTTTGCCATGTCTTGAATCTCCTGAAGATGGGGAAAGCCCCCCGGGTGGGGCGAGGTTCAAGACAGCGAGGTACGACTTGAGGAAATACGGCCCAACGAACCGGATATGCCGACAAATGAACTACATGACTTGAATATCGCTGCGGCGCAGTATGGGGCAAAGCCGCCGACAAAGATAGACATATTTTATTTTTCTTGTCCGCGCTGCCTGCAGGGGCGGTGCGGCCGTGTCCGCTGCGGGCCTTCGCCATCCCCGAGTCGGGTTTGCCCATTGGGGCAAACCATAGGTTGACGCTCTCCCGGGCGGCCGGAACACTGCCCCCAACAAAAAACGAACCCGGGCAGGAGACAGCCTTGAGCGAGTTCATTCTCGAAACCCGCGGACTCACCAAGGAGTTCAAGGGCTTCGTAGCGGTATCCAATGTCGACCTGAAGGTGCGGACCGGGCACATCCATGCCCTCATCGGCCCCAACGGCGCGGGCAAGACCACGGTCTTCAACCTGCTCACCAAGTTCCTGCCGCCGACGTCCGGGGCCATCCTGTTCGACGGCAAGGACATCACCCGCGAGGCGCCGGCAGTGACCGCGCGCCGCGGCATGGTGCGCTCCTTCCAGATCTCCGCGACCTTCCCCAACCTCAGCGTGCTCGAGAACGTGCGCATCGGCCTGCAGCGCCGGCTGGGCACGGAGTTCCACTTCTGGCGCTCGGCGAAGTCGCTCGATGCGCTCAATGGCGAGGCGATGGCGCTGCTCGAGGCGGTGGATCTCACCCAGTTCGCCGACACCGTCACCGCCGAGATGCCCTACGGCCGCAAGCGCGCGCTCGAGATCGCCACCACGCTCGCGCTCGAGCCGCGCCTGATGCTGCTCGACGAGCCCACCCAGGGCATGGGTGGCGAGGACATCGCGCGCGTGGTCGAGCTCATCCGCAAGGTGTCGGCCAACCGTACCATCCTCATGGTCGAGCACAACCTCTCGGTGGTTGCCAACCTGTGCGACCGCATCACCGTGCTCACCCGCGGCAGCGTGCTCGCCGAAGGCAGCTACGCGGAGGTGTCGAAGAACCCCAAGGTGCTCGAGGCCTACGTCGGCTCCGACGACATCGCCGACGCCCATCACTGATCCCCGTCCCCGACCGCCATGACCAGTGCCTTCACCCCTCGTCCGGAGATGCTCCGGATCCACGACCTGCACGCCTTCTACGGCGAGTCGCACATCCTGCACGGCATCGACATCAGGGTCGCGCGCGGCGAGTGCGTGACCCTGCTCGGGCGCAACGGCTCCGGTCGTTCGACGACCCTGAAGTCCGTGCTTGGCCTGGTGGGCAAGCGCACCGGCTCGATCATGGTCAATGGCCGCGAGGTGATCGCCGAGCCCACCCACCGCATGGCGCGCTACGGCATCGGCTACGTACCCGAGGAGCGCGCGATCTTCGCCTCGCTGTCCACCGAGGAGAACCTGATGCTGCCGCCGCAGGTGGCGAGCGGGGCGATGTCGGTGGAGGAGATCTACCGCATGTTCCCCAACCTGCAGGAGCGCCGCAACAGCCCGGGATCCAAGCTCTCGGGCGGCGAGCAGCAGATGCTGGCGATGGCACGGGTGCTGCGCACCGGGGCCAAGCTGCTGCTGCTCGACGAGATCACCGAAGGCCTGGCGCCGGTGATCGTGAAGAAGCTCGGCGAAATCATCGTCGAGCTGAAATCGCGCGGCTTCACGATCGTGCTGGTCGAGCAGAACTTCCGCTTCGCCGCGCCGCTGGCCGACCGCCACTACGTGCTCGAGCACGGCGAGATCATCGCCACCATCACCGCGGACGAGCTCCCCGGCCGGATGGACTGGCTGCACCAGACGCTGGGGGTCTGAGCGGCCGCGCCGCGCAGTCCTCGCGTAACAACCACAGGAACGAGACGGAGACCCACGATGCACATGAAGAAACTCACCACCCTGGCCTGCGCGGCCGCCTTCACCATGCTTTCGGGCGCCGCCAGCGCGCAGATCTCGGGCAACACCGTCAAGATCGGCGTGCTCACCGACATGTCGGGCACCTATTCCGACCTTGCCGGCGCGGGGGCGGTGCTCGCCACCCAGATGGCGATCGAGGACTTCATCGCCGAGGCCAAGCCGGCGTTCAAGGTCGAGATGGTCTCCGCCGACCACCAGAACAAGGCCGACATCGCCTCCAACAAGGCGCGCGAATGGTTCGAGCGCGAGGGCGTCGACACCGCCACCGAGCTGGTGACGACCTCGACCGCGCTCGCGGTGATGAAGATCGCCAAGGAGATGAACCGCGTCGCGCTGATGAGCGGCCCGGCTTCGACCCCGATCACCAACGAGCAGTGCAACGATGTGACGGTGCACTACACCTACGACACCTACGCGCTCGCCAACGGCACCGCCAAGGCGGTGACCCAGCAGGGCGGCGACACCTGGTTCTTCCTCACCGCCGACTACGCCTTCGGTCAGGCGCTGGAGAAGGACTCGTCGGCGGTGGTGACGGCCAACGGCGGCAAGGTGGTGGGCTCGGTGCGCCACCCGTTCCCGGCCTCGGATTTCTCCTCCTTCCTGCTCCAGGCCCAGGCCTCGGGCGCAAAGATCATCGGCCTGGCCAACGCCGGCGCCGACACCACCAACGCGATCAAGCAGGCGGCCGAGTTCGGCGTCACGCCCAAGCAGGCGCTCGCCGGCCTGCTGATGTTCATCTCCGATGTGCACTCGCTCGGCCTGCAGGCCACCCAGGGCATGTACCTGACCACCGGCTTCTACTGGGATCTCGACGACCAGACCCGCGCCTGGTCCAAGCGCTTCTTCGAGAAGCAGAAGCGCATGCCGACCATGGTGCAGGCCGGCCAGTACTCCTCGGTGCTGCATTACCTGCGCGCGGTGCAGGCCACCGGCTCGGACGAGGCGGGCAAGGTCATGGCACAGATGAAGGCCACGCCGATCAAGGATTTCTTCGGCAAGAACGGGCGCATCCGCGAAGACGGGCGCATGGTGCACGACATGTATCTGGCGCAGGTGAAGAGCCCCGCCGAGTCCAAGTACCCGTGGGACTACTACCACATCCGCCAGACGATTCCTGCGGAGGAAGCCTTCCAGCCTCTGGCGCAGTCGCGCTGCCCGCTGGTGAAGAAATAAGCTGATCGCGGGGCGTCCCGCACTTCACGACGCAGCGGGGCGGCTCGGCCGTCCCGCTGCGGGAGTCGCACATGGAAATCTTCGGCGTCCCGAGCGCGCTGCTCGGCAGCCAGCTGCTGGTCGGCCTGATCAACGGTTCGTTCTACGCGATCCTGAGCCTGGGCCTGGCCATCATCTTCGGCCTGCTCAACATCATCAACTTCACCCACGGCGCCCAGTACATGATGGGCGCCTTCGTGGCGTGGATCGCGCTCAACAAGCTCGGCATCAACTACTGGGTGGCGCTGCTGTTCGCACCCATCGTCATCGGCGCGCTCGGCGTGCTGATCGAGCGCACGATGCTGCGCAAGCTCTACAAGCTCGACCACCTCTACGGCCTGCTCCTCACCTTCGGCCTGGCGTTGATCTTCGAGGGCATCTTCCGCGACCAGTACGGCATCTCCGGCCAGTCCTACCCGGTCCCCGAGCTGCTGCAGGGCGGGGTGAACCTCGGCTTCATGTTCCTGCCGATCTACCGCGGCTGGGTCGTGGTCGCCGCGCTGACGGTGTGCTTCGCGACCTGGTTCGTCATCGAGAAGACCAAACTCGGCGCCTACCTGCGCGCCGGCACCGAGAATCCGCAGATCGTCCAGGCGCTCGGCATCAACGTGCCGCTGCTGATCACCTTCACCTATGGCTTCGGGGGCGCGCTCGCCGCCTTCGCCGGGGTGCTGGCCGCGCCGATCTACCAGGTCAGCCCGCTGATGGGCTCGAACCTGATCATCGTGGTGTTCGCGGTGGTGGTGATCGGCGGCATGGGCTCGATCATGGGCTCCATCCTCACCGGCATCGGACTGGGCCTGATCGAGGGCCTCACCCGGGTGTTCTATCCCGAGGCCTCGGCGGTGGTGGTGTTCGTGATCATGGTGATCGTGCTGCTGGTGCGGCCGGCCGGCCTGTTCGGCAAGGCCTGAGCGCGGGCAAAGGAATCAAGACGATGAACAACTCGAATTCGATGTTCGCGCGCGCCACCCCGATCCTGTTCGGCGCGCTGTTCCTGATCGGGCTGGTGGCGCCGTTCGCGGTGTATCCCACCTTCCTGATGAAGATCCTGTGCTTCGGGCTGTTCGCGTGCGCGTTCAACCTGCTGCTCGGCTTTGCCGGCCTGCTCTCCTTCGGCCACGCCGCCTTCCTCGGCAGCGCGGGCTACGTGTGCGGCATGCTGGTGCGCGACGTCGGCGTGACGCCCGAGCTCGGCATCCTCGGCGGCACGCTCGCCGCGGGCGCGCTTGGCTGGGTGGTCGGCGTGCTGGCGATCCGCCGCACCGGGATCTACTTCGCGATGATCACGCTGGCGCTGTCGCAGATGGTCTACTTCATCGTGCTGCAGTGGAAGGCGACCGGCGGTGAGGACGGCCTGCAGGGCGTGCCGCGCGGGCATCTGTTCGGCGTCATCGACCTGTCGAACAACCTCGCGATGTACTACCTGGTGTTCGCGGTTTTCTGCATCGGCTTCTTCATCATCTACCGCGCCATCCACTCGCCCTTCGGCCAGATCCTCAAGGCGATCCGCGAGAACGAGCCGCGCGCGGTCTCGCTCGGCTACGACGTGGCCAAGTTCAAGCTGCTCGCCTTCGTGCTCTCGGCTGCGCTCGCCGGCATGGCGGGGGCGACCAAGACCCTGGTGTTCCAGCTCGCCTCGCTCACCGACGTGCATTGGCACATGTCGGGCGAGGTGGTGCTGATGACCCTGCTCGGCGGCCTCGGCACCGTGCTCGGCCCGCTGGTCGGCGCCGCCACCATCGTGTCGCTGCAGACCGAGCTCGCCGACAGCGTGGGCTCCTGGGTCACGGTCATCATGGGCACGATCTTCGTGGTCTGCGTGCTGCTGTTCCGCCGCGGCATCGTCGGCGAGCTACAGGCGCTGATCCGCCGCGCCGGCATCCGCTGAGGACGGCGGCGCCGGGTTCGGCCCAGCGGCCGGCTCCGCGGTCGGCTTCGGAGCGCCAGCGCCTCGCGCACCTTCGGGCGGGTGTGCGGGGCGTTGGCGTTTTTCATGGACGCGCTTTTCCGCGCGGCGCAGCCAGGGGTGCGAGAGCGCATGGTAGAGCGGCACCGGCGCCACCGAGCGCGCCACGCCGTGCGCCACCACCGCGGTGGCCATCAGCGGCAGCAGCATCTGGTGGTTGGCGGTCATCTCCATGACGATCACGAAGGAGGTGATCGGCGTCTGCGTCATCGCGGCGAGGAAGGCCACCATGCCCAGCACCAGGATCGCCGCATCCTGCTCGCCCGGGAGCAGCAGCGCGAGGTCCGAGCCGAGGCCGGCGCCCACCGCGAGCGCCGGGGCGAAGATGCCGCCGGGGATCTTCGAGGCGAAGACCAGCCAGATCACCGCCAGCTTCATCAGCGTGAAGGCCACCGGCAGCGCCGCGCTGCCTTCGAGCGCGGCCTTGGATTCCGCATAGCCGGTGCCGTAGGTGACGCCGCCGCTGGCCAGTCCGATCAGCGCGGTGAGCAGGCCGCACATCGCCGCGAAGGCGACCGGCTGGCCCTCGGCGATGCGACCGAGGCGGCCGGGCAGGCCGCGCGAGGACGCCACCAGCACGCGGGTGAAGATGCCGCCGAGCAGGCCGCCGGCCACGCCGCAGGCGAGCACCGGCCAGATCCCGTCGGGCCAGCCGATGCTCGCCAGGGTGCGGCCGAAGTAGGTGTAGTTGCCCAGCACCGCGAGCGACATCAGGCCGGCGAAGATCACCGCCGTGAGCGTGGTGCTGTTGGCCTGGAAGGCGCGGTAGCGGCACATCTCCTCGATCGCGAACATGATGCCGCCGAGCGGGGTGTTGAAGGCCGCGGCGATGCCGGCGCCGCTGCCGGCGACGATGAGGTCGCGGCTGGACGCGATGCGGCGGTGGCGCTTGCGGCTGGCGAGCAGGTGCATCACCGAGGCGCCGATCTGCACCGAGGGGCCTTCGCGACCCACCGAGGCGCCGCTGAGCAGCCCGCCCAGGGTGAGGAAGACCTTGGCCACCGCGATGCGTAGCGACAGCAGCTGGCGGCGCACCTGCCCGTCGTCCGACATCGACGCCGCGATTGCCTGCGGGATCCCGCTGCCCTCGGTGCCGTGGAAGAAGCGGCGCGAGACCCACGCCAGCGCCGCGAAGCCGGCAGGCGCGATCAGCAGGCTGAGCCAGGGGCGCTCGTGGATCAGCGCGGCGTGGGCGGCGATCGCCAGCTCGGCGCCGATGGCGAAGGCGATCGCGATCAGCCCGGCGAGCAGCGCGGCGCCCACCAGCAGCAGGCGTACCCGCCAGCGCCGCAGTGACAGCCAGGGCAGCGCGTAGCGGCGCCCGCCGCGCAGCAGGCGGGCGAAAGCGCGTCCGCGCGCGGCGATGCCGGGCGAGGGCGAGGCCGATGCTTCCCCGGTGGCGCGCTCGACCGGCTTGTTTTCCGCCGGGTGCGCCCCGCCTGGCGCGTCTTCGCTCCTCGTCGTGTCGCAGCGTGGATCGCCGGCGGAGGCCGGCTCTGCCGCCGCCGGGCTGGCAGGTTGCGGATCAGCGACGGGGGTGGGGCCGTTATTCATCGGGGGCTTTGCTGCCATGCGGGATTCCTTCCCGGCGAAGTGGACGGCCACAGCATTTTTAAAGGCATTTCTGCAATGCTGCACATGCGAAAAACGAACGATACCGCTACCATACGCATGGTTGCACGACGCGATGTTTTTTTGACAATCATTGTTTGCGTAAATATAGTTCCAGCGAGACTCGAATGGCGGAAACGCAACAGAAAGTGAAGAAGCCGGCGGCTCCGGCGAGCCCCCTGTCGGTCCTGCAGCGCTTCCGGATCCTGATCCGCACTGCGCAGCGCCATTCCCAGTGGATCGAGCGCCAGAGCGGAGTCACCGGCGCGCAATTGTGGGCGCTTCAGGAATTGCGCGAGGCGCCGGGTTTGCGTGTTGGCGAGCTTGCGAACCGGATGGCGCTCCACCAGTCGACCACCTCGAACATGGTCGACCGGCTCGAGACCTCGGGGCTGATTCGCAAGGAACGCACCAGCGCCGACCAGCGCGTGGTGCGCCTGTACCTCACCGACGAGGGGCTCGCGCTGCTGGCGCGCGCGCCGTCGCCGGCCCGTGGGGTACTGCCCGAGGCGCTCCGGCTGATGGACGAGGACGGCCTGGCCAGCCTGCAGAGCGAACTCGAGAAGCTGCTGCGCCAGATCAAGAATCTCGACGAAGGCTTCGGCATGCAGCCGCTGCCCTTCACCGAATGAATGGCAGTCCGCTCGGGGCGGTCTGCCTCGACCGTGCTTCAGACGAAGTGACCGCACTCGTGCGGACAGCAGATTCGGCGGCCCAGGAGGCCGCCATTTTTTTCCGCTCGGGGGCGCTCAGTCCGTGCTCGAAGGCGTTGCGACCACCACACGGTTGCGCCCGGTCCGCTTGGCCTCGTAGAGCGCGGCATCGGCCTGCGCCATCACCGCCGCCAGGTCGCCGGTCAACTGCTCGGCCATTGCCAGGCCGATCGAGACCGTCATCCTGCCAGCCACGGGATGTGGGCTGGCCTCGACGACATCGCGCAGCTTTTCGGCCACCGTGCGCGCACCCGCGAGCGTGGTCTCGGGCAGCAGCACGAGGAATTCCTCGCCGCCGTAGCGCGCGACGAAGTCCGATTCCCGCACCGTGGCGGCAAGCAGGCGCGCGACCTGGGCGAGAACCTCGTCGCCGGTCGCGTGCCCATGGGTGTCGTTGATCGGCTTGAAGAAGTCGATGTCGATCATCAGCACCGCACAGGCGGTGCCGCGCCGTGCGGAGCGGCGGAGCGATTCCGCCCGCAGGCGCTCCTCGACCGCGAGGCGGTTGGGTAAGCCGGTCAGTGCGTCGCGGCGGGCGAGGCGGGCGAGCTCTTCGTTGGCGCGGGCGAGATCGGCGGTGCGCTCGGCGACCTTGTGCTCGAGCTTTGCATTCGCGTTCGCGAGTGCATCGGTTGCGAGCGAGAGCACGAAGTCGTTGTGCTTGCGTGCGCTGATGTCGGTGATGGTGCCTGCCATGTGCAGCGGGCGGCCGTCGGGTGCACGCTCGACCACGCGCCCGCGGTCGAGGACCCAGACCACCCTGCCGTCGGGGCGACGCAGCCGATACTCGTGTTCGTAGCTGCCCGCGCCGGCGAGCGCCTCGTCGAGCCGGGCCAGCACCTCGCCGCGATCGTCCGGATGCAGCCTGTCTGCGAATGCAGAGATCGGGTGCACCAGGGTGTCCGGAGCATGGCCGAGCAATTCGCACCAGCGCCGGTTGTGGGTCAGCGTGCCGGCCTCGATGTCCCAGTCCCAGATCCCTTCGCCGGCAGCCTCCATGGCGTAGGCGTAGCTGCGCTCGCGTTCCTCGGTCGCACGATGCGCGCGCTTCAGCTCGGTGATGTCGTGCGCGATGACGAGGACGCACGGCTCGCCCGCGGGACCGCGCAGCGGCTTCCTGAGCGAATGGAAGTGGCGCAGCTCGCCGGTTTCGGCATGGGTCGCGCTTTCCTCGACGATCTGCGTGCGGTCGCTGCGCGTCAGCGCGTGCACGCTCTCGAGATCGAAGCCGGCCTGTCCAGCGTCGGGGTTGAGGTCGGCCCCGTCCTTGCCGACGAGCTGCTCGGGTGTGGTGCCGTACAGGCGCGCGAGTGCGGCGTTGCCGAGCAGGAAGCGGCCGTCCCCGTCCTTGAGCAGGATGAGGTCGGGCGATTCGTCGATCACCGTGCGCAGCAACGCGCCGTCGCGGGTCATCTGTTTCCACCGGGACAGTGCCGCCCGGGCGTCGACCGCGATGGGGCCGCGGGCGCCGCACCCCGCACAGCATGCGCTCCAGGCGCCATCGGCATGGACGACCGGACGCGTGCGATTGGCGTTGCAGAAGGGGCAGGGGAGCTCGGTCTCGTCCATGGCCGCTGCAGGGGTCTGTCGGCGCGAGCCGCTCAGTGGCGGCGCGACAAGGCCTGCATCGCGCGCGCCAGGCCGTCGAGCGTCATCGGGTACATGCGCTCGCCCATGATCTGGCCGAGGATGCCGATCGACTGGCGGTAGGGCCACAGGCGCTCCGGCTCGGGGTTGAGCCACGCGGCCGCGGGATAGGCGTCGAGCAGGCGGCGCAGCCAGGTGGCGCCGGCCTCGGCGTTCATGTGCTCGACCGAGCCGTGCGGGTGCAGGATTTCGTAGGGGCTCATGGTGGCGTCGCCGACGAAGATCAGCTTGTAGTCCGAGCCGTACTTGTGGATCACGTCGAGCAGCGGCGTGCGCTCGCTGTGGCGGCGGCGGTTGTCGCGCCACACGCCCTCGTACACGCAGTTGTGGAAGTAGAAGTACTCGAGGTGCTTGAACTCGAGCCGGCACGCGGAGAAGAGCTCCTCGCACACCTTGACGTGGTCGTCCATCGAGCCGCCGACGTCGAGGAAGAGCAGCACCTTGACCGCGTTGTGGCGCTCGGGGCGCATCATCAGGTCGAGCCAGCCGGCGTTGCGCGCGGTGGCGGCGATGGTGCCGTCGAGGTCGAGCTCCTCGGCAGCGCCCTGGCGGGCGAAGCGGCGCAGCCGGCGCAGCGCGACCTTGATGTTGCGTGTGCCGAGCTCGACCGAGTCGTCGAGGTTGCGGAACTCGCGCTTGTCCCACACCTTGACCGCCGTGCGGTTGCCGGCGGACTCGCCGCCGACGCGGATGCCCTCGGGGTGGGTGCCGTTGTTGCCGAAGGGCGAGCTGCCGCCGGTGCCGATCCACTTGCTGCCGCCCTGGTGACGCCCCTTCTGCTCCTGCAGGCGCTTGCGGAACTCCTCCATCAGCTTGTCCCAGCCGAGCTTCTCGAGCTTGGCGCGCTCCTCGGGGGAGAGGTGCTTCCTCGCCATCGCGCGCAGCCAGTCCTCGGGCAGGTCGGCCTCCAGGCCGGGCAGGGCGGTGACGCCCTTGAAGTATTCGCCGAAGGCCTGGTCGAAGCGGTCGTAGAGCGACTCGTCCTTCACCAGGCACAGCCGGGCGTAGTAGTAGAAGTCGTCGAGCGAGGGCCCGCAGACGTGGTCGCGCAAGCCCTCGAGCACGGTGAGGAACTCGCGTGTCGACACCGGCAGCTTGCGTGCCTTGAGGTGCAGGAAGAAATCGATGAGCATGGGGTGTTCCCTTCGTGCGCGGTCAGTCCTGGATCTGCATCGCCCAGGACAGGGCCTGCAGGTGGCATTCGGAGGCCTGCTCGGGGGCGATGCCGCAGGCCGCGGCGGCGGCGCGGAGGTCGCCGCCCGCGGCACCCACTCCGGCGTCTCCGCGTTCGCACGCCATCGCGAGCGCGAGCAGGGACTGGTAGGGGCCTCCTTGTCCGCGCACCGAGGCCTCGATCCCGGCGCTCAGCGCGAGCGGGGCGAGTGCCTTGTCGAGCGGAACCTGCAGGATCACGTCGATCAGCGAAAGCAGTCCGACGAGGAAGAGTGCATCGCACTCGGCCGAAGGGCGGCCGGCGCCGAGCAGCTCCATCATCCGGCCGCGTACCAGCGCGGTCTCGAGCGCTGCGCCGGCGCGCCCTTCGCCCTTGTCCACGGTGCATGCGAGCAGGATCAGCCAGCGCTGCAGCTTCTCGCGACCCAACAGGGCGAGCGCATGCTCGATCGAGGACACCGGCTGCGGCAGCGCGTTGGCTGCGGAGTTGATGTAGCGCAGCAGGCGCAGCGACAGCGCGACATCCTGCTTGAGCAGTCCGGCGAGCTCGCGGGTATCGGCATCCGCGCGCAGGCGGGCGATGAGCGTGCCGATGCGCGCGGTGTTGGGACCGGGTTCGCGCGCGCTCCAGTCCTCGCGGCTGGTGATGAAGGGGCCCTGGAAGAGGCTGGCGCCGAGTTTGCACGAGAAGCGGAAGTCGTCGATCGAGGGCAGTCCGCGCACCACCAGGCGGGCATCGCGCGCCACCTCGAGCGCGATGTTGCCGAGCTTGAGCCCGCGCCGGGCGTCCAGCCCCTCCGCTTCGGCGATGATGAACTCGGCCTGGGGCAGCAGATGGGCGAGTTCGGTGACGACGGTTGGGTCGATCAGGCCGATGCGGATGCCGCGCTCGCGCAGCCCGGCCACGGTGGCGCGCAAGGCCGCGGGCTCGGGGGCGCCCGCATCGGGCAGCACCGTGGGCACGATCACCACGTTGCGCGCTGGCAGGGCGGCGAGGCTGGGGTGCGACAGGAAGGAGTCGGGCAGGTCGATGAAGGCCAGGCGCTCGCCGAGCAGTTCGCCGATGTCGGCATGGACCAGGCTGCGCACGAGCACTTCGGAATACACGTGGTGGGTCCGGCGGCTGCTGTGGCGGATGCGCGCGCGCGCGCCTTCCTGCAGCATGAACTGGTAGCCGGCGATGCGTTGGCTGCGTCCGAGCACCGCCTCGCGGCACAGGAAGGTGGCACCCGCCTCGGCCGTGCTTGCGGCGGTCTCGGTAGCGCGCAGCGGCGCCTCGCGCTCGAGGCGGCGGAACCCCTCCGCCTCGCTCGGGGGGGCGGGCCGGGGGGGAGGCTTGCGGCCGAAGAGCCAGCCGAGCAGGGCGTGGAACATGGAAGCTCGCGCCGGCTCAGCGGTTGTGGCGGGCCATGAAGACCAGGCGCTCGAAGAGGTGCACATCCTGCTCGTTCTTGAGCAGGGCGCCGTGCAGCGGCGGGATCGCGGCCTTGCCGTCCGCACTGCGCAGCGCCTCGGGCGGGATGTCCTCGGCCACCAGCAGCTTGAGCCAGTCGATCAGCTCGGAGGTGGAGGGCTTCTTCTTGAGGCCGGGGATGTCGCGCAGGCCGAAGAAGACCTCCATCGCCTCGGTCAGCAGCGCCTTCTTCAGCCCGGGGAAGTGGACATCGACGATGCGCTGCATCGTGTCGCGGTCGGGGAAGCGGATGTAATGGAAGAAGCAGCGCCGCAGGAAGGCGTCGGGCAGCTCCTTCTCGTTGTTCGAGGTGATGAAGACGATCGGCCGATGGCGCGCCTGGATGGTCTGGCGGGTCTCGTAGACATGGAACTCCATGCGGTCGAGTTCGCGCAGCAGGTCGTTGGGGAACTCGATGTCGGCCTTGTCGATCTCGTCGATCAGCACCACGGTCGGCTGCTCGGCCTCGAAGGCCTGCCACAGCACGCCCTTGACGATGTAGTTGCCGATGTCCTTGACGCGGTCATCGCCGAGCTGCGAGTCGCGCAGGCGCGACACCGCGTCGTATTCGTAGAGGCCCTGCTGCGCCTTGGTGGTCGACTTGATGTGCCACTGCAGCAGCGGCAGCCCGAGCGCGGCGGCAACCTGCTCGGCGAGCATGGTCTTGCCGGTGCCGGGCTCGCCCTTGATCAGCAGCGGGCGCTGCAGGCGGATCGCGGCGTTGACCGCGAGCATCAGGTCGGGGGTGGCGACGTAGTCCTGGGCGCCTTCGAAGCGTAGTGCGGTCATGCGGCATTCCTCGTGTCGGATGCGGCCGATTATAGGGCCGGGCAGGGCTGGCGGGCTGCCGGACCCTCGACGATGCGGGATGCTCTTGCACCTCCTCGGGTGCTAGGATCGCGCGCCATGGAAATCGAACACCTCCGCCAGCGTCTGCGCGCGCTCGGCGCCCGACCCAGCCACGAGGCCCGCCTGCTGCGCGCGTGGCTGCAGGGGCATGGGCTCGACGCCGGCCCCCGCACCGAATCCAACCGCCTGCCCAAGGCCTTGCAGGCCGCGCTGCCCGAGCTCGAGGCCGAGCTCGGCGCGCTGGCCCGCGTGCGCTCCGAGCACCCCGGCGAGGACGGCACCCGGCTGCTGGTCGAACTCGCCGACGGCCAGGCGGTCGAGAGCGTGCTGCTGCCGCGCGACGGCCTGTGCGTGTCCACCCAGGTCGGCTGCGCGGTGGGCTGCGTGTTCTGCATGACCGGCAAGGACGGCCTGCTGCGCCAGCTCGACAGTGGCGAGATCGTCGCCCAGGTCGCGCTCGCGCGCCGCCTGCGCCGGGTGCACAAGGTGGTTTTCATGGGCATGGGCGAACCCGCGCACAACCTCGACGCGGTGGTCGACGCCATCGAGCTGCTCGGCAGCGAGGGCGCCGTGCCGCACAAGAACCTGGTGCTGTCGACCGTCGGCGACCTCCGCGTCTTCGAGCGCCTGCCGCAGATGCGGGTCAAGCCTGCGCTCGCGCTCTCGCTGCACACGACGCGCGCGGCGCTGCGCGCCGCGCTGCTGCCGCGCGCCCCGCGCATCGACCCGGTCGAGCTGGTCGAGCTCGGCGAAGCCTGGGCGCGCGCGAGCGCTTATCCGATCCAGTACCAATGGACGCTGATCGAGGGCGTGAACGACGGCGAGGACGAACTCGAGGGCATCGTGCGCCTGCTCGCCGGCAAGTACGCGGTGATGAACATGATCCCGTTCAACCGCGTCGATGGGCTCGACTACCGCCGCCCGGCGGCGGAGCGCGCGGCGGAGATCGCCCGCCGCCTGCACCGCGCCGGCATCCTCACCAAGCTGAGGCAGTCTGCCGGCCAGGACGTGGACGGCGGCTGCGGGCAGCTGCGCGCGCGCGAGGCGAAGCTCGCCTTCGTGCGTCGCGAAGAGCGGCGCACGGCGCGGCCGCCTGCCTAGTGCTTCGAGAACACTGCGCTCCGCCCCTGCGCGTCGAAGCTCACCACGTCGTAGCGTTCGGCCGGGTAGGGACCTTCCATGCCGGGCGAGCCGAGCGGCATGCCGGGCGCGGATAGGCCGCGGATCGCAGGCTTCTCGGTCAGCATGCGGCGCACGTCGGCCGCCGGCACGTGGCCCTCGACGACATAGCCGGCCACCTTCGCGGTGTGGCAGGAGCCGAGGGCCTCGGGCACGCCGGCTTCCTGCTTGACGAGATCCATGCGCGGGCTGGCGACCTCCTTCACGGCGAAGCCGGCGCTGCGCATGTGCTCGGCCCATTTGCCGCAGCAGCCGCAGTTGGGATCCTTGTACATCACGACCTCGTCGGGGCTGGCGAAGGCAGGCGTGGCGAGGCCGAGGGCGACGGCGCTGGCGAGCGTGGAGAGGCCGCGGCCGAGGCTGCGCAGAAGCGGGGAGCGGGGAGCGGACGTCATCATGGTGCGGGGTTCCCGGAAGGATTCACAGACAGTCGGACCGGGGTGACCGGCGCGGGGTTCCGGCGCTGGCGTGCATGCGGGTGCGCGGCAAGCGGGCCAGGTCTCGATGACCAAATTGTGCCGTCCCCGACCCGCCTCGGTGCATGCTTACGAAAATGTAATCGGGCGTGGCGTCGCGGCGTGCTGCATCAGCCCCTGCGCCGGCGGCGCGCCGGCGGGCGTCCGCCGCGGATCACGCTGACGACCATGGTGGCGATGAAGACCGCGAGGGTCAGCGCATTCGCGATCCCGCCCCAACTGCGCAACGCGGGAAGCTCGAGCAGGCTGCCGGCCACGCGCAGCGCGAGCGAGGCGTGCAGCAGCGCGAGCGGCACGTAGAAGGCCGGGTGGTAGGGGATCTTCACCTTCAGCACCGCCGGGAAGATGATCGCGGCGTGGCCGAACACCATCGAGAACACGAAGCCGAGCGCGATCGCGTGCATGGTGATGTCGTGCAGCGGGGACACGGGTGCGAGTCCGCCGCCGAGCGCGGCGAGCGCACCGAAGGCCAGCCAGACATAGCCCGACAGCAGGCAGATCGCGATGAAGCGGGTCAGCCCCTGCTGGCGGGCGTTGTGGCGGGCGATGTCGAACGTCAGCAGCCAGGCCGCCATCGCGAGCACGCCGGCGGCGAAGAGGCCGTGGCCGAGGTCTTCTTCCCATGGCGCGAGCACGGCGCCGGCGAGGATCAGCGCGCTGACCGCGATGAAGCTCGGCGCCGCGGCCGGGCGCGCGGGCAGGAAGCGGGTGAGCTCGAGGCGTTCGCCCGCGATCGTCAGCACCAGGAAGGCGAGCCACAGCGGCACGGCGGCGTGGACGTCGTCGCCCGCCCACCACACCAGGGTGCCCAGCAGCCAGCATGCCGCGCCCACCGCGAGCATCACGGTGAACAGCGCGAACTGGCGGCGCACCACGACGATGCCACCGCCGAGCAGGGTCGCCGCGGCGAACACGAAGAGGAACTGCGCCGCAGGCAGCGGGCCGCCGGCGAGCAGCAGCATGCCCCCCGCGCCGGCAGTGGCCGGTCCGGCGTAGGGCCACAGGCCGCCGAGCGCGACCGCACGCTCGAGGCAGATCACGGTGCCGAAGAAGGCGCAGATCATCAGCGCCGCATGATTGCCCGCATGCACGGCGGCGAGCGCCGGCACCTCCACGCCGAGGCGGGCGAGGCCGGCGAACACGCCGGTGAGCAGCGAGACCAGCCCGAGCACCAGCAGGGGCACGCGGGCGAGCGGGGGCAGGGTGCTCATCCGTTCCAGCCGAAGTGCGCGCGCGCGCCTTCTTCCATCATCGCCGGCGACCAGGGCGGATCCCACACCAGCTCGACGCGAATGTTCACCTCGGGCGGCAGCAGGGGGTCGAGCACCGCGTCGATGTTGTCGAGGATCATGTCGGACAGCGGACAGGCCGGCGTGGTCATCGTCATCTCGATGTAGAGCTCGCCGGGTGCGCAGTCGATGCGGTAGATCAGCCCGAGGTCGACGATGTTCATGCCGACTTCCGGGTCCATGACCTGGCGCAGGGCGTGACGGATCTCTTCGGCGTCGGGCGTGGGCGGTGTGCTCATGAGCGGGGTTCCTGGGTGCGGGCCGCCGCCGTCGCGGGGACGGCGGCCGGGAGGTTTGTGTCGGTCGGCGGGCGCCATGCCTGCCGCGGCGGTGCGTGGGGCATTGTCGGCCAGGCCGGCGAATCCTTCAATCCGTGATGTTTTCCAGGGGCGATGCGCCGGGGCCGATCTCGCGGGCGCGCGTCCGTCCGTCCTCGACCACCTCGACCCGGGCACCCAGGCGTCCCGGTTCGAACCACCAGCGCGTGGTGCGCCGCGCTCCGGCGATCTCCGCGCCCACGCGGCCGTCGGCCTCGAGCAGGCGGACGCGGGCCAGGGGGGACTCGCCGGCGAGGGTGGGCAGCATCACGACGAGGAAGCGGTCTTCGGCGGCAGCCACGCGCGGCCGCAGCTCGATCCGCCAGGCGCCCGGCTCGGCACGGCCGTGGCCGAGCTTTGCGATCGCCGCCTGGATCGTCCCGCCCTGGTCGTGGTTGCGCCCGTCCACGAAGAACTCGAAGCCGGGGCCGCCGACGGGGTCGAGTACCGCATCCCGCGGCAGGAGGACGTGGCCTTGCAGGCTGCCGCCTCGCCGCCCCGGGCGGGTGTCGCCCGGGATGAACAGTTCGAAGCGATCGCCGAGCACGAGCGGCGGCTCCACAGCATGCAGCAGCCAGCGCTTGGTGAAGCCCGCACGGCTGGCGACGACGTCGTCGAACACCACCACCGCGTCGTTGACCCGGTCGTAACCGAACACGCGCCACATGCGCTCGACGCGGCGGGTACGGTCGGCGAAGCTACCACGCCCGGAGTTGCGGTTGGTGTAGGCGGCGCTGACGTCGGCCACCGCGACGACCAGGTCGTCCTCGTCCAGATCGGCCGCGATGCGGCCGGTGTGGTAGGTCTCGCGGCGCTCCTGCCACTGGGTGACGTCGAGTGGCGCGCCATCCACTCCCCAGCCCGAGCCGATGCGACGCTGGCCGCCATCGTTGGGGTAGTGGCGCGGGTTGGCAGCGTCGAAGCCGGGGCCGGGCTGGTTGTCGGCAGGATCGGTGACCGTGACCAGGTTGTGGGCGATGCTCTGGTAGGTGTAGTTCATGTGGTGTTCCGAGCCGTAGGCCGGACCGTACCAGCCGCTGTCGATCGCCAGCGGGCCCCCCTTGAAGATCGTGAACGCGCCCTGGTCGAGGTGGCTGTGCGACCAGAAGTTGTCGCCCGCCTTGAAGCTGAGCCAGGTGGCGTCCTCCGACCAGTCGCTGCGCGCGACCAGCAGGCCGATGCCGTCGAACCGCCGCGCCAGCGGCAGGCGAGTCAGCGCCGTGGGGTCGATCAGGCGGTCGTCCGACAGCGGCCCCCATGGCCACCCGGTGGGCACCGGCCCGACCCTGCGGCCGTCGCGCGTGCGCGCGGCGTTGGGCGGAGCCAGGGTATACGCGGCGGCGTGGCGGTACTCGAGGGCGAGTGCCGCGGTGTCGCGCGGATGGCGGTCGAACCAGGCGCCGTCGCCCCAGCGCATGTGGGTGCGGTCGGGGCGGGTGCGATAGACCAGGAAGTCGAGGAAGCCGCGGATCCCCGGCTCGCTGGCGAACAAGTCCTCGCCGGTGGCGGTGCGCCACATTGCTGGCAGCGTATGGATGGCCTGGCCGATTCCCACCGCCACGTACTCGCCGCCTTCGTGCCAGCCGCCGTGGCGCCCGAAGACCTGGCGCCAGACCGGCAGCACACGGTTCTTCCATAGCTCGTGGGTGAAGCGCATGTAGGCCTCGCCACGCGGGTGGTCGCCGTGGAGCGCGATGCTGCACGCCATCAGGCCTTGCAGCGGGGTGTTGTAGAGGAAGGCGTTGTAGGGCGAGAGCTGCTCCTTGCGGATCACCTCGATCAGGAAGTCGCAACCCTCGGCGAGGCGTTCGCGGAGGCTGTCGCGCTCCTGCGCGGTCCATTGGTCGTGCAGCCAGTCGTAGGCGAGCGCGAGCGGCTCCACCTGGCCGGCGCCGCGGTCGCTGAAGCGGCTCGCCAGCAGGCGGGCGTGCAGCGGTGCGAGATCGAAGGTGCCGGGCTCGATGAAGGCCGCCAGCGTGATCGCGAAGAGGGCGTTCGGATTGTTGCGCGCTGCGCTCGCCGTCTGCTGCAGGTAGGCCGGGTTGCCGGTGCGAAGCGCCGCGATGTCGGCGGGCGAGGGGTGGGGCAGGCGGGGATGGGCGGTGCGAAAGCCGGTGAGGTCGGCAGGCGGAAGGGCCGAAGGGGGGGGGTAAGTGGGCGTGGCACTCCCCGCGGCGGGGAGCTCGGCCAGCGGCAGGCCGATCAAGGTCGTCGCGAGCAGCACGGCAGCCGGGGCCACGCCCACGGCGAGCACGGTGGCGGCCTTGGCCCGGGGCGTCCGCGCCGCGGGCGAGGGGGGCGTCCTGCGTGCGCCGACGTGGTGCAGGATCTGCAGGAGGTGCGCGGCGAGGCGGTGCGCGAGCCACGCCGCCGCGGCTGCGATCAGCAGGTTGGTGGGGTCGGGATGCTTGCCCTCGGTGAAGAGCTTGAGCAGCTCGACGGCCACGGCGACGAGCGCCGCCGCCAGCAGCGCCAGCAGTCCGGCGCCGAAGCGGTGGCGCGGAAAGGCCAGCGCGGCGATCACCCCGACCGGGGCGAAGCTCCCTGCAACGAAGAGCAGGCTGCGCACCGCGGCGGTCTCGGTGCTGTAGTAGTGGTAGTAGAAGGGAAGGAAGCGCAGGGTTTCGAGTTTTTCCGCCGCGGCCCACGGCGCCTGGAGCCGCAGCGGCAGCAGCCCGTTGGTCGCCAGCAGGATCGCGAGCCACACCGGTGAGAGCCAGAGCGCCGCGCGCAGCAGGCGTTGCGGCGAGTACTCGAGCCAGCCCCGTACCCCACCGCGCGCGAGCAGGAGTCCCCACACGGTGCCGAGCGCGCGGGTGAGCACTGAGATGCCCTGCGTGGTGCCCGAGGCCAGCACCACCTGCACCGCCTCGATCACGATGCCGGCGAGCGCTCCCGCGGCGAGGCCGCGCGCCATCCCTGGAGCGGGCCGGGTGGCGCGGTCGCGCAGGCCGACCACGAGCAGGATGCCGAAAGGGATCATCAGGGCCGCTTCGGCGAGCAGCTTCATGCCGCAGGTGAGGGCGGGACCGCAGGACAGCCCCGGCAACAGCCCGAGGCTGTCGGGCCGGGCGAGCTTGGCAGCGAGTTCGGCGCGGCTGACGAGGAAGTCGTAGGGGAAGAGGGCGAGCGCCAGGTAGCCGAGCGCGTACAGGCCCAGCACCGCGCGCAGGCTGTGCGTCCCGCCATCGACGAAGCGCCGCCACATCGCCGCCAGACGGGGACCCGCGGCGAACCAGAGGATCGTGCCCAGGCCGGTGCCGAGCGCTTCCGCAAGCAGGTCGTTGCGCGACACCGTCCGCGGCGGGAAGAACAGCTGCAGGTATTCGATCCCGACCGCGAGCGCGAGGATCGCGCCGAGCACGCATGCGAGCAGCGGGGTGCGGACCCACACGGACAGGCGGCTCGTCCACACCGCCCCGCTGGCAAACCAGGCGAGTACCAGATAGAGCAGCACGTTCGCCACCCAGTCGGCGCGCGAACCGACCCCGAGCGACAGCCAGGGCGTGTTCATGAAGGCCTGCCAGGCGTCGGGTCGTGGGCGGAAGTCGAGCGGCACCAGGCTGCCGTAGGCGACGAACAGCGCCCACAGCAGCGCGATCAGGATGTAGTTGCGCGGTGCTTGCGCCGCGGGGGAGCCGTAGGAATCGTGCATCGGAGAAATATTTCCTGCGGGAGCGAGCCCCGATTGTCGTACGGTGTGCGTCGAGCTGCTATGTTTAATCAAAGCCTGCGGTGGTCAAGCCCTGCCTGTCCGCCGCTCTCTCCATCGTCTCGATTGCGCCGGGTGCAAACATGAAGCCTTTTCCCTTTCTTGCCGGTCTGGTTCTGCTGTCGGGTGTTGCAGCGCCGGGTGTCGTGCTCGCCGGATGCGGCGATACGCTGGTGACCGAGGCCGAGCTGGCCCTGTTGCTGCCGAAGCGCTATGCGTGTGCCGCGGATGCGCGCCCCGAGTGGGGCTGGAAGTACCAGGAGCTGCACCTCGAGTCCGGCATCCTGCGGGACTTCAAGCGCGGGTCGGGGGATCCGATCGATCCGAGCAAGGATGTCGGCACCTGGAGGATCGTCGGCGATGCCGTGCATTATTCCTATCAGGATGCGAGCGGCTCGTCCGGCCCCTTCATGCATACCGTGCACGGCGACGCCACCCAGGGCTACAGCATCTGCTCGGGTGGCAGCGAGGTCGCCAGGCTGCAGGACGATCTGGGCGGCGGTTGCACTGCGGGGGCTGCTAAACAATAACGTTCAGGGGCCGGAGCACGAATACGGCGCTTCCGCGCACCAGCGGGGGTGCGCAGCCCGGCCAGTGCTGAACGCCTCACGGCGCTCAGGCGAGGATCTCGACCACCTGCGGGTGCCCCAGGAAGGCCTGCGGGCTGGCGCTGGCGCCGTAGGCGCCCGACTGGAAGATCGCTACGAGGTCGCCGATCTGCGCGGCTGGCAGGAGCATCCGATCGGCGATCACGTCGAGCGGAGTGCAGAGCGGGCCCACCACCGACACCGGCTCCGCAGCCGGCGGAGTGCCCATCCGGTTGCCGATCGCCACCGGGTAGTTCTTGCGGATCACCTGGCCGAAGTTGCCGCTTGCCGACAGATGGTGATGCAGGCCGCCGTCGGTGACCAGGTAGGTGTGGCCGCGCGAGATCTTGATGTCGGTGATCCGGCACACATAGATTCCGGCCTCGCCGACCAGATAGCGACCGAGCTCGAGCACGATCCGCGCCTCGGGCAGGGCGTGGGCCGCGGCGGCGGCGATGTCGGCGAGTCCCGCGCCGATCGGGGCCAGATCCAGCGCCGGTTCGCCTGGGAAATAGGGGATGCCGAAGCCGCCGCCGAGGTTCAGCGTGCGCACCGGTGCGGGGGCGTGCTCGGCCAGGCGCAGGGCGAGGTCGAAGCTCTTGCGCTGCGCCTCTACGATCGCCTCGGCCTTGAGGTTCTGCGAGCCGGCGAAGAGGTGGAAGCCCTCGAAGGCGAGCCCGGCGCGGCCGATCGCCGCGAGCAGCTCGGGCACTTGCTCGGCATCCACGCCGAAGGGCTTGGGCCCGCCGCCCATCTTCATGCCCGAGGACTTGAGCTCGAAGTCAGGATTCACCCTCACCGCGACGCGTGCCGGCATGCCGAGCGTGGCAGAGGCTTCGGCCAGCGGGGCGAGCTCGCGGAAGGACTCCACATTGACCAGGATGCCGGCGGCCACCGCCTGGCGCAGTTCGGCGTCGCGCTTGCCGGGACCGGCGAAGCTGACGTGGCGCGGATCGGCGCCCGCGTCGAGCGCCACCTGCAGCTCGCCAGCGGAGGCGACGTCGATGCCGTCGACCAGGTGCGCCAGGTGGCCCACCAGCGCCGGCATCGGGTTGGCCTTCATCGCGTAGTGCAGCTCGATGGCGGGCGGCAGCGCCGCACGCAACTCGGCCACCCGGCGCGCGATCGCGTCGCGATCATAGGCGTAGAAAGGGGTCTGGCCGACGCGCGCGGCGAGCCGGGAGAGCGGCTGGCCGCCGACGAGGAGCTCGCCGTCGGCGTCCGCGAACACGGTTTGCGGCGCGTGGGCGGGCAGGCTGCGGGCGGGGGTGTTCATGCGGGCTCTCCCGAGGCGATGTCGTCGGCGAGCGCCTTGCGGTCGATCTTGCCGTTGGCGTTGCGCGGCAGTGCGCCGCTGCGCGACTCGAAGCGTGCCGGCACCATGTAGGCCGGCATGCGGCTGCGGCACTCCGCCAGCAGCGCGGCGACGTCGAGGGGGGTGCCGGCTGGCGGGGTGACGACCGCGACGATGCTCTGGCCGAGCGTGGCGTGCGCGACGCCGAAGGCGGCGCATTCGCCGACCAGGCCGGTGGCGTAGAGGATCTCCTCGATCTCGGTGGGGCTGACGCGGTAGCCCGAGGTCTTGATCATCTCGTCGCGGCGGCCGATGAAGTAGAGGTAGCCGTCCTCGTCGCGGCGCACGGTATCGCCGGAGAACACCGCGATCTCGGGCAGCACCAGTCCGGGTTCGCGCCCGGGCGCGGCGGCGGGCAATGGGCGGAAGCGCTCGGCGGTGCGCTCGGGATCGTTCCAGTAGCCCATCGCCACCAGCGCGCCGCGCTGTACCAGCTCGCCAGGCTCGTTCGGGGCACATTCGCTGCCGTCCTCGCGCAGCACCAGCACCTCGGCATCGGGGATGGCCTTGCCGATCGAGTCGGGTCGGCGGTCGAGCTCCTCGGGGGGCAGATAGGTCGCGCGGAAGGCCTCGGTGAGGCCGTACATCAGGAAGGGGCGGGTCTTCGGCAACTGCGCGCGCAGGCGGGCGAGGACCTCGCCCGGCATGCGTCCGCCGGTGTTGGCGATGTAGCGCAGGTGCTCGTCCGTACCCGGCGGCCAGGGCATCTGCGCGAGCTGGATCCACAGCGGCGGCACCGCCGTCAGCCCGCTGACGCGTTCGCGCTCGATCGCCTTGAGCACGTCGCGCGGCAGCAGCCAGTTCAGCAGCACCACGCGTGCACCGGCCTGGAAGGCGGTGGTGAGCTGCGACAGGCCGGCGTCGAAGGACAGCGGCAGGGCGGCGAGCAAGGTGTCGTCGGGGTGGTTGCCGAGGTAGTGCGCCACGCTGCGCGCGCCTGCCATCATGTTGCGGTGGGACAACACCACCCCCTTCGGCCGACCGGTGCTGCCCGAGGTGTACAGGATCGCAGCCATGTCGGCGTCGATGACGCGGTGCCCGGCGCGCGCCGGTGCGGCGAGGAGGGCGTCCCAGGAGTGCATCGCGACGGAGCTGGCCGGCGCGCTGCCGGTGCCCACGAGCACGACGTGGCGCAGGTCGTGGCAGCCGTCGAGCGTATCGCCGAGCGTGGCGAGGCGCTCGGCGGTGGTGACCAGGACGCGGACCGCGCAGTCGCGCAGGATGTGGCCCACCTGCGCGGCCTTGAGCACCGGGTTGATCGGCACGAAGACGCCACCTGCGGCGCTGGTGCCGAAGGCTGCGGCGACGAACTCGGGGCGCTTGTCGAGGTAGATCCCGACACGCTCGCCGCGTGCGAGGCCGAGGCCGACGAGGCCGCCGGCGAAGGCGTGGAGCACGGCCTCGAGTTCCTCGTAGCGCAGTTGCAGGCTGCCGCCGACCAGGGCGATGCGCGCGGGGTCACGCGCGGCAGCGGATTCGACGAGGTGGTGGAGCAGGTGTTTGGCGTGCATCGGCTTCGCTTCTCGGTGCAGACAGGAACGGGCTGGCAAGTATAATGCGCGCGTTTTGCAGGGCGGGCGGTGCAGCCGCGTGCCGTGTCCAGCTTCCGTCATGGAGAAATGATGTCCGAACAGATTCAGAAGGAAGTGCTGTCGCTGCTGGACGAGGTGCTGAGCCTGGACGGTCGTGCGCTCGCATTCGTCGCCGACACGCCCCTGCTGGGAGATCTGCCCGAACTCGATTCGATGGCGGTCATCGCCGTCATCCAGGAGATCGAGGCGCGTTTCGGCATCGAGGTGCCGGACGACG
>ERZ761602.1319-NODE-1319-length-45672-cov-8.329022_pt1 | contig 45672 bp, 38 predicted proteins | sample MGYA00512165_ERZ761602 | MGnify/ENA primary metagenome ERZ761602 (study PRJEB28899, sample SAMN02445085) | bioreactor sludge metagenome | biome: EBPR sludge; isolation source: Thorneside wastewater treatment plant | place: Australia: Brisbane, Thorneside...
CATCACCACCGAACGGATCTTGCCGTACGCGCCCGACGCGCTCTGCCGTCTCGTCGGCGATGTGCGCGCCTACCCGCACTTCATCCCCTACTTGCTGAGCTTGCGCGTGACCAAGGAGGAACCGCGCGACGCGGGAGGGTGGGAAGGGGTGGCGGAAGCGACCGTCGGCTGGAAGGCGCTCCGCGAGCGCTTCGCCACCACCGTTCGGTGCGAACCGGCGAAGGGTGAAGTCGATGTGTCGCTCGTGAGCGGGCCATTTCACGCGCTCGACAATCGCTGGCGCTTCGAGTCCCACGAACATGGCGCCAAAGTGCGCTTCTGGATCAGGTATCACTTCAAGAACCCTGTGCTGAACGCGGTGGTGAGCGCGAACAAAGACAAGGTCGCCGCCCACATCATGGCCGCGTTCGAGAAGGAAGCGCGGCGGAGGCTGGGCTAGCCCACCACCCGCGCGAGCAACTCCAGCGCCTTGCGCACCGTTGCTTCGCGTACGGCCTCGCGGCCGACGTCGCCGAAGCGGCATTCCTCGTGCAGGCGCGCGCCGCCGCGCCGCGCCGCCGCGATGTGAACGAGGCCAACGGGCTTGGCTTCGCTGCCGCCAGCCGGCCCGGCGATGCCGGTGACGGCGACAGCGGCGTCCGCACGGCTTGCCTTCAACGCGCCGTCCGCCATCGCCAGCGCGACCTCCATCGAGACCGCGCCCTTGCGCGCGATCAGCTCGGCCGGAACCGCGAGCATCTCGGACTTGGCCTCGTTGGAGTAGGTCACGAAACCGCGTTCAACCACGTCGGACGCGCCGGGGATGGACGTCAACGCCGCGGCGATCAGGCCGCCCGTACAGCTCTCGGCCGCGGCGATCCGCACCGCGCGCGCCTTGGCGCGCTCGATAAGCTGGCGCGCCTGGTCCCGGACGTCGTCTGCAATCATGCCGCGATTGGAGCCGGACGGCCGGAAAAAGTCCATTCCAAGGACTCGGCGAAGGTGGCAGGTAGCGGCGAGTTCTCCCTCGGCGCGAGGGGGTAAAGGGCAGGGGCCTGCAATGAACGCCGAGAACGCATCGCCGAGCCCCGCTCCCCCTTCCGCGGGCGCGGCGCTCGCCCGTCGCTCCGCCGCTCCGGTGTTCGCGCTCGCGTTGTTCCTCAGTGCTGCGCTCATCTTCGTGCTGCAACCCCTGTTCGGGCGCATGGTGACGCCGCTGCTGGGCGGCAGCCCGCAAGTGTGGAACGTCTCGATGGCGTTCTTCCAGGGCGCATTGCTGGTCGGTTACGTGTACGCACACCTGCTCGCGCGGATCAAAGACTTGCGCGTGCAGGCGGCGATCCACGCGCTTGTGCTGGTCGGCGCCTGGTTCGCGCTGCCGATCCATGTGAGCGCCGCGCTCGGGCCGCCAAGTTCGGAACATCCCGCGCTCTGGCTCGTCGGCGTACTGGCGCTCTCCGTTGGCGCGCCGTTCGCCGCCGCGAGCGCCACCGCGCCGCTGCTGCAACATTGGTATGCGCGGACCGGACGTTCCGACGCGCACGATCCTTACTATCTCTACGCCGCCAGCAACCTCGGAAGCTTCGTGGGCTTGCTGGCTTATCCCGCCGTTATTGAACCGCTGCTCGGCGCGCACGCGCAGTCAAACGCGTGGAGCGGGGGCTACGCAATCGTCGGCGCTTTCATCGTGGGCGCCGCCCTGCTCGCGCTCCAAGCAAAAGGGGAGGCGCCCTCCGCCACACGCCACGTCGACGCCGATCCAACCTGGCGCGAGCGCCTCTACTGGATCGCCGCGGCGGCCGTGCCCTCGGCCATGTCGCTCGGCGTCACGCTGCACATTTCAACCGATGTCGCATCCGCGCCGATGCTCTGGGTCATTCCGCTCGCGCTCTACCTCGCCACCTTCGTGATCGCCTTCATGAAGAACAGCGAAGCGCTGGCGCCGGCGACGCTGCTGGTTCACCCGATCGCGGTGGCGTTGATGGTCGCGTCCTATTTCGCCTCGGGCAATTGGGTCATGTCGGTGTCGCTGATCCTCGCCGGATTCTTCTTCAGCGCGCTGGTTTGCCATCTTGCCTTGGCGCACGCACGCCCAGGCGCCGATCGATTGACCGAATTCTATTTGTTTGTGTCGCTGGGCGGCGTCTTGGGCGGCGCCTTCGCGGCGTTCCTCGCGCCCGTCATTTTCAACAACGTCTACGAGTTTCCTTTGGCGCTGGCCGCGGCGTGTCTGTTCCGTCCGCGCGCGGCCAGCGACATGCCAAGGCTCGCGGACGCGTCCGTCGCGGCGGCGGTCGCGGTTGGCGTGCTTGGCCTGTTGTCGCTGCGCCTCGCGGCGGTGGATTCGATCATTGTGCTTGGCGCCCTGGGCGCGGCGGCGGCCATGGTGGCGGCCGGCTGGAGCGGCGAAGAACGGCCCGCCCCGATGCGCTACGCGTTCCTCGCCATCGCCGTTGCGCATGCCGGGCTGGTGATCTGGATCGCCTTCAACATGGACAGCGCCTTCGCCTCCAGCGTCGCCGAAGGGCGCCCGCAATTGGCGTTGCGCCAACCTTGGTCGCTTCTGCTCATGGTCACCAGCTTCATGGTGCTCGCGTTTGGGGTTCATGGAACCATTCAGCCGCGACGCGACAATCGCGCTATCGGCGATTACGCGCTCGGCGCCGCGATGCCGAGCGCGGCGCTTCTCATCGCGTTGGCGCTGGCGGGCGAACGCATGGACGACGCCGAAACGCTAACGGTCGTGGCGCTTTTGGTCTGCGCTTTGGCGGTGTTCATCAATCGCGGACGCCCGGCGGTGCTCGCCAGCATCGTGCTCATCGCCTTCGCGTCCATCTTCGTCGACGACCTGCGCGGCTCGCGCATCATCACCCAGGAACGCAGCTTCTTCGGCGTACTTCGTACGCGCGTCATGGAAGATCCGAACGATCCGGAGGTGCCGCCGCTGCGCATTCTCATGCACGGAACAACGATCCACGGCGCACAGCTCGCCGCGCCTGGCCTCACGCGTCAGCCGCTGACCTACTATCATCCCAACACCGCGTTGGGTGAAGCGATCCTGGCGGGTCTTTCAACCGCGGAAGGCGATGCGCACATGGCGCTGATCGGTTTGGGGGCGGGCTCCTCGGCTTGCCTCACCCGACCCACCGATAGGCTGACGATATTCGAGATAGATCCCGCTGTCGTGCGTCTTTCGGCCGAGCCAGGGGGCGATTTCACCTATGTGCCGGAGTGCCAGCCAAACGCGCGCATCGAACTCGGCGACGCGCGGCTGCAGATCGCCGAGGAGCCGGGTCGCTCCTATGACGTGATCGTCGTGGATGCGTTTTCCTCAGACGCCATCCCCGCGCACTTGCTCACGCGCGAAGCGCTCGCGCTTTACCTCTCGAAGGTGACTGACAATGGCATTGTCGTGCTGCACCTTTCGAACCGAAACCTCGCGCTTGTGTCCGAGGCCGCGCGCGTGGCCCACGCCGTGAACGCGCCGACTTTGTATCGCGTCAGCGATCGCTTCGAGCAGCCCTACGTGTCCTATTATGGCGGGCTGGCCGCGAGCGTCATGATTGTGGCGCGCACGCCGCAAGCGCTCACGAGCCTGCAACTCGCAAGCGCGGATTGGCGCGTGATCGCAGCGCCCAGCGGGCGCGCGTGGAGCGATGATTATATCAATGTGCCGCGCGCATTGTGGGAGAACCTCACCGGCCAAGAGCAATGCCGCCTGTTTCCCTACCTGCCGCGTTGTGGGGGCGATGAAGCGGCGACGGACGAGCCGCCGACCGGGGAGGGCGCAGCGCCCTCGCCCTAAGCGGGACGCTCCAAAGTCGCTGTCGCTTGCGCGGCTAGACCCTCTTCCCGTCCGAGGAAACCCATGCGTTCCGTGGTTGTCGCCTTCACGCTCACGCGCGCCAGCGGCAGACCCAAAACAGCAGCGGTGCGTTCGCGCATGGCGTCGCGGTGGGGGCCAATCTTCGGGCGCTCGCACAGAAGCGTCACATCGACGTGCTGGAGCGTGGCGCCGGCTTTCGCCGCCAGTTGAGCCGCGTGCCGCAGGAAGCGCTCGGAGTCGGCGCCCTTCCATTGCGCATCGCTCGGTGGAAAGTGCGCGCCGATGTCGCCCTCGGCCAAGGCGCCCAGAATGGCGTCCACGAGCGCGTGCCATCCCGCATCGGCGTCCGAATGCCCGACCAGTCCCTTGTCGTGGGGAATACGAACGCCGCACAACGTCACGTGGTCGCCCTCGCCGAAGCGATGAGCGTCAACGCCGTGCCCGACGCACACGATCCGATTTGCGCTCATCAGACGCTCCAATACAGCGAAGTCCTCGGGGTAGGTGATTTTCATCAGCCGCGCGTCGCCAGTAATCAGCCGGACGCGCGCGCCGGTCGCGCGCATGACCGCGAGGTCGTCGGCGAAGGATGCCCCTGCCGGCGCCGCCGCGTAGGCGGCGCGGATGTCGTTCAATCTGAACGCCTGTGGCGTCTGGACGCGCATGACGCCATCGCGCGCCAGCGCATCGAGCGCGTGTCCCCCCGCATCGACGCGCATCAGCGCGTCGGGGACGGGCAGGGCAGGCGCCGCTGCGTTTTCACCGACGCCGAGAGCGGCCAAAAGGGCGCTCACAACGGCGGGGGTGAGGCCGGGGCGAGCGGCATCGTGGATGAGCACTGCGTCGACATCGCCGATCGCGGCAAGGCCCGCGCGCACGGAGTCCGTGCGCGTAGCACCGCCGGGACGCACCGACACACGGTCCAAGGCAGCGATAAGCCGTTCAGCGGGGCCGACCTGCTCACTCGCCACGACGACGATGATCTCGGCCGCGCCCGCGGTGAGCAGGGCCTCCAAGGACCAGAGCAGGGCCGGTCGGCCGAGGAGGGGGCGGAACTGCTTGGGCGCCCCGCCCGCCCGCTCCCCTCGACCGGCAGCCACCACAACGGCTCCGAACTTCATTGCGTCCCCTTCTGTGCTGCAGCGCACAATTTTAGTGGCGCCGAATTTTTAGGCGCCATAACGTCTTGAGCGTAGACCAGAAAGGGCTCGTGTGGCGCAAGTCTCGCCCGATAACCGACGGCCGGAAGCGTGACCGGCGGGGACCGCTCCGCGTGGAACGTCCCTGTTCCCGAAACATGGCTAGACGCCCTGCCCATGCCGTTCATTGGGCTTGACCGGGAAGGGCGCATCCAGCGGCTGAACGCCGCCGCCGCTGAGTGGTTTGCGGGGTTGCGGGCGCATCCAGGCCGGACATTGGCGGAGATATTCGGGGATGACGCGCCGATTGTCGAATTGGCGCGGCGCGCCTCAAGCGGCGATGTCGCGGAGCATGATGTGGTCATTGCCGGTCCTGGCTTCGCTATGGGACGGGCTAACATACAGGCGCGCGCGGTAGGCGACGGGGGCTTTGTCGCGCTAACCCTCCAACCCGCGCCCCGCCTGCGCGCGCCCTCGCCCGGCGCGCAACCCTCGGCGGCGCGCACGCTGGCGCATGAAGTCCGCAATCCGTTGGCGGGTATTCGCGCGGCCGCGCAACTCATGGAGCGTGAAGGGGGCCCGTCATCGACGCTGGCGCGACTGATTTGCGACGAGGTGGACCGGATCAACCGCCTCACCGACAAGATTGATCCCGCGGCGGCGCTCGACGTCGCGCGGTTTGCGGCCTTCAACGTCCACGAGGCCCTGGAGCGCGTACGGGCGCTGGTCGCGTCAAGCGCGCCGTCGCTGCAAATACGCGAACAGTACGACCCCAGCCTGCCTGCTATTCGCGGCGATCGGGATCAGATCATCCAAGCCTTCCTGAATATCGCCAAGAACGCGGCCGAAGCCATGGCGGGTCAACCGAATGCGCGCCTCACGTTTGTGACGCTGTTTCGACCCGGCGTTCGCGTTCGAACGTCGGCCGTCGCCGCCGCGCGCCCTCAACTTGAGGTGCAGATTGTCGACAACGGACCGGGCATCGCGCCGGCGATCGCCGAACGCTTGTTCGAAGCGTTCACGACGACAAAGCCGAGCGGTATGGGGCTAGGGCTCAATGTCGCCGCCGACATCATCGGCCGCCATGACGGCCGCATCGAGGTTGATTCAGCCCCGGGCCGCACGGCGTTCAAGATTTTGCTGCCCATCGAAGCCGAGGAGAACCCGTGAGCGCGCGCATTCTCTTAGCCGACGACGACGCTTCGCTCCGGTTCGTTCTGCAGCAAGCGCTTACAAATGAGGGATACGCCGTGCGCGCCACCAGCAATGTGGCGACCTTGTCAAAGTGGCTGCGCGATGGGGAGGGCGATCTCGTCCTAAGCGACGTCTACATGGGCGAAAGCTGCATTTTCGACGAACTGCCGAAGATGCGCATGGCGAAGCCCGACGTTCCCATCATTGTCATGAGCGCGCAATCGACGGTGGCGACGGCGCTGTCGGCGAGCAATGCTGGCGCTTTCGACTATGTGCCGAAGCCCTTTGATCTCGAACACCTGCTCGCGCTGATCCGCGCCGCGCTACAGCGCGAGCCCGACGCGCGTTTGCGTTCGTTGAGCGCGCGCGCGGAAAAGGACGAAGCGCTGCCGGTGATCGGCCGATCGCCGGCGATGCAGGACGCTTACCGCATCATGGCGCGCGTTGCCGGAACCGAGCTCACGGTCTTGATCGAGGGAGAGAGCGGGGTCGGCAAGGAACGCATCGCGCGCACCGTGCATGAGAACAGCCGCCGCGCGCGAGGGCCCTTTGTCGCCGTAAGCCTGGCGGGAGCAAGCGCCGAGCATGTTGAGAGCGCGCTGTTCGCTCCGAATCTTGGGCGTATGACGCAAGCGCAGGGCGGCACGCTCTTCCTCGAAGACGTGGATGACCTCCCTAGCGCCGCGCAAACGCGGCTCGCTGGGCTGTTGCACGAGGACTGCCGCGCGGCGGACATTCGCTTGATCGCCGCTTCGAAAGTCGACCTCTCCGCGCGTGTTAGAGAGGGGACGTTTCGCCAAGACCTTTTTCACCGTCTGAGCGTCGTGACCATTCGCATTCCGCCGTTGCGCGAGCGATTGGAAGATGTCGGCGATCTCGCGCGCGCCTTCCTCGTCCGCGCCCGCCGCGAAGGCTTGCCCGCGAAAACCTTGGACGCCAGCGCCGTGGAAAGGCTCGAGGGGTACGCGTTTCCTGGCAATGTCCGGGAGCTTGAGAACTTGCTTCGGCGCGCCATTGCGCTGACCCCTTCTCCGGTGTTGACGGCGCGGGATGTCGACGCGCACCTGTCGCCAACCAGTAGGCCAGACCTCGACTTGGAAGGTGATGGGCGCTTCGAAACATCGGTGAGCGAACGCTTGGCCGCCGAGTTCGCCTCGGCCCAGCCGGGCCTGCCCCAACCAGGGCTTTACGACCGGTTGCTGGCCGAGGTTGAGCGTCCGTTGATCGTGGCTACGTTGCGGGCGACGCAGGGCAACCAAATCCGTGCGGCCGCAGTTTTGGGTATTAATCGCAATACCTTACGCAAGAAAATCCAAGTGCTCGGCATCCCAACTGGTAGAAGTGATTGACGCCAGCGTGTTCGTGGGTCAACACCCTGTGACCAAATGGCCACATGGAGCCCCCGGCCATGGCGCTGAGCACGGGAACTGCGGAAGCCGCCGAAGCGGCGATTCTGAGTGACCGCCCGCAAGGGCGCAGCGCGCTTGCGTTCATGGTCGGCCTCGGCGTGGCGTCCGCGCTAACCCTGGCGGCCACTATTCTCCTGCTCGGCGGCGAGGGGCTGGCGGGACAGGCAAACGGCACCATCCGCGCGCTTCTGATCGTGAGCCTTCTGGTGACGGCCGGAATGGCGACAATCCTGATGCTGCGCTTGGCGCGCGTCGCCAACGCATGGCGCTCGGCGGCGACGGGCGCGCGTTTGCATGTTCGGTTCGTGACATTGTTTTCGCTCGCGGCGCTGGCGCCCGCCCTGATCGTCGCGGCGTTTCTCGGGTTCACATTTAGCCAAGGCGTCGAGCGCTGGTTCAGCGACCGCGTGGAGACCACGATTGAAAACGCCGCCGAAGTGGGGCGCGCTTATGTCGATCTCGCTTCTGGCGGCTTGAGCCGTGAAGTCGAGGCGATGGCGGTCGACCTTAATCTCGCCGAACGCGGGCTCACGGAAGACCGCTCGCGCTACCTAAGCTTCTTAGCCGCACAGGCGGAGCGGCGCGAACTATCATCGGCGTATGTGATCGACTCAACAGGACGCGTGCTCGCTGACGCCGCGCCCACAGGTGCAGCGCCCTTGGCGACGCCGACACCCGAGAGCTTTCGCGCTGCCACGAACAACGCAATTGATATCGCGTTCGACGATCAGCACGATCGTGTTGTCGCGCTTTACCGTTTGACCGCGTATCCTGACGCCTTCCTCGCCGTGACGCGCGAAATCGAGCCGGGTCTTGTCGGCCGACTGCGAGATTTTCGTGCGTCTGTGCTGGATTATCGAGGTGCGCGTGCGCAGCAGGGCGCGCTGCGCAATCTGTTTGGGCTGGCCTACTTTTCAACCGCGATGATTGTCTTGCTGGCGGCGGGTTGGGTTGGCTTGACGAGCGCGACGCGCGTCGCTGAACCGATCGGCCGGCTCGTGGGGGCGGCCCGGCGGGTGGCGTCCGGCGATCTTAAGGCGCGGGTCGCCGTCGGCGAGGAACGAGACGAAATCGACGCGCTCGCCACGGCGTTCAACCGCATGACCGCGCAACTTGATACGCAACGACGCGAGTTGGTCACGGCGCAGGAAGACGCCGAGGCGCGCCGCCGCTTCATCGAGGCGGTTCTCGGCGGGGTGAGCGCCGGCGTGGTTGGGCTCGACCGCGACGGCCGGATCATCGCGGTCAACCGCTCAGCCGCGCGGCTGCTGAGCCTGAACGATGACGCCGTCGTTGGGCGCCGTCTTGTCGATATCGCGCCCGAGTTCGGCGAGCTTCTCAATCAGCCCGCGCCAGCGGGTCCTACGCAGCCGCAGCGCGTCGACATCGCGCGCGGCGAGGCGTCGCTGAATCTGAGCGTCCGCATGAGCCCCGACGCGGAAGGCGGCCTGGTGCTCACGTTCGACGACATGACCAAGTTGATCGCGGCGCAGAGGCAAGAAGCTTGGAAGGATGTCGCGCGGCGGATCGCGCACGAGATCAAGAACCCGTTGACGCCGATCCAGCTTTCGGCGGAGCGGTTGCAGCGAAAATACGCGCCCGAGATCAAATCCGACCCTGATACGTTTCAGAAATGCACAGACACGATCCTGCGGCAAGTCAGCGACATTGGGCGTATGGTCGACGAGTTTTCCTCGTTTGCGCGCATGCCCACGCCGCGCATGGCGTTCGCCGACATGAGCGACATCGCCCGTTCTACGGTGTTCGGCCAACGACTCGCGTTCGCCGATATGCGCATTGACGTCGAGGGCGTCGACAAACCCATCGGGTTGGTTGTCGACGAGCGGCTGATCGCGCAGACACTGCTCAACCTGATCAAGAACGCCGCGGAGAGCGTACAGGCGCGCCGCGCGCGCGACGGCGAGCCTAAGGACGGCTTCGTTCTGCTGCGCTTGCGCGATCTCGATTATGGCGTGCAATTCGAAGTGATCGACAACGGCGTTGGCTTTCCGGAAAAGGACCGTCAGCGCCTTATCGAGCCATACTTCACAACGCGCACCAAGGGCGCGGGGCTTGGTTTGGCCATCGTTGCGCGCATCGTTGAAGACCACGGGGGGCTCATCGAGCTGGATGACGCGCCGGGGCCAGGCCCAGGCGCGGTTGTCCGTTTTGTTCTACCCAAACGCGGCGAGGAGACGATCCAGCCTGCCGCGGAAGATGTAGCAGGAGCCCATTGATCATGGCGCAAGACATTCTCGTCATCGATGACGAAGCAGACATTCGCGATCTCGTCTCCGGGATATTGGAGGATGACGGCCATCAGGTGCGTACAGCGCGCGATAGCGATGAGGCGCTGGACGCCGTGCGTCGGCGCACGCCCTCGCTCGTCGTGCTGGATATTTGGTTGCAGGGCAGCCGCGTCGATGGCCTGGAACTTCTGACCACGTTCAAGAGCATCGACACGGACATGCCCGTCGTCGTTATTTCCGGACACGGCACGATTGAGACGGCGGTCGCCGCCATCCGCAAGGGCGCCTATGATTTCGTAGAAAAACCGTTCACGGCGGATCGGCTCCTGCTTGTGGTTCAGCGCGCGCTCGAAACGGCGCGGCTGAAGCGCGAGAACACCGCGCTTAAAGCGCGCTCCGTCGCCAGCGATGACCTGATCGGGTCTTCGCCCGCAATGGCTGCGCTGCGCAGTTCCATTGAACGTGTGGCGCAAACCAACTCGCGCGTATTGATCAACGGTCCGGCGGGATCAGGCAAGGAGCTGATCGCCCGGTTGCTCCACGCGCGCAGCCCCCGCGCGACCGGCCCGTTCATCGCGATAAATGCAGCCTCGATCGCGCCCGAACGCATGGAGAGCGAGATTTTCGGCGAGGAAGACGAAAACGGCCGTCCGCGCAAGATCGGGGTGTTCGAGCAAGCGCATGCGGGAACGCTCTTCCTCGACGAGGTCGGCGACATGCCGCTTGAGACGCAATCCAAGATATTGCGCGTGCTGGTGGACCAACGCTTTCGCCGGCTTGGCGGCAGCACGGATGTGCAAGTGAACGTGCGCGTCGTCTCCTCGAGCTCGCGCGACTTGAGCGGCGACATCGAGGCGCAACGGTTCCGTGAGGACTTGTACCACCGGCTCAATGTCGTGCCGCTGCGTGCGCCCAGCCTCGCTGAGCGGCGCGAGGATATTCCAGAATTAGCGGGATATTTCGTGGGGCGGCTGTCTGAGATGTCCGGCGTGCCGGCGCGGCAGATCGGCGAAGACGCGCTGGCGGCGCTGCAAGCGGCCGATTGGCCCGGCAACGTGCGTCAGCTGCGTAACGTGATCGAACGGATATTGATCCTCGCGACGGGCGACCCAAACACGCCCGTCACGGTCGACGCATTGCCGCCGGAAGCGTGGCCGTCAGCCGGCGCCTCGCGCGGAGACGGCATGCATCAGGTGATTGGATTGCCGCTGCGCGACGCCCGCGAGCGGTTCGAGCGCGAATATCTCAACGTTCAGATCACCCGTTTCGGCGGCAATATCTCACGCACCGCCGCGTTCATCGGCATGGAGCGCTCAGCGCTTCACCGCAAACTGAAGTCGCTCGGCGTGGAGGCGCCAGGCCGCGCCGGACAGGACGGAGAATGACCGCACTCGCCTATGTGAACGGACGCTATGTCCCGCTCGGAGGCGCGACGGTGTCCGTTCAGGACCGAGGCTTCCAATTCGGCGACGCGGTCTATGAAGTGTGGGCGGTGCGCGACGGGCGCTTGTGCGACATGGACGAGCATCTTGCGCGCCTTCATCGATCGCTTGGCGAGCTACAGATGCACGCGCCCATGCCGGACATGGCGCTCCGCGCGGTGCTCGGCGAGACGCGGCGGCGCAATCGGGTGCGCAATGGCCTCGTCTACCTTCAAATCAGCCGAGGCGCTGCCGCCCGGGATCATGCGTTTCCGCCTGAAAACACGCGCCCAACAGTCGTTGTCACCGCCAAATCTCTTGATTGGCGCCAGCAGCAGCAGCGTGCGTCCAAAGGCGTCGGCGTTATCTCAATGCCGGACATTCGCTGGGGCCGCCGTGACATTAAGTCGACGAACCTTCTCCCCAACGTGCTCGCGCGACAGGCGGCGAAAGAGCGAGGCGGCTTCGAAGCATGGTTGGTCGATCCGGATGGGAATGTAACGGAAGGGACAGCGTCAAACGCGTGGATCGTTGACAAGACCGGAGCGATCCGCACGCGACCGTTGTCGAACGACATCTTGCACGGAGTCACTCGTGCGGTGCTTCTGCGCCTTGCGCGAGAGCGGCGGATGGAGATTGTCGAGAGCCCCTTTACGGTTGGCGAGGCCTTGGCCGCGCGCGAGGCGTTCATCACCGGCGCTACGAATCCCGTTGTCGCGGTTGTCGCTATCGACGGGAGGCCGATCGGCGACGGCGCACCGGGCCCGGTGACACAAAAACTGCGCGACCTTTATCTCCAAGCCGGCGCATAAAGAAACGCAGATCCCTCGGCTAGATGGTTGGCGCCGGCGCCGCCGCCGCCTATAGCTTGCACGAAGCCGCGCGGCTGTCGCGGCGCCATAAAACTTTCATTTGAGGCGCATTGCCATGGACAAAAAGCAGAACCTCCAGGACACGTTCCTAAACGCCGTCCGGAAAGCCAAAACACCCCTCACCATATTCCTGGTCAACGGCGTGAAGCTGCAGGGCGTGGTGACGTGGTTCGACAATTTCTGCGTCCTGCTGCGCCGCGACGGTCAAGTGCAACTTGTTTACAAGCACGCGATCTCGACGATCATGCCGGGCGCGCCCGTGCAGTTGCACGAGATCGACAAGGCCGTTGATGAAGCCGACAGCTGAAACGCCAGCACTAGACCTTAACAGGGCGATCGTGCTGCGTCCTGTCACGAGCAATGATGAAAGCATCCGCCACGGCGAAGCGCGCCTGCTGGAGGCTGTTGGCTTGGCGCAGGCGTTGGGCCTCGACGTCGCCAGCGCGGACGCGGGCGTGTTGCGCCAGATTTCGCCCCGCAGCTATTTTGGGGCGGGGCGCGTCGAGCGCCTGAAAGATCAAGCCGAAACGCTGGGCGCCGGCGTTGTGGTTGTCGACGCGGCGCTCTCTCCGGTGCAGCAGCGCAACCTCGAGCAGGATACCGGCGCGAAGGTCATTGATCGCACCGGCCTCATTCTGGAAATCTTCGGGCTGCGCGCGCGCACCAAGGAGGGGCGCCTGCAGGTCGAGTTGGCGCGCCAGCACTACGAGCGCTCGCGGCTTGTCCGCACCTGGACCCACCTTGAGCGACAACGCGGCGGCCTCGGCAAGACCGGCGGTCCAGGCGAGACGCAGATCGAATTGGACCGGCGTATCATCGCGGATCGAATTGTTCGCTTGAAGCGAGAGCTTGAGGACGTACGCCGCACCCGGCGTTTGCAGCGCCGTGCGCGCGCACGGGCGGGACTGCCGGCCGTTGTGCTAGTGGGGTACACGAATGCGGGAAAGTCCACGCTCTTCAACCGCCTCACCCAGGCTGGCGTTCTCGCCAAGGACATGCTGTTCGCGACGCTTGATCCAACGGCGCGGCAGGTAAAACTGCCGAGTGGGCGCGCGGTCATCATGAGCGACACGGTGGGGTTCATTTCGGACCTGCCGCACGAACTTGTTGAAGCGTTCCGCGCCACGCTTGAAGCTGTCAGCGAAGCGGACCTGCTGCTGCACGTGCGCGACATCGCGCACGCGGAAAGCGAGCAGCAGCGCGGCGATGTGCTCAAGGTTCTCGCTCAGCTTGCCGCTGACGCTGGAGAGAAATCGCCGCCCGTTCTCGAGGTCTGGAACAAGATCGATCAGCTTGACGACGCCACGCGCAGCGCGCGGCTGCGACGCGCCGAGGCATTGGAAGCGGGCGCGGGCGCCCTGCACCCGGTTGCGGTTTCGGCGGCGACGGGGGAGGGGATTGATGTCTTGCTTGCGCGCATTGATGCGGCGGCCTTCTCCGCCACGCGCACGGTGACGCTGCACCTGGCGCCGGATCAAGGGAAGCTCCGTGCGCGCATCGCGGCGGCGGGCCGCATTCTCGAAGAAACTTCCGATGACGAGGGCCGCATCACCCTCAAGGCAGAGCTGCTTGTCGAAGATGTCGCGCGATTTGCGCCGCCTGAATCCACGCCGGAGGCGCCGCCACGCGCAGCGGAATAGGGCGGTCCCCTACTTCAGGCGCAGTCGGTCGAGGACCTCCGAAGCGAACGCGCTGAGGGTGTCGTCGCGCGCGCCCATGACAACGATCCGATCGCCCGCTTCCGCAAGCTCCAGCAACTTATCGCCGCAAGCGCCACGTTCGGCGAAAGCCAACGCCTGAAGCCCGCGCGCGCGAACGCCGCGTACGATGTCTTCGCTTCCCACAGCCCGATCGACGGTGCCGCCATGATAGACGGGATCGGGCATCAGCAAGACATCCTCGTCATCCATGTTGGCGGCAAAGCAATCGATGAAGTCCTGTCGCAAGAGCTTGAGCGGCCCAAATCCGTGCGGCTGAAAGAAGATCAACAAGCGCCCGGGGAAGGCGTGCAGCGTCTTCAGCGTGGCGGTTATTTTGTCGGGGTTGTGGGCGAAGTCGTCGAGGACGGTGACGCCCGCAGCGGCTCCCACGATCTCGAGCCGCCGTTTCGTGCCGGCGAAGCCTGACAAGGCAGCGGCAGCGTCCTTCATTTCGACGCCGCACGCCCGCGCCACGCAAAGCGCGGCGAGCGCGTTCGACACGTTATGTTCGCCGGGGACCGAAAGCCGCACGTCAGCGCTCGTACGCGCCTCGCGCTCCAGCACGGTGAAGCGAACGCCGTCCGGCGCGGGTCTGATGTCTGTCGCGTGCAGGTCGGCAAGGCCAGAGCGGAGACTGAACGTCTTGACCCGCACTTTGGCCTTTAGAACCAGGTTGGCGGTTTCCTCATTGTCCAGATTGAGGACGGCGATCTCAGCCCGCGCGACGAAGCCGGCGAACAGCGCGCGCAACTCGTCCATGCTCTTATGATCAAGTGCGATATTGTTGACGACGGTGATGCTTGGCTTGTAGCGCGCGATCGAACCATCGCTCTCGTCAACTTCCGCCACGAATGCGTCGCCAGCGCCGACGAGCGCCGATGCGAACAAGGCGTCAGGCGTGACGAAGTTCTTCATCACGGCGCCGTTCATCACGGTCGGGTCGCGGCCTGCGCAATGGAGGATCCACGCGATCATCGCGGTCGTTGTGGACTTACCGCTGGTTCCCGCGACGCCGATGCGCACCGCCGCCGCGTTGAAAAGCTCTGAGAGCAGCTCCGGGCGCTTCATGTCGCGAGCGCCGAGCCGCTTGGCGGCGATGACATCGCCCACCGTATCCTCGACCGCCGCCGAGCGGACGAGGATTTGATCGGGTCGATTCAGCCCCGAGCCGTCTTGCGGGAAGAGCTCAATGCCGTGCGCGCGGAGATAGTCGAACTTTGGAGCGAGCCGGCCTTGGTCCAATGCGCGATCCGATCCGGCTACTTCGTGGCCGCGCGCGCGCAGGATCAACGCGAGCGGCAACATTCCCGACCCGCCGATACCGCTCATGAAATAGGATTTGGCCTCAACCATCGACGCTTGTTATGAGAACGAAGCAGGCGCTCGGCAAGGAGGGAGGATGGCGCAAAAGCTTCGCATCGGCGTTGTCGCTCCCGGGACGCGCATCGATCAACAGCTCGCGGAGCGCGTGAAGCGCTTCGCCGCCGACAGCTTCCTGGATGCGGCGCCGGAAATCGTTTTCCATCCGCAATGTTTCTTGAGCGCGGGCCATTTCGCGGGGGACGACGACGCGCGCGCCGCCGCGTTCGTGGCGTTCGCGAACGATCCGGCCTTTGATGCGATCTGGTTCGCACGCGGAGGGTATGGCGCATGCCGGATGGCGGAGCGGGCGCTCGCGCAACTTAACGAGCATGCGCGAGGGAAAACCTATCTCGGCTACTCCGACGCTGGCGCGCTGATGGGCGGGCTTTACCGCCTGGGATTCAAACACATCGCCCATGGCCCGATGCCGGTCGACATGATCCGGCAGGGCGGCGAAGTCGCGGTGAAGCGGGCGCTGTCGTGGCTGATCGAGCGCGCGCCGGAGAGCGTCGAACTCAGCCTTATGTTCGACGGCGCCAGCGCTGCGTTCAACATCATGGTCCTGCAATCGATTATTGGCACGCCGCTTGAGCCCGATCTTCGCGGGCACGTGCTGATGCTCGAGGACGTGGGAGAGTACCTCTACAGGATCGATCGCGCGCTCTTCGCCATCACCGCCTCGGCGAACATCCGCCAAGTGAAGGGCGTCAAGCTTGGGCGCTTGAGCGACGTGCCCGAGAACGACAAGCCCTTTGGGGCGAACGAGGAAGAGCTGGTGCGCTATTGGTGCGCGCGCAGCGGCATTCCTTATCTGGGCCGTTGCGACATCGGCCATGACATCGAAAACAAGGTCGTGCCGTTCGGCGCCCCGCGCTAAGCCTTGGGCTGATAGGCGAGGTAGCCTCGCGCCACCATGCGCCGCAGCGCCTCGTACGCCTCCGATAGTTCCTCATAGCCTTGCCGAAGCGCGCTGAGCTGCGAGCACTGCTCAGCGGAGACGTTGGGCGCACCTTCGCTTGCCTTCACCGCAGCCGCCACCCACTTCGCGCGCGCATGCGCCGTCGCGATCGCAAGTCGTTCGAAGTGGGCGAGATTGACCCGCCCCAACGCCTGCGAGACGACTTCGCGGTTCGCGGCGTAGGCGGCGTAATCGATCTGCTCGAGGTGGCCGCGCAACTTGCGTTGCTCAGCCGGCTCCAACGCCGGTTCAGGCTCGAAGTGATCGGTCAGGCTGCGAACGCTGTTTGTCACGATCGAGGACATGGAAAGCCGCTCCTTAACCGCGCAACATACGCCGGTGCGGTTAAGGCGGCGTTGGAGAACATGGTAAGCGGGCGGTGTCAGCGCTTCTCGGCGGCTTTCGCCTCAAGCCACAGCGCTTCCATGTCCTCCAGCGGTTGCGGGCCTGCGCGCCCAGCCTCGCGTAAGCGATCCTCGATGTGCTGGAAGCGGCGGGTGAACTTCGCGTTCGCGCGCCGCAGCGCGTCTTCCGGGTCGACCTTGAGCTTGCGCGCTAGGTTCGCGAGCACGAAAAGCACATCGCCCATTTCCTCTGCTATCGCGTCCTGGTCGCCGTCGGCGCGCGCCGCATTCAACTCACCCAGCTCTTCATCCAGTTTCGCAAGGACATTGTCGGCGCTCGGCCAATCAAAATTGATGCGCGCGGCGCGCTTTGTCAGCTTCTCGGCCCGCATGAGAGCGGGCAGGGCCATCGGGACATCGTCCAAAAGCGATGCGCCTTTGGCGGCGCGCTTCTCCGCCTTCATCGCTTCCCAAGCCTGGGTCTGCTGCTCGGCCGTGCGCTCAACTCGTTCGCCAAACACGTGCGGGTGGCGCTCCGTCATTTTTGCCGCGAGCGCAAACGCGACATCGGCGAAATCAAAGGCGGCCGCTTCCTCGGCCATGCGCGCATGAAACGCCACCTGGAAAAGCAAGTCGCCCAGCTCCTCCTTTAGCGCCGCCATGTCGGCGCGCTCGATGGCGTCGGCCACTTCGTAGGCTTCCTCGATTGTGTAGGGCGCGATCGTCGCGAAGTTCTGGTCCAGGTCCCAAGGGCACCCGCGCACTGGGTCGCGCAGAGCGGCCATGACATCCAGCACCGCCTGGATCGCGTGTCCGTTGCGCAGGGGGGAGTCAGCTTCATTTTCCGTCGTGTTTTTATGGGGTTGGAGCGACATGAAGAACTCGCATAAGATGTATTATGGGCAGTGGTAGTGGGGCTTAGATTTCGATGTCGGCGCGCCAACCATCGTAGGCGGGTTCGACGCCCTGTGGCAGCCTCGCCTTCAGGGCCTCGTAGTCGAGGTCGATGTGCATGTTGGTGAGCACGGCGCAATTTGGCCGAACACGCGCGATCCATTCCAGGGTTAGACCGACATGGGCGTGCGTGGGGTGAGGCGTCTCTCGCAAGGCGTCGACGACCCAGAGCGATAAGCCAGACAGCATCGCCCATGTCGTTTCCGGCATCGCCACCACATCGTTGGAATAAGCGAAGGCGCCGGCGCGAAAGCCGAGCGAACGAGAAAAACCGTGATCCTGTTCGAGCGGCGTTATCTCAAGCGGTCCACCTGGGCCATCGATCGTCACTGGCACCAGCGGCGACAAGTGGCCGCCATCGCGCGCGATAGAGGGATAGCCGCCCTTGCCTTCGAACGCATAGCCGAAGCGCTTCATGAATGTTTGGCGCGTCGGTTCGTCCAGCCAGACCGGCAGCGCTCGGCGCTGTTTGATGAAAAACGCGCGGATGTCGTCGAACCCGTTGGTTTGGTCCGCGTGGTCGTGACTGATCAGGACCGCATCGAGATGTGACGGCCGCGCTGCGGCGAGTTGGGAGCGCAAATCCGGCGGTGTGTCGATCAAAACGGTCGTGGCTTCATGCGCCTCCCCAGCGTTTCCCCGCCACTTCTGCAGCAACAAACCGCAACGCGAACGCCTGTTCCTTGGATCATTGGGATCGCATGCGCCCCAATCGCCAGTGGCGCGCGGAACGCCGCCCGATGAGCCGCATCCAAGGATCGTGACGCGGAGCCTTCCCATTACGCGGGTCTCGCGATCTGCGGAAACAAGCGGAAAAAATTCTCCGCGAGCAGGGCGCTCCCCTCCCCCTCTTCGAGCCCCCGTAGGCGAAGCAGGTAGGCTTGAACATCGGCGACATGGGCTGGCTCACACCGTTGACCGCGATGCGGAACCGGGGCGAGGTATGGGCAGTCGGTTTCGACGATGATGCGATCCAAAGGAACATCGCGCGCGACAGCGCGCACATCTTCCGCGTTTTTGAAGGTGAGAATGCCTGAGAAGGAAATGTAGGCCCCCAGCGCGAGGGCGCGGCGCGCTAACGCGGCGCCGCTCGTGTAGCAGTGCAACAGGATGCGAAGGGGCCCCTTCCCCGCCTCTTCCTCCAACAAGTCGCCCATCGCCTCGTCCGCCTCACGCGTATGGATGATCAAGGTTTTGTCCAACCGGCGGGCGGCCTCGGCGTGGACGCGGAACACACGCATCTGGTCCTCGAAACCACTGTGCTTGTAGTATTGATCGAGGCCAGTCTCGCCCACGCCCACCACTTTGGGATGAAGGCCTAATTCAACCAAGCGATCGGCGGAGAGTTCTCCGTGGTCCTTCGCATAATGCGGGTGAGCGCCGACGCTCGCATAGATGTCCGCGTGCGCCTCCGCGATCGCGACGACGTGCGCGAAGTTCTCGATTTTGTCGCAGATAGTGAGCATCCGCGCCACGCCCGCCTGACGCGCGCGTGCGATCACCGCGTCGCGATCCTCGGCGAACGCGGGATGGTGCAAATTGACGTGGCTATCGATCAGCATGGACGGGTCATCGCCGCGGCGCCGCCGCGCGGTCAAGCACGCTGACCGCGCGCGCGAGCGCGTGGCGCGGGTCCATATCGAGGCCCTCCGCCTCCTGCCGCAACGTTTCCAGCGCCGACCACGCCTCCGCCCAGACATCGGCGGTTTGCGCCGCGCCGGCAGCGCGACACCACTCGCCGGCGAGTTCGAGCACGGTCGCCAAGCGCTCGAACGGTTCGCCAGAGAGTTTTTCATAGAGCGTGTTCAAAATCGGGCCTGCTTCACCGCGCGCGACCGCGCTTTGAATTCGCTCAGGGCGAATGGCGCTCGCATCGAGGCCTTGGCCCGCCAGCGCGATCGCCCGCCCTGGCCTGCCCTTGGCGAGCGCGATCAACGCCTCGTCGCCCGCACCCATCAACGCTTGGCGTACGTCTTCGTCGGCAAGCGGGCGTAAGGCGAGTCGGCGGCAACGGGACCGGATTGTCGCCAGCGCGGCGCCGGGAGCGTGACAGATCAAGATCAACACAGAGCGCGCGGGCGGTTCCTCAAGCGTTTTGAGGATCGCGTTCGCCGCGTTGCGATTGAGATCGTCAACAGCGTCGATGATGGCGACCCGCATGCCGCCTTCCGATGGGGCGAGGGCGAAGAAGTGTCCCAACTCGCGCGCATCGTCGACGCTGATCTCGCGCCGCGGCTTTCCGCGATCGTTCAGTCCGCGACGAAGCACGAACAGGTCCGGGTGCGACAACGCCGCGATACGCCGCGCCACAACGCACTCTGGATCGACATCAAGCGGTCGCGAACCGCTGGTCGCGGCGCCGAGTGCAACACGGGCGAAACGATACGCGAGCGTCGCTTTGCCGACGCCCTTTGGTCCCGACAAAAGCCATGCGTGATGCATCCGCCGCCCAGAAAGCGCATCGGCGATGGCGTGTTCCTGATCGTGATGGCCAAGGAAATGGAACGTCGAGCGCGGGTGCGGCGCGCCGGGTTCCTGGTCGGTTTCGATCTGAGGTTTTTCGGTCTTCACAAGCGGGCCTCGATCGCGGCGAGCGCGGCATCGAGCACCACCTTGGGGCCGAGTTCAGCGTTGATAACGACGCATCGTTCTGGCTCACGCGCGGCTATGGCGAGAAACTCAGCGCGCACGCGGGCGTGAAAGGCCCCGCCTTTTCGCTCGAAGCGATCCTCGCCGATTTCGGCGCCGCGTGAACGGGTGAGACCAGCTTTTGGATCGAGATCCAGGATCAACGTGAGATCCGGCCTTTCAGCGGCGATGAGCGCGTTGAGGGCGTCCAGAACGGCGCCGTCCAAGCCGCCGGCGCCGACCTGATAGGCGCGAGTCGAATCCACGTAGCGATCGCAAAGGACCCAAGAGCCGCGCGCGAGCGCCGGGCGGATCGTGTGTGTGAGATGGTTCAGACGCGCGGCTGTCAGCAACAGGCTTTCCTCAAGCGCGCTCCAACGGCCCTCGTCTCCCTGAACAAGCAGGGCGCGAATGGCGTCGGCGCCCGGAGCGCCGCCGGGCTCGCGGGTGGTTAGAACCTCCAAGCCACGCGCGCGCAGCGCATCGCCCAATCCGCGCTGCAGCGTTGACTTGCCAGCGCCTTCACCGCCTTCGAGCGTGATGAACGTTCCCACGGGGTCATTCAGCGCCGAATAGCGTCAGACGCAAGCCTTCCCATGCGCGGGAGAACCAGTTCGCGCGCCCGACCCGTCGTCCGGCCGCGAGCGGAAACTCCTGTGTTTGAAAGCCTGGTCCCTCAACAACTAGGCGCGCCACCACGTCGCCCTCGCGCACCGGGCTCGGAAGCGGGCCGGTGTAGACGATGTGGGCGGACAGCCCTTGCTGCACGGCGCGCGTCCCCCCGACGACAATGTCGCTTTGCGCCACGAGCGGAACGGCCCGCCGTCCGCCAAGACGCACGCGCGCCTCGCCGACGACATCGCCCGCCGCCGCAAGGCGTGTGACGCTGTAGTCATAGAACGCCGCGCGCATGAGCCGCTGTGCCTCGCTGGCGCGCGCGGCCATCGTCGGCAAGCCGTTGAACACGATTATGCGGCGCTCGCCGTTGAGCATCGCCGAGCCAACAAGCCCGTACCCGGAATCGTCCGTATGACCTGTCTTCACGCCGTCCGCGCCTTGGAACGCGCCGAGCAGCGGATTGCGATTCTGCTGGGTGCGATTGTTGTAGGTGAACTCACGCTCCGAATAGGTCCGGTAGAACTCCGGGTAGGTGACGATCAGATGGCGCGCCAAGCGGCCGAGGTCGGCGGTGCTGATGCGCTGCTCGGGATCGTCCACGCCTGTCGCGTTTCTGAAGCGCGCCGAGCGCAATCCCAATTCCTGCGCCCTTCTATTCATCAGCGCGACGAACGCCTGCTCGGACCCGGCTATGCCTTCGGCGAGCACCACGCAGGCGTCATTCGCCGAGACGATGACGGCCCCGCGCAGCAGATCGCGTACAGAGGGCGTCGAGTTGAGCGCGAGGAACATGTGCGAACCGCTCGACATCGCGCCATGCTCGCGCCAGGCGTACTCGCTCACGGGGAAACGGGTTTCCATCGTGATTTCGCCGGCCTGCAGCTGCTCGAGCACGATAAGCACGGTCATGAGCTTCGCCATCGACGCCGGCGGCACGGGTTCCTCGCATTGCTCGCACGCCAACAGCGCGCCGGAGGCCCCATCGAGAATCGCCACGTGCTGAGCGACAGCTGGCGGAGGCGGCGCTACCGCGCGCTGACGCCGACGTTGAGCGAGGGCCGCATCGGGAAGCGAAAACAGCAAGGCTAGAGCGAGGACGCAAACGAGGCGTGGGAGGTTCATTGTGCTTCGCCGAATCGTTCTGAGGGCAATTCCTGCAAAGCAAACCGGCGTGGCGGGTTTGCGTCAATAAACAGGTTAGCGCTGCGCGACGACGCTATCCCCAAATCCCATCGAGGCCAGGGTTTGGCGGGCGGCGTCCGCATCCTCCCGACTTGCCCAGGGGCCGACCCGGACCCGGAACAACTCTCCCCCGGAGGCGGTCGAGCGCGTGTCCACAACCACGGGCCCGGCCGCCGAGGCGCTCTCGCGCACGCGCTGGACGTTGGACATGTCCGAAAACGCCCCCACTTGGACGAAGTATCCGCCATCGGCGGTCGCTGGCGACACGCGCGGAGCCTCGGCGAGGTCGGTGCGCCCTTCTGGCTCGGGCGGCGGAAGCAAGGACGCGGGCCCATCGTCGACTGGCGGCGGCGAGCTGGCTGGCGCCTCCGCTTCGACGCGACGCGGGGCGGGCCCAAGATAGCGCACATGGACCTGCGTCTGGCCTTGGGTCTCAAATCCGAGCGCGCGCGCCGCTCCTCTGGACAAATCGATCAGCCGCCCGCGGGCGAACGGGCCCCGGTCTGTGACCCGCACAATCAGTTCGCGACCGTTCGCGAGGTTGGTCACTTGCACCAAACTGTTCAGAGGCAAGGTCGGGTGGGCGGCGGTCAGGCCGTCTTGATCGAAAATTTCGCCATTGGCCGCGCGTTGGCCGTGGAACTGGGGACCATACCATGAAGCCGTCCCTGTTTCGGAATAGCCTGGTTCTGGGGTGGGCACGTAGACACGCCCGTTCGCCTCGTAAGGCGGCCCCACCTGCTCGGTCGCCAGCCATTCTGGACGTTGCCCACGCGGGGCCTGCGTCTCCTCCGCGCGACTCGGCGCGACCACGAGCGGCGCTTGCGGTTGGCGGCGCGCGGTGCTGGGAACGCGCCGGACATCGATCACCGCTTGGCCGGCGCGGCTCTGGGCGCCATAGCCATAGGACGCATCGTCGCCGCCAGTGAGGCTCGCTGTTTGGACCGGCATCGACGCCGCCTCGGCGGCGGTCGGGCGCTGACCCTGCCCAGCGTACACGATGGGCGCCTGAGCTGCGGCCGTACCGCAGACCCCAAACGCGAGCGCGCTCACGAGCGCAATTTCCAGACCCCGAGCCATTCTGACCCCTTGGACGCTTCCGCGAAGGCGCCGTCATAACCCACTGCCTCTTTAGGCGGCGTAAGCTTTCATAGTTTTTTCAGGTTCACCAATAACCGCCAAATAACCACAGACGCCGCTTGCTTGGCGCGCGAGTTTGCGCTCTTTGGCCCGCTTCGCGGATGGGTGGCCGAGTGGTTTAAGGCACCGGTCTTGAAAACCGGCGTGGGTGCAAGCCTACCGTGGGTTCGAATCCCACCCCATCCGCCACTGCAGTCCCTACTGAGCTTTGCGTGAGAAACGCCCGGGGGACAGTGCATCCGCCGAAACGCCCATTTTCGCGAACGCTTCAGGTAACGGGCGCCCCATGATCAGGGCTGCCGCGCAAAGCGCCGACGCAGGCGCTGTTTGAATGCCTTGTCCGCCCTGCCCAGCCAGCCAGAAAAACGCAGGTTGGTCGGGATCGAAGCCCAGGACGAACGTGCGATCCGCCGCCATGGTTCGCAAGCCGGCCCAGGAGCGCAAGACGCGGCACACGCGCGTTTCCGTGGCGCGTTCAAAGCGCTCGACCGCAATTGCGATGTCAATCTCGTCAGGCGCGGCGTCGCACGGCGGAGAAGGCGTTTCGTCAGCCGGCGAGAGCAGGATGTTGCCGGCGTCGGGCTTGAAATAGAAATCTTCGTCGACATCGATGACCAACGGCCAGCGGCGCACGAGCGTATCGTCGATGCCCGGAACGATGCAGACCGTGCGCCTGAACGGCACGAGCCCGAGCGGTGCGACGCCTGCCGCCTCGGCTATAGCATCCGCCCAGGCGCCAGCCGCGTTCACCAGCACGCGCGCCTCAAACACACCCGCGCGCGTGGCGACGCGCCAGAGGCCGCTCTCGTATTGCGCGCCGAAGAGTTCAGCGTCGCACCGCAAGATGGCGCCCCGACGTTTCGCGCCACGCAGATACCCTTGATGCAACGCGGCGACATCGATTTCGCTCGCACCGGGCTCCCACAAGCAAGCAGCAACATAACCAGGCGCGAGCACGCTCGCCTGAGCGCGGGCAAACGCAGCGTCGCGCTTCTCCAACAATCCCGCCGCGGTCTGCTCCTCTGCCATATGCTCAAGCGCGTCGCGCTGATCTTCGCGCGCGACGTAGAGCGCGCCGCTCGCGCGCAGCAGTTCCTGTTCGGCAAATCCGGCAGGCGGAGATTCGAAAAACGCCCGGCTCGCGGTTGTCAGCGCGCGCATTGCGGGCGCGCCGTAGGCTTCGGAAAAAAACGCCGCTGAACGGCCGGTCGTATGATAGCCCGGCATGTCCTCGCGTTCGAGAATAAGCACGTTCTTCTCGTTCGCGAGTTCAAACGCAAGCGAGGCGCCGGCTATTCCCGCCCCGACAATGGCGACATCGAACGGCGGCGCGTCCGCCACTTTACACGAACGCGGCCTGCGTCTTCGCCGCGATCTCCTCGCGGGTGACGCCATCGGCGAGCTCCAGGAGCTTCATCGGGCCGGTTCCGTGTTTGTCGATCTCGAACACGCCGAGATCGGAGATTACGAGGTCGACGACGCCTACGCCCGTGAGAGGCAGTTCGCACGCCTTGAGCAGCTTCGGCGCGCCTTCCTTGGAGGTGTGCTCCATGACGACGACCACGCGCTTGACGCCAGCGACCAGATCCATGGCGCCGCCCATGCCCTTGACCATTTTTCCTGGCACCATCCAGTTGGCGAGGTCGCCGCGTTCGGAGACCTCCATGGCGCCAAGGATGGAGAGATCGATGTGGCCGCCGCGGATCATCGCGAACGAATCCGAAGAGGAGAAATACGAAGTCTTTTTCAGCGCTGTGATAGTTTGCTTGCCGGCGTTGATGAGATCGGGGTCCTCTTCGCCTTCATATGGAAACGGCCCCATGCCGAGCATGCCGTTCTCGCTTTGCAGTGTCACTTCCATGCCTTCGGGGATGTAGTTCGCTACGAGCGTCGGGATGCCGATGCCAAGATTGACGTAATAGCCATCGCGCAATTCTTTAGCAGCGCGCTGTGCGAGTTGATCACGGGACCAGGGCATCAGGCATTCTCCCGCTTGCGCGTCGTGCGCTGCTCGATGCGTTTCTCGAATTCGCCTTTGACGATCCGATCCACGTAAATCCCCGGCGTGTGGATCGCGTCGGGATCGAGTTCGCCGGTGGGGACAAGGATCTCCACCTCCGCCACGCATTTCTTGCCGGCCGTCGCCATCATCGGATTGAAGTTGCGCGCGGTCTTGCGGAAGATGAGGTTGCCTTCTTCGTCGCCCTTCCAGGCCTTGACGATGGAGAGATCGGCGACAAGCCCAGTCTCCAAAACGTAAGTCTCGCCGTTGAAGACCTTCGTTTCCTTGCCTTCGGCAACCAAGGTGCCAACGCCGGTCTTGGTGTAGAAGCCGGCGATGCCGGCGCCACCGGCGCGGCAGCGTTCGGCGAGCGTGCCTTGCGGGTTGAACTCAAGCTCCAACTCGCCGCTCAGGAACTGGCGCGCGAACTCCTTGTTCTCGCCGACATAGGAGCTGACCATTTTTTTGATCTGCTTGGTTTCAAGCAGCAGCCCCAGGCCCCAGCCGTCGACCCCGGCATTATTGGAGATGACCGTGATTCCTTTCACGCCGCTGTCGCGCAGCGCGATGATGAGATTCTCCGGAATGCCGCAGAGGCCGAAGCCGCCGCTCATCACGGTCATGCCGTCGAAGGCAAGGCCCTCAAGGGCCGATCCGGCGTCTGGGAAAACCTTTTTGACCACTGATACCGCCTTTCGCGCCTCTGTTACGGAGCCGCGCGCTGCGGTGCAACATGCTTATGAAAACAGTTGCGCCGGCGGCTGAGCCGGCCGCCGGCGCTTCTGCTTCACCCCTAAGGTGGGGTGAGAACCTGGCCCCGGTACGAGCGAGGGACGAAAAATCGTCCGGAACCGAGAATGATAAGACACCACCCCCGTTGAACCGCGCCTGAATAGAAAAATCAGCTGGAAATCGGGGGCACGCCCCATTCGCCCAGAACTTGCTCGGTGTGCGCGCCCGCCACCGGCGCTGGTCCCTGCACGGCGCCGGGCGTGCGGGAAAAACGGGGGGCGGCGTTTGGCTGAACCACACCCTCGCATTCGATGAACGCCTGACGAGCGACATTGTGCGGGTGCCGCGGCGCCTCCGCCATCGACAGCACCGGCGCAAAGCACACGTCGCTGCCCTCCATGATCGCGCACCACGCATCGCGTGTCTTGGTTTTGAAGACCGCCGCCACTTTCTCCGAGAGCGCCGGCCAGGCCGCGCGGTCATAGTGAGCTGCGAAAGCGGGATCGTTCTTCAAGCCCGTCTTCTCAAGCAACAACGCATAGAACTGCGGCTCGATCGAGCCGACAGCGATGAACCTGCCGTCCGCGCATTCGTACGTGTCGTAAAAGTGTGCGCCGCCGTCGAGCATGTTGGCGTCGCGCTCGTCGCTCCAGAAACCCACTGCGCGCATGCCATAAAACATGGCCATCAAAGATGCGGCGCCGTCTGTCATCGCGGCGTCGATCACTTGGCCTTTTCCAGAACGCTGCGCCTCAAAGAGCGCCGCGCATAACCCCATGGCGAGGTAAAGCGCGCCGCCGCCAAAATCTCCGACCAGATTGAGCGGCGGCGCCGGGCAGTCGTCTTTGCGCCCCATCGCGTGGAGCGCGCCGCTGAGAGCGATGTAGTTGATGTCATGACCGGCGGCGTGGGCAAGCGGTCCAGACTGTCCCCATCCGGTCATGCGTCCGTAGACAAGCTTCGGGTTGCGCTCCAAAGCGGCGTCGGGGCCGAGCCCCAACCGCTCCATGACGCCAGGCCGGAATCCCTCGACCAGCGCGTCGGCCTTCGCGATCAGTGCGAGAGCCGTTTCGATATGGGCTGGGTTTTTCAGATCCAGCGCCACCGAGCGCCGGCCCCGCGATGTGACATCATACACCGGCGGTCCCTTAGGGGTTCCGCCGCGCGAACCGGAAACACGGTCGATTCGCACGACATCCGCGCCCATATCGGACAACAACATGCAGCAGAACGGCCCAGGACCGATGCCCGCGAATTCCACGATTCGAACCCCGGAAAGCGGTCCCTGGCCCATCGGTTTGCTCCGTTTACCGTCTTTGTGGCTGGCGTAACTGATACGCTGATCATAAACCGACGTAGTCCGCGCCGTCGCGGGCGCCGGAGCGTCAACCGTTGCGTATTGTTGTCGAAGCGGCCAACTCAGGCGCGGCACGGCTGGTTCAGGACCGTTTGACGGCGGCCGGCATCGAGGCCGCGGCCTCGATGAGCAATGGCGCACGAGACGCTGTGATCCGCATTTTCGGAAACGACCAGGGCGACGTGCTCACCGGCGCGCCGCCCCTGGCGCGTTTGCTCGTGGCGACGGACGCGATGTCGCCGCCGAGCGCGATTGGGTTTGACGGCGCCATCGCGATCGATGCGCCGCCCACGTTGCTGCGCCGACAAATCGACTTCTGGACGCGGCTAGGCGTGGCGACCGAAGAGCGCGCCCGACGCGCGGCGACGGCTGAGGCATTCGGCCTCAAACTCCCATCTGAGGCCCCAGACCGCGCGCTGAAGGCGCTCTACATCGGCGCACCGAACGCGACATTTCTTGCGCTCGAACGCGCCATTCAAGACCAGGGCGGCCATGTCGCCGGTGCGTTTTCTTCGTTTTCTGGTCTGGATCATCTCCACGACGAAGGCTTCGACGCGGTTGTTCTGAACGGCGCCGACAGCAAACAGCTCGCGCTTTCGGTGTGCTCCGCGCTTCGGCGCAACACCGCGTTGTTCGAAATGCCGACTCTCGTCGTTGTCGCGCGTGGGGATACGGCGACGGCGCGTGAGGCCATCGATCGCGGCGCCTGCGCCGTGCTGGAGGCGTACGCGGCCAGCGACACGACCGTTGCCTGGTTGCTCGAAGCTGTACGCAACGAACGACGTCGACGTTCAACGGAGCGCGCGCTGCATGGGCTCCGCGACATCATGAGCGAACTGCACTCTGGGCTTTGGCGGTCGACCGAATTCCACGCTCACCTGGCGCGGTTGGCCATAGACCACCAAGCGAACGGCCGGCCGCTTGCCTTGGCGGCCCTGCGCGTCTTGCCCGCGCATGGCGCGCGACGCCCCAACGAAGCTGTATGGAAACGCGGATTCGCTGAAGTCGCGAGCATCGCGGCACGGCTCTGCCGCCCGGCGGATTCCGCGACCGCCTTTCCCGATGATGTCATCATCCTGGCGCTTCCCGCGTCCAGTTTCGCCGCCGCGCGCCGTGTAGCGGACCGCATAACCGCGGTTGCGTCATGCACCGCGTTCGTCGCGGGCGATCAAAGCGCGGCGCCGCTTGTGCTGGAACAAAGCATTGTCGAGCTCCATCCAGGCGAGAGCGGACAGGCCGCTCTCGGACGCCTTCTGCGTGGCATTGATCTCGAACATCTCACGGGCGCCGCCTAGCGGCACAGGCGGCGGCCGGCTTCACGCCGCCTTGCGTGTTGAAATCCGCGTCAAGGCGTCCAGGACGCCGCGGAGCGCCTTCAGCCTCTGCGCCGCCTCTGGCCATCCGCCGGTGACAACGAGTTTGCCGTCCGGGCGCATCTTGAAATCATCTGGGCGTTCTTGAACATAACGCACCAACGCCAGCGGATCGGGAAAGCCGCCTTCTCGGAAACTTAACACCGCGCCTTTCGGGCCCGCGTCGAGCTTCGCGATTAGGCAACGTCGACATAGGGCTTTCAGCGCCGCCACGGCGATCAGTTGATCCACCTCCAGCGGCAGAGGGCCAAACCGATCGATCAATTCGGCGGCGAACGCCTCACGCTCCTGATCGGTCTCAAGTTCCGCGAGCCGCCGGTAAAGCGAGAGCCGCACATTGAGATCGGCGACATAGTCTTCTGGGATCAGAACCGAGGCGCCGACATTGATCTGTGGAGACCATGACCGTTCGCTGACGACCTCTTCGCCACGCCCCTCGCGCAGCGCCTGTACGGCCTCTTCCAGCATGGACTGATAAAGCTCAACGCCGACTTCCCGGATATGGCCGGATTGTTCTTCACCCAGCAGGTTGCCGCCGCCGCGCATATCCAAGTCATGACTGGCCAGCGTGAATCCGGCGCCGAGGTTGTCCAAGGACGACAGTATCTTGAGGCGCTTCTCGGCGCTGACCGTCAGCGTCCCTTCAGCCGCCGTCGTGAGATAGGCGTAAGCGCGCAGCTTGGAGCGACCGACGCGTCCGCGCAATTGATAGAGCTGCGCCAGCCCGAACATGTCCGCCCGGAACACCACGAGTGTGTTCGCGCGCGGTATGTCGAGACCAGATTCGACGATGCTGGTGGACAACAGAACGTCAAAGGCGCCGTCGTAGAAACTCGTCATGATCTCATCGAGCGCGCTTGCGGCCATCTGCCCGTGCGCGGTGGCGAAGGTCACCTCGGGGACGTTTTTTCGCAGGAACTCCGCCGCTTCGTCGAGATCCGCGATTCTGGGCGTGACAAAGAAACTTTGCCCACCGCGATATTTTTCCCGCAGGAGCGCTTCACGGATGGTCACGCCGTCAAACGGCGTGACGTAGGTGCGCACCGCCATGCGATCGATCGGCGGCGTCGTGATCAGACTCATCTCGCGCACACCCGCCAAGGCGAGTTGGAGGGTTCGCGGGATTGGGGTCGCTGAAAGCGTCAAGGCATGCACTTCGGCGCGCAAGTCCTTCAGGCGCTCCTTGTGTTTGACGCCGAAGTGCTGTTCCTCGTCGATGATCATCAAGCCGAGATCCGCGAATTTCACTGTCTTTGACAGGAGCGCATGCGTCCCCACGACGACTTCGACCGTTCCCGCTTCGAGCCCCTGCTTGGTTTCGTTGGCGTCCTTGGCGGTCACCAGCCGCGATAGTTGCCGAACCTTGACAGGCAATCCGCGGAAGCGCTCCGAGAATGTGCGAAAGTGTTGACGGCACAGCAGCGTCGTCGGCGCGACGACGGCGACCTGTTTGCCGGACATCGCAACAAGAAAGGCCGCGCGGAGCGCTACTTCGGTTTTGCCAAATCCGACGTCGCCGCAAATCAAGCGGTCCATCGGCTTTCCCGCGCCCAAGTCAGCGACGACATCGTCGATGGCGGCGAGCTGATCGTCGGTTTCTTCGTAAGGAAACCGCGCGCAGAATTCGTCCCACAATCCTTCCGGCGCCGCCACCGGCTCGGCCGTACGGGTCGCGCGCATCGCCGCGATGCGTAGCAATTCCTCGGCCATGTCGCGCAGCCGCTGTTTGGCGCGCGCCTTGCGGCTTTGCCAGGCGACGCCGCCCAGCTTGTCGAGCTGCGCTTCGGCGTCCTCGGCGCCATAGCGCGTAATGAGTTCGATGTTCTCAACAGGGAGATAAAGTTTGTCTCCCCCGAAATAACTGAGGTCGAGGCAATCGTGGGGCGCGTCCTGCACGACGAGCGTTTTCAAACCCTCGTAGCGGCCGACGCCGTGATCTTGATGCACGATCAGGTCGCCGGGGCTCATCGCGGCCGCCTCGGCGATCACATTCGCGGCCTTCCGCCTCTTGCGCGGACGCGCCAGCCGATCTCCGAGAATGTCCTGTTCCGCGATAAGCGCGAACGTCTCTGTCTCAAATCCGTGTTCCAGCGGCAGGACGATCAGGGCGTGTGCGCCTTTCGGCAGCGCCGCCGCCTCGCGCCAATTCTTCACCCGTACGATCGCTTCGACACCGTGATCGCCGAGCACGCCGCCCAGTCGCTCGGCGGAGCCATCCGACCATGCCGCGACAAGCACTCGGCGGTTCGCCTTTGACAGCGCTTGGATGTGGCGCGCCGCGGCTTCAAACACGTTGGCGTCAGCGGTTTGGCGTTCGGGAGCGAAGTCGCGTCCTGGCTTGGCGCCCAGATCAACGGCCTTCTTCGACTCCGCGGCAAAGTGCGTCAGACGCCGCACCTGCCGTTGCCCGAGCGCGCTGATCAGCGCCTCGGCGTCCAGGTAGAAGAGCTGGGGCTCCGGCGCACGGAAAACGAGGCCGCCGCGCTGCGCCGGCGCGCTCTTGCGGGAGTCGTAATGATCGCGCGCGGCGGCGAAGCGCTCGTTCAACGCATCTTCCGCGAGCGCATCGAACGCAATAAGCGCGTTCTCGCCTACATAGTCGAAGACAGTCTCGAGGCGCTCATAAAAGAAGGGCAGCCATTGTTCGATGCCTTGGCGGCGGATGCGCGCGCTTACGGCGTCATAGAGCGGATCCGACACGGCGCCGAAAGCCTGCGTGAAGCGACGCCTGAACTGCAGCACCGTGAGTTCATCCAGCAGGACTTCGCTTACTGGGGTCAGAAGCGCATCCTTGAGTTTTGACTTGGATATTTGGGTATCTGGATCAAAGCTCCGAATTGTCTCGAGGACATCGCCGAAATAATCAAACCGAAGCGGCTCTGGCGCGTTCGGAGGGAAAACGTCGATGAGACCGCCGCGCACGGCGAACTCTCCCGGAGCGCGCACCGTCGAAGCGCGCGCATACCCGTTCACGATGAGATAGGTTTCCAGCTCCTGCATCGAACTTTCGACGCCGGTCGCGGCGGCGAAGATGCCAGCCGCCAGGCGTTGACGTGGCGGCGTCCGCTGCGCCACCGCAGAAGCCGTTGCGATGACGAGAAGCGGGGGATCATTCTGCGATCGGCGCGCCAGCGCCGCCAGAGTGGCGCAACGCTGCGCGGCAATGGCGGCCGCAGGCGAGATGCGATCATAAGGCAGCGTGTCCCAGGCGGGCAGCCGCATTGTCGCCAAGTCGGGCGAGAAAAACCGCACCGCAGATTCAAACTGCGCCGCCCTGCTTTCGTCGCGGGCCACAAACAGCGTGACGCCCCCCCGCAGGCGGGCGGCTTCCGCAAGCGCGGCCGCGTCCGCGCCCTCTGGAGCCCCAGATACGACCAGCGCGTCGCGCGATTTTGCAAGCGTCTCGATGTGACGTTGCTGGATAGCGAAGGATTTCATTTCGGTAGCGCAGCCAATTCATGTCGGAAGGCGCGTATGGCAGCGAGCGTCGGGCCGTCATACGCCGGAGGCGGGAAGGCTTGTTCTGTGATCCACGCATAAACGTCTTGGTCGGACGCATCGAGCAGGCGCTCGAATTCCTCCCAGCCCGACTGGTCTAATTTGTGGAGGCGCTGGTCGGCAAATTGCCCTAAAATCAAGCCAATCTCTCGAAACCCTCGCCGCCAGGCACGGAATCGGAGCTTCTTAAGGCGGTCATCCATGGTTCAAGGGCCTGTTCGGAAGGGGCCGCGCTATACCCCATATGATGAGGACTGTCAGCGGCGCTGAGACGCAGCATGAGTGATCGGGTTGCCCCCTCTCCGCTCGCGGTGCAAGCGGCGCTGCTTGGCGCGGCGCGGGCCCCCAAAGGCGCCCGACGCGACGCCATGGATCTCATCGCGAAAGTCGCCGGAGGTCGGCTGGTGCGCGATCTCGTCTTGCTCGCGCCCCACACCGCGATCGACAGGCGTTTGCGCGTGCCGATTGCTGAAACGCAAGATGGCGACATCGCCACGATTGAAGCCGAGGTTGATGGCCATATCGCCGCCTACAAGAACCTGCCTCACCGCATCCGTCTCCGCGACGAGACTGGATTTCTCTCGGTTGCTTACTTCCGCGGCAATGAGGAGATGCTCAAGCGCATGTGGCCAGTTGGCCAGACGCGCTTAGTCAGCGGCAAGATCACATTCTTCGATGGCATGCGTCAAATGCTCCACCCCGACCATGTCGTGGACCCCGCCAAGGGCGAAGCGCCGCCCCCTGTTGAGCCTGTCTATCCTCTGACGCAGGGTTTGCCCGGGCGAACGCTCGCGCGCGCGGTCCTAGGCGCGCTGGACACTGTGCCTGAAGCGCCAGAGTGGCTCGAGGCCACGACGGTGAAGGCGCACGACTGGCCAGATTTTCGCACTGCGCTCGAACACCTTCACCGCCCAACGGCGCCGGAAGACGTGGCGCCAGAAGGACCGTTTCGAACCCGCCTTGCCTACGATGAACTATTCGCACGCCAGTGCGCGCTGCGGCTGCGGCGGGCTCATCGCCGAAAAGATCCAGGCCGTGCGATCGTGGGCGACGGACGATTGACGTCAAAGTTGCTCGCCTCGTTGCCGTTCGCGCCTACTTCCGCGCAGCAACGGGCGGTGCGTGAAATATTCGCCGACATGGCCGAACCCGCGCCCATGCTGCGTTTGCTTCAGGGGGATGTCGGGTCCGGAAAGACGCTAGTCGCCGGGCTGGCCATGGCGCACGCGGCGGAGGCCGGACTGCAAAGCGCGATGATGGCGCCGACCGATCTCTTGGCGCGCCAACACGGCGCCACGCTGGCGCCGTTGCTCGAGGCGGCCGGCATTCCCATGGTGGTGTTGACCGGGCGCGACAAGGCGGCCTCGCGGCGCGAAATCCTCGGACGACTTGCCGCTGGCGAGGTCTCTGTTGTTGTCGGCACGCACGCGCTGTTCCAGGACGAAGTCGCCTTCGCGGACTTGGGTCTTATCGTGATCGATGAGCAGCACCGCTTTGGGGTCTCCGATCGCATGCGCATGGTGGCGAAGGGTTTCGCACCCCACGTTCTGGTGATGAGCGCAACGCCCATACCCCGAACGCTCGCGCTCTCCATCCATGGCGACATGGACATCTCGATCCTCGACGAGAAGCCGCCTGGCCGGCAACCGATCCGCACGGTCGCCATGCCAACATCGCGCATGGAGGAGGTGATCGGCGCCATCGGCGACGCGGCGAAACGCGGCGAGCGCGCCTATTGGGTTTGTCCCCTCATCGAGGAAAGCGAGGAAGTAGATCTGCCGGCGGTGCTCGACCGACACGCCGAGTTGCGCGCGCGGTTTGGCCATGGCGTGGAGATCATGCATGGCCAGATGCCGCCCGCGACCCGGGAGGCGGCGATGGACCGCTTCCGGTCCGGTGCGTCGTTCTTGATGGTCGCCACAACCGTGATTGAAGTCGGGGTCAACGTGCCGGAAGCCACGATCATGGTGATCGAGAACGCGGAGCGCTTTGGCCTGGCGCAACTTCATCAATTGCGCGGGCGGGTGGGTCGCGGCGACAAGCAGGGCTCCTGCGTCCTGCTTTGGAAACCGCCTCTCGGGGAAACCGCCAAGGCGCGCCTCGACACCTTGCGTCGCAACGACGATGGGTTCGTCATCGCCGAGGCCGACTACCGCATGCGCGGCGCGGGCGATATGCTCGGAACGCAGCAGTCGGGATTGCCGCCGTTTCGCCTCGTGGCGCCCGAGGCGCATGGGGAATTGCTGGGGCCTGCCGATAAGGAGGCGCGCCTTGCCATCGAGCGCGACCCGGACCTCGCCTCGCCTCGGGGGCATGCGATCCGCCTTGTTCTCAACCTGTTTGGATATGCCGACGCCGCTGAGCTGGCCCGGAGCGGTTAGACGCTTGCATTCCGGTCAGCGGCGCGCTTTCTCGCTCATATGACCGCCCTGGCGCCGATCACCGCCTATATCCGCACAAAGAACGAAGAGCGCATGATCGGCGACGTGATCCGCGCCGCTCAGCAAGTCGCCTCCGAGGTTGTGATCGTTGACAGCGGTTCGACCGACAAGACGATCGAAATCGCGGACGCCCTGGGCGCACGCGTCATCAAAGCGCCGTGGCTCGGCGGGGGCAAACAGAAGCGTATCGGCGAGGACGCAGCGCGCTTCGATTGGCTTCTCGACCTCGATGCGGATGAAATCGTATCCGCGGAGCTTGCCGACGAGATCCGCGCCGCCTTCGCGCACGGGGAGCCGGAAGCGCGCGTGTTCGAACTCATGATGGCCACGTGCCCGCCTATTGGCGAACCGTGGTTGCGATTCAACCTTGTTGACCGACGCAAGCTCTACGACAGACGCGTTGTTCGCCAGCCTGATCATGCCAACTGGGATCAGTTCCAGATTCAAAACGGGGTGCGGATAGCGCGATTGCGCGCGCCGCTTCTGCACTATTCATTTCGAGACCTCGCGCAGCTTGAAGAGAAGTTCAACCGCAACTCAACAGGGCGCGCACGCGACACGAAACTAAAGCCGATGTGGGTTTGCGCGGCGCGCCTCGTCTTCGGAAAGCCCTTCTACTTCCTCAACCAATATGTTCGCCGAGGACTGTGGCGCGCAGGCTGGTACGGTTTCGCGGTCGCGGAAATCGCTGCCCACGGCAGATGGCTCAAGGACGCGAAGATGATGGAAATGCACCTCCGGGCACGGGCTGCACCGAAGACGTGACACCAGCCTCGCCAGCGATCGTTTGGTTCCGCAACGACCTGCGCGTTGGCGACAACCCAGCGCTCGTGGCGGCGATTGAAAGCGGCCGCCCGATCGCATGCCTATACGTCTTTGACGAGGTGACGCCAGGCCGTTGGCGCATGGGCGGCGCGTCGCGCTGGTGGTTGCACCACAGCCTACTGCGCCTCGCCGCCTCGCTTGAACGCCTTGGCGCGCCGCTCATTTTGCGGCGCGGCATTGCACACGACGTTGTGCCGCGGCTCGTCTCTGAATTCGACGCAGCAGCGGTCTATTGGAACCGGCAATACGAGGCCTTTGCCGTAGCGCAGGACACGCGCATCAAGATGCGTCTCGGCGCCATGGGCGTTGAAGCCCACAGTTTCAACGGATCCTTGCTTCACGAGCCATGGACGGTGAAGACGAAAACAGGCGAGCCCTACAGAGTCTTCACTCCCTTCTGGAGGGCGTGCGCCCAGCTTGGACTCGCGCGATCCCCTCTTCCGTCGCCCAAACGGATAGCGCCCTTTGCTCACGCTGGTGGGGAAAACCTGACCCAGTGGCGGCTGTTGCCCACCAAACCCAATTGGGCGGTTGGTTTCGAACCAGAATGGACGCCGGGCGAGGCTGGCGCGCATGCCGCGCTCATTCGTTTCCTCGAAGGACCGGCGGCGACGTACGCGAACGACCGCGATCAACTCGGCATTCATGGTACGTCGAGACTTTCGCCGCACCTGCACTTTGGAGAGATCAGCCCTGTTCAAATCTGGGCCGCCGCGCACAATGCGCCTCGTGCGGAGAAGTTTCTGTCCGAAGTTGGTTGGCGCGAATTCGCTCACCACTTGTTGTTCCACTGGCCGAACCTGCCCGAAAGAAATTGGCGCGGCAGCTTTGACGCGTTTCCGTGGCGAACCGACGCTTCCGGCTTGGCGGCATGGCAGCGTGGTCAAACAGGATATCCCGTCGTGGACGCTGCCATGCGTGAGCTTTGGACGACGGGTTATATGCACAATCGCGCGCGCATGATCGCGGCGTCCTTTCTTATCAAGCATCTGCTGATTGATTGGCGCGCTGGGGAGGATTGGTTCTGGGACACGCTGCTCGACGCTGATCTCGCCAACAACGCGGCGTCCTGGCAATGGATCGCGGGATGTGGCGCGGATGCCGCGCCTTATTTTCGTATTTTTAACCCCGTCACGCAAGGCGAACGCTACGACGCCAACGGCGTCTATGTGCGACGCTGGATTCCCGAAATCGCCGCCTTGCCGAACAATGTGCTGCATCAACCTTGGCAGGCGGACGCTGAAACGTTGTCCACCGCGGGCGTGCGCCTTGGCCAAACATACCCCTACCCCATCGTGGAGCATGGGGTAGCGCGCCAGCGCGCCCTGGCTGCTTTTTCTAGCCTAAGGTCTGAGATCTAACGTGGTTGCTCGATTGCGAGCGGGTCGCTAGCGTCGCGCCATGCGACCGGACCCGCTTGTAACCGTCAAATGGTTGGCAGAGCATCTCAACGCGCCGGACATTCGGATCCTGGACGCAACGTGGTTCCTGCCCGGCGACCCACGCGATGCGCTAGCGCTCTTCAACGAGCGGCGCATTCCAGGCGCGCTTTTCTTCGACATCGAGGAGATATCTGACAAGGAAACAAGCTTGCCTCACATGCTTCCCTCCGCGGAGAAGTTCGCCGCGCGCATGCGGCGCATGGGTGTTGGCGATGGCCTGCGCATTGTTCTTTACGACGGGCACGGCGTCTTCTCCGCGCCCCGCGTCTGGTGGTCGTTCCGGGCCATGGGACACGAAGATGTTGTTGTCCTCGACGGCGGCTTTCCGGCATGGGAACGCGCCGGCCTTGCCGTTGAAAGCGGACCGCCGACGCCGCGCGCCGAACGGCACTTCACAGCACAGGTTCGCCACGATCTCGTACGCACATTGGCGGATGTACGACGCGCCGTCACCGATAAGAACGCGGCCATCCTTGATGCGCGTCCCGCCGCGCGGTTTTCGGGCGAAGCGCCGGAACCGCGACCGGGTTTGCGCGGCGGTCACATGCCTGGCGCACTCAACATACCCGCGAATGCACTCTTGAACGCGGACGGTATGTTCAAGTCGATCGAGGAACTGCGTCCCATGTTCAGCCATGTGATGAACGAGCGTCGGATCATCTGCACCTGTGGCTCCGGCATAACCGCGGCCATAGTCGCACTGGCGCTGGCGCGCCTCGGACGATGGGACGCGCCTATCTATGACGGCTCCTGGGCCGAGTGGGGCGCGCGCGATGATACCCCGATAGAGGAGACGCCCTCGTGACCGATCAAGGGCGCTACAGACTCGAAACCAAGCTCGTCCAGGCTGGGCGTGATGCGGCGCGTTTCGAGGGCGCGGTCAATCCGCCGATACATCGCGCAACGACGCTGATCATTCCCGACGCGGACGATCTCTATGGAACGCAGAAGAAGACCTACGCCCTCGAAGGCATGGCGGTGCAGGAAGCGTTGCGCCGCGCGCTCATCGCGATTGAAGGCGGCGACGACGCCATCCTCGCGCCGTCGGGGCTAGCGGCGTGTACGCTGGCGCTTCTCACCGTCGCGAAGGCAGGAGGCGAACTTCTCGTCAGCGACAGCGTGTACGGCCCGACCAGGCGCTTCTGCGACACGACATTAAAGGCTTTTGGAGTCCACACGTGCTATTTCTCACCGGACTTAGGCGAAGGCATAGCCGCGCTCCTCCACGACAAGACATGCGGCGTGTTTCTGGAATCCCCAGGGTCGTTGACGTTCGAGATACTCGACACACCGGCCATCGTGGCGGCCGCGCGGACCCGCGGTGTCCCTGTCATCGCCGACAACACGTGGTCGGCGGGCGTGTATTTCAAGCCGTTCGAACACGGCGTTGATCTATCAGTACAGGCGCTAACCAAGTACCAAGCCGGGCATGCGGACGCCTTCATGGGCGCGGTGCTCGCGGCGGCGCCCGAATGGACGAGGCGTGCGCGCGATATGCACAAAAACCTCGGCCTCCATGCCTCTCCCGATGATGCGTACATGACGCTGCGCGGCCTGCGCTCCCTGATGGTGCGCCTCGACCGTCAAAGCGCGAGTGCAATCACCATCGCGCGCTGGTTGGAACAACGGCCAGAAGTCGCCTTCGTTCTGCATCCCGGATTGCCCTCGCACCCCGATCACACGCTCTGGAAAAGAGACTTCAGCGGCGCTTCCGGCGTCTTCGCCTTCGCGCTGCAGCGCGAACACGGCGGGAACGTCCACGCCATGCTCGAAGGCTTTGCCTTGTTCTCCATGGGGTTCTCTTGGGGCGGCTTCGAAAGTCTTATTGTGCCGACGAGCGACAATCTTCGCCGTACAGCGGCGCCGAGGCGCGATGACCGCCCGCTGCTGCGCCTCTCAATCGGCCTGGAGCACCCAGATGATCTGATCGCGGACCTTGATGCTGGTTTCGCACGCTTGCGCGCATAGCCGATCGCGTGGCGACCCCGGCAGGACTCGAACCTGCGACCTCGAACTTAGAAGGTTCTTGCTCTATCCAGCTGAGCTACGGGGCCAACAACGGCGTGCGATACCACGCCCTCAACGGTCCTGCGAGTTAGTGCGACCAGGGTTCGCGACGGCGAAAGGAAAAATTGTCGCTATACGACTTGATTTGCCGCTTGCTTTCGCGCCCTTCCAGAACCTGGTGTGGAATGCCGTGCTCCCTCGCAAACGCAATTGCCGCGTCCCTCTCGTCGAACGCGAGTCGTACCTGTCTGTTGGTGTCGGCCTCGCTTACCCAACCCATGAGAGATTCAGGGCGCGCTGCTGAGCTGGGAACGAATTCCAGCAGCCATTTCCTCGTCGTCGCCCTGCCAGACTGCATGGCGTTTTTCGCCGGGCGGTAGATATTAGCCAACATCGATGATCTCTTAGAACGGCGAGCGCCTGAAAGGAAGGCGGCGTTTTTGGCGCCGCCATACCTCCCAAGAACGCTAGTTCAGCGCGTCTTTCAAAGCCTTGCCCGGCTTAAAACGCGCCTTGCGTCCGGCCGGCACGGGCACTTCTTCACCAGTCTGCGGGTTACGCGCGGTTCTCGCGGCGGTTTCCTTGACATCAAACACGCCGAATGACGGCAACCGCACTTCATCACCCTTTTGAAGAGCCTTTGAGATCGCGTCGAACACAGCGTTGACCGCCTCTTCGGCCTTAAGCTTCGAGTCGCCCATGCGTTCCGCGACGTCCGCAACCAGTTCTGCCTTGTTCATCTCACTCCCCTATCCAACGACGGCCTTCTGGCCGCCGCCAAGCCCCTCAAACCACATCGCGCCAACGCTAGGAGGAATTCGCGCTCGGAAGCAAGCGCGAACCCGCAGGCCGCCGGCGACCGGCTTAGTTTGGCAGTGCGTTTTCTCTCGCGCCCGCGCCGTCTGAGCGACGGTTCTCCGCGAGTTCGTCCTCATCGGTCCACTCAACCGGCGTAAGCGGGCGCGTGAGGGCTCTTTGAAGCACCTCATCCACGGTCGAAACCGGTACGATCTCGAGACCCGACTTCACGTTGTCAGGAATGTCCGCGAGGTCCTTTTCATTATCCTTCGGGATGAGCACGGTTTTCACACCGCCCCTGAGCGCCGCCAGCAGTTTCTCCTTCAGTCCGCCGATCGGCAACACGCGGCCACGCAGGGTTATCTCACCGGTCATGGCGATATCCTTGCGGATGGGTACGCCGGTGAGGACCGATACGATGGCGGTCGCCATGGCGACGCCCGCCGAGGGACCGTCCTTCGGCGTCGCGCCCTCGGGAACGTGAACGTGAATGTCGCGCGTGCGAAACACCGGCGGCTTCACGCCAAACGTCACCGAACGCGCCCGAACGTACGAACTCGCCGCCGAGATGGATTCCTTCATCACGTCGCGTAGATTGCCCGTGACCGTCATCGCGCCCTTGCCAGGCATGGACACCGCCTCGATCGTCAGCAAGTCGCCGCCGACCTCCGTCCAGGCCAAGCCGGTGACCACTCCAACCTGGTCTTCAAGATCGGTTTCGCCAAAGCGGAACTTCCAAACGCCGGCGTAGTCGGCGAGATTCTTCGCGGAAATCTCGACTTTGGTTTTCTTTTTTTGCTCCAATTCGCGAACCGCTTTGCGCGCCAGATTGCCGATCTCTCGCTCAAGCGAGCGCACGCCCGCTTCGCGCGTATAGCGTCGGATCAGATCGCGCAGTGCGTCCTCGGAAACGGAGAACTCGCTCTTCTTGAGACCATTGTTCTCATATTGCTTCGGCAGCAGGTGACGTTTCGCGATCTCGAGTTTTTCATCTTCGGTGTAGCCCGGGATGCGAATGATCTCCATGCGATCCAGAAGCGGCTGCGGCATGTTCAGGCTATTGGCCGTGGTGATGAAGAGCACATCCGAAAGATCATAGTCGACCTCCAGATAGTGGTCGTTGAAGCTGGAGTTCTGCTCCGGATCAAGCACTTCCAACAACGCGGCCGCCGGATCGCCACGATAATCGGCGCCGAGCTTATCGATCTCGTCGAGGAGGAACAACGGATTGGCCGACTTCGCCTTCTTCATGGATTGGATGACGCGTCCGGGCATCGATCCGATGTAGGTGCGGCGGTGGCCGCGAATTTCAGCTTCGTCGCGTACGCCGCCGAGCGACATCCGTACGAAGTCGCGCCCGGTCGCTTTTGCGATCGATCGGCCAAGCGAGGTCTTGCCGACGCCTGGCGGGCCGACGAGGCACAGGATGGGACCGCGCAACTTATTCGTGCGCGCCTGCACGGCCAGATATTCGAGGATGCGATCTTTCACCTTGTCGAGGCCGTAGTGGTCTTCATCGAGCACGGTTTGCGCGGCCTCGATGTCCTTTTTGACCTTCTTCTTCACGCCCCAAGGCAGAGAGAGCAGCCAATCGAGGTAGTTGCGTACGACTGTGGATTCGGCGCTCATCGGCGACATCTGCCGAAGCTTCTTCAGCTCCGCTTCCGCCTTCGTCTTCGCCTCCTTAGACAGCTTGACGTTCTTGATGCGGTTTTCGAGTTCGGCGATATCCTCGCGGCCTTCATCGCCGTCTCCCAGCTCGCGCTGGATCGCCTTCATCTGCTCGTTCAGATAATATTCGCGCTGGGTTTTCTCCATTTGGCGCTTCACGCGATTGCGGATCTTGCGCTCCACCTGGAGCATCCCAACCTCGCCCTCGATGAGCTGCATGATGCGCTCCAACCGTTGCGGCACGTCGACGGCTTCGAGGAGAGCTTGCTTGTCGGGGATCTTGATCGACAGATGCGCCGCGATCGAGTCCGCCAGCCGCGCTGGCTCCGATATTTGCGCGATCGCCTGTTGGACCTCTGGCGGCGTCTTGCGCGAGAGCTTTACGTAGTTGTCCCACTGGTCGACAACGGCGCGCGCGATCGCACGGGCCTCGGCGCCGTCGGTATTGGTTTCCTCGACCTGTTCAACCTCGGCCTCGAAAAACTCCGCATTCTCCAAAAAGCGAGTCACGCGCGCCCGGTAGCCGCCCTCCACAAGCACGCGGACCGTGCCGTCAGGGAGCTTCAGCAGCTGCACCACCGTCGCGACCGTGCCGATCGTGAAAATCCGGTCGCTGCTCGGCTCGTCCTCGGTCGCGTCCTTCTGCGCGGCAAGAAGGATCTGCTTGTCCTTCTTCATCACTTCATCGAGCGCACGCACCGACTTCTCGCGCCCGACAAACAGCGGCGCGGCCATCTTCGGATACACCACGATGTCGCGTAGCGGCAGAACGGGCAGAACGCGGCTCTCAGCCATCACACACTCCTTTGACGGCGCTCCCCCGCACGCAAAGCGGGCCGGGCACACGCCGTCATTAACCACCTAAATGTGGAAGTGTTCGCGAACGGCTTCAAGAGCAGCTAGGGAGCGCTATCCAGCGCACCGGCGGCGCCCTTAGCCGGCTGATTCCTGGCCGTTTCGCGAATAGATCTGTAGCGGTTTGGCGCGGCCGTCGACAACATCAGCCGAAACGACCACCTCTTCGACGCCACGCATGGACGGCAGCTCGAACATCGTGTCGAGCAGAATACCTTCCAGGATAGACCGCAATCCCCGGGCCCCGGTTTTGCGCGCGATGGCCCTGCGCGCGATCGCGCGCAACGCCTCGTCAGGGAAGGAGAGCTTCACGTTCTCCATCTCGAACATGCGCTGATATTGCTTCACCAAAGCGTTTTTGGGTTCCGTGAGGATTGTGATCAGCGCCGGTTCGTCCAGGTCCTCCAATGTCGCCAGCACCGGCAAACGACCGACAAACTCGGGGATAAGGCCGAACTTCAGCAAATCGTCTGGCTCTATCTGACGAAGAATCTCGCCGGTTCTGCGATCTTCTTCGTCGCGAACGTTAGCGCCGAAGCCAATCGATGTGCCCTTCCCGCGCTGCGAGATGATCTTGTCCAGCCCCGCGAAGGCGCCGCCGCAAATGAACAAGATGTTGGTCGTGTCGACTTGAAGAAACTCTTGTTGAGGGTGCTTCCGTCCGCCCTGGGGCGGCACGCTCGCCACAGTGCCTTCCATGATCTTCAGAAGCGCCTGCTGGACGCCCTCACCAGACACGTCACGCGTGATGCTTGGATTATCAGACTTGCGCGAAATCTTGTCGACTTCGTCGATATAAACGATGCCGCGTTGGGCGCGTTCAACGTTGTAGTCCGCAGCCTGCAGCAGCTTGAGGATGATGTTCTCGACGTCCTCGCCGACGTAGCCGGCTTCCGTCAGCGTCGTGGCGTCGGCCATCGTGAACGGCACGTCGATGATCCGCGCCAAGGTCTGCGCAAGCAAGGTCTTGCCGCATCCGGTGGGCCCAATGAGCAGGATGTTTGACTTCGCGAGTTCGACATCCGCGTTCTTCGCCGCGTGATTCAAACGCTTGTAGTGGTTATGCACGGCCACGGAGAGCACACGCTTGGCGTGGTCCTGACCGACAACGTAATCGTCGAGGACGCCTTTGATCTCCTTCGGACTCGGCACCCCTTCTTTCGACTTCACCAGCGAGGTTTTGTGCTCTTCACGGATGATATCCATGCAGAGCTCAACGCATTCATCGCAGATAAACACCGTCGGGCCGGCAATAAGCTTGCGAACCTCGTGCTGGCTCTTGCCGCAGAACGAGCAATAGAGAGTGTTTTTCGTCTCTCCGGTACTGGTGCCTTTGCTCATACGCGATCCTCTGCGGGCGCCTCAACGACTCATAAAGGGAAGCAAAAACGGCGACCTGATGGCTCGTCCCCCATCCCTATACGATCGTGGCGGTTGTCCCTTTAAAAATCGTTCACCGTCCATCCCAGCGCTCAGCCCATACCACCATAGCAAGGACGGGGCCGCAAGTTGACGGTAACCCTAAGTGAAGCGCCCCGAGGCCATCACTTGGCCCCGGGGCGCATGATCCACAACCCTATTTCTTCAGTCGTCGAAACCGCCTCCGGACTGGTTAGTTGGAGGGCGGCGTGACGAGGTCGCGCTCCATGGAACGACTTATGGCGGTTTCCTGTTGCTGGCTATTGCGCGCGTTGCGCGGCGCCTCATAGAGCCCTGTCAGATAAGCCTTGTCCCACTCGGTGAGGCTGCTGGGGGCGCCAGAGGCGGCATCGCCGAAGAGATTGAGGATAGAGTCCAGTGTGCTGGGGTCGGCGTCAGGATCGACCTGTGACAGCGCCACCATGGCCACGTAGTCGGCCAGCGCATCAAATTGCCGGCCAGCAACGCGCGTGGCGTCGATGACGATAATCACGCGGCTGAGGTCCTGACGGGTGGTCCTGCTCAGTCTGCCAAATCCGAGAGAAGTCGTGCGAATAACTTGTCCCGACAGACCGCGCGCTCCGTTTTGCGTCTGCACGTCACCCAAAACCTCGCCGTCCGCCGAAACCGTGTTGGCAACGTGCCACCAGCGAACTGGGCGAGAACTGGTGGTGAACTCCTGCAGCGCTTCCCTTCCCTGGGTAATCTGATTGTCGGTCCAGTTCGCCCCCACCAGATCTGGAAATTCCTGCACCAATTCAGAGGTAAAGTGGTCCGAATCGGGCGTAACGAACACCACCACGTTGGCCCGGCAACCGGGAGATCCGGCGCGGAGCCCTACCTCGACGGCTCGTTGGGAAATGCGATCGACCAAGAACTGGCCGTATCGCGCACGGATGCCCATAACGCCCACGCAGACTTCGCGGTCCCAGCGCGCGAGTTGATCTTCACGGCTCGGCGGCGCGGACAGCTCGGTTACGAAGTTCCGGATAGCCTCTTGGGTGCGGCTTCCGGTGATGACGATGTCCTCGCTGGAGGAGTCCTCTGCAAAAGCGCTCGAGCCGCCAAAAATGAAGCATAACGCCGCGAGCGACGCCAACACACGCCACGGTTTCATCATCGACCCTCCACCAAGCCCATTGCCTGGTTGTTTATCGATAAATGTTTATTCCTTTTCGATCAAGAGCGGTGGCGACGAGAGGTTGCGCTTATGCGTTGGGCAGCAGCCTAGGCACCTTCCGGAAGTTCACGTTTCTCATAAACGCGGTCCACAATGCCCCATGCCCGCGCCTCTTCCGCTGTCATGAAGAAGTCGCGGTCTAAGGTTCGCTCGACGGTGTCATAGGCTTGGCCCGTGTGCTTGACGTAGATCTCGTTCAGGCGGCGCTTCGTCTGAAGGATGTCCTCCGCATGGCGCTCGATATCAGACGCCGGGCCACGATAGCCGCCAGACGGCTGATGGAGCATCACGCGCGCATTCGGCAGACAAATCCGAAGGCCTTTTTCTCCTGCGGTCAGCAGCAGCGACCCCATCGAGGCGGCCTGCCCTATACAGACCGTCGACACCGGGCTGCGGATATATTGCATGGTGTCGTAAATGGCCAAACCCGACGTCACATAACCGCCAGGGCTGTTGATATACATCGCGATTTCGCGCTTGGGGTTCTCTGACTCTAGAAACAGCAGCTGCGCGGTAACCAAGCTGGCGAGACCGTCATCGACGCCGCCAGTGACAAAAACAATCCGTTCCTTGAGAAGCCGTGAAAATATGTCGAATGCGCGCTCACCGCGGCTTGTCTGCTCGACCACCATCGGGACGAGGTTTGCGTATCTTGCGATGGGGTCAAAAGAGGACATGATAGGCCTTCCACTGAGCGCGCGGAATCGCTCCGCCGACGACACGCATATTTGACGCCGCCGAGCGCACGGCAAGCCCCGATCAGCTTGCGTCCGCCGCATCAGCGGCCCGCCATTCAGCCCTTCTTGGACGTCGGCGCGACTTCATCCTCTTCCGCGAACAACGCGTCGCGCGTCACGGTTTCGTTGGAGATCGAGACGAGTTCCAGGACGTAATCGACGACCTTTTCCTCATAGAGAGGCGCCCGAACATTCGCCACCATGGCGGGGTTTCGCCGATACATTTCGAAGATTTGCTTTTCCTGACCTGGGAAGTTCCGCGCCTGCATCGAAATCGCGCGCGCGACCTCTTCATCGCTCACTTCCAGTTTGTGGCGCTGACCAATTTCCGCAAGCAGGAGGCCGAGACGCACCCGCCGT
>ERZ761602.1321-NODE-1321-length-45647-cov-10.657681_pt1 | contig 45647 bp, 34 predicted proteins | sample MGYA00512165_ERZ761602 | MGnify/ENA primary metagenome ERZ761602 (study PRJEB28899, sample SAMN02445085) | bioreactor sludge metagenome | biome: EBPR sludge; isolation source: Thorneside wastewater treatment plant | place: Australia: Brisbane, Thorneside...
AAAAACTATCGGTGACTGCTTGACTGAGAGTAGGGTCATAGAAGGTCACGTTGCCCACAGGGCTACGTGACGACCAACTGCCTGTCACGTAGCCCTGCGGGCAACGTGACCTACCGAGCAACGCGTCTGGTGAGAGTCAATCCGCTGCGACTTCTCCAAGCAGGTGTTTCCTGAAGAAGCGCGTCAGCTCCAGCGTCGAGCGCACGCGATTGGCTTCCTTGCGCCAGCCGTGGCCCTCATCCGGGAACAGCAGGTAATCGACCTCGATGTCGCGTTTTTTCAGCGTGTCGACGACCTGCTCGGCCTCGACCACCGGCACGTTGGTGTCGTTGGCGCCGTGCATCACCAGCAATGGCGTCTTGACCCGGTCCAGCTTGTGGATCGGCGACAGCTTGCGCAGCAACTCGCGCTGGGTCTTGGGATCGCCGTACTCGCCGATCGAGATGGCGCCCATCCACGGCGTCGACTGGGCGAAGAAGGTCTCGAAGTTGACCATGCCGAATAGATTCACGCCGGCGGCGAAGGTGTCCGGAAACTCGGTGACGCCGACCATCACCGCATAACCGCCGTAGGAACCGCCCATGATGCCGAGGCGGTCTTTCGCGCCGATGCCGGCCTCGACCAGGAAGTCGGCGCTGGCCCGGATGTCGCGGTTGGCGTCGAAACGCCCTTCGTGGTTGTCGAGTTGCATGAACGCCTTGCCGAAGCCCGACGAGCCGCGGATATTCGGCGCGAACACGGCGATGCCGCTCGCCAGCAGCGCCTGGTAGTCGGCGCGAAAGCCCGGACGGTCCTGTCCCTCGGGGCCGCCGTGGAAACTGAGCACCACCGGTCCGGGTGCCTTGAATCCTGTCGGTGTGTACAACCAGCCCGAGAGCGCCAGGCCGTCGTGAGCCTTGAACTCGCGCAGCTCGGGGCGTACCAGTTTGGTCAGGTCGACGCCGGTGTGCGGGCTGAAGGTCAGGCGCGTGTAGCCGTTGTCGACCAGATCGAGTTGCCACAGGTCGGCGGGTGCGTTGGAGCCCGCCATCGCGAGCGCGATGTGGCGCCCATTCGGCGCGAAATCCGCGCCGAGGACCAGTTCCACTGGCGGCGCCGGCAGCGCCGCGCGCTCGCCGGACTTGAGATCGACCCTTTCGAGTTCGCTGCGACCGGCCACGTTCCACACCAGCAGCGCCTGCCCGCCGTCGCGACTCAAGATGAACTGGTCGAGCTCGGCGCCATCGCGGCTGGCCAGCGTTTGCGGCGCCGAGGGCTTGCCGTCGGCGTCAATGTCGATGCGCGCGAACACGCTGCGGTCGATGTTCAGGTTGTGCTCCAGAAACACCGTCGTCGCGTCGCTGCCGAACAATCCGTCGACACTGGCGGGGCCCTCGTGCGGCGTCAGCAGCAGCTTTTTGCCGGTCTTCAGGTCGTCCAGCCACAGATTGGAGTTGCCGCGGGTCACCAGGCGCCACACCAGTGCCTTGCTGCCCTTGATGTCGGCGATGCCGCCCAGGCCGTCCATTTCGATCGCCAGGCTGGCCTTGCCGCTGGCCGGGTCCCAGATCCAGGCATCGGTGGCAGCGGCGCTGCGTGCGTTCGAGCGGAAGTGGTAGCGGCCGTCGTCGGCGTAATCGCCGCTGAAGGTGTTGGCGCCGTCGTCGGCATTGATGCGCGACAGCTCGACGCCGTCCGCGGTGACCCGATACAGCCTGGCGTTGTAGCCGCCGCCGGGGGCGACCGCAAACGCAATGTGCTTGCCGTCCGGCGACCAGCGTGGGCCCGACACGGAATCGGTGAACGCCGTGAGTTGTTGCGGGTAACCACCGTCGGCCGGTATTCGCCACAACTGCGGCGACCCGCTGAGCGTGGTGATGTAACCGATCTGCGATCCGTCGGGCGAGTACTGAGGAGCGACGGCGCTGCCAATTCGACCCATGGCGGCGACCAGCGTTTCCAGGCGCTCGTCGGCGTCGGCTTCCGCTGCGGCCGGTGCGGCCAGCCACAGGCAGGCCAGCGAGAAGGCGAAACGGGCGGTGATCGACATGCGGTGCTCCGGCGGCTTGGCAGTGCAGTCGAGCATAACCGCGCCAATCGACGGCGACGCGGACTCGCTTCTCCATGAACCGACCGAGGTAGGTTGGGCTAAGCGCAAGCGTGCCCAACAATCGCGGCGGGCGTTGGGCACGCTTGCGCTTAGCCCAACCTACGGTTCATGGACCGTGTGTATTTCCGGAAACGGAAAACGAAACTCGCGATGATCTGGATACCGCTCTGAATGGTCGGCCCGCTGGTGGGCCGACCCTCGCATTCGTTTGCAGCGCCCGTACGCCAATTCGGCGATTGATTCCTCGGCCCCGACTCTGGCACTGTCGCAGGTTCGGAGCGAAGGAGGGGTCGCTTCGCCGCATCCAAAAAATCAGGAAAACCAATCATGCGGTGGATCGCCCACAAATTCGGCGGGTCCAGCGTTGCCAACGCTGCCCGGTATCAAGCGGTTGCCCAATTGATGGTCGGGCGCAACGACGAGGCCCAGGTGGTGGTCGTGTCGGCAATGCAGGGGGTTACCGATGCGCTGATCGGCGTGACCGAGCGCGCTGCCGCCCGCAGCGGCGACTGGTCGGTCGAACTGACGGCGCTGAAACAGCGGCATCTGGATACGGCGGCGCAGTTGCTCGGCGACGAGGCGGCTTCGTTTGCCCATGCACTCGACGTCAGCTTTGCCGATCTGTCGCACCTGCTGCGCAGCGTCGAACTGCTTGGCACGGTGCCGACCGAGATCGTCGAGCTGGTCTCCGGCCTCGGCGAAGTGTGGTCGGCGCAGATGCTGGCGGCGCACTTTCGCGCGCTCGGGCATGCCGCCGAGTTCCTCGACGCGCGCGAAGTGCTGCGGGTCACGCCGACCGAACTGCATGTTGCCGTCGAATGGCTGCCCAGCGAAAAGCGCCTCGGCGAATTCCGCCGCGCGCATCCGGCGCAGCGTTATGTGGTGACCGGTTTCATTGCCCGGCGCCTCGCCGACGAACGCATCACCACGCTTGGCCGCAACGGCAGCGATTATTCGGCGAGCATTTTCGGCGCCTTGTTCAATGCCGCCGAAATCCACATCTGGACCGATGTCGACGGCGTGCTGTCGGCCGATCCGCGCCGCGTGCCCGAGGCCCTGGTGCTCGACCACGTGTCCTACGAGGAAGCCTTTGAACTGGCTTACTTCGGCGCCAAGGTGATCCATCCGCAGACGATGGCGCCGGCGACCGCCAAGGGCATTCCGGTATTCATCCGCAACACCTTCAATCCCGAGCATCCGGGCACGCGCATCGATGCCGAGGGCGGCGCCGAACCACCGATCAAGGGCATCACCACGATCGGCGGCATGGCCATCGTCACCATCGAGGGCGCCGGCATGATCGGCGTGCACGGCACTGCCGAACGCGTGTTCGCGGCGCTGCGCGATGCCCGGGTATCGGTAACGATGATCTCGCAGGGCTCGTCGGAGCATTCGATCTGCTGCGTGATCAAGGCCGACGACGCCGACCGCGCGCGCGATGTGTTGGCCGAGTCTTTCGCGCGCGAGATCGCGCGCGGGCAGATCCAGCGCGTGATGTCCGAACGCGGCATCAGCGTGCTCGCGGTGGTCGGCGAGGGCATGGCCGGCACACCCGGCATCTGCGCGCGGCTGTTCAACGCGCTCGGTCGCGCCAAGGTCAACGTTCGCGCGATTGCGCAGGGCTCGTCGGAACGCAACATTTCAGTCGCCATTGCCGAGGGCGAAGCGACGCGCGCGCTGCGCGCGGTGCATGCCGGGTTCTATCTGTCGGCGCAGACGCTGTCGATCGGCATCATCGGACCCGGCCAGGTCGGCCAGGCGCTGGTGCAGCAGATCGCCGAGGCGCGCGGTCGCCTGCACCGCGAAACTCACCTCGACCTGCGCGTGCGCGCGATCGCAACCTCGAAACAGATGTTGCTCGACGTACAGCAGATCGACCTGCCGCACTGGCGCGAGACGCTGGCGAGCAAGGGCGCGGACTGCGATCTCGATGCCTTTGCCCGCCACGTGCACGCCGAACACCTGCCGCACGCGGTGATCATCGACTGTTCCGCCAATTCTGCGGTGGCCGATCACTATCCGAAATGGCTGGCCGCCGGCATCCATGTGCTGACGCCGAACAAGCAGGCCGGTGGCGGTCCGCTGGAACGCTATCGCGCCGTGCAAGAGGCGGCGAAGAATGGTCGCGCGCGTTGGCGTTACGAGGCGACCGTGGGCGCCGGCCTGCCGGTGATCGGCACGCTGCGCGACCTGATCGACACCGGTGATCGCATCGAACGCATCGAAGGCATTTTTTCGGGCACGCTGGCGTACCTGTTCAACCGCTTCGACGGTCAGGTGCCGTTCTCCGAACTGGTGCGCCAGGCCAAGGCGGCCGGCTACACCGAGCCGGATCCGCGCGACGACCTCTCGGGCCTCGACGTCGCCCGCAAGCTGGTGATTCTCGGCCGCGAGATGGGCCTCGAGTTGTCGGTCGACGATGTGCACGTCGAGAGTCTGGTGCCGGCGGAACTGATCGACGCCAGCGTCGATGGCTTCCTGCAAGGGCTGTCGTGCCTGGATGCGCCGATGCTGGCGCGTTTCGAGGCCGCGCGCGAGGCCAACCAGGTGCTGCGTTACTGCGCCGTGCTGGATGCCGATGGTCGCGCCGAAGTGGCGCTCAAGGCACTGCCGGCGTTCCATCCGTTCGCGCATATCGCGCTGACCGACAACATCGTGTCCTTCGCCACCGCGCGCTACCGCAACAACCCGCTGATCGTGCGCGGCCCCGGCGCCGGACCGGATGTCACCGCGGCTGGGGTGTTCGCCGATCTGCTGCGGGTTGCGGCGGGGTTGGGGGCGGCGCTGTGACGGAAGAGCGGTCAAACGTGAAACGTGAAACGTCAATTCGCACTGCAGTGGCTTTCGCGCCGGCCAGCGTTGGTAACGTCGCGGTTGGTTTCGACCTGCTGGGTCACGCGCTCGAAGGCATCGGCGATACGGTCACGGCGACGCGTATCGAGGAACCGGTGGTGCGGGTGACGGCGATTCGCGGCGTCGTCACCGATCTGCCGTTCGATCCGGAGAACAACACGGCGGCGCGTGCGGTGGCCTCGCTGCGCGCGGCGCTCGGGCTGGATTTCGGTTTCGAACTCGAAATCGACAAGGGAATTCCGCTGGGTTCGGGGCTTGGCGGTTCGGCAGCCTCGGCGACCGCGGCGCTCACCGCCGCCAATGCGCTGCTGGCGCAGCCGCTGACGCCGCAGGAACTGTATCCGCACGCACTGGAAGGCGAACGCGCCGCCAGCGGCAGCCTGCACGGCGACAATGTCGGCCCGCAATTGCTCGGTGGCCTGGTGCTGGCGACGGTCGATCGGCTGGTGCCGATCCCGGTTCCGCCGGGCCTGGTCGCGGTGCTGGTACATCCGCATTTCGTGCTGGAAACGCGCAAGGCGCGCGAGGCTTTGCGCGGGGTTTACGCACTTGGGGAGTTCGTGGCGCAGAGCGAAGGTCTGGCATTGGTGCTGGCCGGTTGTTTTACCGCCGATTTCACGCTGATCAAGCGCGGCCTGCGTGACGTGCTGATCGAACCGCGGCGCTCTGCGTTGATCCCGGGTTTCGCCGCCGTCAAGCAGGCGGCGCTGGATGCCGGCGCGCTCGGCGCCTCGATCTCGGGTGCTGGCCCGAGCGTGTTTGCCTGGTTCGAGGATCGCAGTGCAGCCGCCGACGCCGGTCAGGCCATGGCCAACGCCTTCGCCGAAGCGGGACTGGCGAGCGATATCATTGTCAGCGCGGTGGCGAATGCGGGGGCGCACGTGGTGAGCCAAGCGTGAGGCATATGTGCGCGAACTCAGAGGCGAGGCCAGGGCTTGACTCGTCATTGCGAGGAGCACAGCGACGAAGCATTCCAGTGACCCTTCTTCGCTTTGCTCCAACTCGCAGGCAAGCCAGCGGAAAGACCTGGCTGGGTCACTGGATTGCTTCGCTGCGCTCGCAATGACGAGGAGCGCGGAAGGGGATCAAGGTTGCCGTTGGTCCGGCGCACCCCCAGCCCCAGTCCCCAGCCCCGCATTTGCATTTGAGGAGCCATCCCATGCGCTACTTCAGCACCCGTGATCTTCGCCAGGAATGGCCAGTGACGCTCGACGCAGCATTGTCGGCGGGCCTCGCGGCCGATGGTGGCTTGTATGTGCCGGAGCGGTTGCCAAAGATGGATGCGGCCGATCTGATCGGGAAAGGTGGGCCTGACGGTCGGGACGTGCACGTCCCGGCTTTGCCGGTTGTGGCCGAGCGCCTGCTGGCACCGTTCTTCGCCGGCAGCAGCCTGGCGCCGCAGCTCGGCGCGATCTGCCGTGAGGCGCTCGATCTGCCGCTGCCGATCGTGCCGCTGCCATCCAGCTCGCAAGGGCCCAGCTACCTGCTGGAGCTGTTCCACGGCCCCACGGCGGCGTTCAAGGACTTCGCCGCGCGCTTCCTTGCGGCATGCCTGGCGCGCCTGCGCACCCGCGACGATCCGCTGCGCAGCGTGCTGGTCGCGACCTCCGGCGACACCGGTGGAGCGGTGGCTGCGGCTTTCCATCGGCGACCGGGATTCCGCGTAGTGATCCTCTATCCCGACGGCCGCGTGTCGAAGCGTCAGGCGCATCAGCTTGGCGCCTTTGGCGACAACGTGCACGCGCTCAAGGTGGATGGAAGTTTCGACGACTGCCAGCGCATCGTGAAGTCATTGCTCGGCGATCGCCATCTGGCAGCTCGCTTTGCGCTGACCAGCGCCAACAGTATTTCGCTCGGTCGCTTGCTGCCGCAGATGGCGTATTACGCGTACGCGGCGTTGTGGCTGGCCCGCGAATCGGGAACGGGTAATCCGGAATCGGCGGCGCCGCCGACTTTGGTCATTCCCACCGGCAACCTCGGCAACGCACTGGCGGCGATTTTGGTGCGCGAGATGGGATTGCCGATCGGCGATGTGCATTTCGCGACCAACGCCAATCGCACGCTCGCAGAGTTTTTCGCCGGAGGCGAGTACCACGGGCGTGCCAGCGTGGCGACGCTGGCGAACGCCATGGACGTCGGCGACCCGAGCAATTTCGAACGCCTGGCGTGGTTCTTCCGCGAACGCAAACTGCGACAGAGCGGCATCCATGCACACAGCGTCGACGACACCACGATCAGCGCCTGGATCGCCGCGGGTGAGGCGCGCCACGGCCAGGTCTATTGCCCGCACACCGCATGCGCAGCCGAGGTCCATCAACGATTGCGCGATGCTGGTGCGCGCGGGCCGATGCTGCTGGTGGCGACCGCACACCCGGCCAAGTTCAATGAAGTGGTTGAGCCGCTGGTTGGGCACCGCGTATTGGCGCCACCTGCCCTGCAGGCGCTGCTCGAGCGGCCGTCGCACAGCGAGCCGTTGGCGGCGACCGCCGAGGCCCTGGTGGCACGGCTGGCGCAGGATTGGTGAACTGAAGGCCTGCGGTCACCCCGATTCTGGGGTGGTCACAGACGCACCGATCGCGGAACATGCGAGCTTGTCAGGCTGTCCCGCGAGGGCTGCGCGTATGTCGGTTGCCGAACTCGAATCCAGCACGTTGGCTCCGGTGGCGGTGCTGATCGTCGAGGACGAGCCGCGCACCCGCGCGAGGTTGGCCGGAGTGCTCGCGCCGCAGTCGCGGTTTCAGTTGATCGATGCAGTGGCCACTCTGGCCGACGCGCGGACGGCGCTGCAACAGCAGATGCCCGGCGTTTTGCTGCTCGACCTTGGATTGCCCGATGGCCATGGCGTCGATCTGATCCGCGAGCTGCGTGGGCTGCCACAGCCGCCTGAGATTCTGGTGATTTCGGTGATGGGCGACGAGTCCAGCGTGCTCGCCGCGATCGAGGCGGGCGCCGGCGGTTACCTGCTCAAGGACTCGGCTGATGCCGAGGTGATCGCCGCCATCGACCAGTTGTTGCACGGTGGCGCGCCGCTGAGTCCGAGCATCGCCGTTCACCTGATGCGCCGCCTGCAATCGTTGCCCGCCGCGGGGCAGGCGAGGTCGACCAGCGTACTGAGCGCGCGCGAGATCGACCTGCTCAAGCTGATCGCCAAGGGTTTGAGCTATGAGGAGGTCGCCGCCGCACTCGGACTGCGCTACAACACGGTGGCGTCCTACGCCAAGGAGTTGTATCGCAAGTTGCAGGTGCACAGCCGCTCCGAGGCGGTGTTCGAGGCGGTGCAGATGGGGTTGATGAGTGTCGGGCCGCGCTGACCAGGCAGCCGCAATGTCGCGCCGGGCGGTCGGTGCGCGCCTGCGTGCCGTGCTGGACACTCTCGGTTCGCAGGCCTGGTGGCTGTTGCCGCTGTCGTTCGCGGCACTGTTGTTCCTCGGCCAGCGCACCAGCGACATTGAGCCGTTCCGGATCAACGAACTGATCGGCATGCCTTGTGTGCCGACCGAGGATGGCGATTGGACCACGGTCAAGCTCCCGCTCGTTCGCGACGGCGACTGCTGGCTGCTGCGCACGTCGATCGACGCGGATGCCCTGGAACTGCGCGGCGCGGGCTTGTTGATGATGGGGCTGGATCAGGACGCCGCAGTGTTCATCAATGGCGCTCAGGTCCGCAACATGCCGCTGCTTGAGGGTCAGTCCTACTATGCCGGTTCGCTGTGGTTGGCGATCGGCTCCGGCATGCTGCAGCCGGGTAGCAACGAGCTGCTGCTGGAACTGCGCAGCGAGCCCGGTCCGCGGCCCTGGGTTGCGTTGTCGGGCTTGGCGGTCGGCCCGCTCGAAATCCTCGAACAGCGCCAGATGTGGCACCAACGTCTGCAGCGCGATGGCGCACGCCTCGCGCTGGTGCTGATTTTCGCGGTCGTTCTGTTTGTCCTGCCGATCGCGATCTCGCGCCCGCGTGAGCCGATCTATCGCTGGTTTGCCGTGAGCCTGGTATGCGCAGCGGTTTATGTTTCGCATTTTGCGGCGGAACTGCGCCTCGCCAGCCCGGCCGTCTGGGCCTGGCTGATACACGCTGCGCTTGCGATCTCGTTGTGGTCGATGGCGCAAGTGAGCAGTCAGATGCTGAAGCGCCCCCCGGCGCGCTGGTGGAACGCCGCTGTAGTTGCCGCGCTGCTCGGATTGACGCTGGCGAAAGTGGCGGGTGGGCCGGGGCCGGTCGCTGCGATGGGCGTCGGATTGTATCGCGTGATCTTGCTGGTGATGACCCTGCATCTGTCCTGGTTCTGGTGGCAGGGTCGGCATTTGGCGCTGAAGCCGGATGGGCGCTGGTTCGCCGTAGCAGTACTGTTCCAGGCCGGTCTGGGATTGTTCGACAGTCTGCGCGCAGTTCTGCGCGCTCAATGGGCCACGCATGGCTACAGCCTGCATTGGGCGATCCTGTACTTCACATTGCTCATCTTCGTCGCCTTGTTGGTGCGCATCCTGCAAGCATTGCGCGAGTCCGAACGCAGCCGCGCACAGCTGGCGCAGGACCTGGCCATCCGCAGTCGCGAACTGGAAGAGGAGTTCAGCCGTCGCCGCACCGCCGAAGCCGCGCGCACGCTGGCGGATGAGCGCCAGCGGATCATGCGCGACATGCACGATGGCGTCGGAGGTCAACTGGTGGCGCTGATGGCCCAGGTCCAATCGGCGCCGCCGCAGGCGTCGCTGATCGTCGACCACTTGCGGCGCACCCTCGACGAACTGCGGCTGATGATCGATTCGCTGGACGAGGCCTGCGCCGATCTGTCGGTGGCGCTAGGCATGTTCCGCGCACGCATGGAGTCGCTGTTGACGCAATACCCGGTGCGCATCCGCTGGCGCACGGCGCAGTTGCCGGATTTGCCTCCGGTGCCGCCATCAACCGTGTTGCAGGTGCTGCGCATCCTGCAGGAGGCGCTGAGCAATGCACTCAAGCACGCCCACGCAACGGAGATCGCCATTTCGGCCGATTGGGACGGCGCGCGTCTGCAGGTGGAAGTGCGCGACGACGGCAATGGTGGTCTGGAAGAGCGTTCGGGCGGCCGCGGCCTGGCCAGCATGCGCAGTCGAGCGCAATCGATCGGCGCCCAGTTGAGTTTCGAAGATGCCCATCCGGGCGTGGGTGTTCGTCTGGAGTTGCCGCTGGCCAGCAGCTGACAGCGCGATGCGCCGGGCATGCGCGACGTGTGCGTTGCGCCTACAGATGCGGCGGCTCACAACCGAGCAACCGTGGCAGCGCTGGATCCGGATTCCCGGAACCCTCCAGGCAGCCGATCAGCGCCGTCAGTATCGGCAGCCGCATGCCGCCTTGCTGCAGGCGCGTGACTTCGGCGCGCAATGCCTCGGCGATACGGGAATCCGTCTGCGCCTGGCGCAACGCGGGCGCCAGCCCCAGATCGAGCTGCCACAGATCGGCTTCAATGCTCTCGGGCGCAATCGGCGCATCGATGATTGCCACGGGTGTCGCGCAGTCGCCCCGCGCCATCGCCCGACAACTCTGACCGAGCAGGCCGTCGATCCAATCGCTGGCGACGGCCGGCGCGTTGGTCTTGAGCTGCGCAATGACCGCCACGTGATCGCCCCGATGCCCGGCCAGCAGGGCGGTCACGTAATCGCGCATCGGTGTATCCGGCGCGTGAGTGAGGGCCTCGCGACAAGCCTCGTCCTGCCCGGCATAGCAGTGCGCTTCGGCGATGCTGATATGCGCCGCGACCAGGCCTGGATTGATGTCGATCACCGTCTGCAGCCACGGCAGCGCCTGCAGCGGCTGGCCGCTGTAAAGGTGCGCGTTGCCGAGCCACAGCAGGATGCCGTCGTGGCCCGGTTCCAGACGATGTGCGCGGACCAGCAGCGGCAACGCGTCACGATATCGGCCAGCCACCATCTGCGACAGACCGCGAGCGGCGTGCGCCAGCCCGAGATTCGCGTCAATCGCGAGCGCCGCGTCGATCGCGACATTTGCGCGGACGATGGCGTCGGCGGCAGGTTGCAGGCCGTATTCGGACGCCAACAGTTCGGCGATGGCGAGTTCGGCATGTCCGGCGGCAAAGTCGGGTTCCTGTTCCACCAACGCGAGGAGCAAGCGACGCGCCTGCGCCACATCTGGCCCGGTGCGCCGTTGCAGATGTCCGAGCGCACTGAGGTACTGGCCCATCGCCTGTTCGCCGAGTACGTCGCTGCTGCCCGGCTGGCTCATGCTCAGCCCGAGTTGCTGGCCCACCCACCAACTGGCCGCTGCGCTCCAGTCGCGCCGTGCGCTGCGTGGGCTGACGAAGGTCTCCTGGCGACGATTGCCGGATTGGCAGTCTTGCAATTCGAACGCGCTCAGGTCGCTGCTCGGGGTCAGTCGCCGGGACAGCCGCAAAGCGTGTTGCGCACCCTTCGTTTCGCAACCCGCGGCGTCGATGACCAGCGTCAGGTTGCGCATCGCGCGGAGGCGTGTGGCCAGCAGTCCGAGCAGACCACGTTGCTCGGCATCGCGCTCGCCGCCGGTGGTTGCCAGCGGCACCAGCACCAACGTGACCGGGGCGGGCGGCGGCGGTTGTCCGCACGCGGCCAACAATGCGGCGAGCAGGGCCAGGTGGGGTCGGCGCATACGAATCTCCGAAGCGCCGATGATGCCACGGACGCATGCGCGTCGAGGGTTTCGACATCCCGAGGGTTCGGACATCCACTCCGTGATCGCTTTCGCGGGCTCCCACAACGAAGCGCAAAGCCGGCAAACGATTCGGCAGGGGGAAATCCGACCTCTGCACGACTACCGCCTTCTGCTCTCTTTGCGTTCTTTGTGTCCTTTGTGTCCTTTGCGAACAACAAGCAGATTCTGTGGTCGCTGACTTGTTGCTGCGCGAAGGTCCGCACCGAAGCAGTGCACCACTTCACTCCCAGCGCAGCGCGACCAGCGGGTCGATGCGCGAAGCGCGGCGCGCCGGCCACCAGCCGGCCAGCAGCGCGATCACGGCGAGCACGGTGGTGGCGCCGAGCAGTACGCGCGGGTCGTGGCCGTCGAGTTCGTAGAGCAGCGCTTGCGCGGCTTGTCCGAGCGCCAGCGCGAGCGCCAGGCCGATACCGCCGCCGATCAGGAACATGCGCCCGACCTGGCCCAGCAGCGCCGCCTGCACGCGACGCGGCTGCGCGCCGAGCGCCAGCCGCAGGCCGATCTCGCGGGTGCGTTGTTGCAGCGCGTAGCTGAGCACGCCGTAGACGCCGATCGCCGCCAGCAGCGTCGCCAGCAGCGCAAATGCGGTCGACAGCAGGCCGACAAAATGATCGACCACCAGGTTCTGGCGAATCTGCTGCGGCAGCGTGCGCAAGCTTTCGACCGGCAGGTCTGGATCGAGCCGGGCGACGACCTCCGGCAGTGCCTTGAGCAGTTGTTCCGGCGGCAGCGCTCCGCGCACGTAGAACACCATCTCCCCAAGATTGGCATTCTGCCGGCGCGGCAGCCAGAACTGCTCCGGCGGGGCGATCTTGACACTGTCGTAATGCGCGTCGGCAACCAGGCCGACGATCTCGATGTCGAGCGCCTCGGCGTTGCCGATCGCCATGCGTTTGCCGATGACGTCGCTGCCGAGACCGAACTTTTCGGCGAATCGCTGGTTCACGATGGCCACTTTCGGCCGCTCGCCACTGTCGGCATCGGCGAATTCACGGCCAACCAGCAAGGGCATGCCGACGGTCGAGAAAAAGGCACTGCCGACTTCGTTGTACAAGGCGTGCGCCGCATCCTGGTTGACCGGGCGAAAGCCCTCGACCGATACATTGGTGCCCCAGTTGTTTCCCGACAACAGCGGCACCATCGATGAGGTCACGGCAGTGACGCCGGGCACGCCGGCGAGAGCGGTTTCCAGTTGGTCGAAGAGCTGCTGCGAACGCTCTGGCGTGTAGCCGTTGCGGGCAGGCGAAATCGCAAAGCTGGCGAGTGCATCGACCTGCATGCCCAGTTCGACGCGGCTCAGGTTTTGCAGGCTCTGGATGAACAGTCCGGCGATCACCAGCGAGGCCATCGACAACGCGATCTGCGCTGTCGCCAGGAGGTTGCGGAAATGACTGGCGACGCGGTTGACGCCGCTGCCGCCGCTGCTGCCCTTGAGTGCCTGAATCGGTGCTTCGCGCGCCGCCTGCAGGGCCGGGAACAGCCCGAACAGCAGCACCGTGAGCACGGCAACTGCAAATGCGTGGCGCATGCTGCTGCCATCCAGCTGCGGATCGACCGCGACCGCAGCGCCCGGCGGCATCATGGCGACGATGCCGGCCAGGCACACGGCGGCGATCGGCAGGCTGCACAGCCCGCCGAGCAGCGCCAGCAGCAGCGACTCGACCAGATGCTGGCGCAGCAGCCGGTTGCGACTGGCGCCGATCGAAACTCGCAACGCGAACTCTCCGCTGCGCGACGAGGCCCGCGCCAGCAGCAGATTTGCGGTATTGAGGCATGCGATCAGCAGCACCAGCGTCGCCACCGCGAACAACATCAGCACCGGTGTACTGGCATTGCGCGACAAGCTGCTCTGACCACGCGCTCCCGGCGACAACACGATGGACGACTGTTGGAACCGCGCCAGTGTCGTTGCATCCATGTCGGCGTTCAGCGGCACTTCGACGTCGTTGATCAATTGCCGATAGAGGCGATTGATGCCGCCGCCGGCCTGCTCCAGCGGCTGGCCCGGTTTCAGCCGCGCAAACAGATACAACCAGTAACTGCGGCGATCGTCGTGGTCGACGCGCGCCGATGGCGCCAACAACCAGCGCAACGTGAGCGGCACGAACACCTGCGGCCGCACGCCGAGGGTGGTGCCGGTGAATCCGGCCGGGGCGACGCCAACGACGGACAGCGTCTCGCCATTGACCTTGATGCTCTGGCCGAGCACATCGGGACGAGCGCCCAGTTGCTGCTGCCAGTAGTCGTGACTGAGCACCGCGATGCGCGGCTCGCCGATCACGGAATCGTCTTCCGGCGCCAACAATCGACCGAGCGCCGGAGTGAGCCCAAGCAGGTTGAAATAGCTGCCCGATACCAGCATCGCCTGGCCCGGCTGCGTCCGGCCCTGAAACGCAAGATTGATGCCCAGGTTGCGATGCGCAGCGATGCCCTGGAACTCGGTCTGACCGGCTTGCAGGTCACGCCACATCGGATAGCTGAAGATGTCGTCGCGCGGACCGGCGCTGCTGTTGGACGTCGAGCCCCACTTTGGTCCCGGTGTCGACAGATTGACCAGTCCCTCGGGCGCCGTCACCGGCAGCGGCCGCGCAATCAGTTGGTGGTAGATGCCATAGATCGCGGTGTTGGCGCCGATGCCGAGCGCCAGCGTGAGCACGGCGACCAGTGTGAAGCCCGGGCGTGCGAGCAGTCCACGCAGGCTGTAGCGCAGGTCGGCAATCCAGTCGGCAAACATGTGCAGGCTCCGGCAGCGGCCGACTTCGGCCTCAGACGCACTGAGCAAGACCCGTGCCTGCGGTAGTCGGCAGCATTGGCGAGCGCAATCCGGCGCGCGGAAGCGTCCCGCTGGTCCAATCGCGAACATCGGTGTTCGTTTGCGGACGTGGCGCGGCGGGTGTCGATCTGACGCGTCCATGTTCGCGACGCAAGGTCGCGGCCAGCGCGGTCGCGACGTACACCTCTACGTTGGGCCGAACGCCTCGACCATCGGCTGCATCTGCTCGGCGTAGGCGCTCCACAATTTCGAACGGTCGCGGCGGATGCCGTCGCGCACCAGCACGCTGCTGGCGGTCGCCACCGGATCGCTGCTGCGCTCGATGTCGATCATCGTCGGCTCGAAAGGCAGTCCGCAAAAGGCGCTCATCCGCCGCGCCGCCGCCAGTGGATCGGCCACCACGTCCTCGTAGCGCACATCGAGGATGCGCTCCGGCAACAGCTTGCGCCAATGGTCCATCAGGCCTGCGTAACGTCGGTAATAGTCGACGAACTCCTGCTGGTCGTAGGAGTACGGGCAGGCGCTGGTGAACAGCGTGCGCAGATTGGACAGGCCGACGTCGATCGGATCGCGGTGCACATGCACAATGCGTGCGTGCGGCAGCGCCTGGGCGATGAAACCGAGGTTGAGGAAATTCGACGGCAACTTGTCGGTGACGAAGGGGCGATCGCGACTGCGCCAGCGCATCCCGGCGAGGTAGTTCGTTCCGATGGCCCGCAAGTCGAGTCTGTTACGTGCGGCCACGATCTGGGCGTCGACTACCGCGGGCGTGTAGCGCCCGCTGGCTGCACGCAACTGGGTCGGCAACTCGTAGGTTTCGCCGGCGGCGGCGATCTGCGAGTGTCCGCCGAGGATGCGTTCCACCAGCGTGGTGCCGGAACGGTGCATGCCGACGACGAAGATCGGCGTCAGGGCGTGGTCGTCGTTGCCCGCGGCCGATTCGAGGTCGCTGCTGGACCATTCCTGCAGGCGCGAGAAGAGTTCATGGTCGTTGGCGGGATCGTAGTCGAGGGTCCTGCGCTTGGCGCGACATGCTCGCTCCATTGCGTGCCAGGCGCGCCGGTAGTCGCCGCTGTCGTGCAGTTCGTTGTGCAGCGCATAAGCGAGAAAGGCCTCGTCGTCGCCGGGCGCAACTCGGGTCAGCGCGCGGTCGATACGGTCGATGCGTTTGCCCGGGTCGGGCCGCCGCAGTCGCGACAGCAGCCAGTGCGAGTCGACCAGGTCGGGGTGCAGCGCCAGGCTGCGTTCGAGCAGATCGGCGGCGGCGTCGACTTCGCCGAAATGCACCTCGATATTGGCCGCCATGTACAGGCTGGGTGGATGACGCGGGTCGCGTTCGATCGCGGCCAACGCGTAGGGGCGCGCCAGGTGGCTGGCGCCGATGCGGCTCAATTGCTGCGCCACCGTCGCCAGGGAGTTGGCCGAATCCCACATCGCGGGCGGCAACTGGCTGCAGATGTCGATGACCAAGCGCGTATGACCGAGCGCCACCAGTTGTGCGATCAGTTGCAGCGCGATGCCCGGCGATTCGATCGCCTGCCGCGTCGCGCGCAGGGTCAGCTCGAATGCCGGTGTGTAGCGTCCCGCCATCAGGTGCAGTGCCGACAGTTTCAGCAGCGCCGGTACATGGCCAGGTTGTTCGGTCAGCACCGCTTCGAACGACGCCGCCGCTGCCGCGGCATCGCCGGCAGCAAGATAGGACTCGCCGCGTTGGAAATGGCGGCGAGCGCGCGAACTGGAAACCGGATCCGGGTTGCTCATGCAGTCACCGACGATTGCCGCAGCGGTCCAAGCCGCGCCTCGATCGCGCCGCGCAGCTCATCGCGCAACTCGAGCGCGAATCCCGCTTTGGCGACGACGACCATCGGGCTGCCGATGAAGTGGGTCAGGATGCTGCGACTGTCGCGTCGACAGGCGCCGTATCGGCAGAGTTGGTAAACCAGAGATTTCATGATGGAGATCGTGGCTTCGGACGGCGGACATCGTAGCGAATTTCTGCAGGCGCCGAGAATGCGACCGAAGAACTCGCTCGCGACCGCGCTTGATCGGGTGGGTCCAGACTTGTGCGGACGCGGTTGACTCTGGACCGATCAGAGAGCGTCCAGACCAGTCCGGCCCACAGCAGCAAAAGCAGAATTGCGCCTACCGTTCGTCGGGCTCACGCCATCGAAGCCAATGTATACGTTTGCAATTCGCGCGCCGATTCAGCCGGCGGCCGGTTTAGCAGGTGTAATCCGCACCACGCAGACGATTCGTCGGCGCTGCCTTGGGGGGCGGCGCTCACAGCGGTCGCGGCGCACCATTACCTGGGGAGGTTTGCATGTTCATTTCACTGCGCCAGCGCGGCGCCGTTGCCGCGTGCCTGTTGTTCCTGTGTCTGTGCCTTGGGTCGGCGAGCGGCTTTGCCGCGATCAACACTCACAACCTGGGCGCGAAATACGACGCCACTCTGGCCAACATCAATTTCCGCGTCTATTCCTCGCGCGCCACGCGCATCGAGGTGTGGATCTACAAGACCGCCAAGGGCGCCCAGCCGGTGGTCAAGTACGTGATGAGCAAGAATGCGACGACCCAGGTGTGGTCGAAAACCGCCTCGGTGTCGACCCTGAAGAACAGCTATGGCCTGACCGGCACGGTTTATTACGGCTACCGCGCCTGGGGCCCGAACTGGCCGTATGTCAGTACCTGGGTCAAGGGCAGCAGCGCCGGTTTCGTCAGCGACATCGACAATGCCGGCAATCGCTTCAATCCGAACAAGCTGCTGCTCGATCCGTACGCGGTCGAGATCAGCCACGATCCGAACTCGCCGACCTGCCTGGATGGCACGATCTACGCCAGCGGCGCAGCGCACCGCATCAAGGACAGCGGCCCGTGCGCCCCCAAGGGCATTGTGCTGGCGCCGAGCACCACCTCGATCGGCACCAAGCCGACGCGCGCGCTGAAAGACGATGTGGTCTACGAAGTGCATGTGCGCGGGTTGACCAGGAGCGATGCCACGGTGCCCGTCGCGTTGCGCGGCACCTATGCCGGGGCCGCGTTGAAAGCGCCGTACCTCGCCAGCCTGGGCGTCACCGCGGTCGAGTTCCTGCCGGTGCAGGAGACCCAGAACGACACCAACGATGTCGACCCGAATTCGACCGCTGGCGACAATTACTGGGGCTACATGACGCTGAACTACTTCGCTCCGGATCGTCGCTATTCGTCGGACAAGACGCCGGGCGGCCCGACGCGCGAATGGAAGGCGATGGTCAAGGCCTTCCACGATGCCGACATCAAGGTCTACATCGACGTCGTCTACAACCACACCGGCGAGGGCGGTTCGTGGGGCGGCAGCGACGGCCTGACCGTCTACAACGTGATTTCCTGGCGCGGCCTCGACAACCCGACCTACTACTCGCTGACCAGCGATCTCAAGTACTCGTGGGACAACACCGGCGTCGGCGGCAACTACAACACGAAGAACCCGATCGCGCAGAACCTGATCATCGACTCGCTGGCCTACTGGCGCGATGCGCTCGGCGTCGACGGCTTCCGTTACGACCTGGCTTCGGTGCTCGGCAACACCTGCCAGCACGGCTGCTTCAACTTCGACAAGATGGACGGCGGCAATGCGCTCAACCGCATCGTCAACGAACTGCCGCCTCGCGCGGCCGGCGGTGGCACGGGCGTCGACCATATCGCTGAGCCGTGGGCGATCGGCGGCAACTCCTATCAGGTCGGCGGCTTCCCGTCCGGCTGGGCCGAATGGAACGGCAAGTACCGCGACGCGCTGCGCAAGAAGCAGAACCAGTTGGGCCTGGAAACCGTGCTGCTGTCGGAACTGGCCAGTCGTTTCGCCGGTTCGTCGGATCTCTACGGCGACGATGGACGCAAGCCCTGGCATTCGGTCAACTTCATGGTTGCCCACGACGGTTTCACGCTGCGCGATCTGTACGCCTACAACAGCAAGCAGAACAACCAGCCGTGGCCGTTCGGACCCTCCGATGGTGGCGACGACAACAACCATTCATGGGACCAGGGCGGCATCGTCGCCGACCAGCGCAAGGCCGCACGCACCGGCATGGCGTTCATGATGCTCAGTGCCGGCGTGCCGATGTTCAACGGCGGCGACGAATTCCTGCGCACCCAGTTCGGCAACAACAATGTCTACAACCTCGATTCCGCGGCCAACTGGCTGGACTGGTCGTGGGACAGCCACGAGAGCAATTTCCGCACCTACACCCAGCGCCTGATCGCGTTCCGCAAGGCGCACCCGGCATTGCGCCCGGCGAATTTCTATTCGGGCAGCGATAGCAACGGCAACGTCATGGAGCAGTTGCGCTGGTTCAAGCCGGATGGAGGCGTGGCCGACACCGCGTACTTCACCAATGCGAACAACCATGCGATCGCCTGGCGCATCGACGGCAGCGAATTCGGCGACAGCGCGAGCGCGATCTATGTCGCCTACAACGGTTGGTCCGGCAACGTGAACTTCACGCTGCCGTGGCCAGGCGCCGGCAAACAGTGGTATCGCGTCACCGACACCGCCACCTGGGCGGAAGGCGCAAACCAGGTCGCCAGCCCCGGCAGCGAGGCGCTGATCGGTGGCGAGTGGACGGTGTACGGCATGCAGGGACGCTCGCTGCTGCTGCTGATCGCCAAATAGCGCCTCCTGTCGCAGTCCTGTTTGCCCGTGCCGGTGCGCTCGTTCGCGCATCGAACCCGTGGGAGCGGGTTCATCCCGCGAAAGCGATCGCGGAGTGAATCCGCTCCCACATGAAAATCAATGCCTTGCGGCATGTTCGGTGGGAGCGCATTGCGTCGCGGGCTGCTGCAGCGGCCATGCGCGGCTAAGCTCGCGGGACAAGCTCCGCTTTTTCCCGCAAAGCCCGCTTTGAGTCGCGAACTCCACGTCCGGAAGCGGCCAGACCCGCGTCGTGCGCATGGCTAACCTGCATCCACCCTACGCAGGAACTTCAAGCATGAGCAGCTTTCGACTGATCGGCCTCGACCCCGCCCCGTTTGCCGGCCTGTTCGACCTCGATGACGCCGCCTTGCGCGCCCGGGGCGGGCGTCGCCGAGTTGCCACGGAAGATCCCGGTTTCCCGTGCCGGGTCAGCCTGCGGGACGCCGCGGTCGGCGAAGAATTGCTGCTGCTGCCGTTCGAGCACCAGGCCGAAGACTCGCCGTATCGGGCGTCCGGACCGATCTACCTGCGGCGCAACGCCGCGCCGCGCACCCTGGCGGTCGGTGAAGTCCCCGACTACGTGCGCCGGCGCCAGATTTCGCTGCGCGGTTACAGCGCGCGGCACCTGATGGTGGACGCGCTGGTCTGCGAGGGTGAGGACGTGGCGCAGCGGATCGAGGCGATGTTCGCGAATCCGAAGATCGCCTACGCGCATCTGCACAATGCGCGACCTGGCTGCTATTCGTGCCGGGCCGAGCGGGTCGGCTGACCGTCGATGCCGCAGAACGGCCACGAAGTCGCCGCCTGCGACCCGGCGCCGCGCCCTCAGCCGCCGATCTCCGCCTCCGCCTTCAGCACCTTGCGCGAGCCATCCGGGTACAAGGCCTCGTCGAGCAGCAGGCGTCCGTCCGGCGCGTACTTGCGGTGGCGCGCGACGTGGCCTTCGGGTGCGTGCTCCCAGTCCTCGGCGATGCGGCCCTGCGCATCGAACGTCTCGCGCTTCTGCGTGCGCCGGCCAATCTCTGAGACGCGCTCGGCGAGCGTGCCATCGTCGCGGAAGGATTCGCTGACGACGCGTGCGTCGCGGTCCTTCGGCTCAACGGCGATCCGCGACTTCGGCGCACCATTCATGTACCACTGTTCGCGCAACACGCGGTAACCGTCCTCGACGACATCGCGCAACGCGGCCTCGCCGTTGGCGTGATAGCGCGTCTCGATGCGACCCTTGGCGGTGTACTCGATGCTCGCCGCGAGCACGCCGCCATCGCCGAACTGCTCGCTGCGCAACACCTGGCCGCCCTCGAGCGTGCGCGATTCGCGCACGCGGCCGCGGGCGTCATGCAGCGCGGTGGTGACGCGCCCGGCGTGGCCGCACGGCTTGCGGTCTGCGGCGTCGAGCGATTGCGGCGCGCAGCGCAGCTCGCGCAAGCGACCGGCGTCGTCCCATTCCAACGACAGCGCCGCAGGTTTGCCGACCTCCGGATAGAAACGCAGCGACTGCAACTGGCCGTTGCGGTGCCAAACCTGGTGCTTGCCGATGGCGTCGGCATTGCGATATTCGCCGTCCTCGCGCAACTGGCCGCCGGGCCACCACTTGCGCGCGCGGCCTTCGGTGTTGCCCTGGGCGTTCACCGAGCGTTCGCGCACGCTGCCGTCCTCGTCGTGCCAGCGGTCGAGCCCGAGGCGTTCGCCGTCCTTCAGCTCCTGCTCGTACCAGAGGCTGCCATCGTCGCGGTGGCAGCGCATCACGCCAGTCTGGCCGGCGGTCGTCGAGCCGTTGTCGGGATTGACGTCCGCGCCGTTCAGTTCGCAGCGGCGGGCGTCGACGCTCGCGCTCGCGAGCAACAGGATCGGGAACAATTGCAGTGGTTTTTTCATGGTGGTGGATACGATGTCGGGCGCGCGATCGCACATGCCGGTTTCATGGCTGTCCCCCGCATTATCCCGCTTCGCGGCCCGCGCCTGATCCTTGCGCCGATCGCAACATTGCTGCGCCTCGCGATGGCCGGGCGCCAACTGTGCGGGCCGATCATTGCCCGGCCCCTGAGGGTGTGGTTTCCTCCATGACCCGGTCTGGAGCTGCACCCGATGTCGAACCCGGAATTCCTGCCGCTGCTGGCGTCGCCACATTGCCGATACGACCGCGTCGACGCGCTGGCGCCGCTCGCCTGGTTCGCCGCAGCCTCGGCGGACGCCCCGATCCTGCTGGTGGTGCCGGCGCTCGGCACGCCGGCGGGCGTTTACCGGCGCCTGGCCGCCGAGTTTGCAGTCGCCGGCGTCCACGTGGGTGTCGTCGAACTGCGCGGCGCCGGCCGCAGTCCGGTACGCGCGCGCCGCGGCGTCGACTGGGGTTATGCGGATCTGGTCGACGGCGAGATCGCGCACGCTTACGCCCTTGCGCGTGCGCGCCACCCGTTGGCGCCGATCCACGCGCTTGGGCATTCACTTGGTGGGCACGTATTGCTGTTGCACCAGGCGCGCCGGCCGGAGCAGCCGCTGGCGAGCCTGGCGCTGGTCGCGAGCGGCACGCCGTACTGGCGCAACTATCGGGGTCTCGGCAGCCTCGGTGTGCGCCTGATCGGGATTGCCGCCGATCTTGGCAGTCGCTGTTTCGGCTACTACCCGGGCGACCTGCTGCGCTTCGCCGGTCGCCAGGGCGCGCGGCTGATGCGCGAGTGGGCGGTGCTGGTGCGTGAGGGTCGTTTTGCTGCCGTGTGGCCGGATGGTGACTGGCAGGAGCGCCTGCACGCCACGCGCACCAGACTGCTCGGGATATCCGTGCCGGGGGACAGCTTCACGCCGGCGCGCACGACGGAGCACTTGCTGCGCCTGGCGGGCGTTCCCCAGGCCGTCGAGCGCCTGCAGGTGGACGGCAAGCCGGGACACTTCGGCTGGCTGCGCGAGCCGGCCCCGGTAGTGGGTCGGCTGCGCGACTGGATTGGCCAAGCAGGCAACGAGGCGAGTTGACCGGGCCAGCGGCGGGCACCGGTGCGCCCGTCGTTTTCCGGTGGGTCGACAGCAGACTGTTGGCCTGTGGTGCCTGACTATTTCTTCCGCGAGTACTTGATTTCCATGGTCTTGCGTTCGACGCCGTCGTGCGTCTCGTACCACTCGAACACATGGTGATCGGCATCGGTCCAGCGGTACACCTGGCGCACCGGCGTGACCTTGCCGGGTTTCATGGGGTCGTCCATTTCGCCACGGTAGGTGGTCGAGTTGCTGGCGGCGTCGTGTTCCCCGTAGGAGATGAAGATGCCGGTCGACATGCTGTCGATCCAGGTAGCGACGAACTTGCCTTTCAGGTTGTCGTAGCCGGTGATCCCGCGGCCTTCGAAGGGCTGGCCATTGAAGTCGCCGTGGAAGTCGGTCTCGATGTAGCGGCCGTCCCAGATCGCCTTCGACTCCGAAGTGCCGGTGCTCACTTCGGGCGGCGCAGCCGGGTCCATACACATGGTGTTCTCGTAGGTCCAACTGCCGACCATCGCGGCCAACTGGCGATGCTGTTCGCCGACGCGCCCCATCTTTTCGTACGCCTCCATCATCGCCTGCTCCTCCGGCGACGGCGCCTTGGGGGCGTCTTCGGCGTACAGCGGCAACGACATGGCGCAACCCAACAACAGCATGCAGTGCAGTGTCCTGGTCATCGTGTTCTCCCCGTGTTCGCGCCGGATGGCGGTGTGGCGATGCTACTCCCGTGATGAATGAGTGAAAGTCATGGTCGCAAAGCAAACGCCACGAGGCAGGTCACGTCGGCCGCGAAGCGGATCACGCGCGGCACCGCATGTCGCTCTTGCTTTCGTGGGTCCGGACTTGTCCGGACGCTGTTCTTCCGGTTCCCGGTAAGCGTCCAGACAAGTCTGGACCCACAACGGCTGCTGCATGCCCTCGTGCTCTCGTGCCGCGACTCAGCAACGACCAGCTAGACTCCGCGCCCCGGTTTCGCTTTGGTCGCCATGATCGCTTTCCGAAATTTCTCGTTGCGCCGCGGCCAACGCCTGTTGCTGTCGGGGATGGACATCGCGCTGCATGATGGCCAGCGTGTCGGCGTGATCGGTCGCAACGGCTGCGGCAAGTCGAGTCTGTTTGCGGTGATCCAGGGCGAACTCGAACCCGATGGCGGCGATGTCGACATCCCGAACCGGCTGCGCATCGCGAGCGTCGCACAGGAAACACCGTCGCTGCCGGATTCGGCGCTGGATTTCGTGCTGTCCGGCGATACCGAGGTGCACGCGATCATCCGCGCCGAAGCGGCGGCGATGGAGGCCGAGGACTGGGACGCGGTCGCGCTGGCGCACCAGCAACTGGCCGAGATCAACGGTTACGACGCCACCGCGCGTGCCGGTCGGCTGCTGCATGGTCTCGGTTTCACCTCGGACACCCACGAGATGCCGGTTTCGGCGTTCTCCGGCGGCTGGCGCGTGCGCCTGAACCTGGCGCGCGCGCTGATGATGCCGTCCGACCTGTTGCTGCTCGACGAGCCGACCAACCATCTCGATCTGGATGCCGTGCTGTGGCTGGAGCAGTGGCTGCTCAAGTACCCGGGCATGCTGATGATGATCTCGCACGACCGCGAGTTCCTCGATGGCCTGTGCACCCACACGCTGCACTTGAACGACGGCAAGGCCAAGCTCTACACCGGCGATTACACCAGCTTCGAGCGCCAGCGCTCAGAGCACCTGCGCCAGCAGCAGGCGGCATTCGAGAAGGAACAGATCGAGCGCGCCCATCTGCAGGCCTTCATCGACCGCTTCAAGGCGTCCGCCGCGCGCGCCAAGCAGGCGCAGTCGCGGGTCAAGCGCCTCGCCAAGCTGGCCGGCACCGAGGCGGTGCGCGCCGAGCGCGAAGTCACGATCGGCTTCAGCGATCCAGTCAAGCTGCCGTTCTCGCTGATCCGGCTGAACCATGTCGATGCCGGTTACGGCACGCACACGGTGCTGGAGAACGTCGATTTCCGCCTGGAAGCCGGCGACCGTATCGGCCTGCTGGGCCCCAATGGCGCCGGCAAGTCGACGCTGGTCAAATCCCTGGTCGGCGAACTCCCTTTGCTGCGTGGCGAGCGCATGGCGCATCCGGACCTGGAACTCGGTTACTTCGCCCAGCACACGGTGGAATCGCTGCACGAGGGCCAGAGCCCGATCGACCACATGCGATTGATCGCGCCGACCGGATCGGTGCAGGACTTCCGCGACTATCTCGGTCGCTGGAGTTTCCCCGGCAACCGCGCCTTCGAACTGGTCGACGGCTTCTCCGGCGGCGAGCGCGCGCGCCTGGCGCTGGCGCTGATCGCCTGGCGCAAGCCGAATGTGATGCTGCTCGACGAGCCGACCAACCATCTCGACCTGGAGACCCGCGAGGCGCTGGCCGAGGCCTTGAGCGATTTCGGCGGCGCCATCGTGCTGGTCTCGCACGACCGGCATCTCACCGGCCTGGTGTGCAATACCTACTGGCGCGTGGCCGACGGGCATGTCGATGCCTTCGATGGCGATCTCGACGACTACGCCGCATGGCTACGTACGCGTGGCAACAAGCTGGCGGCGGAGCGGCGCGCTGCGTAATGCACATTGGGCGTTCGGATCGCGAGCCTTGGTAGAGCCGAGCTTGCTCGGCTGGGCTCGTCGCGGCACTGATCGAGAGCAGCGGAGCAAGCTCCGCTCTCGGATCGCGAGCTTTGGTAGAGCCGAGCTTGCTCGGCTGCGCTCGTCGCGGCACTGATCGAGAGCAGCGGAGCAAGCTCCGCTCTACAGAGCCTGGGGAGGATGGAACCCGCACACGCTTCATCGTGCGGATTCCACCGTCAGGCGCACAGCACGACGGGCGTTGACTTGCGGCGGTCCGGGCGGCGGAATCCGCGTGGGTGGGACTACGGTTTTGTCATTTCCCTGCGGTGCGCGGGTTCCGCCCTACAAGGATTCCGCAAGGAACGGCATTGCTGGATGCGTGGCGGCAAATCCCGCTTCGCGCTCGTGCACGGTCACCGGGAATCCGTCGGTGGGTTCGATGACCGCGCCGGATTCGTCGAGGTAGATCAGCTCTCGCGCGCTCCCGCGCTGGCCATCGAACTGCCAGAGCATGGCGCCATCGACCCAGGCGATCGCAATTCGTTCGATGACAAGACCGGCGCCGCCGACGGTGCTGGCCTGTTCCAGGCGTTCGCGCACTCGCGCCGCGCTGAGCCGGCTGCGGTCGAGCAGCAGATTGGGCGACGGCACGGGTTCGAGAATCAGGCTTGGGTGCTCGGTGTAGTCTTCTGCATTGCTGGCCGCGAGCAAGTAATAATCGTCGCGGACATTGCCGTTCTCCAGCACCAGAAAGCAGTTTTGCGCGTCGATGCCGACCCGCAGCACGCGTTCGCCGGTGTTGACCCGATGCAACCAGCCCATGCAGTGCTCGGTCATTGCCTGAAGAGGGGTTGCAGTACCCGCATCGGGATCGCCTTCCAGCGACACCGCCGATTCCGCCAGTGCCGTCGACTCGAACAACGCGCCCTTGTAGTTGTGGTCTTCGCGCAGTTCGAAGCGCGTCATTGGATACAAACCGAAGGCCTCGTCGTATTCCGCGTCGGGCAGTCGCGTGGTGCCATCGAAGATCGCCGTGAAGGCGGCAAAGCTGTCAGCGCCTTCGCTGCGATCAGCCAGTGTGATGTACGCCAGCGGACGCGCGAAGGGCGCTGGCAGCCAGATGATCTCGTAAAGCCAGTCTGCGTGCGGCTGCTCCGGCCACAGCGCGCGTGTCGCAGTGGTCAGTGCCGCTACCCGCTCCGCCGCAAAGTCGGCATCGTCGATTGCAGACTCGGGAAGCTCCGCCGGCCACGATTCCGGCCAGCGCAGCTCGCCTTCGTGCACAAAGCCGGCTTTGTGATCGCGCCAGTCGAACAGCCAGCGGCGGCTGCCGCTGTCGGTCTCGATGACCATCGAGCAGCGATCGGCGAGGCGGTTCGCGTTGAGGCGCAGGATCCGGCCGCGCGGATTGCGTTCACGCAGCGCGCGGAAACACTCGCCGGCGAAGTCCTGCAGCGGCGGCGGTTCGGCGGCGACCTCTGCTGCAGGAGCCGCTGCCGGAATTTCATCGGAAACCGCCGATACGTCGATCGCCTGGCGGCCGTCGATGACGTCCGAGATCGGGAACCCGGACAGGCGCAAGGCCAGCAGCAGCGCGAACACGATGACCGAAAGCGCAAGGACCGCAGCAGTTCTGGGCTTCATGCATGGACTCCCCGGGTGGTCGCAGTATCGTGGCAGCGGCAACCGTTGTCGCGCCAGCGCGCGAACCGCGGCGGCACATGGACAGCGGAGCTGGCTTGTGCGTTGATGCAGCCTTCAGCTCAGCGAATGCCGATCATGGACGATCCCGACAGCGCACGCGTCGCTCAGGTCGCCGCGGAAAGTACCTCGCACCATGGCGCCGGCAACGCGGTCGACCGCTTCATCCATCGTTTCGGCCGCGCCGCCCACGTGCTCGCAGTCCTGGCGGTTTATGCGGTGGTCGCCCTGGCCATCGGCTGCGCCGTCGCGCCGGCGCTGTGGCTACTGGTCCAGTGGCTGCCGTGGGCGATGACCTGGGGCGAGCTGCTCGGCTGGCCGCTGGCCGGCCTTGGCTTCGGCCTGGCGTTCCTGGTCGCCGGATTCGCGCTGCTGGTGGTGGTGCCGATCTTCAACTGGCTGCTGCCGACGCGCGTGCAGGCCTACCACGGCGCCTATTATTCGATCGCCGCCGTGCCCTGGTTCCTGCACAACGCGCTGTTTTACCTGGCCCGTTACACCTTCCTGCCGTACGTGACGCTGACGCCTTTCGGTCCGTGGTTCCTTAGTGCGATGGGCATGAAGGTCGGCCACCGCGCCTTCATCAACACCGAGTTCATCTCCGATCCGCGACTGATCACGCTTGGCGACGATGTGGTGATCGGTGGCAGCGTGCACCTGTTTGCCCACTTTGCCGGTGGTGGCCACCTGGTGATCGAACCGATCGTCATCGAACGCGGCGCGACCATTGGCCAGAAGGCCACGGTGATGGGCGATGTAAAGATCGGCGCCGGCGCCAAGATCCTGCCGCATTCGGTGCTGTTGCCGGGTTCGCGTGTCGGTGCCGGAGAAACCTGGGCCGGCGTGCCGGCGCGACCGATCTCCGCGGCGGAAATGGAGCATGTCCGCCAGGACATCCGCGGGATGACCTGCGACGGGGAGTGAGGGCGGCCGGTACCCGCGGCGTAGGCTTGTCCCGCGTGCTGTTGCTCCCTGTGGGAACGGGCTTGTCCCGCGAGCGGTTGCTCCCTGTGGGAACGGGCTTGTCCCGCGAGATCTGGCACTGGAAGCTCACGACACAAGGTCGCTCCCACAGGCGACTTGGCTCTGCTGTGCGAGGGTGCGGCAAGCCCGAAAGCGCCAATCGCGCCGCACTTGACGGCGATCATGTCGCAGCAGGCAGCAGGTTGATTACGGTTCGTGGCGTCGAAGTCCCGGTTTCGAGTGAAACCTGGTCTGGCCCCGAATCTTGTCCGAGGACCTGCCATGAAGTCTGCGTTGCTGCCGCTTTTGATCGCCCTGAGCCTGGTCGCCTGCAAGCCGCAGGAACCGGCGCCGCTGCCGCCACAGGTCGGCACCCGATCGGTTCCCGAACAGTCGCCGGGGGCTGCGTCGGTGGCCGCGACTCCGGATGTCCCTGCGACCGACTCCGCGACTACGGCGACCACCGCGGATGCCACAGCGCCGGTCGTCGTGGCTGACACACCTGCCAACGCGACAGTTGCGGTCGTCGATGGCGAAGCGGTCTACAAGAAGGCCTGCATCACCTGCCACGGCACCGGCCTGGCCGGCGCGCCGAAGCTCGGTGATGCAGCGGACTGGGGTCCGCGCATCGCGCAAGGCGATGCGCTGCTGTTCGAGCATGCGTCGAAGGGCTTCACCGGCAAGAAGGGCATGATGCCGCCGAAGGGCGGGTTCATGACGCTGACCGATGACGAGATTCGCGCCGCGATCGAATTCATGAAAACTGCGCCGGCGCCGTAATCGGTCGACATGCAACGCAGTTTTCGCGCAGCGCAACGCGGCTGCGAGCGCTCGGCGGCAGTTGCAGCAGGCGGGCAAATTCTTCACAGGCTCTCAGTCCAGCAATTCCACCGGTGGCGTCGATGCCATGCCCTTGGCGCGTTTCGCCAGTCGTTGATCAAACGTCGCGAAGCTGGACGCCCGCTTGCTGCGGGCCAGGTGCAGCGCATCGGCGAAATCAAGTCCCTTGTCGAAAGCTTCGACCGCCACCAGGACCGCGTCGCGATCCTCGAGTGTGACGTGCTCGATGCTGGCCAGCGCGCGCAACACCCGAGAAATGTCTCCGCTTGGAAGTTCGTAAAAGCCACGCATGACCCACTCCAGTTCCAACAGTACCGTAACCGGAACGAACGATCGTTGCGCAAGCGCTGCGATGGCTGCGGGTCGCTGCCTGGCAGCTTCTTCATCATCGGGATCATCGACGAAGAACCGCGCCAGGACGTTGGTATCCAGGGCCCTCATGGTTTGCCGTGCGGCCTTCGGTTCAGCAGAGAAGCAGGATCGAAATCCTCCAGGCGGCGCGCAACACCGCGCGCGGGCGCCTTGACCATGCCGGCCAGTCCGGCCACGTCTGCTGTTTCAACCGGACGGACGACGCGCAGCTTCAGCCCGTCTGGTTCTTCCAGCACCTCGATACGGGCGCCTGCACCCATGCCGAGGCGTCGCCGCAACGCAGCGGGCAGCACGATCTGGCCTTTCGACGAGACCAGCAGGGTGGACATGATTGCTCCTGGATGAAACGAACGAAATTCATCGTAGGGCGCCTTACGTAGTAAGTCAACGATGCGCCGGACTTGGCCGCACGACGAACTGGGGTCAAGGTGCAGTTTCCCCCGGGCACTCCCCGGCAGCAGGACGGAAACTGCACTCTGACCCCAATCCCCGAACGTTCGTGAATCGCCGGCGACAAACCTGCCCGCGCGGAGCGTGCCGGCGCGAGTCCGTGCCGACATCCCTGTGGGAGCGACCTTGTGTCGCGAGCCGTGATTGCGCAAAGCTCGCGACGCGAGTTCGCCTCCACAGCGGAGCCTGCGCCAATCAATACCCGATCGGATGCCACACCGTCTTGTACTCGACGAAATCGAGCACGCGTTCCAGCGCCAGCAGCGGGCCGCCGGGGCGCAGGTAACGCTTCATGTTGTCGGCGCCGAGGCGTTCGAGTTCGGTCTGCACGGCGTGGTCACCACCGAGGTAGGTGAGGCCCTGGATTTCCATGTGCGAGCCGAATTGGCTGGCCAGTTCGGCGGCGCTGCCGCTGAGCAGGTTGACCACGCCGCCGGGCAGGTCCGAGGTGGCGAAGGCCTCGCCGAACTCGGCGACGAGTCCGCCGGCGCGACCGGGTAGCAGTGCGACCACGGTGTTGCCCGCCGCGATGGCGGCGGCGATGCGCGCGGCGATGGCGGCCGGATCGGGATCCTCGGCGAAGATCAAGCCGATCACACCGACCGCTTCGGGCGTGGTGAAGTTGTGGTGCGGGCCGGCGACCGGATTGACCGCGCCGATCACCTGCGGGTACTTGTCGGTGGCGCCGGCGTAATAGACCAGCGCGTCGATGGTGCCGGCGAGTGCGCGCTCGGCCTGGGCAGGTGTCAGGCCCAGACCCTCACGCAGCAGCGCGAGCCAGGAGTCGGCGCGACCTTCGATCATTTCCGCAGCGCGATACAGGATCTGCCCGCGGTTGTAGGCGGAGCGCGCGGCCCAGCCGTGCTGGGCGCCGAGCGCGGCGTCGACTGCGGCGCGCAGGTCCTTGCGCGAGCCCAGGCACAGTTGCGCGAATGGCTTCTTGGCGCCCGGCCGGACCAGCGGATAGCTGCGGCCGGATTCGCTGCGCGGAAAGGCGCCGCCAATGTACAGCTTGTGCGTCTTCAGCACCGGTAGCTTGAGGTCGGCGGTCTTCATCCGAGAATCTCCAGGTACGGCAGCAGTCCATGGCGACCGCCCTCGCGGCCGTAACCCGATTCGCCGTAACCGCCGAACGGCGAGGTCGGATCGAACTGGTTGTAGGTGTTCGCCCAGATCACGCCGGCGCGCAGGCCGGACGCGACCTTGTGGATCTTCGATCCTTTCTCGCTCCAGATGCCGGCGGCCAGGCCATAGGGCGTGTCGTTGGCCTTGGCGACGGCCTCGGCCGGCGTGCGGAAGGTACTGACCGTGAGCACCGGGCCGAACACTTCGACGCGGCACAGCGTGTGCGAGGACGCGACGTCGCTGAAAAAACACGGGCGCAGGAAGTTGCCGGCCTGCGGCAGCTTGATCTCTTCGGGCTCGAAGTAGCTGGAGCCTTCCTGTTTGCCCAATTCGATCAGGCGCTTGATCTTGTCGAGTTCGCCGATCGAGTTGATCGCGCCGATGTCGGTGTTCTTGTCGAGCGGATTGCCGACGCGCAACTGGCGCATGCGCACCTTGAGCTTGTCGAGGAACACGCCGGACACCGACTCTTCCAGCAGCAGGCGCGAACCGGCGCAGCAGACGTGGCCCTGGTTGAAGTAGATGCCGTTGATCACGCCCTCGACCGCCTGGTCGATGGCGGCATCCTCGAACACGATGTGCGCGCTCTTGCCGCCGAGTTCCAGGGTGAGCTTCTTGCCGCTGCCGGCGACGCTGCGCGCGATGATCTTGCCGACCTCGGTGCTGCCGGTAAAGGCGATCTTGTCGACGCCCGGATGCGCGACCAGCGCCGCTCCGGCTTCGCCAGCGCCGGTCACCAGGTTGACTACGCCCGGTGGCAGCCCGGCTTCCTCAAAGATCTCCATCAGCTTGAGCGCGGTCAACGGCGTCTGCTCGGCTGGCTTGAGCACCACGGTGTTGCCGCAGGCCAGCGCCGGCGCGATCTTCCACGCCGCCATCAGCAGCGGGAAGTTCCACGGAATGATCTGGCCGGCGACGCCGATCGGACCGACCTTGCGGCCCGGCAGTGCGTATTCGAGCTTGTCGGCCCAGCCGGCGTAGTAAAAGAAGTGCGCGGCCACCAGCGGCAAGTCGACGTCGCGCGATTCGCGGATCGGCTTGCCGTTGTCGATCGTCTCCAGCACCGCCAGCTCGCGCGAGCGCTCCTGGATCAGCCGCGCGATGCGGAACAGATAGCGCCCGCGTTCGCGCCCGCTGAGCTTGCTCCAGGTGCGATCGTAGGAACGGCGCGCGGCGCGCACGGCGGCATCGACGTCGCTCGCATCGGCCTCGGCGATCTCCGACAGCACCTGGTTGGTGGCCGGATTGATGCTGTCGAAGTAGCGCCCGGCGGCAGGCTGCGTCCACTTGCCGCCGATGTACAACTGGTGTCGCGCGGGAATCTGCACGATCTTGTCCGACTCGATGCTGGGGGCGTAGTCGATCACCAGGCCGCCGGGGGCCGGGGCGGGATCGCGCGGGTGGCCGTTCGTGGCCGGCGACGCGGAAGCGTGGGCGAGGTGCTCAGTCAAGTGAGTAGCCCTTGTCGTAGTAGTAGCGGCCGGTGTACTGCTTGTAGATCTGCCGCAGCACATCGTTGAGCAGCGCGCTGGCGCCGAAGCGGTAGAGGTCGGGTGTCATCCACGCCGGGCCGAGCGTCTCGTAAAGCATCACCAGGTAGGTGATCGCCTGGCGCGCCGTGCGGATGCCGCCGGCCGGTTTCATGCCGATGCGCACGCCGGTCTTGCGGTAGTGATCGGCGATTGCCTGCAGCATCACCAGCGTCACCTGCGGCGTCGCCGCCGGCTGCACCTTGCCGGTCGAGGTCTTGATGAAGTGCGCGCCGGCCGCGATGGCGATGTCCGAAGCGAGGCGCACCTTGTCCAGCGTGCCGAGTTCGCCAGTTTCCAGGATCACCTTCAAATGCGCAGCGCCGCAGGCCTCGCGCACCGCAGCGATCTCGTCGTACACCTGCTGGTATTCGCCGGCGAGGAAGGCGCCGCGGTTGATCACCATGTCTATCTCGTGTGCGCCGGCGGCAACCGCTTCGCGCACGTCGATCAGGCGCGTTGCCAGCGAGGCCTGGCCGGACGGAAACGAGGTCGCCACCGAAGCCACGTGCACGCCGCTGCCTTCGAGCGCCTTGACCGCATGCGGCACCAGCAGCGGGTACACGCACACTGCGGCGACCGATGGAATCGGCCGGAAACCGGGAATCTTCGACAGCGCTTCGGTCAGCATCGGCGATGCCGGCTGGATCGCCTTGCGGCACATCTGGCGCACGCGCGCCGGCGTGTCGGCACCCTCCAGTGTGGTCAGGTCCATCATGCGGATGGCGAGATAGAACAGGTCGAGCTTGCTGCCGGCCTTGATGCTGCGCTTGCCGAAGAACGCGGCGCGCTCGTCGATGCCGACGGCGTCGACCGGGATGGCGGCGATGCCCTGCGAGCGACCGTCGTGGTCGTGGACATTGACGATCATGGAAACGTGGGGCTCCCCGGCTGGCGCGCGCGCGCGGATGACAGGCGTGAAGCATACGTTTGCCAGGTGTGCCTGTCGCTTGTTGTGCCGAAAAGCGCCGAGGGCAACTTGGCGATTCGGCCCCGGTCTTGATCCTGCTCATTGCGTGGTTGGGTGTGATGCGTGCCCAATCCGTGCAGGATCATTCACTGTGGAACACCACCATGCATCGAGTCGCCATCGCCATCCTGCCGCTGTGCCTGCTGCTCGGCGCCTGCGCTCCCGAGGATCGCAGCAGCGCGCCGCCACCCGCGATCGCGCCGGTCGCGCCCGTGACAGATGCGGCGACGACGGCACCCACCGACGAGCACGCGCACCACCACGACGCCAGCGCAGGTGCGCCGCTGGAGCGCCCGCCGGGCGGCGGCAACTGGGCCACCGATGCACCACTGCGCCAGGGCATGGAGCGCATCCATGGCGTGATGGCCGACGCATTGCCGGCGTTCGAGAAAGGCGGGCTGAGCGCCGAGACCGCCACGGCACTGGCCAATGAGGTCCAGACGCAGGTGCAATTCCTGATCGCCAACTGCAAGCTGGAGCCTGCCGCCGACGCGCAGTTGCACCTCGTGATCGGACAAATGCTGGCGGCGGCCGACGCGTTGTCGAAGGAACCGATGTCGAAAGAGGGCATGCCGCGGTTGCACGAAGCGGTGCAACTCTATGGCGATCACTTCGAGCATCCCGGGCTGCATGGCCACAGTGGCGAGCCGCACCACGACGGCGAGCACGAGCACGCGGATCACGACGCCAAGCCGACTGCCGGCTGACGCTCGGTCAGCGCTCTGGCGGTGCCGGCTCAGGGTCAGCGGCGGATAGCGGTGTCCGCCGCAGCGCCGCCAGCGCGCATTCCCAGCGGCCCTCGTGGCACAGGCCGCTGAGCCCCGCCTGCTCGTACGCCTCGATGGCAGCATCGATCAGGCGCGCGCGGCAGGTTTCGATGGCATTGGCGGTCACTGCGTGATGCTCGCTTGCAAAGGTCGTCAATCGCGTGCTCCGGCAGGGCCATCGCGGCAGCTTATTCGGCCGGGTGCGCCGAATCCACGGGCGAGCGCTCAGTCCGCATCGCCCGCTGTCGTTTCGTGGACGAATCTGCGTACTGGATATCAGGCGAGCACACATAGGTGTCGCGCCGACCTTCCATGACTCAGGAGTTTCCCCAATGTTGTCCCAGCGGATTCACGCCGCAGTTGCGGTGCTCGCCCTTTGGCTGCCTGCACATCAGGCGACGGCGCAAGTCGACCAGTTTTCGCTCAACTTCGAAGAGATCAAGATCACTTATGCAGCCGGGGCAAGCGGCGAACTGCCGTTCCGTCCAGAACTGACGCTGGGTGCCGACGGCAGTGGGCATGCGCTGCTTCGCACGCACAAGGCAACCGACATCACGCTCAAGCGCGGCACTTTTTACCCGGCCGACGTACTGGCGCAGACCACGCTGGAGCTGGCGCTGGATCCGGCGGACTTCAGTTGGGTGGGTTCGGGCTCGCTGTTGCTCGACAGCGCTCACACACACGGCGGTGGTGGCGGCCACGTCAAGGTATTCAGCGGCAGCACGGATCAGCGACAGCCCACCGACAACATCGAGGTGTTCGTGCCACGTGTTGGCCGCGACAGCGCCGTCGAGTTGCGCTTCACGCCGGTACGTGGCGCGCAGCTGAGCGGAGAGCCGGCCGCGGCATTCAATCGCCCACGCCGCGGCGAAGCCCTGGTGGCGCACTTTCCGGCGCCGCCTGCGGACACCGGCATCAAGGTCTATGTTGATGTCGTCTACAACCACAGCGCTCAGTCGGCAACGGTGAGACTGCGAACGACCGCTGCGGTCGATCAGGGCTCTTGATCCAGAACCGGGCTGAATGCTGGTGTGCTGGCGTCTGATGCATGCGCACTACATTGGACATCGACGATGACGTGTTGCTGGCCGCCAAGGATCTGGCGCGCCGTCAACGCAAGACTGCGGGTGAAGTTCTGAGTGAGCTTGCCCGGCTTGGACTGCAGGGCGGGCAGCGTGGAGTCAGTGAAGCCCGCCGCGCCATGGTTTCGTTCCGGCGCCGGCGGGCGGTATCACGCTGACCGATGCGCAGACCGATGCCTTGCGTGAGGCGACGGGCGAGGATTGAGGTGCGTGCGCGGCTGGATGGTGCGCATCAGCAGCACCGATTGGCCTGCTCGACAATGCGCATTTCGCCGAAAGGCTGCTGGGCCCGCGTTACCAGACCGACCATTACCTGTTGGCACTGGCCGCATCGCGCGGCGGTCGGCTGGTGAGTTTCGATCGTGGCATTGCGCTTGGCGCGGAGCGCCAGGCGCAGCCGGGGCAACTGGTTTTTGCTTTAGCTTCTGTGGGTCCAGACTTGTCTGGACGCTCCTGTCTCTGCTGTGGCTCTGGTGGGTCCAGACTTGTCTGGACGCCGTTGCTTGGTTCTGCTTTGGCTGTTGTGGGTCCAGAAAAGTCTGGACCCACAACAGCAACTTCAGAACGCGTTGATCCCGGTGATCTCGCGGCCGACCACCAGCTGGTGCACGGTTTCGGTGCCTTCGTAGGTGATCACGCTCTCCAGGTTCAGGCCGTGGCGGATCGGGCAGTACTCGACGGTGATGCCGGCGCCACCGAGGATGTCGCGCGCCTCGCGGGCGATGTCGATCGCCATGCGTACGTTGTTCCACTTGGCCAGGCTGACCTGCGTCGGCTGCATCGTGCCGGCGTCCTTCAGGCGGCCAAGTTGCAATGACAGCAACTGGGCGAGGGTGATGCGGCGTGCCATGTCGGCGAGCTTGAGCTGCACCGCCTGGGTGGCAGCGATCGGCTTGCCGAAGATGATGCGCGTTTTGGCATATTCCAGCGCCTCGCGATAGCAGGCAATCGCCGCACCGATCGGTCCCCAGGTGATGCCGTAGCGCGCCTGCGTCAGGCACGACAGCGGGCCCTTGAGGCCGCGCACGTTCGGCAATCGCTGACTGTCGGGCACGCGCACGTCGTCGAAGAACAGCGCGCTGGTGACCGAGGCGCGCAGGCTCATCTTGCGTTCGATGTTCTGCGTCGCGAATCCCGGCGTGCCTTTTTCGATCAGGAAGCCCTGGATACCTTCTTCGGTCATCGCCCAGACGATGGCGATGCCGGCCACGCCGCCGTTGGTGATCCACATCTTGGAGCCGTTGATCACCCAGTCGCCGCCGTCGCGCTTCGCGTGCGTCTTCATGTTGCCGGGGTCCGAGCCGCCGTGCGGCTCGGTCAGGCCAAAGCAGCCGATCAACTCGCCGCGCGCCATCGGCGGCAGGTACTTGCGGCGCTGCTCCTCGGAACCGAAGGCGTAGATCGGGTACATGCACAGGCTGGACTGCACCGAGACGAAGCTGCGGATACCAGAATCGCCGCGCTCCAGTTCCTGGCAGATCAATCCATACATCACGCCGCTCATGTTGGCGCAGCCGTATTCCTCCGGCAGGCTGGAACCGAGCAGGCCGAGCGAAGCGATCTCCGGGATCAGTTCCGACGGAAAGCGGTGCTCGTCGAAGCACTGGCCGATGATCGGGATGACCTTTTCGTCGGTGAAGCGCGCCACCGTGTCCTGGACCATGCGTTCTTCATCGCTGAGCAGCGAGCGGATGTCGAACAGGTCGGACGGATCGAGGGTGGAGGGCTTCTGCGCCATGACGGGTCACCGGGAATTTGGAAGCGGCGAAGTATAGGTGGGGGAATGTGAATGGGGCAGCTCGGCAGTCTGTGGGAGCGGGTTCATCCCGCGATCTTTTGCCGTATCCAAAACAAAGCTCGCGGGATAAACCCGCTCCCACAGAACATCTCTAAACGCTTGATTATAGAGCATCTATTTGTAGGTCACGTTGCCTGCGCAGCGGGCTACGTGACTATGGACAGCGTCACGTAGCCTGCTGCGCAGGCAACGTGACCTACTTCTGTGGGAGCGGGTTCATCCCGCGATCTTTTGCCGAACCCAACGAAAGCTCGCGGGATAAACCCGCTCCCACCGAGAAGCGCTAACGCACCGGATCTCCCGCCAACCGCCGCGCCTTGGCGCGCGCGATGGCGTCGGCCAGGGTGCTGGCGCCGGTTTGCTGCTTGAGGTCTTCACGTTTGGCTTCGATCTTCGCCGACTGCTCTGCGCGACGATGTTCGAGTCGCGCGAGGTGGGACTCGTAACGGCGTCGAAAATGCGCCGCCTCGTCGGCATCGATCGGTCCACGCGCAGCGCCGTTCAGCGCCGTATCCGGCAGCATCACGATGCAATCCACCGGGCACGGCGCAATGCACAGCTCGCAACCGGTGCACTCGATGGCGATCACCGTGTGCATGCGCTTGTTGGCGCCGAGGATGGCATCGACCGGACAGGCGGGCAGGCATTTGGTGCAGCCGATGCAGTGCTCTTCGAGGATGAATGCGACTTCGCGCGGTTTTTCGATGCCATTGGCCGGATTCAGCGGCAACGCCGCGCGACCGGTCAGTTGAGCCAGTGCGGCGATGGTGGACTGGCCGCCCGGCGGGCACTGATTGATTTCGGCCTCACCACTGGCGATCGCCTGTGCGTACGGCAGGCAGCCCTGATAGCCGCAGCGCGTGCATTGCGTCTGCGGCAGCAGGGCGTTGATGGCGCTGGGGTGCAGAGAATCGGTCACGGTGGCGTCCCTCTCCCCGCGCGCGGGGAGAAGGTCCGGCGCGCGGTTGTTCACGTGCATCGACGCCTGCGGTTCATTTGACCCGCATGCCCGGTTCGGCGCCGGCATCCGGCGCCAGCAGAAACGGTCCGCCGCGTTCGTCGGACGCGGCGAGCACCATTCCTTCGGACAAACCAAAACGCATCTTGCGCGGCGCCAGGTTGGCAACCATCACGGTCAGCCGCCCGACCAGTGCTGCCGGATCGTAGGCACTCTTGATGCCGGCGAACACCTGGCGCGTGCCGAGCGTGCCGAGGTCCAGTTGCAGGCGCAGCAGTTTGTCGGCCTCCGGTACGGATTCGGCAGCCGCGATACGCGCGATGCGCAGATCGATGGCGCTGAACTGGTCGATGGTGATGGGCGCGCTGGCGTCTGTCGTGCTCGGAACAGAATCAGAGGCGGGGCTGGGGGCTGGGGGCTGGGGCGCCTTGTTGCTGGCTGATTTGGGCGCGGCGGCTTTTGTGGGAGCGGCTGCAACCGCGATCGCTTTCGCCGCAGGCGCAACCGCCAGCGTATCCCGCGAGGCCTCGATCATCGCCTCGACCTGCTTCGGATCGACGCGGGTCGCCAGCGCCGCGAAAGCGTTGATCCGATGGCCAGCCGGCAACGGTAGCGCGACATCCTCGAACGACTTGATCTCGAACCCGAGGAAGTCCTCGCTGGCCTTGGCCAAGCTGGGCACGATCGGCTTGATCCACGCCGCGAGCAAGCGGAACAGCGAGATGCCCAGCGACACGATTGCATGCAGTTCGCTGCGCTTGGTTTCGTCCTTCGCCAGCACCCACGGCGCGCGTTCGGCGATCAGCGCGTTGACGGCATCGGCGACCGCCATGGTCTCGCGCAGTACCAAGCCGAAATCGCGATCATCGAAGGCCGCGCGACAGCGCGCATGCAGGCGGGCCACCTGTTCGGCGTAAAAACCAAGATCGGCCGCATCCAGTTGCGCGACTCGACCCTCGAAGTTCCTGGTCACGAACCCGGCACAACGACTGGCGATATTGACGAACTTGCCGACCAGGTCGGCATTCACGCGCAGCGCAAAATCCTCGAGGTTGAGATCGAGATCGTCGACACCGCCGCCCGATTTTCCGGCGTAGTAATAGCGCAGGTAATCGGGGTTGAGGCCAGCATCGAGGTAGGTGCGCGCCTGGATGAAGGTGCCGCGCGACTTGCTCATCTTGGCGCCGTTGACGGTCAGATAACCGTTGACGTGCATGCCGGTGGGCGTGCGGTAACCGGCGCCGTGCAGCACCGCCGGCCAGAACAGGCCGTGGAAGTTGACGATGTCCTTGCCGATGAAATGGTGCAGTTCGGTGTCGCTGCCGGGCATCAGGTAGCGGTTGTAGTCGACGCCGGTGCGGTCGCAATAGGCGCGGAAGCTGGCCAGGTAGCCGATTGGTGCGTCCAGCCAGACGTAGAAGTACTTGCCCGGCGCGTCGGGAATCTCGAAGCCGAAGTACGGCGCGTCGCGCGAGATGTCCCACGCCTTGAGCCCGGCATCCAGCCATTCGCGCAGCTTCGCGCGCACGCCCGGATGGGTGTCCAGCCATGGCTCGCCCTCGCTGCCGGGCGCGTCGGCCAGAAAGCGGGTCAAGAAGTCCTCGAACTGGCCGAGTTCGAAAAAATAATGCTCGGAGGCGCGCATTTCCGGGCGTGCGCCGGAGACCACCGAGTACGGATTCTTGAGGTCGGTCGGTGCGTAGGTGGCGCCGCAGTTCTCGCAGTTGTCGCCGTACTGGTCTGCCGTGCCGCATTTGGGGCACTCGCCCTTGACGTAGCGGTCGGGCAGGAACATCGCCTTGACCGGATCGTAGAACTGCTCGACCGAACGCGCACGAATCGCACCGCGCATGCGCAGGGCAGTGTAGATCGACGCCGTGATCGCCTGGTTTTCCGGGCTGTGGGTCGAGTGGTAGTGATCGAAAACGACGCTGAACGCGGCGAAGTCGCGTTCGTGCGCGACCTGCATTGGCGCGACGAACTGCTCGGGCGTCAGGCCGGCCCTCTCCGCGGCGAGCATGATCGGCGTGCCATGCGTGTCGTCGGCGCATACGAAGTGCACCGTGTTGCCCATCAGACGCTGCGCGCGCACCCAGATGTCGGCCTGGATGTAACCGACCAGATGGCCGAGGTGCAGATGGCCGTTGGCGTAGGGCAGGGCGTTGGTGACCAGGATGTCGCGGCGTTCCATGTTGTGGGTGTGGCTTCCTTGGACAAGTGCGCGATTATGGACCAGCGATCCCGGGAACATTGCTCCGCAGGCGGCGGGCAACGGCTGGCAGTCGTCGGGTCGACGCTGAATCGTTGCCAACCCGGCGCTGCAAGTTCAGAACAAATTCAGCGCCCTGCACTAGGCTTGTTCGGCAACGGCGCTGATGCCGCGACGATGGATTACCCGGAGAGCGCAACGATGACGAGCACGAAGGTTTCGCTACTGGCACTGGTGTTGACCGCAGCCATCGCCGATGCGTCGGCGCAGGCGCCCTACGCGCGCGGCAGCGTCGGCTACGACTTCGCCAGGGTGGTCGATGTGCAGCCGATCTACGAGAACGTCAATATCGCCGAACCGCGTGAGGAGTGCTGGGACCAGCCAGTCACCTATGTCGAGGGTCCGGTCTACGGCGGTCCGCGTTCGGGCACGCCGGAGATCGTCGGCGGCATCATCGGCGGCCTGATCGGCAACCAGTTCGGCAGCGGCAGCGGGCGCGCTGCGGCAACCGCCGCCGGCTTCGCGCTGGGTGCCTCGGTTGCTCACGACAATCAAAATCGGCGCTACTACAACGGCGCGCCGCGCTATGAGCGCACGGTCAGCGAACGTCGTTGCGCAGTGCGCGAAAGTTATCGCAACGAGCGCCAGTTGATCGGCTACGACGTGACCTACGACTACAACGGCACCATCGGCCACACCTTCAGCGAACGCCAGCCGGGCACCGAGATCCGAGTTCGCGTTGCCGTCGAGCCGGCCGACTGACGGCAACAGGACCAGGTTTGCCCGATGCAGGGCGCCGCGTCGGCGGCGCCTCAGCGTAGCGGGTATTCCTGCGACCAATCCTTGACTTCCGTTGCCGGGGTCTGAACCGGCTCGCCGTGGCCGGAGAAGCTGGCGGTAAGGCGCTCACCGCTCTGCAACTCGGCGCTGAGGCGCAGCAGCCGCGCCTGCGGCTCATCGACGCAGATCTCAATTGCCTTGTACGCAGTGATCAGGCGTACATCCTTGCTCAAGTCCACCTTGCGCGAGGTGCATGCAGCACTGCCGATCATCTGGGTTGCCGGTGCGTCGCTGGCAAACGCGGATTCACTTTGCGGGATGGCCGCGATCGCCGCATACATGTTGGCGACGGCCGGTGGCGTGAGTGCGCTGACATCGAAGGTGGCGCCGGCTTCCTTGAGGTAGCGTCCGCCCTTGAGCACCCAGTTGCCATCGAGCTCAGCGCTGCCTTGCGGCAGCGTTCGCAGGGTGAAACTCGCATTGGCCACGCTTCCGGCGCCCGTTGCGTACTGCGCACTGCCATCAGCCAATGTCGTCTCGCTCTCGAAACGCACATTGCCGCCGTTGGTCAGCGAGCGCAGCGCGCGTTCGAATGCGGTCGTGGCGGTCGGCAGGTTCCTGGCCGGCTTGACGTCGCTTGCTGCGGGCGTTGCCGCAATCTCGGAAGTTTCCGGATTGCCGGCGTCGCGGGTATCCGCGTCCGGCTCATTGCCGCAGGCGCCAAGCGCCGCGGCAAGCGCAAGCGGCAGCAGCATGCGCAGGGTTTTGGTTTGCATGGCTTGGGTTTCTCGTTGACTGACAGGGAAGTGCGGCCACAGGCCGCGCCGATACCTGAGACCGCGGACGTCTTCCGAGGTTCCCCGCGGCCGGCTGCGCCCCACTACAACGACATCAAAGGTCTACCGCTCCGCGAATCAGTGCGCGGCATCGGCCACCGATGTGGATGCGGCCATCGCCGGGGCTGCGCACATGCACCAGGCCGTTGCGACCCACCGCATGACCCTGGCTTGCGGCGTAGCGACCGCCGAGCGCGGACAGCCTTCCCTGGGCAGCCAGCCAGTCGCCGACACAGGCGTGTGCGCTGCCGGTCACCGGATCTTCGGGCACGCCGGTGGCTGGCGCAAACGCACGCAATTCAAGCGGCACCGGCGAATCCGGTTCGAAGGAAAACACCGCGACGCCTTCGATGCGCAAGGTGCGGCTCAGCGTTGCGATCAGTTCGAGGTCCGGCACCAGGGCACGCACCTGGCTGCGGCTCGCCAGTTCCACCAGCACCCAGCGTGCGCCGACATCGGACAGCAGTGGACGCTCGCCGACCATGGCGCCGATTGCGCCGGTGGCGCGCGGCAGTGCCTCGATGACCTCCGGGGTGAGGGCGCTGCGCCGTGCACTCGGCGCCTGTACCGACACGACGCGCTCATGGTCGCTGCCCTCGACGTGTACATCGAGCAATCCGGCGCCGCATTCCTGCAACAAATGGCCGTCGCTGGCGTGCACCAGGCCGGCGTCGAGCAGGGCCCATGCGGTGCCGACACTCGGATGTCCGGCGAACGGCAACTCCGCCATGGGCGTGAAGATGCGCAATCGATAACTGGCGCGTGCGGCGCTGGTCGGTGGCACCACGAAAGTGGTTTCCGACAGGTTGGTCCAGCGTGCGAACCGCTGCATCGTGGCGTCGTCGAGGCCGCCGGCATCCAGAACCACGGCCAGCGGGTTGCCTGCCATCGGAACGGCGGTGAATACATCGACCTGGATAAAAGGACGCAACATGGCTGTGGCCGACGCCGGATGGTGGGTCGGCAAGACTGGCGCCAGCCTCGCCAGAAAGCAAGACGCCCGCCAATCGGCAGGCGTCTGGTCACCGGACCCAGGCCTGGCGGCCTGGGTCATCGATCAGGAGAAGCGACGAGCAGCAAAACCGCCGATCAGGCCCAGACCGAGCATCAGGCCGAGCATGCCCCACGCGTTCAGGGATGGCGCAGCCACTGCTTCAGCGGCAAACGGATCAAGGCAGTTGAAGCATTGAACGCGGATCACCGAGCCGGCCGCCGTCGTGGCATCCGGGCTGACCGACGCGTCGGCGAAGGTTTCGCACAGCTCGATGTTGAGCGCGCCGCTAGCCCCGGTGTTGATATTCGAAAGCATCGCGCTGGTGAGGTCGATCGGCGCGATGTCATAGGTCGCCACGCCCGCGCTGTCGTCTCCGCTCGGGTTCAGGATCACCGACTGCGCCGGCGTGTTGCCGCGGAAAACCGCGCCCACTTCCGAACGCCAGCTCGGCGAGAACGACGTGTGGCCACCGGCCCAGCCGATGCCGGTGACGACCGCATTGGCTCCGAGATTGATGCTGACGACGGTGTTGCCCGCGCCCGGCGTAGCGGCATCGCCGCATTCCAGATCAGTGTTGATGCCACCAACCGGGACCAGCACGGTCAAGGTCGGCGTGCCATCCGGACCCACCGAGCCGCCGCCGGAAAGGCTGGCCACGCCGGCGCTGCGGCCAGGGTTCTTGGCGTCGAGCGCCATCGAAGGTGCGATCAGGGCAGTCGCGATGGCAGCAAACAGCAAGGGGCGCAGGCGCATGGTCAATTTCCTTTGAATTTTGCGGCGGGAACGGCAAACGGGAGCGTGGAGGCTTAACCCGACGGAGCCTAGGGATGTCGCAGTTCGCTGTCAACGGAAAGCATTGCGCCGCCGGGCGGATTCCAGGTCATTGCTTGCTGGAGTGCCTGCATGCCTGGCGGGAACGGGCACCCGCAACCGCGGGTCGACGCGCGCTTGCCCGCGCTTCGCCTCGGGCTGACTCGATTGCTCGTGCTGCAGTGCGCTAGGGTTGTCGATCGAAAAACGTCGGACGGCGAGAGGGCACCGCAAACACCATGCGCTGGATCGTACTCAAGTTTGGCGGCACCAGCGTGTCGCGCCGGCACCGTTGGGAAAACATCGGCCGTCTGATGCGCGCGCGTCAGCAAGCGGGATTCAAGGTGGTGACCGTGGTGTCGGCGCTGTCCGGAGTCACTGATGCGCTGAAGGCGATGGCTGCGCTGCATGGCGATCCGGCGGCGCTGGCGGCGGCCGCCGAGGCTCTGATCGCACGTCACCTGGAGTTCGCGCGCGAGCTCGACCTGGCGCCAGAGCTGCTGAACCCGCGGGTCGACGCGCTGCGCCGCCTGGTCGCGGACGTGCGCGCTTCGGCCGGCGGCTACGCCTGGCAGGCCGAACTGCTGGCGCAGGGAGAACTGTGGTCGAGCAGTATCGGCGCTCTGTTCCTTGCGAACACCGGTGTACCGGTCGAATGGCTGGATGCGCGTGATTACCTGACCAGCCGCGAGCAGCCGCTGCAGACCGAGTGGTCGCGCTATCTCAGCGCGATGTGCGATCCGCGGCCGAGCCCGGCAATTCGCGACGACCTCGGCAACCGCAGCGAACTGTTCCTGACCCAGGGCTTCATTGCCCGCCAGCCTGGCGGCGACACGGTCCTGCTCGGTCGAGGCGGATCGGATACCTCGGCGAGTTACTTTGGCGCGTTGCTCGGTGCCGAGCGGGTCGAAATCTGGACCGACGTGCCGGGCATGTTCAGCGCCAACCCGAAGCAGGTGCCAGACGCGCGCCTGCTGCGTCGGCTCGACTACGACGAGGCCCAGGAGATCGCCACCACCGGCGCCAAGGTGCTGCACCCGCGTGCGATCGGCCCGGTGCGCGAAGTGCGCGTGCCGCTGTGGATCAAGGACACCGAGCGCCCGGAACTGCCGGGCACCGAGATTGTTTCCGAGGCCGCGAGTGCGGCACCCAGCATCAAGGCGATCTCGCTGCGCAATGGCATCACGCTGGTGTCGATGGAGTCGATCGGCATGTGGCAGCAGGTCGGCTTTCTTGCCGACGTGTTCGCGATCTTCAAGCGCCACGGCCTGTCGGTGGACCTGATCGGCTCGGCGGAGACCAATGTCACCGTGTCGCTCGACCCCAGCGACAACCTGCTCGACGCCGGCATCCTGGAGGCGCTGTGCGCAGACCTGGCGCGGATCTGCCGGGTGCGCGTGATCGCGCCGTGCGCGGCGGTCACGCTGGTCGGTCGCGGCATGCGCGGCATGATGCACCGCCTCAGCGAGATCCTCGCCGAGATTGGTGCGCGCCGCGTGCATCTGGTATCGCAGTCGTCGAACAATCTCAATCTCACTTTTGTCATCGACGCCGCCGACGCCGACGGCGTGGTGCCGAATCTGCACGCGCACCTGGTGCGCGCGCGCCTGACCGGCGCCGACGGCGATCCGGTGTTCGGGCCGGCCTGGCGCGAACTCGAGGGCAATCGGCCGGCGCCAGCCGCGGCATGGTGGCAACGGGCGCGCGCGCAACTGCTGGCGCTGGCGGCTGCCGGCACGCCGACCTATGTGTACGCCGACAGTGTGGTGCGCGAACGCGCGCAGGCGCTCAACTCGCTGAGTGCGGTCGACTGCCGCTATTACGCGCTGAAGGCCAATCCGCATCCGGACATCCTGCGCACGCTCGCCGCCATGGGCTTCGGCATGGAATGCGTGTCGCAAGGCGAACTCGACCACGCCCGCGCGACCCTGTGGCAACTGCCGGCCGAACGCTTCCTGTTCACGCCCAACTTCGCGCCGCGCGCCGAATACGCGCATGCGCTGGCGCTCGGGGTGCGCGTCACCGTCGACAACCTCGATATTCTTGAACGCTGGGGCGAACTCTTCAGCGGCCACCAGATCCTGCTGCGTTTCGATCTCGGTCGCGGTCTTGGGCACCACGACAAGGTCAAGACCGGTGGCGAGAAAAGCAAGTTCGGCATCGGCCTGGCCGACATCGAGCGCGCCATCGAGCTGACCGAGCGTTGCGGCGCGCAGGTCTACGGGCTGCACGCGCATCTCGGCAGCGGCATTTTCGACGTGGCGCACTGGAAGGCGGTCTACGCCGATCTGTCGGCGCTGGCGGAGCGTTTCCCGACGCTGCACGTGCTGGATATCGGCGGCGGACTCGGGGTTCCGCACGAGCCGGGCGAATCGGCATTGCCGATGGCGGAGCTCGACGCCGCGCTGGCCGAGGTCAAGGCCATGTATCCACGTTTCGAGCTGTGGATCGAGCCGGGCCGCTATCTGGTCGCGGAGGCCGGTGTGTTGCTGGCACGGGTGACTCAGACCAAGGGCAAGAGTGGCGTGCAATTCGTCGGCATCGACGCCGGCATGCACACGCTGCTGCGCCCGGCGCTTTACGACGCCTGGCACGAGATCGTCAACCTGACGCGCCTCGGCGACGAGCCGGACGGTCGCTGGCAGGTGGTCGGCCCGATCTGCGAATCCGGCGACGTACTGGGTCGCGACCGCGCCCTGCCGCGCCCGGTCGAGGGCGATGTGATGCTGATCGCCAACGCCGGCGCTTACGGGGCGTCGATGGCCTCGCGCTATAACCTGCGCGAGGCGGTGCGGGAGGTGTATGGCGATGAGCTCTAGAAGTGCAAGAGCGGGGCAGGGGGCAGGGG
>ERZ761602.1322-NODE-1322-length-45577-cov-189.011357_pt1 | contig 45577 bp, 35 predicted proteins | sample MGYA00512165_ERZ761602 | MGnify/ENA primary metagenome ERZ761602 (study PRJEB28899, sample SAMN02445085) | bioreactor sludge metagenome | biome: EBPR sludge; isolation source: Thorneside wastewater treatment plant | place: Australia: Brisbane, Thorneside...
ATTTGTACTGTCTATTGGGCAGTATAAGTACTGTTCATATTGGAAGAATATAATTGCCAAAAGTGGAAAAACAGGGTGCGGAATGAGAGATACAGATAACACTGTGGGGGCTGATTAGCGCCGATTTTTGAAAATAAAGGTAATCCTTTGAATACCGCTCATAATTCCGGACTTGCGTTAAGTTAATGTTATACAAAACAGGTTTTGATGCCGTGAGCTTGTAAAATTAACCATACTGCCTTATCTTGCATAAAAATTAGCTTTTTGACATTATGAATCCTCCATTTACCCCAAACATTCCGTCAGATAAAACCTATGCCCAAGCCTTAGAAGAGTTACAAACCATAGTGCAAGCCATAGAAGATGAAACCGTTGGCATAGATGAACTTGCCGAAAAAGTTAAAACAGCATCAGCCCTTGTGCAGTTTTGCCGGCAAAAATTGCGCTCTACCGAAGAAGACATTGCCAATACGCTGGAAAACAACTTGCTCAAATGACCCGCTTAGAGCTAACCGTTACCCCGGAGGGTGTGGCTATTATTTGCCTCAACAGAACAGGTGCAAAAAATAACCTCATTACGCAGGGATTACTTGCCGAACTGGCATTGGCATTGCAACAAATAGAAGAAAACCCTGCCATAAAAGCCGCCGTTATTACCAGCGCCAAAAAAGATTTTGTAACCGGCATTGACCTCAAAGCCGTTTTAGGGCTTACAGAATGGGGCGTGGCAGAGAGCATTTGCAGGCAGGCACATCGGCTGCTTACACAAATGGAAACCGGTGCTAAACCCTTAGTGGCAGCCATTAGCGGCGCTGCCACCGGTGCAGGGTTAGAGCTTGCCCTTGCCTGCCATTACCGCCTGGCTACTACCCAACCGCATACGGTATTTGCTTTTCCCGATATTAAATTAGGCTTAATTCCTGCCGGCGGTGCCACCCAAAGGCTGCCCAAATTGGTGGGTATGCGACACGCCGTTTATATGCTACTGTATGGCAAAAACGTACATGCTTACAAAGCGCTAAAAATAGGGTTGGTAAACCGGCTAACGCACCCCACCCGCTTAATGCACGTGGCTATACAAACAGCGCTGGCGTTGGCAAACCATAAATCGTTACACCAAAAAGAACCCGCTTCTATTGACCGTTTGCTGCGCCTTAATCGGTTTATGCGCGATGCCTATTTTGACCGCATTCGCCAAAAACTCCAACAAACCACCTTTGGCAATTATCCCGCCCCGTTTAAGGCTTTAGAGTGCATAGATATAGGGTGCCGCCACGGAGCTAAGGTGGGTTATGCGGCAGAAATGGTTAAGTTTGATGAGTTGGCAGTACACCCCGCAACTAAAAACCTGCTGCTGACACATTTAGATATTCAGCAAAAAAAACAAACCATTAGTGTGGCTAATCAGACGCTAACCGTTGCCGTTTTAGGCGCCGGGTTTATGGGCGGCGGTATAGCGCAGGTAAGCCTTTTGAGCGGACTAAAAGTAATTTTATCTGATGTAGATACCGCCAAAACTGCACAAACCTTGCAAGTTATATGGCACAAACTTTCGTTAAAGGTTAAAAGGCGAGCCATCAGCCCCATTAACCGGTGGGAGGTAATGAACAGGATAAACACACAGCCCGATTACCAAAACCTGCAAACTGCCCAATTCATTATTGAAGCAGTTTACGAAGATTTACCCCTTAAACAGCAGGTGCTGCAACACTGCGAATCGTATTTGCAAAACGGCTGCATTTATGCCAGTAATACCTCTGCCATACCCATACAGGAAATAGCCCGATACAGCAACTTTAAAGCACAGGTGATAGGCTTGCATTACTTTTCGCCGGTAACAAAAATGCAATTGCTCGAAATTATTACCACCCCCCACACGCCCGATTGGGTTACCCAAGCCGCCCTCCAATTGGGCAGCAGGCAGGGTAAAACCTGTATGGTGGTAAAAGACTCGCCCGGTTTTTATACCACCCGTATCATGGCTGCCTACCTAAACGAAGCCCTGCTAATGTTGCAAGAAGGCGCCGATATGTGGCATATAGACCAAGCCGCTATGCAGTTGGGTTTTCCCATAGGCCCGTTTTCTCTTATGGACGAAATAGGCATAGCCTCGCTCAACATGGTTTTGCAGGGGCATCTGTTTGACTTTTTTGCCCAAACAAGAGGAAAAGACGCTTTTACCCCATCCTTTGTGCCCCAAAAAATGCTGCATCATGGCTTGGAGGGCAAAAAAAAACTAACGGGTTTTTACCGCTATCACCCAAAAACCAAACAAAAAATATCTATTCAGCCCAATCCGCAGGTTTACAAACTTGCAGGCACATTTAACAAAATACAATGGTTTAAAGACAAAATTGTGCGCCAACGCCTCATTATGGTTATGGCTAACGAAGCTGTACGTTGTGTGCAAGAAGGTATTGTGGCCTCTGCCGCCGATGCAGATTTAGGCGCTGTACTTGGGCTTGGGTTTCCTGCCTTTACCGGCGGACCCCTCCGCTACCTACAAGCCATAGGCGCTGAAAAAGCTACCGCCCGCCTGTATGACCTTGCCCATAAATTTGGAAACCGTTTTTTGCCTGCACCCATTTTATCCGAAAACGCAATAAGCGGAGCTAATTTTTACCCAAATCTTTCATAACCGCTCACATTCCGAACCCAAAAAACACTTTACCCACCAATGCGTTTCCATTTTGTTGTTCTATTACTCATTTTGCTGTATGCCCCTCTGCTTAGGGCGCAGTTTATTACCCATGGTCCTGCCATAGGAGGGCTTACTCCGCACAGTGCACGCATGTACCTGCGCACTGCATGGGCACAAAATTTTGCGGTACAGCTTTCGCAAGACAGCCTTTTTACCCAAACCCGCACCTATGCCGCACAAACCATAGCCCAAAACGATACTACCGCCATAGTTGAGCTAAACCTGCTTCAACCCAACAAACGCTATTTCTATCGGGTACTTTTTAATGGCGTATCCGATGCCAAACAAGGCAGTTTTCGCACTTTTCCGCCCGATGGCAATAAGGGAAACTACGTTTTTGCCACCGGTTCTTGCCAAGAAACCCCTAATATGAAAGTGTTTGACGTAATAACCCAGCACCAACCTCACCTTTTTTTACATACCGGCGACTGGACTTACCCCAGCTACCAATTGGATAACTCTTACCCTGCCAACTATGAAACGGTAAAAAAAGCATGGCGAAGACACTACGAAGAACTCCAAATGAAAGAAATGCTACTTACCGTTCCTATTGATTACGTGCCCGATGATGACGACGGGTTTGGTCCTACCCGAGATTTCTGGTGGGGCATTGGGTTTACACAAGACCCTGTTACACAAGAAGTTTACAACTTTTTTACCCATGATACCATTACCCCAATAATGCGCTCCAATGTAATGCGCGGTTATACCGATTTTTTCCCGGGTTATTCCCAACTGCCCGATACCTCCATAGGACTTTACCACAGTTTTAAAATGGGCAACTGCGAGTTTTTCTTTCTTGATACCCGCTCTAATGCCGATGTGCCTACACAAGCCTATACCTACGATGCCCAAACCAACCGATGGGCTTTTAACCCGCCGCCCGGTCATAAAATTATTGGCGATAAGCAAATGCAATGGCTCAAAAACGGACTACAAAACTCTACCGCCGATTGGAAGTTTTTAGTGGGGGGTGTTCCGTTTAATAAAAACATCAGGTTACTCATCAATTTTGCCCTCAATTTTCAAAACATAGCGCTCTCCATTGCCGGTTTTGAAGGCACCGGTTTCAGGCTATCCGCCTCTTTTGCCGGCTACTGGGCAGGCTACCCCGAAGAGCAAAACGACCTGCTCAATTTTATTGCCCAAAACGATTTGAAAGATGTAATTGTGTTGAGCGGCGATACCCACCACAACGTAATGGACAACGGCGAAAATGCAGGCTTACCCGAATTAAACGCCAGCGGACTCAGTGTTACCGGCACCAACTTGGCGTATTTCTTAGATTTATTTAGCAACCTTATTCCTAATGCCCCCTCCGTGCGCAACAGCATTTGGAACGGCGGCGGAAACGGTTTGGGCAATAACAATTTCAAAAATGCTTTTGGTAAAGTAGAGGTTTTTCAATCCGATTCGGTTAGGCTTTCCGTAATTGATGAAGATAATGCCGTTATCAGTTACATTACCGTTCCACATTCGGGAAAAACACAAAACACTGCCGCCGCCGCAAAAACCAATATCATAGAATCGATTTACCCCATTCCGCCTACCGGTGGGCAGCTCATTATCAGGCTTCACCACCAACACGTTATACAACCTACCGATAAATGTTACTTTACCGACCTCAGCGGTAAACAAATTGCATCGGTTCCTATTTCCGATTTTGTATTTAATACCGCCGAAATTAACACCCAAAACACCCTTTTGCACGGCATTTATTTACTGGTTTATGAACACAACGGCAAAAAAGAAACGGTAAAAGTGCTTATGCCCTAAATTATTTGTGCATCGGGTAATACCCTTTATCGGTTTTACCTAACTTTGCATTTTATTTTAACTCCCAATCACCTTAATTTGGCAGAAACTAAACTAACCATTGAAGGCGTAAACTTAGTAGAATTTTTTGGGGTAAACAATGCTAAGTTTGATATTATACGCCGTGCTTTTCCTAAACTCAAAATCATTAACCGAGGCAACACCATTAATGCCATAGGCGATGATGAGCAAGTTAAATTATTGGAAGAAAAAGTACAGGCTATTCAGGAATTTTTGTTCAGGTTTGGCTCGGCAAGTATCATCAATATAGAGGAGATTCTTGCCGGCACAGCCCCTACCAACGTGCCCACCGAACACAACAAAGATATAATCTTGTACAGCCCCTACGGCAGCGCCATAAAAGCCCGCACACCCAACCAAAAACGTATGGTTCACCAAATAGAGGATAACGATATTGTTTTCGCTATTGGTCCGGCAGGAACCGGTAAAACCTATACCGCAGTAGCCCTGGCAGTGCGAGCCTTAAAAAATAAACTCATTAAGAAAATAGTGCTTACCCGACCTGCCGTAGAAGCCGGCGAAAACTTGGGCTTTTTACCCGGCGACCTTAAAGATAAAGTGGACCCCTACCTGCGCCCACTTTACGATGCCCTTGACGATATGATACCCATTCCTAAACTAAATGAGTACATGGCTAACAGGGTAATTGAAATTGCTCCGCTGGCGTTTATGCGCGGCAGAACCATAGACAACGCTTTTATTATTTTAGACGAAGCGCAAAACGCCACCAACCTGCAACTAAAAATGTTTTTAACCCGTTTGGGTCCGTCTGCCAAGTGCATTGTTACCGGCGACCTCACCCAAATAGACTTGCCCAAAAACCAAAAATCGGGTTTAGATAAAGCGCTTCGCATTTTAGAGGGCATTAAGGGCATTGCCACTGTTTACCTAAACGAAGAAGACGTTATCAGGCATAGGTTGGTAAAAAAAATAATTAAGGCTTACGAAAAATCGGAAGAACACGAAAAAACCCTGCGCGAACGCCGAAAAGAACCTACTGCCTCTTCCAATCCCAATCCCGATGAATTGCAGGATTGGTAACAGGCTGCCTTAGTGTGGGTTTTACTATCCTAAAAAAAAGCAAGCTTAGCAACTGTAGCAATGCCTTCTAAATATAAAAAGCCTATGATTTCACGGCTCACTTTTTTGTTGATAATAGTGGCTTATTTATGGTCATTTGCTTACTACAGCCCTTGGAAAACAGGGCATATTATAGGCGGCGGCGATAGTTGGGGTTATTATGCCTACTTGCCGGCAATGTTTATTTATCATGATTTGGATAGTTTGCACCGCACCGTAGCCAAACGCTATGAGTATGCGGTTAATCACTCGCCGGCCCCCGATAATCCGCTTGGCGTACACGAGGCACACCCTACCCAAAATGGGCGGCAGGTGTTTAAATATACCATGGGTGTAGCGTTACTGCAAATACCGTTTTTTCAGTTGGCGCATGTATGGGCAAAACTAAGCAGCCACCCGCCCGATGGTTATTCGTTTCCGTATTTGTTGCTCATTTTATTTTCGGGCACTTTTTATGCTCTGCTTGGTCTTTATTTTGTTAGAAAGCTGTTGCTGCATTTTTTTTCCGATACCATAACCGCATTAGTATTAGTAGCCGTAGCTTTGGGCAGCAACTTGTACTACTTTTCGGTTTACAATCCCGGCATGTCGCACGCTTATTTATTTGCTTTGTATGCCGGTATGCTATATGCCACCGTACATTTTTACCGCCGGCAGCAACTTATTTTGGCGTTTATAGTAGGTTTAACCTGTGGTTTTATTACCGTAATACGACCCGTTGAAATTATTTGTGTACTATTGCCCTTGTTGTATGGCGAAAGAAGATTAGGTTACCTCCAAAATCAACTAAACTTTTGGAAGCAAAACATGGCAGCCATAGCCGCAGCCATAGGCGGGGCAATAGTAGCCGGCTTGCCCCAACTGCTTTACTGGAAAGCGCAATCGGGCAAATGGCTGTACTACAGTTACAAAGGAGAGAGCTTTGATTTTTTGCATCCGCACATAAAAGGTGGCTTGTTGAGCTTTTCAAACGGATGGCTCATATACACACCTATTATGGTTTTGGCTTTGGCGGGTTTTTGGTGGCTTTATAGGCGGCAGCATCCTTTTGCAATAGGGGCAATGTTATTTTTGCCTTTGCACATTTATTTTGCGTATAGTTGGTGGTGTTGGTATTATATAAACGGGTTTGGCTCTCGTCCTATGGTAGAAACCTATGCGCTGCTGGCTATACCCATGGCATATACTTTTAGCGTTTTGCATACCGGAATGGTAAAACGGGTAATACTTGCTGTTTTGCTGTTGTTTTTTACAGGGCTCAATTTGTTCCAAACCTATCAACTTAGTTTGGGTGTAATGTGGTCGGAAGTAGCCAACAGCGCTTTTTACCGCGCCATTTTTGGCAAAACGCACTTGGATCGCCCCGATTTGGTGATGTTTGACTCGGGCGAGTGGCAGCCAGATAACCTTCGTTTAGCCGGCAATCTTTACCACAATACCTTTGAAGATACTACTTTTCAATCATTTGCCACCGATACCATTTCTTACAACAACTCTAAAAGCTACTATCTTACCGGTAAACAAGAATTTAGCCCGGGCATGGCAGCTACCTTAGACAGTTTAAAGGTGCAGGGCGGTAAGTACCTGCGTGTTTCGGCAAAATGTTACAGCCCTGTGCGGGTTTACTCGTGGTACGACATGAGCCGATTAGTGGTAGAAATGCGCAGCGAGAAACCTAAATTTAAAAAATGGCGGGCAGTACGCATACAAAGCAAGTTGGGCAATGATAATAACTCGCTTTGGGGTGGCAAGGCTAAGGTTTGGGAAGAGGTGAGTATGCTGGTTAAAGTGCCACACAATGCCCCGCCGGGCACTATGGTAAAAGTATATGCACTAAACAACAGTTCGTTTCCTATTTATTTAGACGACCTGAAAGTAGAAATTTGGGAAAAACAATAAGATTGCCGCTATTACCCCGATGTATTTTTACGCCAAAACAGGGCTGGTTTGCATGGTGAACAAAACTAAACGCGCAGCACGCTTTTGGGTCTTTGCTAAAAATAAAACCAGAGCCTATTTTGCTGCTCCTAAATGCTTTTATAGATAAAGCGTACCCCTGCTCTGCAATCAAAAAAATACTATCTTTACCCAAAAATTACCTCCCTGCACAATGGGGTAAAGCACCATGTTATAAACCATTACCAAATGCAAACACCTGTACCTTCTGACCTCCACATTGCGCAAGCCGCACCCATTAAACACATTAAAGAGATAGCTGCCCGGCTGGGTATTAGCGCTGATGACCTGCACTATTTTGGCAAAACCAAAGCCAAACTGCCTCTTGCCTTGCTCAACGAAGAAAAAATAGCCCAACATAAACTGATACTGGTTACTGCCATAAACCCTACGCCCGCAGGCGAGGGTAAAACCACCGTAAGCATAGGGCTTGCCGATGGGCTAAACCATATAGGTAAAAATGCCATTGCCGTTTTGCGCGAGCCTTCGCTGGGTCCGGTTTTTGGCATGAAAGGCGGCGCTGCCGGCGGCGGGTATGCACAGGTTATTCCTATGGAAGACATTAACCTGCATTTTACCGGCGATTTTGCCGCAATTGAAAAAGCCAACAACCTGCTGGCTGCACTTATAGATAACAACCTCCAAAGCAAAAACCGCTCGCTGGGCATTGACGCACGCACCATTACTTGGAAAAGGGTTATGGATATGAATGACCGCGCCCTGCGTAACATTATCATCGGGCTGGGCGGTACAGCTAATGGCATTCCCCGGCAAGACGGATTTAACATTACCCCTGCATCGGAAGTAATGGCTATTTTGTGCCTATCCAAAGATTTTGAAGACCTTAAAAAACGATTGGGTAATATATTGGTGGGCTTTACCTACCAAAACCAACCCGTTTTTGCCCATCAGCTCAATGCCCAGGGCGCTATGGCATTGCTGCTAAAAGATGCCATTAAACCCAATTTAGTGCAAACCCTTGAAGGCAACCCCGCTATTTTGCACGGCGGACCCTTTGCCAATATAGCCCAAGGCACCAATACCATTATTGCTACTAAAATGGGGCTTTCATTAGCAGACTACGTAGTTACCGAAGCAGGTTTTGGCGCTGATTTGGGCGCAGAAAAATTTATGAACATCAAATGCGGATACGGCGCGCTTAAACCCGATGCCATAGCTCTGGTGGCTACCCTGCGCGCCCTGCGACACCATGGCGGCGCTAAAAAAGACCAATATAATACGCCCAATGCCCATTTTATTGAAATAGGATTTGCCAATTTAGAAAAACACATAGACAACTGCCGACAGTTTGGCATTAACCCCGTAGTTGCCATTAACGCTTTTTATACCGATACGCCACAAGAAACCGAATTAGTGCAACAACTCTGCGCTGCCAAAGGCGTGCAAGCCGTAGTAACCCGATGCTGGGCAGAAGGCGGTATAGGTAGCGCACAACTTGCCCACGCCATTGTGCAGGCTACCCAAAACCCGCAAAATAGTTTTAAGCCGCTCTATGACTGGGCTTTACCGGTAGAGCAAAAAATACATACCATAGCTACCCAAATTTACGGCGCAAATGGGGTAGAATATGCCGCCAAAGCCAAAGCACAGCTCAAAACTATTGCCGATTTAGGACTTAACCAACTGCCGGTGTGCATGGCTAAAACACAAAAATCTTTTTCGGACGATGAAACAAAAGTAGGTAAGCCTACCAATTTTACCATCCATGTGCGTGAGTTTGAGTATGCCACCGGAGCCGGGTTTGTTATCCCTATTCTGGGCGAATTGATGCGTATGCCCGGATTGCCAGCTAATCCCGCCGCCGAAAAAATGGATATTGATAACAATGGGGTTATTAGTGGGCTGTCGTAATTTAACCTGTTTGTTTATTCTGTAAACTCTATTATTATGGCTTTGAATTTACAACTCCTTTCTTCGGAATACTTGCCTTACTACCTACGGCAGCAACCTTGCCCCCTCCTAAAATACATGAAGAAGCTCCAAAACATCCCTCTCGATTTGCAAAAGGTATTCATGGGTACGGCTGTTAACTCACTTGTAATTGATGGAAGCATAAGTAAGCCTGACGATTATTACTCTGTGGAGGTGGCAACAAACCCTGATTCTGAATTTCACCGCCAATTACATGACCTTTACAACACTTACTGTTTTGCACAAAACCTATCAATAGGCTGGCAAAACCTAATGCGAATTCATAAAATGCTTACTCAAACATTATTGCAAGACAGCAAACAACATCGCGGCAAAATAAGAACTGACGATGTATTTATTTGTGATGAAAATGATGTAATGATTTACAATAGCGTACCGGCAACAGAGGTTAAACACGAGTTAAAGCTTTTGATTGAAGATATTAAAACACTAACCAAAGCAACCTTAACTATTGATGAGGTTTTCTATTATGCTGCCATGATTCACCTGCGTTTTGCCCAAATTCACCCTTTCCGCGATGGCAACGGTTGTACAGCACGCTTGTTGGAGAAAATATTCTTGACACAAAAATTGGGAACATCTGCTTGGTGTATTCAGTCGGAAAAATACTATCTAAGACACATAGGTAAATATTATAGAAACATTTATCTTAGCGAAAGCTATGATAAACTTGAATGCAATAGCTGTTTGCCTTTTCTAATCATGTTGCCCAAGGCATTGATGTATGAAAAGTGAAGGGTTATGAGTTAAGACTGCCAGCCCGATTTTTGTTTCTCGCAAAGACGCAAAGAAAAGGTGGAGTTATTTATGCGTTACAAATTACCCCCCTAAGCATTAATCCCTAACCCATTATTACTTACAAAAAATGTCCACCCAAACCTATACTGCTCACAAGTACGCAAATGGGGCGTTTACCCCGGTAGCCGATACGCTGGCTACCGAAGAAATGCTTAGTATTAGCATAAACCATAAGCCTTTTACCATTACCATGCGCACGACGGGCAATGAAACCGAACTAATACGTGGACTCCTGTTTGCCGAACAAATTTATACCGATACCCAAATGAACCCCCATATAGCCGTACTTGCCCGCAGTGAACAGGGGCATATTACGGAGGTAAACGTTACAGCGCCCGAAAACCTGCTGCTGAAAAATTATGCCGATAAACGCAGCATTATTTCTGTTTCCAGTTGCGGTATTTGTGGCAAAACCGAGTTAGATACCGGTTTATCGGGTAAAATCATTGTTGCCCAAAAGCCTCTGAATCCCGATAGCGTAGCAGCTATGTTTAACCAAATGAGCCAACATCAGCAAGCCTTTAAATTATCGGGAGGCGTTCATGCCGCCGCCATTTTTGATGCTGAGGCTCAATTGTTAATCGTTAAAGAAGACATTGGCAGGCACAATGCAGTGGATAAAGCCATTGGCAGCCTTCTTTTAACTCAAAACCTGCACCAAGCGCAATGCCTGCTGGTAAGCGGGCGCATTTCTTACGAAATAGTGAGCAAAACCTACCATGCCGGTATTCCGTTTTTGGCGGCAGTATCGGCGCCTTCTTCTATGGCGGTTGATTTTTGCAGGCAAACAGGCATCACCCTCTTAGCCTTTTGCCGCAACAACTATTTTACCGTATATGCCAACTCCCAAAATTTAGGTAGTGAAAAGTGAAGAGTGAAAAGGAGGTATTAACCGCTCCTAACTCCTAACTCCTAATTCACAATTCATAACTCATAACTCCTAACTCGCAAAAGAAGTTTAGATTTTAAAATTAACGTTTTTCAGGTATCATGTTTTTAGAACCACAGGTTAAAAAAGGTTGGATTGAAGTAGTATGCGGATCCATGTTTTCGGGCAAAACCGAGGAGTTGATAAGACGGTTAAAAAGGGCGGCAATTGCCAACCAAAAGGTAATGATTTTTAAGCCGCTGGTAGATACCCGATACGATGATCAGAACATTGTATCGCACGATGCCAATGTTATCCAATCGGTGCCGGTGCAAGAAGCGTTTGAAATAGCCGATATTTGCCTTCATTCAGATGCCGAAGTAGTAGGCATAGACGAAGCGCAGTTTTTTGATCTTGCCCTAACCGAAGTTTGCGAAAAACTTGCGCTAAACGGTAAACGGGTCATTGTGGCAGGGTTAGATATGGATTACTTGGGTAAACCCTTTGGACCCATGCCCCAACTGCTGGCTGTGGCAGAATATATTACCAAACTGCACGCCATTTGTATGGTTTGCGGAAATTTAGCCAGTCACTCTTTTCGAAAGCAGGCAATAAACGACCAAATTGTGTTGGGCGCTAAGGATTTGTATGAGCCCCGATGCCGGATATGTTACCATATTGAGCCCTGATGAGCAGTTGCAATTACCACCGTTAGGCGTACCTTTACGGGGTTGTTTAGAGCCATTTATTTTGTGTAACGCAATATCTTAGCATGATAGCCTTGCTGCTTACTGTTTGTTGTTCTGCTGTTTTGTTTGTATTGTTTAGGGTGTTTAAGGCATACAACATACACATACTGCAAGCCATTGTGGTTAATTATTTTGTGTGTGTGGTAATGGGTATGGTATCGGGCGGATTAGCGCCTGTTGCTGCCGGTTATATGGGTTTTAAGTGGTTGCCGTTTAGTTTTTTGCTGGGGGCTATCTTTATTACCGGGTTTCAGCTCATAGCCTATACCGTGCAGCAAAACGGGGTAACGGTGGCTTCGGTGGCGGGAAAAACATCATTGGTACTGCCCGTAACGGCAGCCTTTTTTTTGTATGCCGATAAGATAACGGCGTTTAAGGTAATGGGCATCATATTTGCGCTGGGAGCGGTGGTGCTTGCCTCATTTAAGTCCGATAGTACAGCCAAAAAACTGGGGCACAGGGAAATGTTGTTGCCGGTAGCTGTATTTTTACTAAGCGGAACAGGCGAAATTATCCTCAACTTTGCGCAAGCCCGATACCTTCATGCCCATTTACACCATTTGTTTACCATGCTCACCTTTGGGGTGGCGGGTGTGCTGGGCGCTTTATGGCTGCTGTATTTGCGCCAACCCCTGCAACAAAAAAACATAGTTGCCGGTATTATACTGGGCATACCCAATTATTTTTCGGTCTATCTTTTTTTACAGGCTCTTACCATATCGGGTTGGGAGGCATCGGTTTTGTTTCCTGTAAACAATATGGCTACCGTTGTTTTATCGGGCATTGCCGCGCGCCTATTGTTTAACGAAACCTTATCGGTAATTAACCTAACAGGCGTAGCCTTAGCAATTGCTGCCATTGGGCTAATGCTTGCCTCCGGCTAAACGCAGTAATTGATTAGTGGATTATTGCCTATTTGTTACTTTTGTTTTTCACCCCAAGTTTGTATTTTGTGAGTACTTCCTATATTACCCTTGCGCAGCCGCATACCGCCGAAATAAAAGAAAAAAACAGCCGGTTTATTACCTATGCGCAAGCCGTTTATTCTTTGCAAGAAGTGGACACATTTTTAGAAGAGGTTAAAAAAATGCACCCAAAAGCCACCCACCATTGCTATGCTTACCGGCTTGGGTTAGATAAACGCCAAAACTACCGCGCTAATGATGATGGCGAGCCATCTGGTACTGCCGGCAAACCCATTTTGGGGCAGATAGACTCAAAAGAGTTGAGTAATGTAATGCTTATTGTGGTGCGCTACTATGGCGGCGTTAAACTAGGCGCATCGGGGCTTATAAGCGCTTACAAGGCTGCAGCCAAAAACACATTAGATACAGCCCAACTGATTATCAAAGAAGTGGAAATTATTGTAAACATCTATTTTGACTACCTTGCCATGAACACGGTAATGACCTTGGTAAAAAAACTCCCTACCCAAATTTTGCAACAAGTTTTTGACAACCAATGCTATTTGCAACTGCGTACCGCCAAAAAAAAACTGCCCCTGCTGTTACAACAGTTGGAGGAGGTAGAAGGCGTAAAGGTGAATAGCGAAGAGTGAATAGTGAAAAGTTGAGGAAGTGAATTAAACGGATAAACTCGGGTAAAAGTGAATCATTTACCCAATTGAGCCTTCATTTTTTAAAATCGGCGTTAATCGGCTCCAGCCGTGTTATCCGTGTGCTAAATTTTGCCTGTTTTTTTGCTGCTCTACATGACAAATTAACCTTACAAAATAACCGGCCAAGTTGCAATTATCTATTTTTAATTAAGTACTTTGAAATACAAAGTAAATACGCCCAAACATTTCAACCTTAAAACAAACAACCCCAAATCAGAAGGCAGATTAAATATACCCAAAAGGGCAGAGCCGATTTGTCCTATCCTAAACGCTATTTTTCTGAAAAAAAACAGGCATTAAACCCCTAAAAATGCACCCCAAAACCTTGAAAAACGGACACTATAAACTCACCCCTTCTTTGAGGGTGGGCTGGGGGGGAGAATAAATCGGCTCTGCCAAAAGAGTGGGAGAGAGGTAACAGAAACCTTCCGTTTTAGGACTTAATCAAGAGCCCGATAGAGTACCGATACTTTAACAAGCCCGGATGAGTAATACAAAATGCAACCATTACAGCCACAAAACAGCGCATAAAGCCCAAGTTGGAGTTTTGACTTAAAATTTTTGTATCTTTGCGCTTGTAAAAATACCCCAATCAACACATGGAAAACGACGAAAGAATACTGCAAATTAACATTGAGGAAGAGATGAAAACCGCCTACATTGACTATTCAATGTCGGTAATAGTTTCAAGGGCGTTACCCGATGTGCGAGACGGTTTAAAACCGGTACACAGGAGGGTCATTTACGGCATGGACAAATTAGGACTAAGCGCCGGCAAGCCCTACAAAAAATCGGCAAGAATAGTAGGGGAGGTGTTGGGTAAATACCACCCACATGGCGATAGTTCGGTGTATGAAGCCACTGTGCGTATGGCACAAGATTGGTCGCTTAGATATCCCTTAGTTGACGGACAAGGTAATTTTGGGTCAATGGACGGCGATTCGCCGGCTGCCATGCGTTATACCGAAGCCCGATTAGCCCGAATTGCCGGCGAGTTAGTAGCCGAGTTAGACAAAGATACAGTTGACTTTCAGCCCAATTTTGACGATAGCGAAACCGAACCCACCGTACTGCCCACCCGATTTCCTACACTGTTGGTAAATGGAGCATCGGGTATAGCTGTAGGTATGGCTACCAATATGCTTCCGCACAACCTTACCGAAGTTATTAATGGCATTGTAGCTTATATTGAAGACAAAGACATTAGTATAGACAGGCTGATGACGCATGTTATTGCCCCCGATTTTCCTACCGGCGGCATTATTTACGGTTTTGATGGTGTAAGAAAAGCCTTTGAAACCGGGCGGGGTAGGGTAGTGGTGCGCGGCAGAGCTACCATAGAACCCATACCCGGCGGCAACCGAGAACGCATAGTAGTTACCGAAATACCCTATCAGGTAAATAAAGCCATGCTGGTGCAAAAAGTAGCCGATTTGGTGAATGAAAAACGCATTGAGGGCATTTCGGAAATTCGCGACGAATCGGACAGAAATGGCATGAGCATTATCTTTGAATTGAAACGCGATGCCAACGCCAATGTAGTACTAAACCAGCTATACAGTTATACGCCCCTGCAATCATCGTTTGGGGTAAACAATGTATGTTTGGTGGCAGGCAGACCAAGACTGCTGAACCTAAAAGAACTAATAGGCTACTTTGTAGAATTTAGGCACGAAGTAGTAGTACGCCGCACCGAGTACGACCTGCGCAAAGCCGAAGCCCGTGCCCACATCTTGGAAGGTTTGCTCAAAGCATTAGACCATTTAGATGAGATAATTGCCCTGATTCGTGCCTCACAAACACCCGATGAAGCCAAATCGGGCTTAATAACCCAATTTGACTTTTCCGAAATTCAGGCTACCGAAATCCTGAACATGCGCCTGCAAAGGCTTACCGGCTTAGAGCGTGATAAACTCAAAGCTGAATATGCCGAAATACTTGCCAAAATTGCCTACTACAAAGAAATTTTGGGCAACGAAGACCTGCGCATGAGCATTATTAAGGAAGAACTGATAGAAGTGCGCGACAAATACGGCGACAAACGCCGCACCGAAGTGGTTTACGCCGAAGGTGAAATATCAATGGAAGATATTATAGACAATGAGCAGGTGGTTGTAACCATTTCGCACATGGGTTATATTAAACGCACCAGCTTAACCGAGTTTAGAGAGCAAAACCGTGGCGGACGAGGCTCACGCGGAGGCAGCACCCGAGACGATGATTTTATTGAACATGTTTTTGTGGGTTCAACCCATAACTACCTGCTCATTTTTACCCAAGAAGGTAAATGTTACTGGCTCAAAGTATATCAAATACCCGAAGGAAGCAAAACCTCCAAAGGGCGACCCATTCAAAACATCATCAGCTTGCCCAATACCGATAAGGCTGTGGCTTACCTAACGGTGGAAAGCCTTGCCGATGCCGAAAAATTAAACAGCCATTACATTATTTTTTGCACGGTTAAGGGTACGGTTAAAAAAACAACCTTAGAAGCATTTTCGCGCCCGCGCACTAATGGCATTATTGCCATTACCATTAACGAAGGCGACCAGCTGATGGACGTGAAACTTACCAATGGAAGCTCCGATATCATCATCGGGTCAAAATTGGGCAGAGCCGTGCGCTTTCCCGAAGACAAGGTAAACCCCACCGGCAGAACCGCAGCCGGCGTAAGAGGCATCACCCTTGCCGAAGATGATGACACCGACGAAGTAGTGGGCATTATTTGTGTGAACCGAAATGAATTAGAACAAACAACTATTTTATCGGTTTCCGAAAAAGGTTATGGCAAACGTTCAGCCGTAGAAGACTACCGCCTTACCAACCGTGGCGGCAAAGGCGTTATTACCCTAAACGTAACCGAAAAAACAGGTAAACTCATTAGTATTAAAGACATTTCGGACAACGATGGGCTCATGATTATCAACAAATCGGGCATCATCATCAGAATGAGTACCGATAAAATTTCTGTTCAAGGCAGAAACACACAAGGCGTGCGCCTAATTACCATTACCGAAGGAGACGAAATAGCCGGCGTAGCAAAGATACCCGGCGGCGGAAACAACGGCGACCAAAACGAGAACGAAAGCACAGACCCAATCAACACAACCGAACTGCCCGAAAACGGCGCTGACAATTCTGCCAGCCAACCGGTAGAGTAGGGGAGAGCCAAGCGCCTTTTAACCTTTGCCCAATTGTAAAGTCAAAACAACGCACAAATTTTATTGCAAACAATTAAATACACGTTTCAAAACATGAAAAACATTGTAGTTCTGCTGGTTTTGGCAATTCTTACCCAGTTTGCCTACGCCCAAAGCAAAAACATGAACACTGCCCGCAATCACCTAAACACCTACCTAAATTACGACAAGGCGGAAAGTAAAACCGTATCTTTAGAAAAAGCACAGGTAGCTATAGATGCTGCGGTAGAAGAAGTAAAGGCGCTGCAAGCAGCCAACGACCCCAAACTGAAACCCAACACCGTAGCCAAAGTGTATAGCTACAAAGCCCAAATTTACAGCGAAATGGCAGCAGTGCCCAACTCGCCAATGACTGCCGATGCTACCGAAAAAGCGGTAGAAGCTGCCAAAATATCGTTAGAAGCCGATAAATCGGTAAGCACTGTTCAGAATATCCAAATTCTTGATGGTGCACGCATTAAGGTTTTTAATGACGGCATTACCGGTTACGAAAACGGCGAATACGAAAAAGCCTACCACAGTTTTACCAAAGCCGCCGCCATTTCTGATATTTTGGCACAGCGCGGTTTAGGCGGTATTGATTCATCATCAATTGCCATGAGCGCTTATTCTGCCCAAAACGCCGGCAAAGCAGACGAAGCCATTGCCATTTATGAGCGCCTCATTGCCATGCAATACAACGATGTACAAATTTACCAGCAACTTGCCACCCTGTATATGGCAAAAGGCGAAGATGCCAAAGGTGCTGCCACCATTGAAGCCGGCAAAGCCCGATACCCCGCAAGCAAAGATTTTCTTATTGCTGAAATTAACTCTTTATTAAAAGCAGGCAAGCAACAAGAAGCCGTAGCCAAAATGGAAGAAGCTGCCAGTTTGTTCCCCGATAACCCCAGTCTTTATTTTGCATTAGGCAGTACCTACGAGGGTATTCCGGGCATGAAAGATAAAGCAGAAAGCTACTATCAAAAAGCACTAAATATAAAGCCCGATTTCTTTGATGCTTTGTACAACATAGGCGCTTTGTTTTACAACGAGGCTGCCGAAAAGGTTAAACAAGCCAACGAACTGCCTCTAAACAAACAAAAAGAATACGATGTCCTTACCAAAGAAGCACAGGCTTTATTTTCTAAAGCTCTGCCATTTTTTGACAAAGCGCTGGGCGTTGAACCCAATGATATGAACACGCTCATAGCTCTCAAAGAAATTCACGCCAACTTAGGCGATATGAAAAAATCTGGCGAGTATAAAGCCCGTTTTGAAGGATTGAAAAATAAGTAATTGCCCAATTAACGGTAAAACAGTAGCCGCACACCATGCTATTATTGGCGTGCGGCTACTATGTTTTTGCCTTTTTTACTTAACATAAGATAAATTATAGGGCAAATTGTAACCACCAACACAAGCAATAAAAACACAATTAGTATTGTTCACCTTAAAATCCTGATACGGCAAGGGTCTAACCACTAAAATCACTAATTTGCGCCTTTGCGAGAAACAAAATCGGAATGGTAATCAGTTCTAACCACTAAATTAATAATCTATGCACTTCATTAGTCCGCTAAGCGTTATTCCTGTTCGGAGTGAGCCTTCCGATAAAAGCGAGCTGGTAACGCAGCTTTTGTTTGGCGAAACAGTTACCTTGCAGCAAACCCAGCGCCAATGGTTGCAAATAAAATGCGCCCACGATGATTACATAGGTTGGATAGACCAAAAACAAGTGTTGCCCATAATGCCCGATGAGTTTACCCTCCTATCACAAACGCCTGCTGTATTTGCCGGCAGCCCCATACATAAGGCAAGCGTTAATGGCAGGCAGACTTATGTTTTATGGGGTAGCGTTTTGCCTCATTTTGGTAAAATACAGCAGCAAGTTGGCGGGTATGCTTATGCTTACAAGGGAAAGGTATTAGCGCCCAATGTTATGCAGCCGGTCTTGCCCAAAACACTGCTTGCGTACAGCCGCAAATTGCTAAATGCTCCTTATTTATGGGGCGGACGCAGTTTGTTTGGTATAGATTGTTCGGGTTTTACCCAATTAGTGTTTAAGGCGGGTGGGTATGCCTTACTGCGCGATGCCTACCAACAAGCCACTCAAGGCAGCCCTATTGCCAATTACAAGCAACTCCTGCCTGCCGATTTGGTTTTTTTCCATAATCCCGAAGGGAAAATAGTACACGTAGGCATTTATATGGGCGGCAGCAACATTATACACGCATCGGGCATGGTTCGTATAGACCGGCTTACGACAGCAGGCATCGTAAATGCGCAAACCGGCAATATTACCCACAACTTAGCAGGCATCAGACGGGTAGCCGGGGTTATAGTTTAATTAGCCTCAGTTGGCAGCAGCCTCACGCCGGCATAAGTCTGCAATTTCGGCAGACAGGCTTTTGGTCATAAATCGGGTAAAAGTTTGTTCGTTGTAGGTTGCATTTGCAGCCGGCGGGGTTTTTGCGTTATAAAACCAAGCATAACCCCCTATGTCGTAATGGGTAAAAAAGTAGGTAAGCAAACAATCGCAAAAAACTTCCTGCTCATAGTTGCCTTTAATGCCCTCCCATTGCAGGGTTTGGCATACCTTACGCGCAGCCCTTCGGTAAGTTTCTATCTGCCTGCCCGAAGGCTGTGCAAGCATTAGCTTGTGTGTGGCAGGCTCAGTGGCAGCATACAGCGCTTCAACACTAAGCTCCGCCTGTTTGCCAAACATGGTTTGCAATGCCATTAAACTGCTATCTTGCCGGCTAATTTTTTTCTGTGCTGTAATTTGTTGCAAACCGGCGCGGTAAGTGTAGGCAGTCAAATAATAATCATCGGTTTGGGGAGTTAGTTGCAGGTAGGCGGTGGTAACTATGCCGCCAAAATCCAAATTTCTGTTGAGTTGCCGGGTGTGTATGGAGTAGTAAACAAATGGCACACCCAAACCGCCCATAATGGCTGCAAAAATGGTTATGATGCCCACTATAAACAATAAGTCTTTTAAGCGGCGGCGTTTAGAGGTGGAACTGGTAGAGCGTTCGGGCGAGGCAAAGCGGTATTTAAAATGATTATCAACTTTTTCTATGGTAACTTGGCATAACTCATCATCAACAAAAAACGAAAACGTTTTTATGTACTCATTCGGGTTTATTACCTCTTCATATAAGGCTATGCCATTGAGCCTTATATACACTTTATTGTTAGCCGGTGCATGGGCAAGCTCAATAGTATGTCGTTTTATTTTGCCGGCATAAACCCAGCTTTGTTTGTTTATCATACTACAAGAAGTACCGATGATCCTAAAAATATACCCAAAAACAAGAGTAACCGTAATTTTGTTGTGTTTTATCCAAAACAACAGTAAATTTACCCGCACAGGCAACCGATGAGCGTGTTTATTCGTTCATTACTTGCACTTGCGTATTAACGCGCCAATTTCTTTAACTTTAATACAGTAAGCCATGAAAAAATATCTATCCTTAGCAGTTATAGCGTTAATGGTAAACCTTAGCGCCCTTGCGTTAAATCCTATAGTAGATTATGCACTTTTTAAACAGCCCGACCAAAGCTCTTACATAGAAGTATATATGCTTATACCGGGCGCTTCTGTAACATACAAACCACAGGTGCAAAATTTATGGCAGGCAGAAGTAGAGGTAACCCTCATTTTTACCCGTGTGGAACAAAACGATATAGCTCAGTTTGACCGCTATATACTCCAAAGCCAACCGCTTGCCGATACCCTTGCTAAAAAGCCCGATTTAATAGACCTGAAACGCTTTGCCCTTGCCCCCGGCAGTTACAATATGGAGGTTACTTTTGCCGATTTACACAACCCCGCCCAACAACCGGTGTTGCGAAAAGCAACTATTACCATAGAAACACCCGATACCAAAGCCACACTCTCCCTTTCCGATGTAATTTTGGTAGAGGGTTTTACCCCATCGGCACAAACCGGTATGTACGACAAACATGGCTATAACATGGTGCCAAACTTTGTAGGCTATTACCCCCCCGAAGTAAGCAGGCTTTCCTTTTATTCAGAAATTTATAACGCCAATAAGGTGATGGAAGCCGGAGCCGATTTCTTGTGCAATTTTATGGTTATAAACAGCCGCCGACAAATAGTACAAAACCTGCGCAAATTCAAAAAAATGAAAGCCGATGCAGTAAATGTACTATTAGGTGAAATGGACATCAGCACCCTGCCATCGGGCAATTATTTTTTGTGGGTGGAAGTCAGGAACAAAGAAAACCAACTGCTTGCCGAAAATGCCACTGCTTTCCAACGCAATAATCCCATAGCAGTAACGGCTAAGCCGCTAAACCTGCAAAGTGTTGCTGACCTGCCCGGCGTTGCCGATGCCTACCTCATGAATCTTACCGATGACCAAATTAAATTTTACTTAGGAGCGCTTGCCCCCATAGCTGCCGAGCGCGAAGCTGATTTTGCCCAAAATGCCATTGCCTCAGAAAATCCCGATATTATGCGCCGAGCTTTGAGCGCTTTTTGGCGAAACCGCGAGCCGGTTGACCCATCGCTGGCTTTTGCCCTCTACAAAGAAAAAGTGGACTATGTGGAGCAAACGTACAGCTCTTTAAAACAGCACGGCTATGAATCAGACAGGGGCAGGGTTTTCCTTAAATATGGCAATCCTAACGATTTTATTGCCGTACCTTCGGAGGCAGGGTCTCTGCCCTACGAAATATGGCATTTTTACCGCCTAAATGACAAGCAGGTAAATGTAAAATTTATTTTTGTGCAAACCATCTTAGCTTCTAACCATTATGAGCTGATTCATTCCGATGCTCGAGGCGAGGTGAAAGACCCCCGATGGCAAATGCGGATTAATAACCAACGCGGTGTTGCACCAAGCATAGATGAGCAACCTCTTAAAGACAATTTTGGCAGAAAATCGGGCATGTATTTTAATGAATAAACTTTGGTTTTACCTTTTTTTGCCCAGTTTAAACACCGTAATTTCGGGCAAAAAGCCTACCCTGCCGGGGTATGCCACAAATCCAAAACCCGGATTTACATATAAGTACTGCTTGCCTTGCTGGTATAATCCTACCCATTCTTTATACATAAGCCTTACAGGGCTCCACTTAAAAAAAGGTAGGTTAATGCCAAACTGAAAAGCATGTGTATGACCCGAAAAAGTGGCGTTTATGTGGGTAAACGCCTGTGTAACCTCCGCCTGCCAATGCGAGGGGTCGTGCGATAGGAGTAGGTTTAGGGTAGTTTGGGGCAGGTTTTGGCAGGCGGTTTGCAGGTTACCGTATTTTTTAAATCGGGGGCTGGCGCTCCAGTTTTCAACGCCAATGATGCCAATAGCATGTTGGTTATGACGAATAACCGCGTGTTGGTTGAGCAACAGGTGCCAACCCATTTGGCGGTGATTTTGGAGCATGTTTTCAAAGTTTTGGCGGTAATCTTGTTGGTTGCGCCATTGCACATAATCGCCATAGTCATGGTTACCTAAGACAGAAAAAACGCCGTGTTGGGCAGTTATTTTAGCAAATATGGGCAAGTAAGGTTTAGCTTCGAAAGCGTGGTTGTTTACCAAATCGCCGGTAAAGAATACCACATCGGGTTGTTGTTGGTTAATCAGCTCTACTGCTCGGTAAAGGGGTTTGGTTTGGGTAAAACTGCCGGTGTGTATGTCTGAAATTTGCACTATGGTAAACCCTACCAGTTCATTGGGCAGGTTTTCTATGGGTAAATGCACAGTTTCAACTTTATAACGGTAAGGGTTGCGCAGCATACCGTAAATCATGGCGAGCATAGGAACACTTGCCAAAATAAGACTAATAGTACAAAAAAGCGCCGACCGCTCAACCAACTCCACATTGCCGGTAAAGCCCGATGAAAGAGCCATTGCCAAAGTGCGCAGCAACCGCATAACATCATCGGCGAGTGCAGCCAAACTCAGCAGTAATTTAAACACAAACTGTATAAAAAAAACGGCGGTAGCATACATTCGGGCAGTATTGCTTTTAAACCTAAATCCAAAAACGATAACGGCTATGGCGCTTAGGTAAACCGCTACGGCTATTGCCCAAAATAGCTGATGCACCCAATAGGCGCTAACTGCCGTTTGGAGTGTTTGAAAAGCATACCAATCAATACCCGCCAGCAACAGCACGGGTAAAATCCATCTGATAAGTGTTGCCATATTTGAGCGTAAAAGTATGGAACTCAAACAGCTAAAAGACCTATTTGGTTGCTACCGGCCAGAGTTTGCAGAAAATGTTGTGTTGTAACCTCCTGTTAGTTGGTAATTCTGTGCAGGGCTTCTTGCATACGGTGTTCTTTGCAGCACAACGAAATGCGTAAATAACGATTGCCGGCAGAGCCAAAAATAAAGCCCGGTGTTATAAAAACCCGATGCCGGTGCAGGATATAATCTGCCCACTCCGGAACATTATCAATGTTTTGCGGGGCTTTTACCCATAAAAACATGCCCACCGTGCTGTGGGGAGTTTGGCATTGTAGGGCATGAGCTATATTGAGGGCAAGTTGTTGGCGGTGTTGGTAAACCTGGTTCAAGTGGTTTTGCCATGCTTCTGTGCAGTGTTGAAGGGCATAAGTTGCCGCTTTTTGGATACCCAAAAACATGCCGGAGTCCATATTGCTTTTTACCTGCAATACATAGCGCAGGTAATCTTGCCTTCCAGCCAGCATACCAATACGCCACCCTGCCATATTGTGCGATTTGCTGAGGGAGTTAAGCTCTAATGCCACTTCCATAGCATGGGGCGTTTGAAAAATACTTTGCGGATTGGGATTTAAGATAAGACTGTAAGGGTTATCGTTTACCAAGAGTATTTTATGTTTTTGGGTAAAACTTACCAATCGGGCAAAGAGGTCTGCCGAGGCATTAGCGCCGGTAGGCATGTTTGGGTAGTTTACCCACATCAGTTTTACGTTGGTTAAATCCATACTGTTGAGCGCTTCCCAATCGGGTTCCCAGTTATTGGTTTCGTTTAAGGGGTAGTTTAGCACATTGGCATGAAGCAGGTGGGCAACTGCGGCATAGGTAGGATACCCCGGATTGGGTACTAATACGCCATCGCCCGGGTTCAGAAAAGCCATGCTTATGTGCATAATGCCCTCCTTAGAACCCATAAGCGGCAATACCTCGTTATGGGGCGAAAGAACAACGCCGTACTGGTGTGCATACCATTGGGTTATGGCATTCCTTAGTTCGGGTATGCCGGTATAACTTTGGTAAGAGTGGTTATCGGGGTTAAGGGCTGTGGTGAGCAGGTGGCTTACAGCGCCTTTATGCGGGGGTAAATCGGGGCTGCCTATGCCTATGTTAATAATGTCTTTACCCTGTTCATTCAGTTGTCTTATTTCGGCAAGTTTGGCTGAAAAATAGTACTCATTAACCTGTTGCAGCCTTTGGGCGGGAGCGATAATCATGTGAATAAACAATTTTATTGAAGGAAAAACCCCGACCTCAAAAAAGTGGCAATGATGAAAAAATTATATCTCCGCTCTGCAAAAATAGATTACTTGTTTGTAACAGCCAAATTTTGGGGGTATTTTTTACCTTTCTTATGTTACCGTTTGTTTTGGATAAAATGGATTGCCTGTTGCAGAGCGTTTTTGGGGTGGGCAATGGTTAAAACTTGCAAATGTTTGTGCCTTTCGTGGGCAAAGAGTTGGGGGTAATTAGTACGGTTTCGGTGGTAGGTTTTAAAGAACCACACAATAATAGAGTCTTTACTTAGGGTAGTCTTCAACGATTCTTTGTTGCCGTGCCAAAGCTCCTGCCTCCCGATTACCCTATGAAAGGTGCGTTTTACCAATCGGGAAAAATTGATAGTAAAGGAGTAGTTTAACCAAATGATGCAATCTGCTTTTTGCCAGATAATATCGCGCAAAATGCTGTAGTTGCCATCGGTTATCCATTGATTTTGATTGGTGGCTTGTTGTACACGCTGTCTAAAAAGGTCATCGGGTACTTCTTGCCATTGGGAGGTAAAATGCAGGGCGTCAAGCTCTATGTGCTCTATGTTCAGGTATTGGCTCAGTTGTTTGGCAAGTGTGGTTTTACCGGAGCCGGTAGTACCTATAATGGCAATGCGGTTAAAGGCGGGCATGGCATAACAAAATGAAACAGGTTAAAAAAAGTTAGCCAGTTCATAAGCCAGCCGCGGATAGCTGATGCGCTCAAAAGGGTGCCGGGTATCGGGCAGCACCATAAGCTGGGCATTGGGCAGTTTTCGGTAAGCGCTGATGGTTTCTTCCAGTGTAACCATGTTGTCTTGGTCGCCCACGCCTATTTTAACCGGACAAGCAATGTGGGAAAAGTCATCATCGGTAAGTTGGGGTTTGTTGCCCAATTGAAGCATCATATTGGCGGTTTGGTGCAGGAGGAGTTCCCAATCATTGGGTTGGTGGCGTTGTTGCAATTGTGCGGCAAAAGCGGGTACTTTTTCCTTTATCTTTTGGGGGTTTAACATGGCAGCCTCTTTGGCGGCGGTTTGCGGATCCCATGCAAATTTGGTGGCTAAGGTGCAAACCTTGTTTACCCACTGCGGAAAATGGCGGGCAATGTATAAAGCCACATAACCGCCCATACTGTACCCAAATATATTAACCGGCTTTGTAGCATGTTCCGTTATATACTGAACGGTTGCTTGGGCAAAACCTGCAATGGTAAAGGGTTGTCCGGAAAAATTTTTACCGCCGTGTCCTTCAAAATCAAAGGTATGAATTTGGGTAAAAGTAGGGCTCAGTTCGGTAGCAAGCGGGTTTAGTTGGGCGGCAGAACCTAATGCGCCGTGTAAAAGTAACAACATGATTTATGGGGTTGAGTTTTGAGAAAAAAGTTTTGGTTTGGCAGCATAAATCGGGTTTTTATTAGGAAGGTTGTTTGGGTTTATCGGGAAGTTCTTGTAGGTCAAGTTTCATCATAATATCGGTTTGCTCATCGTTTCCCAGTTGAAAAATGTGTTTACCAAAGGCTACAAACCCGTTTTTTTGATAAAATCGTATTGCCCTTGGGTTGTTTTCCCAAACGCCCAACCAAACGTGTGCGGCATTTTTTTGCCGGGCAATTTGGATAGCTGTATCGTAAAGCAATTGCCCTACCTGTTTACCATGGTAAGCCTGCAAAACGTAAATCCGCTCAATTTCAACCGATTTGTGGTTTTGCAATTCGGTTTGTGCTTTGCCAAAATTCAGTTTTAAGTACCCGATAACCTCTGTACCCGATAAGGCAAAATAAAACTCGGTATTGGGGTTATTAATTTCGGAAGTAAGTTTTTCTACCGAAAAAGCCTGTTGCAGGTAGTTTGCCATATTTTCCGGCGTATTGCTTTGGGCAAAAGTTTCGTAAAATGTTTGCGAGCTAATGTGCTGCAACCGGTTTACATCGGTAAAGGTTACTTTGCTGATGGTTAAGTTGTGCATCTGGGGGCAATGAAGCAAGGTAAGTTGTGCAACTACTTTTTAACAAATTGCCAACGGCTGTAAACATCTATGCGGCTGCTTACGGCTACGGTGCGCTGGCAGTTGGTTATGGTATCGGTGGGCAGAAAAAGCGTGTAAGGGTTAAAGGAGCTGTTCACATTAGTGAGTGTAAGGCTTTGATATTCAAACTGAAGGCGGTCTTTGCTCAACTCGCGCAGGTCAAAAGTTTGTCGGTCAATGTATTTTATCGGGGTGGCATCGGTTTCTATGGTACTGCCGTCAATAATCGGAAAATTGATAAAGGTAATTGCCCATTTGGTTTTTTGGCTGTTTTCCCAGTACCAGCTATTGGCATTAGAAGAAAAAGAGCCGTTTACCTGTGAGTTTAGTTGTGGATTAAAGTAAGAAAAATTGCCGTTGCAGGTATAAGTGCCGTCGTCTGCAATGTTTAAGGTATAAGTAAAGTTAATATCGTAAATTCGGGTTATGCTGGTAGTACCATTTACATAATTGGTAATTGAATTTAGCAAGGAGTCTTTCAACTCTTCTTTCCTTATGACGTTAGATATGGAAGTGCCGCCAATGCTACCGGTATCGCAAGCAGTAGAGCTAAATTGGGTGGTAGTTTCTAATTTGTCTATGTCATTTATGTTATAGGTTTCTAAAACCCAGTTGGCGCTGAGGCGGGCATTTCGGGTTTCAAAAGAAAGCCATGGGTCATCTTCACCACGGCGGCAATTGCTCCACAACAAGAGGGTAAAACCAAGCGCTGCCAACAAGCAAAAGCGCAAAGAGTAATTACGCATACACAGTTTTGAGTTAGGATAAAAAGGTAAGAAGTGATTTTTGCACTACAAAAGTAACGGTAAAATCGGGTTTACGGCATGAAAGGTGCGAGTTTTCCCTGCATTTTTGTATATTTGCAGTATAATTAACCAAAGTTGGTTTTATTGGGTTAAGTTTGTTCACAACACACATTAAGTAACACTATATTGTCTATTGCATGAAGCATTTTTCGTTTTTCGTTTTTTTAGCGGCTTTATTGTTCTGTGTAAACAGTTGGGCGCAAGCCCCATGGTGTGGGGTAATAGAACATACCCATGCCCTTGATGCCCTCCACCCCGAATATAAGCAAAGTAGAGCCGCCGTAGAAACCTATACCCAAAAATGGATAGAACAAAACGGCACACAAAAAAGTACGGGCAATGTGCTCACCATTCCGGTAGTGGTACACGTAGTACATACTACCGGCAACCCGGCTTCTAATATAAGCGAAGCACAGATATTATCTCAAATTGAGGTGTTAAACGAAGATTTCAGGCGGTTAAATCCCGATACGGTTCAAACGCCTGCTGTGTTCCGACCCTTTGCTGCCGATTTTGAGGTGGAGTTTTGCCTTGCCAAAAAAGACCCCAATGGTTACCCAACTAATGGTATTACCCGCACTCCTACCACACAAACTGTTTTTAGTGTAAGTTCAAATACTGTTAAATCGGCTGCCACCGGCGGCGCAAACGGCTGGCCATCTAACCGATACCTCAATATATGGGTATGCAACGACCTGTCAGCAGATTTTACCACCAACCAAATTTTAGGCTATGCCCAGTTTCCGGGCAGCGGTAGCGCACAAACCGATGGGGTAGTTGCCATTTATACCGCTTTTGGCAGAGTAGGAGCGCTTAACCCCCAAACCGACAAAGGCAGAACTACCACCCACGAGGTAGGGCACTGGCTTAATCTTATCCATGTATGGGGTGATAAAGACTTGCCTACCGGCGTTGACCCCTCTTGCGCAACCGATGATTTGGTGGACGATACGCCCCGCACTATTGAGGCTAACTTTGGCTGCAACCTAACCGCAAACAGTTGCTCAAACGAAACGCCCGATTATAACGACATGATTCAGAACTACATGGATTATGCCAGTGAAAATTGCCAAAACATGTTTACCCTTGGTCAAAAACAGCGCATCAGAGCTGTATTGGAGCCCGGCGGATTCAGAAACAACATAGTATCGCAGCCCGATATATGCTCAGTAGGCGCAAACGATGTATCTGCCTTAAAAGTGGTTTTTCCGGCAGGCACCGGCGTTTGTACTACCTTTGAGCCGGTAATTGAGCTGGTAAACTCCGGCTCAGAAACCCTCTACTACGTAGAAATTAACTACCAAGTGGACAACGGACCCTGGGTAAATACCTATTGGGTGGGTGAGTTGCCTCCATTTGAGTGGACAAATATTACCTTGCCTACCGCCAATACTGTTTTGCCGGGTATTATACACACCTTTACGGTGGAATACAGCAGCCCCAATGGTCAGGCAGATTTTAAACCTGCCGACAACCTTTTTTCCCAGAGTTTTGCCACCGTGCCCAAAGGTGTTGATATGCCTTTTGTTGCCGATTTTGAAACCGGCGTATTCCCTGCCACCGGCTGGCAGGTGTTTAATGCCGATAATACCCGTACTTTTAGCCAATATCCGGGCGCAGGCAACTCCGGTAATGTATCGGTACACATGAATAATCTTGGCTACAACGCTCTTGGCACCATTGATGAGTTTACCATTCCCCGCGTAGATTTAAATGAGGTTAATCCGCAATTAGAATTTTTTGCCGCCTACAATTACCAAACCGCCGCCGATGTTTCGGATACGCTGGAAGTGCTTGTTTCTACCAATTGCGGCAATACCTTTACCTCTGCCTATAAAATCAGCGGCTCCGAGTTGGTATCAGCGCTCAACCCTACTGCATCTATGTTTGTACCCGTTGCTACCAACTGGCGAAGGCATACCGTTTCGCTTTGGGATTTCAGAGGCACCCGTAGCGCGGTTATTAAATTTAGGCAAATACGCGGCACCGGCAACAACTTGTACATAGACGACATCAACGTTTTTCCGGGCAGCGTGGGCATAGAAGCCAATTTACCAACAGTGGCTATGGTAAAACTCTATCCTAACCCCGTAACCTCACAACATGCCAACCTCAGCTTTGTAAACCTGCAAAACGGCGCAACAGATTACCATGTGCACATTAGTAATATAGCCGGTAAAACGGTATATGCAGCGCAAGAACCGGCTGCAAATGGGGTAAACAACCACCCTATTAATACCCAAAACTGGGCATCGGGCATTTATTTTGTTCACCTTACCATTGGCGCGCAAACCATTACCCAAAAAATGGTGGTTGTGCAGTAACAGCGTTTTTTAACCATTTGCCAAACAAAAACTATGCGACATGGTTATTTAATTACCAGTTGCCTTTGTCAACAATTTTACCTATCCTATACCTTTTCGCCTAACCACATGAATCGTTATTTTTTACTGTATTGTATAGCTGCCTTACTGCCTGTAATGTTACACGCTCAGCAGTTGCAAGAACCCTGCGGCACCATGCCCTACTTACACCACCAAAAACAACAAGACCCCCAGTTGGAGCAACGCATGGAAGCCATAGAAACGTTTACCCAAAAGTGGATAGCCAAAAATCCCGATGTAAAACAAATGGAAAACATCATTACCATTCCGGTAGTGGTGCATGTGCTTTACAATGCCGGAGCGCCCGCCACCAATGTAAGCGACGCTAAAATTTTAACACAGTTAGCCGTGTTAAACGAAGACTTTCGCCGACTCAATTGGAACGCCGACGATACGCCTGCCGAATTTTTACCCGTAGCCGCCGATGCCGAACTGGAGTTTTGCCTTGCCACCCGTGGCCCCGATGGTTTCCCTACCAGTGGCGTTACCCGTACTGCCACCGCCAAAAACAACTTTTCTGCCAACACCAACGATGCCAAGTTTGACAGTCAGGGCGGTAAAAATGCCTGGCCTGCTACCGAATACCTAAATGTGTGGGTAGTGCCTGCCATTAACAGCGGTAATGTGGCCGGTTATGCCCAGTTTCCGGGCGGAAACCTTGCTACTGATGGGGTGGTTATAGGTTATAATTTCTTTGGCACTATTCCGCCGCTTAATTCTCCCTACATACACGGACGCACTACCGTACACGAGGTTGGGCACTGGCTCAACCTTCGCCACGTTTGGGGTGATGGACCCTGCGACCAAGACGATTTTGTGAACGATACGCCCCGCTCAGATGCCGCCAACTACGGCTGCCCCAACACCAATAGCTGTACCAACGAAACGCCCGACTATAACGACATGGTGCAAAACTACATGGATTACAGCAATGATAACTGCCAAAACCTGTTTACCCTTGGTCAGAAACAGCGCATGAGAGCTCTATTTGAACCCGGCGGTTTTAGGTTTTCGCTCTTACAGTCAAACGGCTGTACCCTCGTAGAACTGGGCGCCAGCGATGCCCGATTAGTTTCTATCACAGAGCCGTTTGGCGCAGGTAACTGTACTGTTTTAGAGCCGGTTATTTCTTTTCAAAACTTTGGCACAACACCCCTCTATTATGTAGAAGTGGTTTATTCCATAGACGGCAGCGGCGTTTACAACTATCAGTGGACAGGTGAATTAGCCCCTACTGCCACTACAACCATAACCCTGCCGCCGGTGGTAATTGCTAATGGCAACCTGCTGCACACCCTAAACGTAACACTAGAAAACCCCAATGGTGTGCCCGATTTTAACCCTACCAATAACACCATAACTACTTCTTTTACCACCACCTTACCCGGCGCCGCGCTACCGTTTAGCGATAATTTTGAAAATTCATCTCCTTTTCCGTTTAGTCCTTGGAGTTTTAACTCTGCCGATGGCGTGTTTTTTACACTCAGCAGCAATGCAGGCTACTCAGGCGTTTACTCGGCTTATATGGATAATTACACCTACAATGCCACCGGTGAAATAGATGATTTCAACTTGCCCCGATTAGACTTTTTGGGTTACTCGCCTACCTTAGAGTTTCAGGTAGCCTACGCCCAGCAAGCTGAAACCGATATGCCCGATGTGTTGGAAGTGTTGGTTTCGGGCGATTGTGGACATACCTTTACCACCATGTTTATTAAGGGCGGCGCTGAGTTGGCAACAGCGCCTATTGTAAGTGGTGTGCCTTTTATACCCAACCTAAACCAATGGCGAAAAGAATCTATAGATTTGTCGGTTTTCAGCGATTTGCGCAATGTCATCATTAAATTCCGCCAAACCCGCGGCGCCGGCAATAACCTGTACATAGACGATATTAACCTGCTTAGCTACATTGTAGGCATAGAAAATGTGCAAGCGCCGGTTTCATCGGGCAGTTTTTTTACCCTATATCCCAATCCTGCCACTAATGTGGTTTCGCTCTCGTTTTCTAATAGTGTAAACCCTACTGCACCGGCTACCCTTACCCTTACCGATAAAACGGGTAAACTCATCGGCTCACAAACCGGCTTAGTTACCGGTTCCGTTTTTACCCAAATGGTTACCTCCGAACTGCCTGCCGGTATCTATTTTGTTACGTTTACCCAAGCAAATACCACCCAAACCCAAAAACTCATAGTGGTTAAGTGATAATTGCAATGAGAGCCTTTCATTTAACCGCCGCTTGATTGCAACTACTGCAAACAAGCGGCGGTTATTGCTTGTAACATTAACACAAAAAAGTTACTCAAAAAATGGAGCTTGTTTTAGCTTTATGCGATGCTGCTTTTTTGCCACCAATAACAATTGGTTTTGCAACCACTGTTTGTGTGCAATAGGGGTTGTGTTGTCAAAAATTTGCAGACTCAATTTTTCATAAGCAGCAGCAGCAAATTTCAGATGCAGTTTATACAGTTTATCCATAGCGCCAATAGCGTTTTTAAGGTATTGCTGTTCGGCAGTTGAAATTTCGGTTCGGGACCGGAGGGTATGTTTAACCGTATCAGAAGTGAGCAGGTAAGCATCGTAGTTTTGGGTATGATAGTATGCCATTAGCAGCAACATTTTTATTTTAAAATAAAAAGATGTATGTTGCGGGCTAATGGCAGAAAGCAGGTAAATAGCATCGGCATAATTGGCTTGGGTAAAACAAATACAGGCATTGGCATAAGGAATGTATTGTTCTGCAAAAGAGGGCAACAGGCGGTTTTGATTAGTTTTGACAAACTCATCAGCCCAATCTGCCCCCATTACTGTTAGCCCTACACGCACAGCAGCATCAAACAACCAAGTAGGCATGGTGTCTTTTTGTTGTTGGTGCAGTTGTATAAGTTGCTCATACAATAAAAACCATATTTGCATTTGAGTGGCGCTGAGTGGATTTACCAAGTTTAACCGGCTTAGGTAATTAGCCAAAAAAATGGTAATCATTTTAATTAAATCAGCACTAAAAACTTCCCGTTGTTCCTGAGTTAGTTGCAAAAGATGTTCAAACTCAAACCATTGAGCATCGGGCTCATTGAGGCGCATCATATAATAGGCAACAGTAAGGTGCGGCTCGGCAGGGTAGTCATCGGGATTAAAAGTTCTTAGTATCGGGACAACTTTGCTTAGGTTGAACCGAAAAGAGGTGCTGGTAGTTTGCAAACCCGACATAACCGCACATAACTTAAAGGTATAGTACCAATAGTAATGCAGCAGTCCGTCTAATTTTTGCTGAAGGGCATGGTTACGGCGGGTTATATGTTGTTGTTTATACAAAAGATAGTCGGCAATTCGGTTATATTTAACCCTCAGTTCATAGTAATCGGTATGGGTATATTTTTGCTCATTCAGCATGGCATCAAGCGCTTTTAGTTCGCGCTCTGCGTGAGCAAGCAAGTTGCGCATGGCCAATTCTTCGGCAATAAAATACTGTTGTTCTATGGGTCGAAGCTGAAGGTCAGACTGAACCAAAAACTGCTTTGCCAGCATCCATAAGTCAGACAGCAGGTTATTGAAGTATTTATCGTTATAGGGCTTGCCTTCTCCAAAAACAGCGGAAAAAACTACCTGCGGATTCCATGCCTCAAAATGAGGGTAATAGGGTTGTATGGCTTGCAAAAGAGCTACAACAGCCGTTTTTTTGTTGAAAAAAGGCGACCTAACCAACTCATCAAAGCGCTGCATTTCATCGGGCGAAAAAGTCTGTAACAGTGTCAGTATTTTGGGCGTACCGGCAGGCATGATTTTTTTTGCGCTAAGATAGGGGTTAAACTCTTTAAAAAAACTTAAAAAAGCTCCACAAATTGTGCCATATTTGCACTTTGTTTAAACAACGATAACCAATTTATGCGTCTTATGTTACCACCGTTAAGCGCACAAAATTCTGTTTACCGGTGTTATATACCTTTATCAGCCATAACTTTACCCTATGTATCGTATTACTGCTCAGTTTCCGTATAAAAGAGCCTTTATTACCGGCGCTGCTTCCGGTTTAGGAAGAGCTTTGTGCTATGAATTGGCTAAAGACCGATGGACAATAGGCATCTGCGATATTGACCCAAACGGACTGCAACAAACCGCCGATACCATAGAACAATTAGGCGGAAAACCCATTATCTTTGACTTAGATGTAGCCGATGCGCCCGATTATGAATTAGTGGCAAAAGAGTTTTTACAAAAAACAGGTGGTATTGATTTGTTAGTAAACAATGCAGGTATAGCCGGATACTCAGGTAATATGGAAGACTGCCCTATTACCGACTGGCAATGGATTGTAAACATCAATTTGATGGGTGTAGTGCATGGCTGTCATTATTTTATTCCAACAATGAAACAACAAGGGTTTGGTTATATACTAAACATAGCCAGCGCCGCCGGATTTGCCAATGCGCCCAATATGTCGGGATATAATGTAACAAAAGCGGGGGTAATTTCGCTTTCCGAAACGCTTTTTAATGAGTTAAAACCCTTTGGTATTGATGTTTCGGTAACAATGACCACTTTTTTCCAAACCAATATCATGCAGCACAGTAAAGGACACCCCGACCGGATTAAACGTGGGCATCAGCTAATAAAAGAATCAAACATAAAGGCTAAAACTATGGCTCAATTGATGTTAAAAGCCTGTGGCAACAAACAATTTGCGCAAATTTATCCTTTCCAATCCCGATTTTTGTTTAATCTCAAACGGTTCACACCCGGTCTTTTCCGGTGGCTGGTGGGTAAAGTTGCAGGCAGAGTACTCGACTAATGATTGTTATTACTTTCTGCTGCTTATTTTTGCGCTCTCTTAACCAAACCTTGTAACCCCTCATAAATGAGTTTATCCCGTAAAGAACAAATTGAAGCGTTCTTAAAAGAAACCCCACACGACCCGTTTTTGCATTATGCCCTTGCATTGGAATACCTTAAATGCGGCGATGATGCACAAGCCTTGGCTCTGTTTACCCAATTAACCAAAGAAAGCCCCAACTACGTGGGCACTTACTACCATTTGGGCAAATTGCAGGAAAAACTCCAAATGCAGGGCAATGCGCTTACCACCTATAAAACCGGCATGGATATAGCCCGAAAACTAAACGACAACCACTCCTACTCCGAACTTTTGAGCGCCTACAATACACTGCACGACGAGTTGAGCGATTGGTAAGTAGGGGTAAAAACACCACGTTACTTAAAATCGGGATAGAGCAGGTATTGCCTTCGTTTGGCTTTATATTGGTCTAATCCCCATTGCCAGGTTGCTCTTATATCCTCTTCTGTAAGTCCGTCTTTTATTTGCTGTTGTAATACATCATTGCCTGCAAGTTTATTAAAAAAGGCGTTAAAGAATTGGTCTTTGACAGAATAAGTCTGGTAAAAATTAATCAACCATTGCAGGTTAATACGCCGCATACTGCGAAGGCTGTCTATGGGAAAATCGGATAAATCAATGCCATAGCAGGTTTCGTTCATAAAGACCGGAGAAGCAGCACCAGGCTTGGAAACCGGGGTAAAAGCAAAACTGTAAGCCAAAGACTTGGGGCTGCCCACAAGCTGAAATTGTTTATCAGTGCCACGCCCTACACTAACTGCCGCCCCCTCAAAAAAGCAAAGCGAGGGGTAGAGGTAAATGGCGCGTGGGTTGGGTAAATTGGGCGAAGGTTTTATAGGAAGCTCATAAAAAGATTGGTGAGTATAATTTTGGCAGGGCACTACGGTAAGATTGCATCGCTCGCCATTTGCTAACCAGCCTTCGCCGTTTATCATAAGGGCAAGCTCACCCACTGTAAGCCCATGCACAATCGGTATGGGGTGCATACCTACAAAAGACTGATAGGCGGGTTCTAAAATAGGTCCGTCTATGTAAAATCCGTTGGGGTTAGGGCGGTCGAGTACTACAAATTCCTTATTTTGTTCAGCACAAGCTTCCATTACATAGTGCATGGTTGAAATGTAGGTATAAAACCTTGCTCCTACATCTTGTATATCGAAAACCACCAGGTCAACATCTTTTAAATCATCGGGAAGCGGTTTTTTGTTTTTACCATACAAAGAGATAACCGGCAAACCGGTATTTACATCGCGGCTGTTTTTAATAGTAGCACCTGCATCGGCATCACCCCTAAAACCATGTTCGGGCGCAAAAACCTTCACTACTCGAATGTTTTGTTGTAGTAAAAAATCGGTTAAATGTATTTTGCCCACCATGCTGGTTTGGTTTACCACCAGAGCAATGCGTTTGTTTGTGAGCAAATTAGCATAACTCTTCCAGTTTTCGGCAGCCGGAATCGGGTAGCCTACCGGGGTTGTTAAGAGTGGGTTGTTTGTAGATGTAGGCAAAACAGATGATTCATTGTCTTTTTCACTATGCAAAGAATCCTGTGCATGAATTTGTGCCGTAACATAAAAAGTAAGACCGGCTATTTGTAGCAGTAAAAGAAAAAAAGAAATTAGTAGCAGGGTGTGAGTATAACGCATGGTTAAAAAAGTTAGCATGCAAAGATAGGTATTTTAAGGTTCTGTTCAAGTTATTCAGCAGGGTATATTATGTTTGGATAAGAAAACTTGCTTATTTTGCTTACAAAAAAGTATAAGTACAACTCAAACAACCTAACTTGCCGGTTAAAGCCATATATTTGCGCTCCGGCTGCCTGTATCAGCTTAGAACACATGAATATAGCTTGGTTTATTACCCGCCGCATTGCCTTTGCAAAATCGCGCTCATTTTCGGGCTTTATTATCGGTATTGCTATAACGGCGGTTGCCTTGTCGGTGGCGGTAATGATTATTACCACAGCCACGGTAAACGGTTTTCAAAACGAAATCAGTCGCAAAATCTTTGGTTTTTGGGGGCATATTCATATGAGCAAGTTTACCATGAATATGTCTTATGACGACCAAGTGCCTACCACCATACACCAAGCCTTTTACCCCGCCCTTGATACCGTGCCCGGCATTAAACATATACAGGTTTACGCCCAAAAACCCGGCATCATTAAAACCGATAGCGAAATAGAAGGCATAGTGTTAAAAGGCGTTGCTACCGATTTTGACTGGTCTTTTTTTAGAGAGTACATGGTGGAGGGCAATGTTTTAACCCTTTCCGATACGGCAAAATCAAACAGTATTATCCTATCACAAACCACTGCCAAACGGCTTAGGCTTTCAACCGGCGATGGGTTGGCAATCTATTTTGTACAAAATCCACCATTGGTTCGTAAATTCACCATTTCGGGCATCTATAAAACCGGCTTAGAGGAGTACGACGAAAAATACGCCCTCATTGACATAAAACATATCCAGAAACTCAATGGGTGGGAAGATGACCAGGTAGGTGGTTTTGAGGTTTTTTTAGACCGAATGGAAGATTTGCCCTATTTTAGCAACCTCGTTTACTATGAAATTGCAGGTCAAGACCTTCAATCGCTTAATATACGAGAAATTAACCCCAACATATTTGAGTGGTTAGAACTGCAAGATATGAACGAGCAGGTTATTTTGGGGCTTATGCTACTGGTTGCCATCATTAACATGATTACCGCCTTGCTCATTTTAATTTTGGAACGAACCAACATGATTGGTATTCTGAAAGCATTAGGCGCTTCTGACTGGACTGTGCGCAAAATTTTCTTGTTTAATGCAGCCTATATTGTGGGGTGGGGCTTGTTAACCGGCAACTTGCTGGGGTTGGGTATTTGTTTTTTGCAACTCAAATTTGGGTTCATTACCTTGCCCGAAGAATCATACTACCTAAGTGTAGCGCCTATTGATATTAACTGGATTACCGTTTTTACCATTAATGCAGGTACTATGGTTATTTGTTTATTTGCCCTAATCTTACCCTCGTATTTGGCTACCACTATTAATCCCATTAAGGCAATTCGATTTAAATAAAGATAGACGTTTTTCCGGCAGTTCCATTTAACCCAAGTTCTGCTCAATAGTTAGTTTGCACCAACACCTACCCCAATCCGCAATCAGGTTAGGAAGAAAATTGTTACCAAACGTTAAATCTTCAACCTTTACCATTTAAACAGGTTTCCTTATCCGTGTTTGTTGTTTAAACATTTACCTGCTTTGCCGCACCATAAAGCACCATTGCGCATGAAAAAAAAAGCTACCCTCCACACTACCTTAGCATTGATTGGTTTGATTTTACTTGGCACAAGTTGTCATAAATCTGATGCGCCTGCCGCAGCGCCTCCTACAGGTGCGCAAAAAGGCGGCGCTCCGATGCTTAGCGCAACCGGTTTTGTGGTAAAACCCATAACAAAAAACAATAAAATTGTATCATCGGGCAGATTGGCAGCAAATGAATTAGTAAGTATTCAGCCCGAAATAAATGGTAAAATAACCGAAATCCTGTTTTCGGAAGGAGCAACCTTGAGCAAAGGCGCGCTGCTCATAAAACTGAGTGATACCGACTTGCAAGCGCAAATGTTAAAGGTAAACACCCAACGTCAGTTAGCCGTAACAACCGAACAGCGCCAAAAAAAACTGCTCGATATAAACGGTATCAGCCGTCAGGAATATGACCTCACCACCACCCAAATTAAAGGGTTTGATGCCGACTTGGAAATACTAAAAGCCCAATTAGAAAAAACCGAAATCAGAGCGCCTTTTTCGGGTGTAATGGGGCTGCGCAATGTTAGCTTAGGCGCTGTTGTTTCGCCGGCTACGGTTATCAGTACTTTGCAGCAGGTAAACCCACTCAAATTAGAGTTTTCGGTTCCCGAAAAATACCTGCCACAGCTTAAAGTGGGACAAAAAATACGGTGTTCATTTGCCGGCTTATCCGATACTTTAATTGGTTCTATTTACGTAATAAACCCCACCATAGATGCCGTTACCGGTACTATATTAGCAAAAGCCAAAATAGACAACCCTAAAAATAAACTCTCGCCCGGTCAGTTTGCCAATGTGGAGGTGGTGCTCAACAGCAACCCCACAGCTATGGTTATACCCCCCCAAAGCGTAATACCCGGCACCCGATTTAAACAGGTTGCCGTTTACAAAAACGGAGAGGTATTGATGAAACAGGTAATCACCGGCGATAGAACCGAATCGGAAGTAGAAATTCTGCAAGGACTGGCTTTTGGCGATACTATACTCACCACCGGCATTATGCAAGCCCGCGATAAAGCTAAGGTAAAACTTAGTGGCATTGTAAATGGTAGTGAATAGTGAATAGTAGCGGTTAGTTTTGTAGTAAATGGTACATGGTAGTGAGTAGTCGGTATTTAAGAAATAACCCCCACTAATAACTAACCACTAACCACTAACCACTAATAACTATCGGAATAGTAGTCATAACTCATAATTTTTCACTCTTCACTCTTCACTAAATGAGCCTTCCCAGTATATCCTTAAATCGTCCGGTGCTTGCCATTGTGCTAAACATCATGATTGTGTTGTTTGGAGCGCTGGGATACAATTATTTAGGTGTGCGCGATTTTCCGGCAATAGACCCGCCAAACGTAAACGTGCGCACCAATTACTCCGGCGCAAATGCCGAAATCATAGAATCACAAATAACCGAGCCGCTCGAAAAAGCCATTAATGGCGTACCGGGCATCAAAAACATCACCTCTTCCAGCAGCCAGGGTATTAGCACCATTACCGTAGAGTTTGAGTTGGGCTACAACATGGAAGAGGCCGCCAACGATGTGCGCGATAAGGTTTCACAAGCCATACGCCAGCTTCCGCCCGATTTAGATGCGCCGCCGGTGGTATCAAAAGCCGATGCTAACTCTGATGCCATCATATCCATGACCGTGCGCAGTAATACCCTAAACCAGTTGCAGGTTACAGACTATGCCTCTAACGTATTGTTAGAAAAACTCCAAACCATACCGGGCGTTAGTTCTATCCAAATTTGGGGCGAAAAACGCTATGCCATGCGCATTTGGTTAGACCCAATTAAACTAACTGCCTATGGGCTAACCGTTAGGGAGGTGGTAAATGCCCTAAACAGAGAAAATGTAGAACTGCCATCGGGTAAACTTGCCGGTAATTTTACCGATTTATCGGTGCGAACCTTTGGTAAACTTGCCTCCGAAGATGACTTTAATAACCTCATCATTGCCAACCAAAACAATACCCCCATTAAACTGCGCGATGTAGCCACAGCAGTACTGGGTCCTGAAAACGAAGAAACCGTACTTAAAGAATCGGGCGTTCCTATGATAGCTCTTGCCTTAGTGCCGCAGCCCGGCTCTAACTATGTAGCCATTGCCGATGAGTTTTATAAACGATACGAACAGCTCAAACAAGAACTACCCGATGATTTTGAGCTGAATATAGCCTTAGATAATACCAAGTTCATAAAAAGCTCCATATTTGAAGTACAGGAAACCCTTGCCATAGCCTTTGGGTTGGTAATCCTTATCATATTTTTGTTTTTCAGAGAGTGGCTCATTGCCATTAGGCCGCTCATTGATATTCCGGTTTCGCTCATCGGGGCGTTTTTTATTATGTACCTTTTCGGTTTTACCATCAATATCCTCACCCTGCTTGCCATAGTACTTGCTACCGGTTTAGTGGTAGATGACGGCATTGTGGTAACTGAAAACATCTACAAAAAATTGGAACGGGGTATGCCCAAAATGCGAGCAGCCCGCGAAGGCAGCGAGGAAATATATTTTGTGGTCATTGCTACTTCTATTACGCTGGCGGTAGTGTTTTTGCCTATCATATTTTTACAAGGTTTTGTGGGCAGACTTTTTAGAGAGTTTGGATTGGTACTGGCCGGATCAGTGATGATTTCGGCATTTGTATCGCTATCGCTTACGCCGGTTTTAAATGTTTTGCTTACCAAAAAGAAACCCGTACACTCTTGGTTTTACAAATTTACCGAACCTTTTTTTGTGTGGCTCGAAAAAGGATATCGGGCTGTTTTGCACTTGTTTATGCGCATTCGGTTGGTATCGGTTGTCATCATTTTAGCCTGTTTTGGAGGCATTTATTACCTGTTTACCACCATACCGTCTGAACTTGCTCCTATGGAAGACCGCAGCCAGTTCAGGTTATCGGTTACTGCGCCCGAAGGCACCGCATTTGATGCTATGGACGAATACATGGGGCAGATAGCTCAACTAATTATTGACTCAGTACCCGAAAAAACAGTATTGCTAACCGTTACGGCTCCTACTTTTGCCGGCAGCGGGTCGGTAAATTCAGGCTTTGCCCGAATTGCCCTTTCCGAGCCCGACCAGCGCACCCGAAGCCAAATGGACATTGCAAATGCAGTAAATAAAAACGCTTCCCGATTAACGCAGGGCAGGGTGTTTGCCATTCAAGAGCAAACCATCTCTACTAACAGGAGGGGCGGATTGCCGGTGGCTTTTGTGCTGCAAAACATCAATTTTGACAAGCTCAAATCGGTTTTACCTGCCTTTTTGGAGGAAGCCGCTAAAAGTCCGGTTTTCCAAATGGTAGATGTGGACTTGAAATTTAATAAACCCGAATTGAACGTGCTGATTGACCGCCAAAAAGCAGCCGATTTGGGTGTAAGTGTTGCCGATGTTTCCGAAACACTTCAAATGGCTTTTAGCAACCGGCGCATCGGGTTTTTTAATATGAATGGCAAACAGTATCAAGTGCTGGGGCAGTGGGAGCGTCCTTACAGAGATGACCCATCTGACCTCAAAAACATTTATGTAAGAACTTCACGCGGCAATCTTATCAGCATAGATAATGTGGTAAGCATAGAAGAGCAAACCAGCCCGCCCACTATTTACCACTTTAACCGATATAAATCGGCTACGGTATCGGCAGGTTTAGCGCAGGGTAAAACCATTGGTGATGGCATTGCCGAAATGCAGCGCATAGCCGATAAGGTTTTAGACAATTCTTTTACCACCGCCCTCACCGGCTCCTCGCGCGATTATGCTGAGAGCGCTTCAAATACCGGTTTTGCCTTTATACTGGCTTTGGTGCTTATATTTCTTATTCTTGCCGCACAGTTTGAGAGTTTTATAGACCCTGTCATTATCATGCTTACCGTTCCTATGGCTATTGTTGGGGCATTATTATCCTTACACCTACTTGGGCAAACGATAAACATTTTTAGCCAAATAGGCATGATTATGCTTATAGGATTGGTAACCAAAAACGGTATCCTCATAGTAGAATTTGCCAACGTACTCATGAAAAAAGGTACAAGTAAAGTGGAAGCAGCCATAGAAGGAGCCGTTATGCGCCTTAGACCTATATTAATGACCAGCCTTGCTACCGCATTAGGCGCTCTGCCCATAGCTATGTCGCTGGGGGCTGCTTCTACCAGCCGTATGCCCTTAGGAACGGTGGTAGTAGGCGGTATTATGTTTTCGCTCATACTTACGCTGTTCATAATACCGATTATGTTTACCTTTATCAGCCGCCGAAAACCCTCACTCGAAAATGACTCCAATTCTGAAAACGACCAAGTATGATGCCCAATTTACCCTCCTTTACTTCCTTTTTAGACACAACCAATTTGCTCTCCCCCCCTCAAAGAAGGGGGGAGTTTAATGTATTTGCTTGTTTTAAGGCTTTTAGGTGCTTTTTCGTATTCCTGTTTACCGTGCAGTTACAGGCACAAAACCCGCCGGTATTAACTATAGGCGATGCCGTACAAACTGCCCTTGCTAATAACTTTAACCTCCAAATTAACCGGCTAACTATTGAAAGCGCCCAACTAAACAACCACCCGGGCGAAGCAGGTATGTTGCCTACCGTAGGGCTGCAAACAGGTACCTCCGTTTTGGTAAACAACATTAGCCAAAAATTTGTAAACGGCACCGAAATTAACCGTGCAGGCGTACTTTCTTCTAACTCCCAGTTTGCTGTTAATGCCGTTTGGACACTTTTTGACGGCTTCCGCATGAGCGCCGCAAGGCAGCGGCTGCGCGAAACCGTTACTGCACAAGAACAACTCCTTAGTGCACAAATGCTGCAAACGGTAAGGAGTGTAACAGAGTTATACTTAGACATTGTCAGACAACAACAACTCCTCAAAACTGCCGATACCATTATTGCCATAACCAATGAGCGGCTGCTGCTGAGCAAAATGCGATTTGAAAGTGGATTAAGCCCTAAAATGGATTATCTCCAAGCCCAAACCGATGTAAATACACAGTTTGCACAAAAACTTGCCCAACTCAATGCATTGCAGCAAACTAAAGAAAACCTGAACCTTCTTATGGGTAAAAATGCCGATGAACCCTTTGCCATTACCGATGATGCCGCCCTTTATGCCAACTGGGTTTTGCCCGATTCGTTTAATGCAAACGCTAACCCTAATGTGCAACTCCTTAAAACCCAAATGAACATAACTCAACTTCAGCAGCAAGAAATAGAGGCTGCCAAATATCCACAGGTGGACCTAAACGGAGCGTATAACTTTAATTTTAACCGCTCTCAAGCCGGATTTTCTTTGTATAACCTAAGCACCGGTCCGGTGGCAGGCATTAACGTAACCTGGAACTTGTTTAACGGTGGCGCTGTAAAAAGAGCGGCGGCACAAAACCTAATTCAGCTCCAAAACCTCAAAACTACCGTAGAACTAACCGAGCAACAACTGAATGCACAATGGGTGCAGGCGCAAAGAAACCTTGCCTTTGCCCAAAATTTGGCTAAATTAGAAAACCAAAACATGGAAACCGCCGCCGAAAATATGGCTATTTCTTTGGAAAGACTCAGAGCAGGTGTGGCTAACTCCTTAGAACTGCGCCAGGCTCAACAAAGTTATGAGCAATCATTAGTCAGAAAAACGGAAGCCTTGTTTCAGGTAAAGTTAGCTGAAATTGCCCTGCTGTTTTTACAGGGCAGTTTGCTCAAAGAAGAGTAAAATACCCATTTTTTAACGTGCCGCTTTTTTTTCAGAAAAATAGCGTGTGGGACACAAAAAAATGGCTCTTCCCCTACCCTACTATTGCCCTACTATTTCCCCGATAAATGCGTTGCCTCTGTAAGTATTTTGCGGATACGAGACTTAATAATACCAATGCCCGATAAGTGTACAGGAGTTGCCGACAACTCTTTGCATAGAACGATATTTTTGTCGAGCAGTTCTATTTTTTCGGATTTGGTTAGTGTGGTAAGACAGGTAATAGGGTATAAACCCGATGTATCAATCTGCTCTTTTAGGCTGCCCCCGGTAGGGTAATCCCAGCCCACAAGTTGTAACCCTGCACAATTACCGTAGGTAATAGCATCTTCTGAAAAATGAGTGTTGGTAACCAACCAGCCACGCAATTCTTTTCCTTCGTTTTCGGGCAAGGAGGCTTGTACGGCGCGCACATCTTCAAATCGGGAGTTTATGTATAGCGGCACTTTTACATCGGTTAAAGTACCTCGGTTATTATGGTATTTGCACTCAACAAGGGCTAACTGATTGGTATGACGAGCTACAACATCTATTTCGTGCGACACGCACTTGCCTTGTAAAATTACCGAAACCAATGTTTCAAAACCCTGATGATTTAACAATGCCGCTACAAATTTTTCAAAAGGAAAACCCGACGGACCCAGTTCCATAATGGCATTTTTTAGCTTATACTTGGCAGCATGGTAATCCTGTACTTTGTCGCGCAGAAAAGTATAAGCTAAATGGTAAATTTCGCCGGTGCTGATGCCTTCATAAAATCGGGATTTCACGTGTTCAACCGCTAAATCAACTGTGCGGGCATCTGCTCCCGATTTTTTTAGCGAAAAACGAAGTTTACCTTCATCAAAGAAAGTGCGCTGCCCCGAAGCTTTTGTAATAAGTTTGTTTTTGAAGGAGGTCATGAGTAATGATTAGTTGGAAAGTAAAAAACGTATGTTAATGAATAATAAAGAAATTGACCAAACATGTAAATAAAAACGAGTATTTATTCGCAAGCCCTTACAATTTCGGGGTGAAGGTAAAGAAAAAATCATTGTGGAGTAACTTTTACCGGTTAAGAGCTACTTTTTTTTGTTAAATAGTGCGCTCCGGCTTGTGCTAAGGGAGTAAGTGTAATTTCGCTTATGTTTACATTTGCCGGACGCGAAACGGCAAAAAAAACCACATCGGCTATGTCATTGGCAGTGAGTGGGGTGTAGCCTTCATAAACCGATTTTGCTTTTTGTTCATCGCCTTTAAAACGTACTACCGAAAACTCGGTTTCTACCAAGCCGGGGTTGATGGCAGTTACTTTAATGTTTTGCTCTAATAGGTCTATGCGCATACCCTTACTTAGGGCATCTACGGCAAATTTGGTGGCGCAGTAAACGCTTCCTTGTGCATACACTTCTTTACCGGCTATGGAGCCTATATTTATAATGTGCCTTCCAATGCCGCTTGCCGGCATATAGGGCAATACAGCTTTGGTGGCATATAGCAGTCCTTTTATGTTGGTATCTATCATGGTATCCCAGTCTTCAACATTGGCTTGGTCAAAGGCATCTTTGCCCAATGCCAAACCTGCGTTGTTTACCAGCACATTTATTTGTCTCCACTCATCGGGCAATTGCTGCATTTTTTCCTGCAATTGGTTGTAATAGCGCACATCGGCTTGTAGGGTTAGTAGTTCAGCATCGGGATACTTTGAGTGTAGCTCGTTTTTAAGTTGGGTTAGTTTTTCTTCTCTTCTGCCTAAAGCTATTACGCGCCAGCCATGCTCTGCAAATATATGAACACATGCCCAACCTATGCCGGCGGTGGCTCCGGTTATAAAAACGGTGTTTCGGTTTTGCATAAAGTGGTTATTGGTTAGTGATTAGTGGTTAGTGATTAGTGATTAGTGATTAGTGATTAGTGATTAGTGATTAGTGGTTAGTGGTTAGTGGTTAGTGGTTAGTGATTAGTGGTTAGTGATTAGTGGTTAGTGGTTAGTGATTAGTGGTTAGTGGTTAGTGGTTAGTGGTTAGTGGTTAGTGGTTAGTGATTAGTGGTTAGTGGTTAGTGGTTAGTGATTAGTGGTTAGTGATTAGTGGTTAGTGGTTAGTGATTAGTGGTTAGTGGTTAGTGGTTAGTGGTTAGTGGTTAGTGGTTAGTGATTAGTGGTTAGTGGTTAGTGGTTAGTGATTAGTGGTTAGTGATTAGTGGTTAGTGGTTAGTGATTAGTGGTAATAATCATTAACCACTCATAACTCATAACTCATAACTCATAACTCATAACTCATAACTCATAACTCA
>ERZ761602.1324-NODE-1324-length-45542-cov-6.033900_pt1 | contig 45542 bp, 37 predicted proteins | sample MGYA00512165_ERZ761602 | MGnify/ENA primary metagenome ERZ761602 (study PRJEB28899, sample SAMN02445085) | bioreactor sludge metagenome | biome: EBPR sludge; isolation source: Thorneside wastewater treatment plant | place: Australia: Brisbane, Thorneside...
CCCCCGATGCGGCGCACAATCATCGCCGAATCAGGGGAGGATCTTCTGAATCGATTCGGCGCACGACCATCGCCGAATCAGGGGAGGATCTCTCGACTCACAAGTTGTCTTCTCAAGTGTTGGAGATGCCTCCCTGATTCCGGGATGGTTTGTGCCCGGCATCGGGGAGGTCGGTGAGCGCAGCGAACCGGGTGGGGTTTCGGTCTTGGCGCTTGTCACGAAGTTCGGACCCCCTCCGTCCCAGCCCGCCGCAGGTTCGGCATCGGGGAGGTCGGTGGCGGGAAATCGGACCCTGCGCTTTGGCCAAGGTACGCGCTCGGATGGCGCGGGTTAAGGGATGGTTGAAAGTCGTGCCGGTCGGCAACAATAAGGCAGTGAGACGCTCTCTTTCCGTGGCATGGCTTCTTCTCGCTCCGGCGGCATTTGCCCATCCGCTCCTGAGTTCGGGACCGATGCTGGGCTATGCGGAGATGACGGAGGTGGCGATCTGGGTCCAGACGACCGAGGATGCGCGCGTTCAGTTGTCGTACTGGCCGAAGCCGAACCCGCTGGCGGCAAGGAAGACCCAGGTGATCGTCACGAAGGGAGCCACCGACCATATCGCGCGGTTTGTCGTCTCCGATCTGGACTTCGGCACCCGGTACGTTTACCGACTGTCGATCAACGGGATCGATGTGACGCGGCCGTACCCGCTCGAGTTTCAAACCCAGCCGCACTGGCGGTTTCGGGGCGAACCGCCGAGCTTCAAGATCGCGTTCGGGTCGTGCGCATACATGAACGAGCCGAAGTTCGACCGGCCCGGCACTCCGTATGGCGGCGATCCCGAAATCATGACCTCGATCGCTGCGAAGCGGCCAGATTTGATGCTTTGGCTCGGCGACAACATCTACTATCGCGAGCCGGATTGGCTAACCGAAGCCGCGATGCGCTACCGATGGCGCACGGACCGGCGTCTCCCCGAGCTCCAGCCGCTCCTTGCGACGGCGAACCACTACGCGATTTGGGATGATCACGACTTCGGCCCGAACGACTCGGATCGTTCGTTCCGGCTCCGAGGTGCGGCACTGAAGGTCTTCGAAGACTACTGGCCGAGCGTAGTCCGCGGCACGCCCGAGACGGCGGGGTGCTTCTTCCGGTTTGAGTGGGGCGACGTCGAGTTTTTCATGCTCGACGATCGGTACTGGCGAACTCCGAATCGCTATCCGGACGGGCCGGACAAAGTGATGTTCGGGAAGGCTCAACTCCAGTGGCTGAAGGACAGTCTGGTCGACAGCGATGCCACCTTCAAAATCGTCTGCAACGGCAACCAGATGACGAACCCGATGATGTTCTTCGAGGCGTTCGGACGTTTCCCCGGTGAGCAGAAGGAGTTGTTCGACTTCATCGCTCAGGCGGGAATCTCAGGCGTGCTGTTCCTGACCGGCGACCGTCATGCCACCGAACTGTTGAAGGTCCAGTGGCCCGGGGTCAAGTACCCGTGGTACGAATACACGTCCAGCCCGTTGATGTCGGGAGGCGGGCGGAACGACCGGGAGGAGAACAACCCGGCCCGCGTGCCGGGAACGTGGGTGACGCGGCTCCGGAACTTCGGGACGGTCGATGTGAGCGGGCCACGAGGCGACCGGAAGCTTGTCCTGCAAGCGTTTGACAAGGATGGGAAGCGACTCTGGATTCACGCGATCCGGCAGTCGGAGATCGTGCCCGCCCGGTAACCCGCGAGGTGCCACACTAGGGAGCGATGCGCTTGCTCTTCCCGATCGTTGCCCTTTTCGCACTCGGGCCTGGCTCTCCCGGTCCGGACGAGCTGACCGACATCGACGCGATCCGGCAGCGACTGGTCGAAACGATCCATAGCGTTCGGGCGGACATCGCCAAGCAGAAGTCGGTGACGCCATGGGAAGTCGACGCGACCCTCGTCGCCCAAGACCCCCGCGTCAAGGACCGTTTCGGGGGGAACGAGGCGACCGAGCGGGTTCGACAGGCCCTTGCCCTCGATCCGGAGATGTTTTCGCCGCCGCGCGAGCTCAAGGGGTTTGAGAAGGTCGACTTCGCGAGGACCGATCTCAGCGGATATGCGTCCCCGGCCCCCGACTTTCTGAAGCGAACCGAGAACCGGTTCATCGACTTCAAGGAGCGGTTTCAGGATAAGCGGATCGTCGTGAAGGACATCAAGGTCAGCCGCCCCGCTCCGAAGCCCCCGGCTCTGCCCGGTCAGCAGCCGACACCCCCTGGGCCGATGAGGGTCCAATACCTCGCGATCGGCCCCGGCGAAGAAGCCGAAGTCGACAAGATCATCGAGCTCAACAAGACCCGTGGGGTCGAGGTCGAGATTCTCGCGACCCACCCAGCGGTCTGGTACCGTGGGCCGAAGGGTGAGATCGCTCTCGCGCTCCAAGGCACGCCGCGAACGTTCGAAGGGATCTCTCCGGTCGAAGTCTCCGTGTTTCGGGTCGACGCCAAGACGCTCAACCGTCTCGCCGGCCTCGCGATGGAGCGGAAAGCCTTGATGCCGCCCCTCAAGCCGGTGATCGTTGCGGTTCAAGGGTACGCCGGACCGTAGCAAGCAGGAGAGTCGTTCGCCCGGTCGAAAGTCGGGCTCATGAGGTTGCTCGAATTGATGACCTCGGGCGGGATCGCGGTGCTCTTCGGAGCCGTGGCGACATCCTCGATCCGGTCGGTCCTACCCGGTCAGGACCTTGCGCTCGATGCCCGCCGCACTGGCGTGGTCGCGAGCGCGGTCATCCTCTATTCCGGGGACAACGACGAGCGGTTTCCGCTGCTTCAGACCGAAGGGTCTCGGCGGGCGTCGCCGCCAAACCACGATCGGGTTTGGGGGCAGTTGGTACTTCCGTACCACGGCTTGATGGAGCACTATCGCGATCCGGACGATCCGGTGACCGAGACCGAGCTGCTTGCGGGAATGCCGGGTTGCGATGCGTCTCCGATCCAGTGCGAGTTCAACCTTGCGTACAAGTCGCACCGGGGCTTGAATTACCAATCGTTGAGTCCTTTCGGCTCCCTCTGTGGGTCAGGCAATCTCCATCAGTCGATTTCGACGCGGATCGACGAAATCCAGAGCCCGGCCGCCACCCTGATGCTCGTCGACAGCGTCTACGACCGCGTGGGCGGCGTGCCGTTCGGAGGCGGCACCCATGCGGTCGATCCCCCTGCGCGTTACACGACGTCCGGCTTCGACTTACTCGCGTCGTCGGCCCCATGCCGGTCCCGGCTTTGGCTCGGAGGCTGGAATCCAAGTCTGCCTGGTGCCTGGAACCGGTACGGTGCGGTTTGGGGCTGGCACAAGGGGCATGCGACGGTCGCGTTCATCGACGGTCACACCCGCCTCATGAGCTATGGACAGCTCGCGGCGGGCGCGACCGTACTGGACGCGTGGCGCGGTCGTGTGTTTGATCGCGACGCCTACCTATGGGACCGGAACTAGGGCGCTTTCTGGGCGAGCTTGACCTTGGTGTGGGGGAGGTGCCCGAAGAGCGACTCCCTCAGACCGGAAACCCGCTCGGAGATCAGCTCGAAATCGCGCTGGAAGTAGATGGGTACCCAGGGCGCTTCCTGAAGGGCGATGTCCTCGGCTTCGGCATAGAGCGCCTTGCGCCTCTCAAAGTCCATGATCGAGTCGGCCTCGGTGCATAGGGCATCGAACTTGGCGCTGTTGTAGCCGATCTTGTTCTCCGGTCCGTACGTGGCAAGCATGTACGAAAGGAAGTTCTCGGGATCGAGATAGTCGGCCGCCCAACGCATGTGGAAGATCTGCATCTCGCCCTTGTTCCACTTCTGGAGGTATGCCCCCCATTCCATCTGGCGCGGGTTGATCTCCACGCCGAGGTTCTCCTTGAGCATTGTGATCACCGCCTCGGCGACGATGCGGATATCGGGGAGCGCTTCGCGGTAGTTCATCTCGAGGGGTGGGAGGCCTTTGCCGTCGGGAAAGCCGGCTTCGGCGAGGAGCTTCTTCGCCCCTGCCGGGTCGAACGGGATCGCGGCAGCATTCTCGCGATGGCCAGGAACGCCCGGAGGCACGATGCTGTTCGCGATCGTGTTCGCGCCGCCGAGGAGTTCGTCTACGATCCGCTTCTTGTCGATGGCCATCGCGAACGCGCGGCGTACGCGCGGGTCCTTGAAGGGCGGGTACGCCAGGCTGTTCATGCCGACGTACCAGATCGCGGGTCGATCGAACGGTTTCAACTGCGATGCGAAGTTCTCGTCAGCTTTGAGGGCCTCAATGTCCTGCCGCTGGAGCATGACCAGGTCTAGACCTCCAGACTTGTACTTATAGAGCCGAGTTGCCGGATCCTTGATGATGGGACGCTCGATCTGGGCGATCAGGGGCGCCCCCTCGAAGTAATCCTTGTTGGCGTCGAGGACCAAGAGCTGGCCACGATCGTACTTGGTCGCTTTGAACGGGCCGGCGCCGACCATGTCTTTGACTTCGGTGATCGGGCCCGAAGTCGGGACGGCCTCTTTCGCCATCGGCGCCGAGATCAGGTATGTCAGCTTGCCGAGGAAGTATGGGCGCGGCTTGTCGATCCGCATCACGATCGTCTGGGGGTCCCGGACTTCGATGCCGGCGACGCCGCCCGGGCGGCCTTCGTGATGCTCCTTCATGCCGACGATATCGGCGAGATATTGCCATGTCGGTGAAGCGAGATCCTTGCTCGTATTGCGTTCGATGGTCCACTTGATGTCTTCAGCCGTGACCTCGCGACCGTTATGGAACTTGACGCCCTTACGGAGCGTAAAGACGTAGGTTTTCCCCCCGTCCTCGACCTCCCACTTCTCCGCCAGGCGCGGTGCGACTTCGTTGTTCTCGCCCCACGCCACGAGCCCTTCGAAGACCTGTTGCAGGGCATCGATCGTGTCGCCGTCCTGCACAAGTCCCGGATCCAGGGTCGTGGGATCGTCGTGGATCGGATACCGGAAGACGTTCTCCTTACCAGCTTGGGTCTTCTCGGAGAACTTGCCGCCTGAACAGCCGGCCAGGACAAAGAGGGCCACGAAGGCCGCGAAGAGGGACGTCCACCGCATGGTGCGGCGATTGTACCGCTCGCGGCCCTCGAATCCGGCTATTGGTCGCCGCTCTGCCCGAAAGCGCCGACCAAGATGTCGAAGTCGTCGGAGTCCACCGACCCGTTCTCGTCCAAATCGGCGGTCGGCCCCGAACCTCCGAAGTTCGCGACGAGATCGTCGAAGTCGTCCGAGTCGACGACGTTGTCGCCATTCACGTCGCCGTTGACCAGGGTGAGGATCACGCCGGTGGCGTCGTTGGGTCCGGTCGAAGACGTCACCTTTCGACGCAACCAATGGGTGCGCTTGACCGCGATGTCGAAGGCGCCGGTCGGAGCGGGAAGGCGGAACTGTCCTGTCGCGTCGAGACCCACGGTCAGGCTGTAGAGCGGCGTCGTCGACCCGACGTTGCGGAACTCGAACGTGGCCGAGGAGGGTCGCGGAGCACCCGGGTCGAGGTTGGAAAACACGACCTGGCCGCTGATCCCGTAGCGATTGGTCAGATCGGTGAGCCGCCGGACGCTCCCGTTGCGGAGGACGTACAGGATTTCACCGTTCGGATCGGCATCGACCGCCGCGACCTGCGTGCCGAGCGAGAAGCCGTGGTCGATGATCGTGCCCGGGGTCGCGGTGCCGTCGGGATTGAAGTTCAAGCCGACCGACCGGACGAATGCCCCGCAGAAGTCGCTGTAGACCGCGCGGCCGTAGAATGCCGTACCCAGGCGAACTCCGCGATAGATCAGACCGCCGGAGATCGAGCAGCCTTCGGGATGCGGGTACTCGGCGATGGGAGCCACGAAGGGCGGCGTGCCCCCCCCGAGCCCGGTGTTGAACGTCCCTTCGAAGACGCGCCAACCGTAATTGAGGCCGGGCGTGGCGGGCGGCTCATAGTTGACCTCCTCCATCGTGTCCTGGCCGACGTCCATCACGACCATTCCCCCGAATCCGTTGTTGCGAACCGGATCGAAGCTCCACTTCCAGGGGTTACGCCACCCGTAGGACCAGATCGCATCGTCGACCGTGCTGCCTCCGACGAACGGATTGGCGGGCGGAATCGCATAGTTGCGGGTGCTATCGCCGGGAAATCCATCGGAATTGACGTCGACGCGCAAGAACTTCCCGAGTTCCGAAGTGAGGCTCTGGGCGCGGTTCTGGGGGTCGTTGCCGCTTCCGCCATCGCCGTTGCCGATGTAAAGGTAACCGTCGGCTCCGAAGTGGATCGTGCCGCCGTTATGGTTCTCGTAAGGTTGACTGATGAGAGCGATATCGAACCCGGTGGTCGTGCTTGCGGTGTCGGCGGTCGGGGGGCTCGCCGTATAGCGACGGATCACGGTGGTGCCCGCCGAGTTGACGAAGTTCACGTAGAAGAAACCGTTGGTGGCGTAGTTCGGGTGGAACGTGATCCCGAGCACGCCTTGCTCGCCGCCGATCCCGATGCCGGAGATCGTGATAAACGGGGTTGCGAGGAGCACGCCGTTCTTGACGATGCGGATGCGGCCATCGGTCGTGGCGCCGACGCGCTGCTCGACGATGAAGATGCGGTTGGTTTCGTCGGGCGGAAACGCGGTGCTGACCGGGCGACTGAGACCCGACGCGACCAACTGTGAGCTTAGCTGCGCGGTGGCCACGCCGGCCAACATGAGGCCCACCGAGATGAAAATCGTTCGACTCATTGACTCCTCTCCGGCTGCGTCAACCCGCAGCACTATCTCAAGGATGTGGCGAACCACAACCTTGATGCATTCCACGTGCGGAGACGTCTTGAAGTCGGCGTAAAGTTTGCCGCTGGCCCTCAATCCCGGTATGCGTCACGCCGAGCGTTCTTTCACGGCCCGGACCAGATCCAGGGCCTGGGCCGCCCGGAGCGCCGGTATTGCCGAGACGGCGGTGACCAAGAGCACTCCGAAGCCCGCCATCAGATACGTGGTGGGATGAACCATGACCTGAAACGTGAATAGATCTTGTTGTTCTTCGGTTTGGGCTGCCTGCCAGAACAGAGCGACGAACGCCCTCCCGATCGGCAAGCCCATCGCGATGCCGAGGACCGTGAGGGCCAGGTTTTCGACGAGAATCATGGTGCCGATCTGCCGACGGGAAACGCCGATGGTCCGCAGCGTTGCGATTTCGGCTTGTCGCTCAAGGACGTTCACGGTCATCACGTTGAAGATCGTCGCGAAGGCGAGGATCGCGGCAAACACGAGCATGATCGCGATGAACCGACGGCTAGTGCTGACCAGACCTTCGATCATCGTTCGCATCATCGCCATCGAGAGGGCAGACCCGGCATGGGGCAGGTCAAGAAGTCGACGTCGGACGGGTTCCACCTGGTCGGGCGCGGTCTTGACGAGCACCGACGTCACCGCGTTCCCGGGCAGGCCGAGCTCAGTCCGGAACATCCGCTGAGCTTCGCTGCGGGCCAGCGTGGCCTGCGTTCCAATCGCGTCGTCGTTGAAACCGGCCACGACGATCGGGTGCCAGATCGAGCGCTCGGGTGTCAGTTCCTCGGGCAGACGAACCTCGAGGCGGTCGCCGACTTGGAGGGCGAGGCGTTTGCGCAGGGTCGGCCCGAAGAGCGCCCCCTTTTCGGGAATCGGCAAGCGCCGACCTTGGGCATCGACCACGCGGCGTAACCGGGTATTCGGCTCGACCCCGTTCATCAGAGCTTCGTAGGTTCGCCCCCGATGGCGAAACTCGACCGGGAGTTCGAGGACGCCCTCCGCCCACAGTACTCCGGGCCAAGTTCGTACCGAGGTGACGACTCGCTTCGATTGGAATTCGGTGAAGTCGCCGCGAAGGTCGAAACTGTAGGAGCGGACGAGCAGATTGTCCAAGGCGTACGTCATCGAGTCCAGCATCCCGCCTGCGGTCATGGTGAGGCAAATGGCCGAAACGACGCCAACGAGCGTTGAGAGGCTCCTCCGGGGCTGGCGGAAGACGTTGCGCAACGGCACGCGCGCGAGGGCGCTGAGTCCAGGGAACAGGGCGTCCAGACGGATCGAGGTGCGCGCGAACTCCGGGGACGGTGGGCGCATCGCCTCGGCGGGCTGGATCCTGGCCGCGGCAAGCGCCGGAATCAACCCGGCCAGAGCGCACGCCCCAAAACCGACGATCGCGCCGGCGATGGCAACGCCCCATCGGGGCACGATCTCGGGAAAAGGAACCTGGAGTTGAGCCATGTAGAGTCGCGAAAGAATCGCCCCGAGCCAGATCCCGAGGGCTGCTCCCGCGATGCCCGCGATCGCGCCGACGACCATGGTCGCGGCAAGCACTTGCAGAACGATCTGCGCTCGGCCCAGTCCCAAGCTGCGGAGGAGGCCGATTTGCGGCCTTTGGGCGTGAACCACCCGCGTCAGCATGCTGAAGACGGAGAGCACGGCCACGGAAAGGAAGAGCAGTGGGAAGAGGATGGCGTAGGATTGGAACCCCTTGACGTCCTGTTGGAGCATCTGATAGCTGGGCTGATCGGCCCGCAACACCGGCTCCTCGGGTTCGTAGGCCCTGAGAATCTCCTTGGTGGCGCGGAGCGTGGACGTCAGGAGGTCGGGCGATGTGAGCGTCGCGTGGATCTCGTCGATCTCGCCGGCTCGGCCGAAGAGCTCGGCGACTCGGTCCTCGTCCATGAAGAGCACGCCAAAGGTTCCTGGCACCGCGATGAGATCCTGCTTGCTGCGGACGACATAGAGATACTCGTCGCTCTGGGCGATGCCGACGACGCGGAGCCGGATCGAGGTCGATCCTCGGATCAGTTTGACGGTTCGGCCCGGCTTGATCCCATGATGGGTGGCGAAATTGGCTTCGAGCAAGACCTCCCGTCCTCGAGGACGAGCCTCACGGCCGGCGATGAGGCGGAGCCGATTCGTGGTCAGCGGTCTTTCGGTCGGGATACCGATGACGCGGCCTACAATCTTGGTGTGGGCGATTCCCTCGACCTCGAGCGCGGTCTCTTCGACTAAGCGGCCCTCGGCCGCGGCGATTCCGGGCAACGCGCGCACGCGATCCACCACTCGGCTCGGAGCGCTGTGGAATCGGATGCTGAAGTCCTCGAAGCCGAGCTTGTCGTATGAGCCTTCGTAGGACGCGACCAGATTGCGGTAGACGGAGTAGGAGCCGACGAGAAACGCCACGCCGAGGGTGACGAGGCACGCCACGGAGGCGTACTGACCGATGCTCCGGAAGACCTCGCGGACGATCTTGCGAGCGAGCACGCCGCTCACCAGCGAACCTCCATCGGATCCATCGGGTGCTCGTTGACCTCGTCGGAGACGATGCGACCACTTCGCAACCGAATAATGCGGTCCGCGATGCTCGCTACCGCGCTGTTGTGCGTCACGACGAGAACCGCCTGATGGCTCTCATGAGTCGTGCTGTGCAGCAGCGCCAAGATCTTACGGCCCGTCTCCTCGTCGAGCTCTCCGGTCGGTTCGTCACAGAGCAAGATCGGGGATTGCTTTACGAGGGCCCGGGCAATGGCGACCCGCTGCTGCTCGCCGCCACTAAGCTCCGACGGGAAGTGGTCGGCGCGATCCCCCAGTCCAACCGCCTCCAGCGTCGCGAGAACGGGAAGCGGATGCCGGGCCATATCGGCCGCGATCTGGACATTCTCCCGTGCGGTCAGCGTGTTGACGAGGTTGAAGAACTGGAAGATGAATCCGACATCGTCTCTTCGAAAGCGGGTCAAGCCCGCCTCATCGAGGGTGGCGAGGTCGTGCCCGTTGACCTCGACGCGTCCCTGCGTCGGTCGATCGAGCCCGCCGATGAGATGCATGAGCGTGCTCTTCCCGCAACCGCTCGGTCCGAGAATCACGACGAATTCTCCAGGATCGACTTGGAGCGAGGCTTCCGTCAGAGCGTGGACTTCGACTTGCCCGACTCGATAGACCTTGGACGCACGGTCGAGGATGACGACGGGTCTAAGAGGTACCACGGGCCTTCACCCTCGCCCCGTCGCGTAGCGTTTCTGGCGGGGCGACGATAATCGGGTCACCGGGGGCAAGTCCCTCGACGATCTCGGTGTGCTCGGCGTCGCTCACGCCGATCCGAACGCTCTTTCGTCGTGCGATGCCCTCCGAGACTCGCCACACCGAGGGAGATTCACCCTTGAACACGACCGCCTCGTTGGGTACGACCAACACTCCGCGTCGGACGACTCGGACGGTCACATCGACCTCCATGCCGGGGACGAAAGGCTTTTCGTCTCCAAGAATGCGAATGCGCGTTCGGACGACCCGGGTCCGAAGAGCTGCGTCCTGCTTGGGTTCCGCGACGGCCCCTAGGCTCTCGACTTGGCCCGACCAGAACCTTCCTTCGGAGGAGGGGAGGGAGATTTCGGCCGTTGCTCCTGGCCGAAAGAGGTCCAGATCTTCGCTTCGCACCTCCGCTTCAACATGGAGGTCAGCGCGGGTGGAGAGGACGACAACCGGACTCCCGGGCGACGCAACCATGCCGACTTCGCCGAGAACGCGAACGACCATGCCGGAGATCGGGGATAGCACTTCGGCCTTGCGAGCAGCAGTCTGAGCTCGCTGGAGGACCGCCAAGGCTTCGGCGACGCGCGCTTGCGCGGTCTGAACCTGGGTGGCGCGCAACTGGACCTCTTGTCGGCCGGTTTCGGCTAAGTCGAGCCCGGCACGGGCGGCATCCAGTTGAGCGCGGGCGGCGTCGGCCACTTCAGGCAAAGGACCTTTACGAGCCTCGGCCAGCGCGTCCTCCGCTGCCTCGCGCTGGGCGAGGGCGATTTCATGGTCGGTGCGCGCGGCGTCGAGGGCGGCCTTGGAGGTCGCGCCCTGTGCGAAGAGCATCTCCGCTCGATCCAAGCGCCTCTTCATTTCTCGCTCGATGGCGGCGAGGCGCTCGACTTCATGCCGGGCGACCTCGATCACCTCGGGCCGGGTGCCACGCTCGGCATCCCGGACGCGGGCTTCCGCTTCACGCACTTGGGCTTGTGCTTGGGCGAGGCGGGTGCGGAAGGCAGACTCGGTAGCCTCTCGGGCTCGGTTCGCCTCCGAGACGGCCGAGACCGCCGTCGCATGAGCTGCTCGGGCCTGCGCGACCTGGGCCTGAAGATCTTCGGAATCGAGGCGGTACAAGAGGTTTCCGACAACGACTCGATCTCCTTCCCGGACCGGTAGATCGACGATCCGGCCGCCGAGTTCGGGGCCCATCTCGAACGTCTTGCCTCGAACGAAGGCTTCGGCGGTCGCCACAAGCCCGATCTCTCCGTTTTGAGCGCTGCGTATCTCGACGACCGTGGGGCCTGAATTCCTCGCGAATCCGAAGTAGGCAACCGGTGCGCCCACGAGGATGATGATAAGTCCGAACCAAGCGGCTTTCGACATCGGCCTTCTCCTGTTTGGTTGGGAAGGTACTTCGATGCTACCCGATCGAGGTCCCGGAGCCTGAATTTGGCATACTTCCCGGTATGGTCAACCTCGCGTTTGTCGGCTGCAGCCACATCCACACCCCGTCGTTCGTCGACCGTGTTCTGAATCGAACCGATGTGCGGGCGAAGTCGGTCTGGGATCACGACGCCGTCCGCGCAGAGGCGAACGCCGCTAAGTTAGGGGTGGCGGTCGCGGACCTTGCCGATATCGCTCGCGACCCCGAGATCGCGGGAGTGATCGTGTGTTCGGAGACGCGGCTCCATGAGGAGCTCGTCCCGCCCCTCGCCGCGGCGGGGAAGGCGCTGTTCGTGGAGAAACCGCTCGGGATGCGCGGCGATGACGCGTGCCGGATGATGGTCGCGATCGAAGCCGCGGGTGTCCTATTCCAGACCGGGTACTTCCAGCGTGGGACCCCGCAGGTTCGGTTCCTGCGCGAACAGATGGCGCTGGGCAACTTCGGAACGGTCACCCGGATGCGCGCGTCGATCTGCCACTCAGGCGCACTCGGCGGCTGGTTTGATGGAGAGTGGCGCTGGATGGCGAACCTCGATGAGGCGGGCGTTGGCGCGTATGGCGATCTCGGCACGCATGGGCTCGACATCCTCATGTGGCTCGGGGGGGAAGTCGAGCGGGTGGCGGCGATCCTCGAGATGGGAACGGCCCGATATCCGGATTGCGATGAGATCGGCGAGGGGCTTCTTCGGTTCAAGTCCGGTGTGCTCGGGAGCCTGACCGCCTCATGGGACGATGCCTCGAATCCGGTGTCGTTCGAAGTTGCGGGGACCGAAGGGCACGCCCTCGTGATGAACGGAGACGTGTACTTCCAGAGCAACAAGGTCGAAGGCGCGGATGGGCGCAGTCCGTGGACGGATCTCCCGGAGGCGGTGCCGGCTGGGCTGGATTCGTTTCTGGACCGGGTTGCGGGCCGCGAGGGCGAGCTGGTTTCGGTTCGCGAGGCCGCGAACCGAAACGTGGTCATGGAGGCGCTCTATCGTGCCGCCGCGCAGCGGAAGTGGGTCGACGTCGAAAACTCCTAGCTAACGGGACCTCAGACAAGTGCTTCGATGTTGGTCCTCGAATCGTGTCCGGCAAAGCACGGGTACCCGTACGATATTGGTAATCCAGCGGTGACTGTGATACCATGGAGTAGCTTGGGGTGATGCGAGATGACCTCCTCCGCCGGAGCCTCGGCATCAAGCCGACCTCCCTCGGTGAAACGATGAGATTCGCTGGACTTATCGGGCTCGTGTCAATCCTCTTGACCGCAACGATAGGCTTATCGGCAAGTTCTGACGCCGAGAGAGTGTTGCGGGGACAGGTGAGCGTCCCGATCGCTGCTACTCACCTCGGTGAAGGCGACGTCACGCCGCGGCAAGACGGTGCCGTGAATCCGCCAGAGGTTGAATACTTCGGACAACTTGCAGGGTTGCTCAAGCTCCAGTCGGAGTCGGAAGGCAAGCAATTTGTCGGTGAGCCCAGAAGATTGCGAGAACGTGTCGTCTTCACCAGATCCCGCTCGAAACCGCCGATGATCGATGACTTGGCGCGTGCTCTGGATGGAATCCTTTTGGATCGTACGATTTCTCGAGGCAAGAAGGAACAGCGCGCCATCGAGGCACATACCCGTGACGCGCGGATACGGGCAATGCAACGAGGGCTGCCGAAGTCGAAATCAACGGACGCCGCAATCGAAACTGCTCGAATGTTGCAACAGCTCAAAACGCGGCTCGAAATGCTCCGCAACCGGCGACCGGAAGGCAACCTGATGACTCCGAATCCGGCCACGCGTTTGCTGGAGAGCCTACTGGCAGGTTTGGGGGCCCAGGCACTTGCGGACCTGAAGGTGGGCACTGTCTCTCTGTTCTCGAACGAGGGTGATCGGCAAACGCGTCCGCTGGGACCGAGTAGCAGCGCGGCGATCGAAGAGTATCGACGTTTGTCGGAAACGCTGAGATCGCGGGCGAAGGAAGTCCCGACAGAATCGGATTACGAGCACCGAATCGTAACCGAATTCGAGGGAGCCCACTCCGTCGGAGACCGTGTTCGGGTCTTCATGACGATCATCCCGAGGTGGGCGTCGATGACCGCTTTCCTTCGGTGTTACAACGCGGATGGGGACCTGATCCATTTCGCCTCTCTCACGATGCCGATCCAGCTGGAACCCGAGCCGATACCGACGAGTCTCGATGCCTTGTTGGACGCGATCCCAAGATCCGTCCCGCTCGAACCGGCCAGTCTCGCGTTCCTCAGTGGCCTCGTCGAACAGTTTCCTGTCGTCTCCTCCACCTGGAACCGACTGCCGGAGAGTCTCGAACTCCGAAAAGCTCTCGCCGAACCCGGCTTCGACCTCCTCCAATTGGGCCCAAGAGAGGCGTTTCGCGCTCTTGCCGACCAAAGTGGCGTCGACCTCGTTGCAGTTCTAGACGATCGAATGATTGGGCTGGCTCGGCGCGCGGTGCGGCCGGATGGAACCCTGGACGCGCAGCGCTTCTTCCGCGAGGTTTTGGCGCTGGGTTATGTCTTCGACCTATCCCCCAAGCGTCTGATCGTCAAGCCGGCCGACGTCGGGCTGAGCGAGGCGATCGCCGCCCCCCGGGCTCCGTTTGAGGGTTGGAACAGGGACCTGCTCAAGGCAGGTGCCGTGGACCTCAGGACGTTTTGTCGATGTCAAACGGTGACCAGGCTTGGACGGGAGTTCGGGTTTGCCGATGCCTGGTTGTCAGCCCTCAACGCTGCAGGCGTCGAACCGTTGCTTCCAGCCGCGGGTCTCGACATCCCGGATTTCTATGCATTTCTGGGGACGCTCTCTGATGAGACTTGGACTCGTGCGCTCGCCGGGGAGCCCATCGCCATCGGGTCGCTGCCGACTCACGCGGTCTCTGTTTTGCGGGCGTATGCGTCCCGCGGATATTGGGAGCCCAAGTCGCCGGGCGCAAGGAAGATCGAATTCGAACCCGCACTCTGTATCGGAGGATTCGATGAGCCGCGAAGCGTGATGACTTGGGCTTCGCGCCTGCAGAGCGTGATCCGTTCCGAAGCCAAAGGCCGTGTCAAGGACTGGTACGACGTGTTCCCGACCTTTCCCGCGGACGCCCGCGAATTGGCTCAACACGTGGGGACGCTGATTCACCGCAAGCTCGCCGTCAATCTCGAAGCCGCGATGAAGGATCGGTACCGATTCGGAACGCGGATGACGATCGGAGTTCGATTCGAGACGCCCGGTGCGACCCTCGCATCAGAAGTCCGGGCAGGCGTTCATTGGTCCGATGGCGCCAAGGCCTTTGCCGAGCTGCCTGCATCGTTCCGAGAAGACGTGGGCCGTGAGATCGAGCGATTCCTCGCGAAGGAAGAGCCACCCGCCGGCGCCGCCGCGTCAGCCCAGTGAGCAGGCCTCTCGTTGAGAAAGACCCGGTGCGGGAGTCCGCCTGTGCTCAGGTTCAAACCCCGTGTGACGAAGTGTGTGGGCAATCGGTTGCCAACTCCATTGCGGAAATTTCGGCAACGCTGTTTTCTTTGGAATTCAGGTTCGACGGGTGTCCAGTGATGTTATTGAGTTGCGTTAGCGCGCGCGATGGGTTGACGGCAGAGGCTCCCAAACGGTATCTTTCGGGGCGTTGTCGGGGATAAACGAGTAAGCCCCGGGCACCAGAGGAGGAAAGTCTTGAGTCTTCGGACCTGCGCCTTATGGGCCTGCTTGCTACTCGCAAGCTTCTCTCTTGCTCAGCAAGGGACCTATAAAATCAGAGAGGGTGACACCCCGGAGCGAATCGCCAAGAAACTTGGCGTGACGACCGGAGCCCTATTGAAAGCGAACCCCAACGTTCGACCGACCCGAATGAAGCCGGGTACGACGTTGAACATCCCGGGAGCGGGACGGGGCACTACTCGTACTGCGAGCAGAACGCGATCGTCGGGTGGCGGCAACTATGTCGTCCGCAACGGCGACAACGACTGGACGCTCGCTCAACGATTTGGCATTACCCGTCGCCAATTGCACGCGATGAACCCGCGTGTGGACTTCAGCCCGCTTCAGGTCGGAGTTCGCCTGAGCGTGCCGGCCGCTAAGTCGACGTCGTCGACGGCGCGCCCGGCCGAGAGGACCGTCGCGGTTCGTGCCGGTGGGACCCACCGGGTTCGATCCGGAGACAACGATTGGATCGTGGCCAAGAAGTACGGAATCACCGTCGCTCAGCTTCGCGCGCTCAACCCGGGCGTGAAATGGAACCGGCTCCAGATCGACCAGACCCTTCGCGTGCCCGGTGCCTCGTCGCCGTCGCGTAGCGCGACGACGGTCGCCTCGATTTCGACCAAGCGCGCCAAGCTGATCCGGGATGACGTCGCGGTCCGCACCGGGCCGTCGACCAACGCGAAGCGCGTCACGCGCGTCGCGGTCGGCCAAGTCGCGGGCATTCTCGACAAGGAGAACGGCTGGTACAAGCTCCGCTTCGACGGCGGTACCGTCGGCTGGGTTCGCGGCGACATGCTCAAACCCGTCAAGACCTCGGAAGTCGTGGCGTCCACGCCGCGAAGCCGTTCCCCGCGAACGGTCGCCTCGAGTCGACCGTCCCGCACATCCAATCCGATCGTGAAGGGTGGATCGGCGGTTTCGACCACGGCGCTTCTGGACACCGCCTACGGCTATCAGGGCACGCGCTATCGATGGGGCGGCATGTCCCGATCCGGGTTCGACTGCTCAGGCTTCGTCGGCTACGTGTATTCCCAGCATGGGGTGCGCCTGCCGCGGACCTCGATCGAAATGTCCGGCGTCGGCCAAGCCGTCGATCGGGATTCGCTCAAACAGGGTGACCTGCTGTTCTTCAAGACCCGCCGCGGCACCCGTGTCAACCACGTGGGCATCTACGTCGGCGGAGGGAAGTTCATCCACGCGAGCAGCAGTGCCGGTCGTGTCCTCCAGGATTCGCTCAACGGCTATTACGGCCGTGTGCTCGCCGGTGCCCGGCGCGTGACCGGCAAGTTGGCTCCTTCGAGCCGAAGCAAGACGCGGACGACCGCCCAAAAGCTTCCCGCGGTCACCGAAGATCCGACGCCCGAAGTCACGGACGAAGGTAGCGCCGCCGCCTTGCCGGAATCGGAACGACGCCGAGTCACACTCGGTGCCGACGAGATCACTAAGTAGCGCACATACGACCGCCCCTCGATCTTCATCGAGGGGCGGTTTTTCGTCTTCCGGAGCTTCCCGCGAAGGTAAACTAGCGGGACACGCCCCCGTCCGTCAACGATGCCGAGCGGTCCGGCTCACTTCCCAGGAGACCGATTCTCTTCATGAGCAAAAAGCTTGTCTACCTCTTCCACGAGGGTAACGCGACCATGCGCGACCTTCTCGGCGGCAAAGGCGCGAACCTTGCCGAAATGTCCAACATCGGCCTGCCCGTACCGCCCGGATTCACGATTACCACTGAAGCCTGCACGGAGTACTACGAAGAGGGAGGCAAACTCCCCGGCGACCTGATGGATCAGGTCCGCGTCGCGCTCGCCGCGGTCGAAAAGGACCTCGGCAAGACGTTCGGAGACCCGTCGAATCCGCTCCTCGTCTCGGTGCGATCCGGCTCCAAGTTTTCGATGCCGGGCATGATGGATACGATCTTGAACCTGGGATTGAACGGCGACACGATCCAAGGTCTGATCCGCGGCAGCGGCAACGAGCGATTCGCCTATGACGCTTACCGCCGGTTCATCATGATGTTCAGCAGCGTCGTCCTCGGCATGGAGAAGCGCGAGTTCGAGCATGCCTTCGACGCGATCAAGTCGCAGCGCGGGGTGAAGCAGGACACCGATCTCTCCGCCGAGGATCTCAAGAGAGCCTCCGAGGAGTTCCTCGCCATCGTCAAGGCGCATACGGGCGCCGACTTTCCGAGTGACCCGCAGCTGCAGCTCAAGCTTGCGATCGAAGCCGTGTTCCGAAGCTGGAACAACGATCGCGCCATCGTCTACCGGCGCACCGAGAAAATTCCGGATGAAATCGGTACCGCCTGCAACATCCAGGCGATGGTCTTCGGGAACCTCGGAGAGGACTGCGGAACCGGCGTGGCGTTCACCCGTGATCCAAGCACCGGCGAGAACCTGCTTTACGGCGAGTACCTGATGAACGCCCAGGGCGAGGATGTCGTCGCCGGGACCCGTACCCCGGTCCCGATCAGTGAACTCAGGTCGCAGAACGAGGCGGTCTACGATGAGTTCGTCGAGATCGGACGACGTCTCGAAGGTCACTACAAAGACATGATGGACCTCGAGTTCACGATCGAGCGCGGACGCCTCTTCATGCTTCAGTGCCGCGTCGGCAAGCGAACCGGTCCGGCGGCGGTTCGGATGGCGGTCGAGATGGTCAGCGATGGCCTCATCACCAAGGAAGTCGCGATCCAGCGGGTCAACGCTTCTCACCTTGACCAACTCCTGCACCCGCGGATCGACGAGACTTACATCCAGGATCGCGGGATTACGTCGATCGCCACCGGGCTTGCCGCGTCTCCGGGCGCCGCCGTCGGAAAGGCCGTCTTCGATGCGGACACCGCGGCGCGGCTCGGCCAGAACAAGGAAAAGGTCGTCCTCATCCGCGACGAAACCAATCCTGACGATGTCCACGGCATGCTTGCCGCCCAAGGCATCCTGACCGCGCGAGGCGGCAAGACGAGCCACGCCGCGGTCGTCGCCCGCGGTTTCGGGATCCCCTGCGTCGCCGGATGCGAGGCGCTCGATGTCGACCTCGAGGCGCGCGAATTCCACGTCGGATCGGTCACCGTCCGGGAAGGCGAGTGGGTGACGATCGACGGGTCCACAGGAGCGGTCTACAACCTCCAGCTTGCCCTCATTCCCCCCGACGTCAGCGGCTACTTCGGCACGCTGATGACGTGGTGCGACGAAGCGCGAACCATGAAGGTCAGGGCCAATGCCGACAATCCGCGAGACGCGCTCCAGGCCATCGAGTTCGGATGCGAGGGGATCGGACTCTGCCGAACCGAGCATATGTTCTTCGAAGCCGATCGGCTGCCGATCGTCCGGGACATGATCCTCGCGCGAAACGACGAACTTCGCGACGCAGCTCTGCACAAACTCCTGGCCGTCCAGCAGGATGACTTCGAGGCCATCTTCGCGGCGATGTCCGGCCGCCCGGTGACGATCCGACTGATCGATCCGCCCCTCCACGAGTTCCTTCCGAGCTACGAGGAGCTCGTTCGCGTGGTGACCGAACTGCGCTTGGCCGTGAATTCGCTCGGCGGATCGGCCCTGAAGGAGATCCTCGAAGAGAAGGAGCAGATGCTGAAGGCGGTCGAGAGCATGAAGGAAGCAAATCCTATGCTCGGCCTGCGCGGCGTACGCCTCTCGATCGTGTTTCCTGCGATCGTCGCAATGCAGACCCGGGCGATTCTGCAGGCGGCGGCGAAACTCATCAAACATGGCAAGCCGGTCGCGCCCGAGATCATGATTCCTCTTGTCGGCCACGTAAACGAGCTCCGCGTCGTCCAAACCCAACTCGAAGAGGTCGCTAAGGAAGTCTGCGAAGAGCAGGGTGTCGACATCCCGTACCTGTTCGGTACCATGATCGAGATTCCGCGAGCGGCCCTGACCGCCGACGAGATCGCGAGCTATGCCCAGTTCTTCAGCTTCGGGACCAACGATCTCACCCAGATGACGTTCGGCTTTTCGCGCGACGACGCGGAAGGAAAGTTCCTTCAACGCTACGTCGAGCAGAAAATCCTGCCGGTCAACGTCTTCGAGACCATCGATCAGAAGGGTGTCGGGTCCCTGATGCGCACCGCCGTCGAACTCGGACGTGAGGTGCGAAAGGACCTGAAGTGTGGGATCTGCGGTGAGCACGGAGGGGATCCGGAGTCGATCTTCTTCTGTCACGAGCTTGGCCTCGACTACGTGAGCTGCTCGCCGTTTCGCGTCCCGATTGCCCGCTTGAGCGCGGCGCAAGCCGCGCTGCGAGGCAAGGTTGCGGTCACCGTCGATAAGTGATCATCGTCGAAGCCCCGACACCGAGGTGTCGGGGCTTCTTGGTACGTGAGCGCCAAGCGCGTGGTGCCGAATAAACTGGAGTCCGCATGAAAGCCCTGATCCTCGCCGGTGGGACCGGCTCTCGATTGCGACCGATCACCTACTCGATGGCCAAGCAATTGGTGCCCGTCGCGAACAAGCCGGTCATCGAGTACGGGATCGAATCGATCGCCGCCGCCGGCATCCGTAAGTTCGGCATCATCGTCGGTGATACGGGTGCGGCGGTCGAAGCGGCGGTGGGAAATGGTGAACGTTGGGGCATTGAAATTACCTACATCCCCCAGGATGCCCCGCGAGGACTCGCTCATGCCGTCGCCACCGCCAAACCGTTCCTCGGCGACGACGATTTCATCATGTATCTGGGCGATAACCTCATCAAGTCGAGCGTCTCGGGGCTGGTGCAGGAGTTCGAAACGCATCGCCCGGCGGCCACGATTCTGCTCACCCCGGTGCCGAATCCCTCGGACTTTGGGGTTGCGGAGATGACGGAGGGCACCGTGACGCGGTTGGAGGAGAAGCCCAAGGAGCCGAAGTCGAACCTCGCGCTGGTCGGTGTGTACCTGTTCGACAAGCGCATCCACGAGTCGATCGCGACGCTTCAACCCAGCAAGCGTGGCGAGTACGAGATTACCGACGCGATCCAAGATCTCATCGACCGTGGCTTGACGGTGAGGTCGCATATCGTGGAGGGGTGGTGGAAGGACACCGGGACGGTCGAGGCGATGCTGGAGGCGAACCGCTTGATCCTCGAGGATATCGAGCGGAAGATCACCGGAACCGTCGACGACGCCTCTCGGGTCGAGGGTCGCGTGCAGGTGGGGGCCGGCTCACGGATCGTGAACAGCACGCTCCGGGGTCCGGTGATCATTGGCGACCACTGTACGATCGAGAACAGCTTTGTGGGACCCTTCACGGCGATCGATTCGAACACGACGATCGTGGGGAGTGAAATCGAATACTCGATCGTCCTCGCCGAGTGCCGGATCGAGGCGACGCCGGCGCGGATCGAGGGCTCTCTGATCGGTCGCGGGGTCCAGGTCGGTCGCTCGTCTTCGATGCCGAAGACCATTCGGTTGGTGCTCGGCGATTCGAGCGCGATCTCCCTTCCCTGAGAGCGAGCCGACACGCGCGTGTCACGGTGCTGCATCGTGCATCCGCGACGGGGCAAGGGACGGTGAGCGGAGACCCGGGCCAGACCGGGGCGAGGGCACACCGTCCAGGGCGTGGCCTCTGGGCCGACGCGGATGCCGCTCGCTACGCGGCATCGGGCTCGATCCACGCCTCGTCGACCAAGCGCTGCTGGAGGATCCGCCGTCCTCGGAAGATCCGCGATCGCACCGTACCGATCGGGATGCCGGTCTCGGCTGCGATCTGGTCATAGGGTTGGGTGAGGATGAAGGCGCGATAGCACACGTCGCCGAACTCCTCGGGTAATCGGTCGATCTCCTTGCTCACGATCACGCTCAGGCGATCCGTCAGCACGAGATCCAGTGCCTCAGGGCCGTCGGCATCCAAGAGAATTGCTTCCTTGAGCTCGAGCGTTTGGCGATCTCGGCTGAGTTTGGTCGCCCGCTTGTAGAACAGGTTGAGCACGATCCGATTGAGCCACGCTTGGAAGTTCGATCCATGCGAAAACTGCTCGAAACCTCGGTAGGCGGCGATCAGCGCGTCTTGCAGCAGATCCTCGGCATCGTCACGATTCCGGGTCAATCGGTAGGCGAATCGGCGGGCAGAAGCATGAGCCTCTGCGATGAGAACATCGAACGGGCGCTTGAAGGACAGAGTGGACATGCCGTCATGATCCAGCCCGATGCCTTCACAGACCTGAGGGAGGGATGAACGGAGGATGAAGTTGTCGAGGTCGTGTCGTGAGTGCATGCCACGGGTGTACGTCCGCAATCGATCGGGGGTCGTGACTTGGGTCACGGAGCAGACCCTTCGGCCCATTGCCCCGCTAAACTAGCGGCATGCCCGAGATCATCGAGCCATTTCGCATCAAGGCCGTCGAGCCGATTCGCTTCACCACCGAGGCTGAGCGGGGAGGAATCCTGCGACGCGCCCACTGGAACCCGTTTCTGATCGACGCGGACGACGTCCTCATCGACCTGTTGACCGACAGTGGGACGAGCGCCATGTCGGCGGCCCAGTGGGGTGCAATCATGGTCGGCGACGAGAGCTATGCGGGGTCCAGGAGTTTCAAGCGGTTCGAGGCGAAAGTCCAGGAGATTTTCGGCTTCAAGCATGTCATCCCGACCCACCAGGGCCGGGCCGCCGAGAAGATCCTGATGTCGCTTGTCGGCGGACCGGGGAAGACGATTCCGAGCAACAACCACTTCGATACGACGCGAGCCAACATCGAGTTCACAGGGGCGACCGCGCTCGATCTCGTGATCGAGGAAGGGCGAGATCCGGATTCGCTCCATCCGTTCAAAGGGAACATCGACGTGGCGAAGCTCGACGCGTTGTTCCAATCGCCGGGCGTGAACGTACCGCTCGGGATGATCACGGTCACCAACAACACGGGCGGAGGTCAGCCGGTCTCGTTGGAGAACATCCGTGCGGTGGGGGAGGTGCTCCACCGGCATGGCAAGCCATTCTTTATCGACGCCTGCCGCTTTGCCGAGAACGCGTGGTTCATTCAACAGCGAGAGCCCGGTCAGTCCGGGCGTTCGCCTAAGGAGATTGCTCAGGAGATGTTCCGAGGGGCCGACGGCGCGACGATGAGCCTGAAGAAAGACGGCTTCGGCAACATCGGCGGCTTCCTGGCTCTGAACGATGACAAACTTGCCGAGCAGGCCAGGAACCTTCTCATTCTTACGGAGGGGTTTCCGACGTACGGGGGTCTCGCGGGGCGTGATCTGGAAGCGTTGGCGGTCGGCCTCAAAGAGGTGCTCGATCCCCACTACCTCGAATATCGCGTGGCCACGATCCGCTATCTCGCGGAGCGTCTGATGACGATCGGTGTTCGGATCGTGCAGCCCCCAGGGGGCCATGCGGTCTACGTCGACGCCCGCGCGTTCTATCCCCAGATCCCGGCGGTCGAGTTTCCGGCGCAAGCCCTCGTCTGCGAGCTGTATGAGAAGGGCGGAGTTCGGGGCGTCGAAATCGGCTCGGTGATGTTCGGCAGGTCGGTGGATGGCGTCGAGCATGCCGCCGACCGCGAGCTCGTTCGACTCGCGATGCCGCGTCGCGTGTACACCCAAGCTCATGTGAACTACCTGTGCGAGGTCTTCGAACGACTCTTCGCCGAGCGGGAGGCGGTGCGCGGCCTGCGGATCGTCCGGCAGGCGCCGTTCCTCCGCCACTTCACCGCCCATTTCGAGAGGCTCGGCTGATGGCGGCGGTGCGGGTGTTCGTGAGTGACGTCGAGCGAGCGAAGAGCTTCTATCTGGGTGTGCTCGGATTCGAGGTCGTGGAGCAATGGGGTCCTGCGATCGCAATCATCCGCCGTGGCGACACCGAACTTTGGCTCTCTGGACCGAAAACCTCGGCTGCAAAGGCGTGGACGGACGGAACCCAGCCGGAACCCGGAGTCGGATTCACGCGTCCGGTCCTTGGCGCTGCCGACCTCGACACTATCTTGACGAAGGTTGTGGAGGCGGGCGGACGTGTCTGCAATGGCCCCCTCGAAGGACCCGGTGGCACCCAAACGATCATCGCCGACCCCGATGGGAACACGATCGAGTTGTTCCAATGAGACAATGACGTCTATCCGGCCCGCGCCGCCGATCTTCCCCCCCGCCCACGGCGCGACGAGTCGCGCCTCCCTGATCGGCGGCGCGGTGCGGGAGGGAGGGAGGACGTCTTTCTGAACTCGGCGCTCCATAATCTCGGCAGAAATGGGGACAGCCCCGTGCACCTCGGCGCTGCCTAGGGCACACGACCGTTGGCCGAAAGGCTCCCAGGCCCGGGCACGCATGGGTCCAGGGCGTGAAGCTCCCGGCGTTTTCCGACTCATGACGCTGAAGTCGGATCGTCGACGCGGGAGCGCGGGCCGGCGAAGCCGTCCGCGCGGGGTGGGTGGGCCAGGCGGCGACGATCCGTCTTCAACATGGTTTTTCGCCGCAAGCTGGTGTATGATGATCGGAGAGCGGGGGTCACTACGAGCCTTGAGCGCCAGTATCTGTCGATCGGAGGTCGTGCGAGCCAGGATAGGCGGCACGTTGCGATGCTCATCGGCATACAGTGGGATAGAGTGGTGAGTGAGATATGGGATATATTCGCGTTGGAAGCGGAAGAGAGGTTGTGATGGGCTGGGTCAACGTCTTAGCTATTCTTCTGCTGGCCACCATAACGATGGGTGCGATGTTTCTTCTGACAATGGTGGGCGTACGAGGTGTTCTAGCTGTTCCGCTTGTTCTGGCCTACCCAGTCTTTCTCATGCGCTATCGTGGAGTTGCCGATCCCCCCGCTAGGGAGCGTGAAACAGCGGCCATGATGAGCATTGGGGGACTCATCGCGCTGATCTTGTATCAGTTCCTAGCACCTTGAAGAGAATGTCGTGGTAACCGTTGTAACGAATAAGATGTGGGAGAACTCGTGAAACTCCGATGGCGCCCGCGCAGTACACGGTGTATGATGGACACGAGTACATGAACCTGACCTTCAAGCGACGGGACACGGGGACGACAGCCGAGGCTGTCAGCCTTTGGTACGACTAGGAGAATGCGGAACCCGCCGGTTCGGTCTCAACGCCGGTGCCGAGGGAGTCGCAGGAGCCGGAACGTCCCGGAGCCGTGGCGCCGCCGTCTTCCGGTTCCGGAGCATTGATCGCCGGGCTCGTCGTCGTCTGCGGTTCGGCCGCCGCCGTCGCCGGCTTTGCGGCCTTGCGGGGGCGCTGACCCGCGCGTTGCCCTAAGAACCGAGGGGTCCGCGAGCGTGGACGCTCGCGACCCCTCGAAAAGCGATCAGTTCAGGATCGCGTAGACCTGATCCTCGTCGAGGATCGTGTAGTCCTTGCCGTCGACGCTCACTTCGTTGCCGCCGTACTTGCTGAAAAGAACCTTGTCGCCGACCTTGACCGTCAGCTTGTTGCGGGCACCGTTCTCGAGCACGCGACCATCGCCGGTGGCGACGACTCGGCCCTCTTGCGGCTTCTTTTTCGCGCTGTCCGGCAGGTAGATGCCGCCTGCGCTCTTCTCATCTTGCTCGACAAGTTCGACGACGACCTTATCGCCGAGAGGCTTGATATTCGCCATGGTGGATTCCTCCGTTTCGTTTCGTACTGGGTCCGACTCAAGACTTGGCAGTCTCAAGTGGAGACTGCTAATTTTGGGCGATTCCGGGGACGCCTGTCAACGGCCCGAGTAAGCTTCACCGCGATGTTTGTGACTTTGGAGGGTCCGGAGGGAGCGGGAAAGACCACGCTGGCCCGAGAGTTGGCGCTCCGATTGGAGTCGAAAGGGCGGCACGTGCTCATGACCCGGGAGCCAGGGGCGGGGACGTTCGGCCAGACCCTGCGGGAGCTCTTGCTCCACGGGGATCGCCTGCCTCCCGTGACGGAACTTCTCCTCTTCCTCACCGATCGCTCCCATCATGTGGCCCGGATCGTGCGTCCGGCGCTGGCGCGAGGCGTCGTCGTGCTGTGCGATCGCTTCACGGATTCGACGGTCGTGTATCAGGGCTATGCCCGTGGATTCGATCTCGATTGGCTACGATCCCTCAACCAGTTCGCGACGGCAGGGCTGATCCCGGACCGGACACTGCTGATCGATCTTGAGGTCGAGATCGGATTGGCACGGGTCAAGGAGCCGGACCGGCTCGATGCGGAGTCGATCGAGTTCCATCGACGGGTTCGGGACGGCTTCCTGAAGGAGGCGTCGCTCGATCCGAATCGGTGGCGGATTCTGGACGGCTCCCAGCCCCCGCAGGCCGTCGCAGCGGAGGCGTGGGAGGCGATGCGCGATCTCCTCTAGGCGGCCTGGGCGACCGCCCTTCGCAAGGTCTTGGGAATCAGGGTGTCGACGTCAAGAAGGACGATCCGGTGGTCGCCGCTCCAGCCCATCCCGGCCACGAAGCCGCCGGTTGGCCCTAAGAAGGCGGCGGAATCCGCTTCGATGTCGTCGTCGGTGAGCACGAGGATGCCGTCGACGTGGTCCACGCGAAGGGCGCACCGGCCGGCGTCGGTCATGACGACCACGAACTCGGACGCGTCGGGGGAGGAGGGCATTTCGAGTCGCCTGCGCATGTCGAGCGTGGGAATCCTGTCGCCCCGGAGATCGAAGACGCCGAGAAGCATGGTCGGTGTTCGCGGGACGTCGGTCAGTGGTTGCTCGGGCAGGATCCGCTCGACCCGCTCGATCGGGAGCCCATAGCAATCAGAATCCAGCTTGAATACGACGTACTTGCCTTCGGACATACGGTTACCTTTGTCCTCTCAAGATTCCACGTGCGATCGAATCCCCGACCAGGCAATTCCTCAGGCCTTGGTTGTTCCGGGACTCAAACCCCTCTCCTCCAGTGGAGGAGAAGGGTGAACTTGGGAGGTTCCCCTCGCCCCAAGAATGATGGGGAGAGGGGGAACGGGGTGAGGGGCATGACCTCCCCGCCTTTGGGGGAGAGGTCGCTGAGCGAAGCGAACCGGGTGAGGTGGTCTCTCATCCGAGACCGAAAACTCCCGGCCGGGCTGCGCACTTTGCCGGGTTCCCCTCGGCAAGGACCGCGAGGAGAACCCGCTGGATTGTGATCAGTCTCCGTCGGTTCCGAAGTTCTTCACGAGAATGTCGAAGTCATCGGAGTCGACTCCTCCCGATCCGTCGAGGTCGCCGTCCGGGCTCGAAGTGCCGAAGTTGGCGACCAAGATATCGAAGTCATCGGAGTTGATCATGTTGTCGCCGTTGATGTCTCCGTTGACCAGCGAGAACATCAGTCCCGAGGCATTCGCGACGGTGTCCACGATGCCCGCGCTGCGGCGGAGCCAAGGCTCAGGCTTGATCGTGAGCCGGTAGGGTCCGGCAACCGGGGGCAGGTTCTGGGTGATGAAGTTCCCGCTGCTGTCGACCTGGACCTTCGCAGTGTGGACCACGATCGAGGGATCGCTGACGTCCCGGAACTCCAAGTTCACGAAGTTCGGGAACATCGCCACTCGATCTGTGAATTGGACCGAACCGCTCACCGTCACCTGGCCGTTCACGATGGCGTCGACGTTGAGCCTCGGACCTGGCGTAGTCGAGAGCGTATTCGTGTAGCCGGCGAACGTACACGAGCCGGCCGCATCGCCGTTGCTCACGATGAGGCGAAGGACGTTGCCACTGTTCAATTGGGCAATGACGTAGGCCTTGGCCGCGGGCGTGAGGACAAGGTCGGTATCGAAGGCGACACCCGTTCCGAGCGAAGCATCGAAGAAGTTCGAGCCGAGATTCCACTTCGGTTCAAGCTGCGCGGCGATGCCGCTCGGCGGTGCCGTCGCATCGAATTTGAGCGGGCAGTAGTTCGGGAGAAGCGGGTCGGTGACCTGGGACAGTGTTGTCGCGTTGTCCTGGGTAATCCAGACGTCGAACGGGCCCGAGCGACTGAATGCGGCATTCGAGGAGGTCAGCTTCAGGGTCAATCGACCGATATCGGTGACGGTGCCGACGATGCCGAGATTGGCGATCGTGAACTCCGCGACGCCGAAGCTCGCGAAGGTGCCGTTGTCGACGCCTTGCGCATTGAAGAAGCGGAGTCCGTTCGAGCCGATCCGCGGCCCGGCCGGCTGAATCGTCAAATTGTAGGTTGCGAGCGACTCGTAGGGTCCCGCGAGTGTGGGGAGTGCGATGGCCATGGCCCCCGCGATGAGGATTGCAGAGAACGTGCGTGACATCATTGGGCCTCCTTTCTGGTCGGCGGTGAAGCCGCCGAATCCATCTTGGAGGCCGCGTGTTAGCGCCCGGTTTCCGTTCGGTTAAGAGATGGCCCGGATTCGCGTTCAGGTAGCAGCAAGCCGTTTTCGCAACTTGGTCGCCCATCGTTTGGCGTTCCGCTCGGTCTTCGACAGCGGTCTGAGGATGTCGAGGGCGCGGCTGATCGCGGAAGGATGGAGGTTCTCAGCCAAACCATTGCCCCGGAACGTCCAGATCCCGTTTCGACTGGCGGATCCGGCGTCGGCGATCGAATCGAGAACGAGGTGACTCAGCTCGGGCGACCAACTCCGGTGATCCTCGAGAAGCGACCACACGATCAACGCCCGCTTTGGGTTCCACTGCTTCACGAGATCCTGAAGGATGGTGTCGGCGCGTTCCGGGTCGAGCACGCCGATGAGGGTGAAGTCGAACTGAAAGAAGATGACCATCGCGTGCGCGGCGCGGATGAGGGCTTCCGCCGCCGCAGCGTCCTGATCGCGAATCGCAGCCGTTTGGAGGCCATAGAGCAGGACCGCCCCGTTGCGCACCTCGATTCCACGGTGGACGGCCTCGGCATAACCTCCGAAGCGCGCGGCGATCTCGGCCGCCGGGAGCAGCCCGATCACGGTGCACAGCGGGAGCGTGCTCGGATCGAGTCCGAGGACCATAGGCGGGCGGTACGCCTTGAGCGGCAGGTACTCGGGATCGTCCTCCGGGATGAGGGGGAAGTTCTCGACGCCGAATGCATTCGAAGTGGCGACGAGATGGGCATCCGCGAGGGCTCGGACGCGCTCGATATCGATGGGGATGGGCGCTTTAGGCATCGTGTTCGACCTCTGGAGCGCTGTTCGTCGGTTCGCTTAGCATCCGCCGAGCCCGTGCGCCCGCGGGCTACCTTTCCAGTGAGCCTGCTCATATCCGGATCGGAAATGCTCGCCCCGCGTCGCGGGCAACGCCATTCGAGCGGCATGACAATCTTCGAGCTCCCGATGGTACGCGCCTCGGATCGCGAGATAGCGGTCCACTGTTCGCGGATCTGCGACCCAACAGTCCTGGTTCATCACTCGAAGGAATTGTACTGCAACTCTGTCGCCTCGCAAGGGCCGCGACGAGCCAATGCTTCGTGAAGAGACCTGACAATGGACGGCTGACCGACCACAATGTGGCGGTTGCGATCCGGCTTCGATTGCCGGGCGGGTACATTGGTGAGCACATAGTCCCTTGTAAGTTTTCCTATACAGGGGCTTGCAGTGCTCAAAGAGGGTGTGTATCTGCGGACCTATAGATAAGAAGACCTAGCAAGAGGCAACTGCAAACATCGAGCAGGTAGAAGCAGCCGCGGCCCGGATGGGTTCAAATACGATGCGTCCATGACGAAAGAGCGCGGAAAGAGTCGTGCGACGAGTCCAAAGAGCCAAGGTCGTGCCCCAGCCGACCGTTGGACTCCGGTTCTCGTGAAGGAAGGCTGGACGCCAGTCTCCGAGTCTTTTCTGCGGCTGTATGGCGGAATGCACCCGCCGATCTCCGCCGGGGAGGCGATGTTCATCATTCAACTCCTAAGCTTCAAGTGGGACCGCTCGATGCCTCGACCTGGCCTCAGGACTTTAGCTCAGAGGATGGGCGTGAGCGACACCCAGGTGCGGAGCTACGCTCGGAGCCTTGAGAAGAATGGGTACCTCAAGCGCATCTTACGGGTAGGGCAGACGAATCGGTTCGATCTTGGTCCGCTCTTTGCGGCTCTGGGGGATGAACTCCAAGGGAATCCTGTTCGCAAGCCTGAGGAGGATTTCGATTGAGTCACCTGCTCTTCATGGACGAAAGCGGGCACGACGGCAGAGGCCCCTACGAAGTTCGAGGTGGAGTTGCGCTTCCTTCAGATCGGGTGTGGAAGTTCACACGCCGGATGCGTGGTCTTGAATCTCGGTGCTTTGGCGACTTGCTTCGAAATCACGGCTCCGAGCTTCACGGAATCAAGCTCATGGAACGGCGGCGGCTACGCCTTGCACGTTCGAGGCCGAACTTCCCCGATGACGAGCGACAGGCGCTCTGCAGAACCTATCTGGGGCAAGGGCGCAATGGGCAGGCTCCAACACTCGAAATGGCTATTGCCTATGGACAGGCTGGAGTTCTGTTCGTCGGTAAGCTGTTGGATCTCATCAAGAACCACCGTGGTCGAGTTTTCGCGTCCATCGTCCCTTCAGGCCAGGCTGCACCAGTCCGAAGTGTGCCACAGACGTTTGTTCGAAGAGACGTGTGTCTCCTCTTTGAGCGATTCTACTACTTTCTGGAGGAGATGGAATCGGATGGGATACTCGTCCTGGATGAAACGGATCGAACGGACGACAAGCGCTTCTTGTCCCGTCTTGAGCGCTACTTTTCGCGGCACGAAGTTGGCAAGACTCACGCCAATCTCATCATTCCGACTCCGCTCTTCACCGCGTCAGAGATGTCGTACCCGATTCAAGCCGCCGACATCGTGATTTATCTCATAGCGAATGGTCTGCGGCTTCCCGCCATGAGTGTCTCTGCTCGCGATGACCTGAAGAGAAGCTGGATCGAGAAAGTCCAGGGGTTGCAGTACGAAACGGCTCGTACCGACCGATATGGTGACGTGTTCACCAGACGCTCGATCCTCTTCGTCGAAGACCCGTGGGGGGTGAGAAGATAGGAGGAGAAGGCAAGACACACCTGCAAGACGACCTTTCGGCGGTCCCAGGGGCCGAGCCTCCAACCACCATGATGGCACAAAGTAGAGCGAAAGTCAGCCAGGAGAGGACCTCAGGCGAGTGACGAGTCCAATAGCCTCAATCCCACCAGAAGGAGACCCGGCGGTGTTCGACGACCAGCTTCTCCAGTGCGTCGACCGACTCGACCCCTTGATCGACCAGGTCGGGGCAGAACGCCTCCAGTTCGGCGGCAAATGCCGCCGTGTCCTCTGGGAGCCGCTCGAACTTCAACTCGAAGGCGTCGTAGCCGACTCCGATCAGGGTCCAGCCGAGGTGCTCCCAGGCATCGAGCTTCTCCAAGATCTCGAAGACGCCGACATCGCTTTCGCCGGCATGCGGGCTGATGAGCGCGATCACGGTACGCGGGTCGCCGGTCGGCAGCGTGAGCAACCGGTTCGGGTGGATCGGGTGGGCCCGCCACCACCCCGTCCAAAACGGCTCGGTTTGCCCGTAATCGACGGCGATCTGACGGGGCACCTCGGACGTAGCGAGAAAGTGGGCGGCCGTCGCGTTCTGGCCCTCTGCAAGGAGTTGCTCCTCCCGCGTCTTGATCGGACCGCTCAGATCGTACGCGAAGCCGCCACTGCCTTCGATCGGGGTTGCTTCGACGCCGAGCGTCGCGCCGAGCTGCCCAACGTGAGTCAGGAATTCCGGCCGTTCGCCGTCGCGTAGAAGCGCACGCGTGGCGAGGAACGGGGCTGCGGAGGGACCGGGATCGGCCCCGGCACGGACGAGGAGATCGAAGACGTCCCAGCATCGTCGGGCGGCCGCCAAGAGTGCGCAAGATCGATTCAAGAAGACGATCGCGTTCGGATCCGCGCCTTCATTCAAAAGCTCGGCGACCGTGGTGGCATCGGGGGGCGGGTAGTCGCTCAGCAGGCCCACGAGTCGGCGAGTCGCGAGTCGGGCCGGATCGCTTGCCGGAAACAGCCTGCACATGTTCTCGTTGCCTGTAAGGGCCGCAAGCTCGATCGGCCGCGAGCCCCCGGCACCCTCGGTACCCGGATCGGCACCTGCCTCAAGCAACAGCCGCGCGCTCTCGACCGATCCGGAGAGGATCGCGAAGGCGACGGCTGGTTGGCCCGTAGGATCTCGGCCGTTCGGATCGGCTCCCAGTCGAAGCAGAGTCGCGACCATATCAGGTTCGAGGTGCTGGGCGAGGGGCGAAGGTGCGTTCGGGGCTTCAACGTCGAGCCCGGCCCTGGCGAGGATTTCGACGACGTCGACGAGATCGTGGCGGGCTGCCCGCCCGATCAGGTCCGGCCCGTCCGTGGAGGACGGACGGAACCGGGCCAGAATCGCGGCGACCGCCTTCACGACGTCCTTCGGCTCTGCTCGCCAAGTGCTTTCGAAGACGTGGCCGAGGAGGCGGGTGAGCGATTCGTCGGGAGCAAGTTCCGCCCCGCGCTCGGCGAGGAGTCGTACACCGGCCACATGTCCGTTTTGAGCCACCACCATCAGGGGTGATGCACCGTCGCTGCGCGGACGGCGGATGTCGAGGTGAGGCAGGAGTCGTTTGAGCGCATCGGTGCGTCCCTCGATGCTGAGAGCGTCCCAATGTTCGCCGCTCGCGGAGTCGAATTGGGCGCCCAGCCCGATCAAGTGCTCGGCGATGGCGGTCTTTCCTTCCCAGCACGCGGCCAGAAGGAACGGATTCGCAGGCAGATCGGCCCCAATATCGGCCCCGGCTTCGACCAAGGCTCTCACCGTCTCCAACGGCCCGAAGTAGCAAGCTTGGAGCAGGGGTGGCTCATCGTCGTCGTTGCGCAAGGCCGGGCTGGCCCCTCCGTCGAGCAAGGCCCGGACGACCTTCGGGGCTTTGCGTGCGGCGGCGATGTGCAAGGCTGTGTCGCCTTCTGGAGTCGTGACGTCGGGGTCGGCTCCGCAGGCGAGAAGTGCCTTCACGGCCTCGGTTCGCCCGTGAAACGCCGCTCGCATCAGTGCGGTCCAACCTATGCTGGTCGATAACTGCAGGGTCGTACCCTCGCCTCGCTCTCGGGGATGCGCGGCCCGGTCGCGCGCTTCGACGTCCGCGTTCCGAGCGACCAGGAGGTCGATCGCCTCGACTCGCCCCGCCTCTGCCGCGGCCATCAAGGCCGTGGTGCTGCCTTGGGCGCGCCACGGACGATTTACCCGTTCGGGCGTCGCCAACCGCTTGAGGGTCTCAAGATCTCCCGACCGGGAGGCGGCTACGAGGGACTTGATGTCGGCGTCCTCGGCGCTGAGGGCCTTCCGACGCGCGAGCACCGGCTTCTGCAACGGCTTACCCATGCCTCCCGCCAAGCCGGGCGCAAGCACCCAATCGTCGCCGGGGAAAAAAGGCAGGGCGTCGGCGGCGAGAAGACGGGTGACGCCTTCGGGCCAATCGCTCAAGATCGCGGCCGAGAGCGGGACCCGCTGCATCCCGTCCGGTCGATCGACGTTCGCCCCGCGTTCCAGAAGGAGTTCGAGACAGTGGGTCGCCTTGTGGAGTGCCGCATGAACCAAGGGCACCTCGTCGCCGTTGCCGTTGGGGTCGAGCCCGTGGTCGAGGCAGTAGCTGAGCACTTCGGCGCGATCCGTTTCGATCGCCGCGATCCACACGGCGAAGGGAGACTCCTCACGATCGGCCAGGAGATCTTCGCCCGTGGCGATGAGCTGGGAAAGGTCGCCGCGTCTGGCAAGGCCGAAGAGGTCCACGCCCCAAACCTACCACACCGGTACACTGCGAATCGAGTCGGCCGGGTGGCGGCTCCGACTTCGGTCGGAGAGGAAAGTCCGGACTTCACAGGGCACGGCGCCCGGCGCAAGCCGGGGCGGGGCGACCCGACGGAAAGTGCCACCGGCGTTCCGGGTAACCGGGCGGCCGGGCAAACCCCGCCGGAAGCAAGGCCAAATAGGGAGGGGCTGACGTGGCCCGCCGACCCTCCGGGTTGGCCGCTCAGACAAATCGCCACACAAAGACAGAATCCGGCTTACAGGCCGACTCACTTCGGGACCTTGGTCCCGCAGCGGTTCTCGGGAACTCAGGTATGGTCTTGTATGCGCCGGCTACGGCGCAGATCTCCAGGAGGCCGATGACGATGATCAAGCTCAAGACCGCCTCCGTCGCGAACGCCTAGTACGGCGTTCCCCGACGGACCCCACTCCGTAGTCCCCCTACGTCCGCGCGTCACCGCGCCAGGAGGTCCCTATGTCGAAGAACCTTTCCCGTATTCGCCGTGCCTTTGTGTCGTCTGAGGAAGCCCAGAAGGGTGTCAACCCGCCGACCCCCGCCAAAGAGCAAAACCCCGTTCGCCGCGATCTGCCGGTCAAGCCGGTGATGCGGCGCTTGCCCCGATAGGAGTACCGTCTTTGATTACCGAACCTTCGACATCGAATCATCAAACGTCGCCGACGCTTACGGTTCGGCCCGGCGATCGCTCCGATCGCGACTACGCCATTCGTGCCGCGGTCCGTAATGCCGCGATTCCGGCCCAGCCGGTCGACCCCGACCTGTTGCGCCGCGACGATGCCCTTTGGAATCCTGCCGACTGGCTACGGTTCTGGGTCGTCGAGCAGGACGGCCAGGGCGTGGGGACCAGCAGTGGCTACCGCGCGAGTTGGATTCGGGAGCCGGACGTCTTCGAGGTCCGGTTCCTGGCCCTTCCCGGCGCGCCGGAAGCTGTCGGTCGCCTCGCGCTTCACACTGCGCTCGAAGCCACCCTTGCCCAGAACCCTCGCAAAATCATGAGTTGGGTCATGAGTACGCACCCCGAGTATCGGGTATGGCTTGAGGACGAAGGCTTCGTGATCGAGCAGACCCAGCGCTACACCCGGATCGACGTCGCCCACTTCGACACGTCGCCTTGGGAGGCCGAGCGCGCCCGGCTTGCCGGAGAGGGCATCGTCATTCGGACCCTTGCGGAATGGATGCCGGAAGAGCCGAATTGGCTCCAACTCGTGCGGGAGTTCGACGGCATCGTCCTGCCCGACGTCCCGGTTCCGGGAGGTCTCGATGCCCTGCCGCTCGAGTTCTATGAAAAGTGGACGAGCGACCCGGTGCTGTTCCAGCCTGAATCGCGGTTCCTGGCACTCGCGGACGGCAAGATCGTCGGCTGCACCAGCCTTTGGCACAACCCGGCTCGGGAAGGACATTGGGAGACCGGCCTGACGGGCGTTCACCCCGAGTTTCGACGACGGGGTCTGGCGATCGCCCTGAAGGGGATCGCGCTGTCGTGGGCCAAGGCAAACGGCTGTGCCGAAATCCACACCGACAACGCCGCCCAGAACCCGATGTATCAGCTCAACCTGCGACTCGGGTTCGTCGACACGTACGAGCTGTACGGGATGGTGAAGCCGATCGCGTGACTCAGGGAGCCCGCAGGGCTCCCTGAGGGCCTCACGGTCGGCGTCTCCGGAGGACTCTTTCGAAGGCCAGGGCCGGACCCCAGTGGCCCTTGCGTCTGAGCCATCGGACGAGTCCGATCGGATCGATCAGGCGAATCAGGCTGAACAGCACGAACGCCACTGCCGCAGCCCGGAAGACGATCCAGAAGAGGTCGAGATCGGCCGTCCCCGTCAGCTTCAGAACGAGGAGCACGATCAGGACCGGTAGCCAGAACGACGGACGCAAGAGATCCTTCGCCCCAAGGAGCCACGCCTGACGCCGGGACAAGGTTCGCTCCGGAACCTGGACGATCGCCCCCCGCGATTCGAGGGCTCGGCGGATGGCAGACACCTTCGTGCGGCGTCCGCCGAAGACGGCCGTCGCGGTTCCGGCGACCAGCCCGAATCCGACCGTCAGAGTGAGAACGAGGGCGCCCATCGAGGGCAACGTCACCGACCACGTTTCCGCGAGCCAGCGGGCAACGGCGGTGTAGGCCTTGAAGAGGTTGTCCCCGACCAACACGTATTGGATGAGAATCCCCTGCGCACCGGCCCACCCTCCGACAAGGAAGCCGGCAAGGAAGAGGCCGGCCCGGCCGATGCCGAGGAACCGAGTCACGACCGAGAAGAGAATGCCCTGGACCGAGATCGCGAGCATAGGGCCGAGTCGGCTCCCGGTCGGCGAAAGGGCCTTGAGGCCGGCGGCGATGAACGGGACCCAGACCACTCGTTCGCGACGGGCGAGTCCTCCGACCACTGCCGCGAGGACCACGGACTGGGTCGTGGACATGACGAGTCCGGTCAAGGGGAACTTGACGCCGTGGAGGGCTGACCCCACCGACATTTCGATTCCACCCGAGCCGGCTCCGTAGAGCCCGACGCGCTGCCAGTCGTCAAGGGCGGCGTACGCGTCTTGAAGCTGCGCCATGGCGTCCGGACTGGACGCGTCGATCACCACATCGAACGGTCGTCCCAACTGCTCCTCGATCGCCTCTTGCGTTCCGGACCGGATGGCGAGCACCAGGCATGCCGGGTCGGCTGCAATCACCGTCGGCAGAACGGGGGCATGGCCGAGCCCCTGAGCCTCGCGTTTGCCTAACTCATCCAGAAGCACGATGTCGGCGATCGTTCCGGGGTTGAGGGAATCGGCCCACTCGCGAACACGGGCTTCGGCTTCGGGGTCGAATGCATAGAGATACCGATCCGCGGGCGAGATCGCCTGTCGGTGAGCGTAGGGGGTCCTCGCCCCGGTGGAAGGCCAAAACAAGACGTAGTCCTGGGCGCCCTTGTCCGGGACGTCTCGCCCCTCCGCGAAGGCGACGAACCCATCGACGCGCCGCCCACGTTCGACCGCCCACGCGGCGAACCCGGCAAGCAAGGTCGTCTTGCCCGACCCGACTGGGCCGGTGGCGGCGATCAGGAGCACGTCACGAGCCTACCTGCGCCAGCGGAGGTTGGGTGGATTCGGCCAACATCCGACCGATGAGCTTCCATGTGTTCGGAATGTGCAACGCCCTCTACGACCTCCAGGCCGAGGTGGACGACTCGGTTCTCGCCGAGGTCGGCTTCGCCAAAGGGGGAATGTTCCTGATCGACGAAGAGACCCAGCGCGGGATCGTCTCGAAGATCTACACCCACATCGTCCACAGCGAAGCCGGTGGTTCGGGGGCGAATACGATGCTCGGGATCGCCTTGCTTGGCGGCAAGGCAGCGTACACGAGCCGGGTGGGCCCTGACGAGCATGGGATCCTGTATCGGGAATCGCTCGCCGGAAAAGGCGTCCATCCCTTTCTTGGGGTCGGACACGGCGATACCGGGATCTCGCTGATTCTGGTCACGCCCGATGCCCAGCGGACGATGCTCACGTTCCTCGGCGAGGCGCAAGGCCTCACCGTCGACGACGTCGACGAAGCTGCGCTGCGTCAGAGCCAGTACCTGTACGTTACGGGCTATCTCTGGGACACCGACAACCAGAAGGAGGCCGTCCTCAAGGCGATGCGGATCGCGAATGAAGCCGGGGTGAAGGTCGTGCTCAGCCTCAGCGATCCGTTCTGCGTCGACCGGCACAAACACGACTTTCTGGAGTTGCTCCGCAACCATGTCGACGTCGTGTTCGGCAACCGTGAAGAGGCTCAGCGCCTCACCGACTGCGATGACGCCCATGATGCCGCGGAGGCGCTGGGCTCCTTCTGCGACATCGCCGTGGTGACGATGGAGCATCATGGCTCGCTGATCTACACCGGTGGCGACATGCACGAAATCCCCGCGTTTCCGGTTCAAGCCGTCGATACGACCGGGGCGGGCGACATGTATGCGGCCGGTTTGCTCTACGGCTTGACCCACGGTTACGATCCTGCGACCTCGGGACGGATCGGCAGTTACGGTGCGGCTCAGGTCGTGGCCAAGCTCGGTCCACGACTCGACCACCTCGATCTCGCCACCGCTCTGGGTAACGTCTAGCTTCGCGACACGCTCGAGAACAAGAGGACGAGGTAGATGAGGTTGGTGGCGCCGGTAATCGCGCCGAGCACAATCCCGACGATCGCGTGGGCTTTGCCGGGCATCTCGGGATTCTCCCGGCAAGCTCTCAGACCGCGAATCCCGAGGAACACCGCGATCGGTCCGAGAACCAGCGCCACACATGGGATCAGCGAGAAGACCCCGGTGTAGTAGGCGGCGAGTGCCATCGCGTTCTTGGTTGGGATGAGCGTTTGCATGCCACTCGACGGGGATCCCGAGTTCTGAGGTGGCCGTGCGTAGCCGGCGAACCTCGGGTCTTGCGGCGGCGGTCCGGATTCGATCTTCTGTTGCTCGTCAGACATCGATGTTCTGCTCCTTGGGTCGTCCCGACCCGTCCCCACATCCTACCAGTATCCTTGTGAACTCATGTCCAATTTTGCGCAACGGGGTCGGCACCGATGTTCGTAGGCGTGATCGAGGCGCGATTGCGCCTGGCCGAGACGTTCTCGCTCAAAGACAAGCGTCAGATCGTCCGGGGCCTCATCGAGGCGGCTCGGCGGCGGTACCGAGCGTCGGTCTCCGAAGTCGACGACCACGATGAGTTACGAAGCGCGACGATCGGCGCGGCCATCGCGACCGGCAACGCGGTCGAGGCCCGCAGGATACTGGATGAACTCGAGACGTTCTTCGGCGAGCACCCTTCCGTGATCGCCGTGGATGCCTTGATCGAGGTGCTCTCGATCCCCTAGAATCCGTAAGAAATGGCGATGCACTCGAGACGTGATCTGCTGCGTTGGGCAGCCGCCCTCCCCCTTGCACCGTTCGCGGGGCGTCGACGCGCGCCGGCCCACGTCGTCGTCGTGGGGGCGGGGATCGCCGGTTTGGGTGCAGCTCGCGCTTTGGCCGACGCAGGGATTCAGGTGACCGTGATCGAGGCCCGAAATCGCCTGGGCGGTCGCATCCTGACCGACCGTTCACTGGGATTCCCCATCGACCTCGGCGCGGCCTGGATCCACGGAATCGAGAACAATCCGGTGGCGGATCTTGCCCTGAAGGCCAAGTTGCCGACTTTCGTCACCGATTATGGGTCGTTCGCCATCTACGATTCGGGCAAGCCCTTGTCGAACGACGTCGCGACCGAGGTCGACGCGGCATTCGCGGCGCTGTGGGAGGATGTGCTCCGGGCCAAAGAGGCGGCTCAGACCCGCGACACGCTCGAGCCGGCGTTCCTGGCCGCCGTCAAGAACACAGGCTTCGAGGGCGCGCGGAAGCGGGCGCTTGAAGCGACGATCGCCTCGGCGGTGGAGACCGAAGCGGGAGCCAATCTCTCCGCGCTCGGCTTGGCCGCCTTCGACGAGGACGTCGCCTTCGAGGGCGATGACTGGCTCTTGCCGCAGGGATATGCTGCGATCGTCGACGGGCTCGCCCAAGGGATCACCGTGCGGCTGAACGAACCGGTGAAGTCGATTGCGTACGACGACAAGGGGGTCGCGGTGACCACTGGCACCAGTCTGATTCGGGCGGATAAGGTGGTGGTCACGATCCCCCTCGGTGTTCTGAAGAAGGGTGGCGTCACCTTTATCCCGACGTTGCCGGAGGCGACGCGCAAAGCGATCCAACAGTTGAACATGGGGATCCTCAACAAGGTCGCGATGATCTACGATCAGCGCTTCTGGCCGGAGGAGACCCATTCGTTCCTCCAAGCAAAGGAAAACCGCTCCGAGGTGATCGAGTTCTTCAATTTTGACGGGGTGGTCGGCCGGCCGGTTTTGGTTGCGCTCCTCGGCGGCAAGCTCGGGCGAGAGTTGGAATCGATAGGCCCGAAAGCGGTGCAGGACCTGGTGACGAACGAATTGCGCGCGATGTTCGGGACTTCCGTGACGACGCCGAAGCGGTTTGTCGGCACCCGCTGGCTGGGGGATCCGTGGAGTCGCGGATCGTACTCGCTGGTTCCTCCCGGGGCGACGATGGAGGCCTACGACGCGCTATCCGTGCCGGTCGCGGACCGGGTCTATCTTGCCGGCGAGCACACCCATCGCAAGCACCCAAGCACGGTACATGGGGCGCTGCTCTCGGGGCGACGTGCCGCCGCCCAGGTTCTCGGCAAAGGAGACGAAGAGTTCTAGATCAGAGCGCCGGGAAGCATGCGTCGCACAGAGGTTCGACTTACCGTTGCTGCCTTCCGGTCCTGGCGGAGTTCACCGGCCTGCTGCCGCGCAGTTCCCGGCGCCGTCGCCCATCGCGACGGCGCCAGGTGCTCGGCGCTCTGATCGTCAGTTTTCGCCGCCTCCCAACCTCTCGCCCTTGTTGAGCTTGGGCTCGAGCGGCTCGGAGAGCATGCCTGGGGTGACCAAGATCTCATCCTCCGTACGCACGTTCCTGGGGGCGATGAAGTTCTTGGTTTGGACGATCGGGACCTTGTCGGCCCACTCGCCCCGACGGAGGATCTGGTCGCGCGTCAACGTGAGTTGGGTGAAGACGACGCGGCTTCCCTCCCGAACGTCGGTTCGGAGGAAGTTCTTGTCCGTCATCCCCTCGCCGCTCCATCCGAACTTATCCTGGATGTGCGGCGGCGCGACCCGCGGATTGTAGTAGAACTCGATCGTGTACTCAGGTTGAAGGAACGAGTACATCGTCGGATCCTTGCTCAAGTCGAGCTTGCGGTTGAACCGCTGGTTCCGAACGAAAAGCTCGTCTTGCGCCCAGGTCCGGTCGCGTGGGGGATCGAGCGAAACCGTATCGGTCTTGTCCCAGAGCATCCCCCCGGGGATCGCGTCGGGGTAATCGGAGTCGCGGAGGATGAACCGAACACGAGTCCCGACCGGACGGACGCCCCAGAAGCCTTCGACCCGGATCACCCGCGCTTCTTCGACGGTGACACGGGCGCTGAACTGCACGTCGAAGGGCGGCTTCGTATCGTAGCTCCCCTGGTCGAAGGTCCCCTCCTGCTCGGCCAGCCAGCCGCGCTGGATCATGCGGATGAGGGTGTTATCGGCGTTCTTCTCGAGGGTTTCCTTGTTCTGGAAGTGGGAATAGATCTGTTCCTTCTTGAGCAGTGCATCGGACTCGTTGTAGAGTCGCAGATAGGTCTCGAGGGCCTTATCCGGCTGCCCGTTGCGCTGATACGCCATCCCGAGGACGTTCTTGCGCGCCTGCTGCATGTCTTTCTTTTCTTGGGCTTGGAGAAACCAGTCGACGGCCTTGGGGAAGTCGTCCTGGACCTTGTGGTACCACATCCAGCCGGTCTCGAAGAACATCTCGTAGGTGTAGTCGTTCTTCGTCGCGCCTTCCTTGCCCAAGGCAAGGGCCGACGGAATGTAGCGCCGGTCGGAGCGCTGCTCCTCGTCCGTGAAGTTGTAGCCGATGTGCCACATCCCGGTCGAGTACACGTCGATCTGCTTGGGGTCGAGTAGCGTCACGAGGCGGATGATCGGGAGGATCGCGTCGTAATTTCCGGTCTCGAAGAACCGGTCGGCCTGGACCCATAGGATGCCGGCGATCAGTTCGCGGAATCCGGCAAGGGCAAAGAGGAGCTGGTCGGGTCCCAGTTGCCCGTCGATGCCCTCAGCACGGGGCTTGTAGTTCTTGCTCCACTGGGGCAGGATGACGCCTGACGACATCAAGCCTTGGCCTACGGCCAAGACCGCCATCGCTCCGATCAGCATACTCTTCGATTTCTTCATGACTCCGCTAGACCTCGCGCCGGTCGAAAATCAGAATCCCGCCCACCAGGAGGATGCCGATGTAGAAGAGCCCGTACACCGTGACTTGGATGTAGTAGACGGTCTCGTTCTGAATCGCCTGCTGGGGGTTGATCAGGGGGTTCTGTACGTTGTAGTACGCGAAATTCGGCAGGATCATGTTGGCGAACGTCGCAATTCCCTTCGCAAAGGGCTGCACGTTCGCGCTCTGCGAGATCGACTCGAAGAACGAACTGAACGCCGACCCGATCAGATACAAGCCGCCGGACAGGAAGAAGTTCACGAGAGGCGTGACGAACGTCGAGAAGAAGATCGCGACCGCCGCGAGGAGCGACATCTGGACGAAGAACATCACCGGTGCCTTCGCGAGCGGAGCGAGCTGGTCGGGCGAGTACACCTGCTGCTGGATGGCGTAGACGACGATCAGGACGACCGTCATCATCGCCATCATGAGCGCCAGTGCCGCTACCGCGCCAAGATACTTGCCGACCAAGAACTGCCAGCGTTGAACAGGTTTGCAGAGAATCGTGTAGATCGTGCGGCGCTCGATTTCGTTCGGAATCATGTACACGGTCAAGACGATCGCGATGACCACGCTCGTCAACTGGATCACGCCGAGAGTCAACCCGATGAGCACCGCACGCTCTTGCCGCGCGGACAGGATGCTCAAACCCGGGGCGATCGCGAGGAACAGGATCCCTACGAGCAAGATGATGAGAAGCACGCGTCGGCGGATGGCCTCGCCGACGGTGGTTCCGGCAATCGAGAGAATCGGTCTCATGCTTCGGCTCCTTCCTTAGCATCGTTCGGATTCGGGATTTCCACCGACGAGCCGTCGTGGCCCGAAACGGTCTCGAGGAAGAGGTCCTCAAGCCGCTTCCGCCGCGGGATTACGCTGACGATCGTGCCGCCCGAAGACCGGACCGCGTCGAGCAGCGCATTCGGGTTGTGATCGTCGGGAAGGTCGACGATCAGACGACCATGGCTGAAGCTCACGATCGCGTCCTTGTCCTGAATCGTCTTCGAGAACGCTTCGGTGATGTCGGTCGCGGTGATTTCGATTCGGCCACCCTTGAGAAGATCGTCCAGCGGCCCCTGCTTCGCGATCCGGCCCTTATTGATGATAGCGACACGGTCGCAGATACGCTCGACATCGCTCAGCTCGTGGCTCGAGATGAAGCAGGTCTTCCCCTCGGCCCGGAACTGGAGAATGAGGTCACGGATTTCGATGTGGGCGATGGGGTCGAGGCCGCCGGTGGGCTCGTCGAGGAAAAGCAACTTCGGGTCGTTCAGAAGGCTTTGGGCAAGGCCGATGCGTTGCTGCATACCCTTCGAGTATTGGTTGATCGTCTTCGTCATGTCTCCTGCTAGATTGACCTTTTCGAGAAGAGACTTGAACAAATCATCATCCTTGATGCCGAAGAGCGACCCGTAAAACCGGAGGATTTCCAGGCCGGTCATGTGCTCGTAGTAGTACGGCTTTTCGGGGAGGTAGCTGATGATCCGATGCACCTCCATATCGCCGAGCTCTTTGCCAAAGACGTAGCCTTCGCCTTCGGTCGGGTAGATGATCCCGAGGAGCATCTTGATGGTCGTGGTCTTGCCCGCGCCGTTTGGCCCGAGGAAGCCGAAAATCTCGCCCTCTTCGACGTACAGGTTGAGATGGTCGACGACGTTGATCCGGCCGCCTTGTTTCGACTTGTAGGACTTCGTCAGGTTTTTGGTTTCGATGGCCGCGCCCAAGCGTTCGGCACCTCCTCAGAATGCGGGGGGATTATACCGCTCGACGCGCTTCGGCGAACGACGCCGACGACGAACGCCAGACCCTTACGTTCATCAACGAGATCGGAACGAGAAAGTGCCCACCGGGCTACTCGCTGTGGCCCAGAAGGACGCCTTCTCCGGCAAGGTGCGGGTAGGTGGCGGACGCGAAGTCGGGAGCGACGCGGGCGATCTCTTCCATGACTTCGCCGGGGTTGAAGAACGGCGTCTGCGGTTGGGCTCGGAACATTACTTCCGAGAAGATGCGCCAAGCTGCCTTAGACTCGCCCGGTCCCCTGAGCACCGGAGCCATTCGCTGAACTCGGCGCTCGAAATTCGTGTAGGTGCCGTCCTGCTCGGCCGGTGCCTCCATCGGGAGCACGACGCTCGCGTAGCCCATCGCCTCGGTCTCCACGACGTCTTGAACGACGAGAAACTCGACGTTTTCGAGCGCTCGGGTGACGAGCGCGCGATCCGGGTGGAGGGCAAACGGGTCACCTCCGATGAGCCAGAGCGCTCTGACGCGGCCATCCGCACAAGCTTGGAGCGTTTCGTGCGTGCCGAGCCCCGGAGAAAGAGGAATCTCGCAACCCATTGCGGCCCCAATCTCCGCCCGAGCGGAGTCGTTGCGAAGATCGGTCTGGCCGGGAAGTCGGTCGGGGAGTACGCCGAGCTCCTCGGCGCCCTGGTCGTTCGCACCGAGGGCGAAAAAGTTGAAGGCGGCGCCGGTGGTCATCGCGAGGCCGGCGAGGGATTCCAACGTGTCTTGTGGACTGTTGCGGTCGAGCAGCGCATGCGTCGTGATGATCGCGGCGTCGCGCCCGATCATGGCCGCGACTTCGCGGACGGTCTCGGCGGGAATTCCGGTGAGCGCGACGGCGCTCTCGGGGCTGAACGGGCGAAGGCTCTCGCGCACGGCGTCGGGTACAGAAGCCGCGCCCGACTCGACGGCCGCAGCCAACAAACTGTTGGCGACAGCGGTCTCCGAACCGGGCTTGAAGTGCAAGTTCAGATGAGCGAAACTGTCCACATCGGTTGGACTGTCATTGACGACGATCACCCGCGCGGCGTGCTGGAACCATGCCTTGCGCACGCGCAGGAACAGAATCGGCTCCTCGTCGGCGAGGCTGCTCCCAAAAATGAGGATCGTCTTCTTCCGCTCGAAGTCCGCGATCGGCGTTTGGACGGCGTGCACCCCCATTTTCGTCGCCAGTCGTTCGGCGGCAGGCACGAGGTGACGGGTCCAGCGATGGTCGAGGTTGTTGCTCCGAAATGCAGATCGGAAGAGCTTTTGGAGGAGGTAGAGGCCCTCGTTGGCGATCTGTCCGCCGCACAAGGCCGCGACTTCGTTGCCGCCGACGGAGAAGGCGGCGAGAAGGCTCTCATAGACAGCCGCCCAGGTGGCGGTGACAAACCCATCCGTGCCTCGCATCAGAGGCTGGGTCAGACGTGTCGTACTGTTATAGAAATCATGTCCAAACTTCCCCTTGTCGCAGGTCCACTCTTCATTCACGGCCTCGTTCGTGCGGCCGTTGATGCGGACGAAGCGCCCGGCGCGATAATCGAACCAAACATTGCAGCCGTTCGAGCAGAGCGTGCAGAGGGCCGGCTTCGTCTCGAGGTCCCAAGGGCGTGCGCGGAAGCGGTACTTCGTCGACGTCAGCGCCCCGACCGGGCAGATTTCGATCACGTTGCCGCTGAACTTGGATTCGAATTGTGTAAGCTGAAAGCTTGAAGGTTGCATGTTTGCGCCGCGGAAGCGGAACGCAAGCTGGGCGTCTCCGGAGATTTCCTCGGTGAAACGGACGCACCGTCCGCATTGGATGCACCGTTCGAGGTCAAGGGTCACGTACTGACTGAGCGGGAACGCCTTCGGCAGGTGCCGTTTGAGTTCGGTGAAGCGACTCGTTGACGGTCCGTAGAAGATCGTGTTGTTCTGGAGCGGGCATTCGCCGCCCCGGTCGCAAATGGGGCAATCCAGCGGGTGATTGACAAGGAGAAACTCCAGGACGCCCCGGCGGTCCCGGTGGACCATTTCCGTGTCGGTATAGATCGCCATTCCCTCGCTGGCCGGCAGCGTGCAGCCGGCCTGGGGCTTCGGCATCTTGCGAACACTGCCGTCGGGCTGCTTGAAGCCGACCTCGACGAGGCACATGCGGCACATACCGACGGCCTTCATCCGCGGGTGGTAGCAGAAAATCGGGATTTCGAGGCCGAGGCGCTTGACCGACTCCACGATCAACTCGCCTTTCGGCACGGCGATCTCGATGTCGTTGATCGCGATAGTGACGGTCTCGGTGGTGGTAGGTGCCGCTGCCATGTGCTTTTCTCGAACGATGACTGTGTACCCGAAGTCCTTGCGTCCGAACCGGCCCTGGGGCATAATAGAGCTGGTACGGCGGCGTAGCTCAGCGGTTAGAGCAAGCGGTTCATACCCGCTAGGTCGTCCGTTCAATTCGGACCGCCGCTACCACTCCCTCCGCACGCATGGACTCCTATTCTTGTCTCCGGACCTCGAATCCGCCGATCATCGATGGTGACTTGACCAAGCCGGCATGGGCCGACGCCCACCGGACGGCGCGATTCGTCGACATGGCGACCGGGGTTCCGGCGATTCTCGATACCGAAGCGGCTCTGCTTTGGGATGACGAGGCACTGTATGTCGCGTTCTGGGTCTCGGACCCCCAGCCCGCCGCTCGCTTGACCGAACGCGACTCGTTGATCTTCTCCGAGAATGACGTCGAGGTGTTCTTGGCGGGCGACGACTGCTACTACGAGTTCGAAATGAACGCGCTGGGCACGGTCTACGAGGTGTTCTTCGTGTGGAAGGACGCCCTACGTCGCGGGAGCCGGTTCGACAGACCGGAATTCGATCTCTTCGAACGCGATGTCGCCACGTTCGGAGGCAATTTCGATCGTGAAGAGGCTTCTTTCTGGCGTGGGACTCACCCCCGCGGGCTCCGGTGGGCGTTTCTCGACTGGGATCTGCCCGGCCTCGAAGTCGCGACCAGGATCCAAGGTGAGCTGAACAACCCCCACGCGGCATCGATCGGTTGGACCGCCGAGATCAAGTTCCCGTGGCAGGGCTTGCGCGTGCTGGGTGGCTCACGGGCCGTCCCGCCACGACCGGGCGACGAGTGGCACGTCTTCCTTGGACGATTCCAGAAGCTCGTCGTGGGGGAGCGCGAGGTCCAAGCGGCGTGGTGCGCCACGCCCCACGGAACCTACGACACTCACATGCCGGAGCGATTTACTCGGGTCGCGTTCGTCGATTCAGCCTGAGGCGAGCCAAGGGCTGTGGTCGGAGCC